>Ga0316363_10001075_pt1 | contig 26380 bp, 19 predicted proteins | sample Sb_taG_3_FD_200459 | JGI IMG/M metagenome (GOLD analysis project Ga0316363, IMG submission 200459) | Peat soil microbial communities from Weissenstadt, Germany - Sb_50d_a_PC metaG (v2) (version 2) | ecosystem: Environmental > Terrestrial > Soil > Wetlands > Peat | place: Germany: Weissenstadt...
TTTCCGCGCATGCCTTCTTCTTATCAGGTTGTGCTGTGGAAACAAGAGAGTTTCGTGGTACTGCGTCCGCTTCAAGTCGAGTTTTTCCGCAACCTGCTAGAGTCCTAGCCCACTTTCAGCATGAGCTTTCCCGAGTTCTCGCTCTTGAAAAGCTTGAGCAGAGTTTCGGGAAAGGTTGCGAGTCCTTCCACAATATCCTCGCGTGACTTCAGCTTGCCCGCCGCCATCCATACCGCCATTTCCGCTCCAGCCTGCGCGTAGCGATCGACGTAGTCCAGCACCAGCGTGCCCTTCATCGTGGCGCGATTCGACAGAAGAGACAGGTAGTTGCTGGGCCCCGTGATCGGGCCGGTGTTGTTGTATTGGGAGATCGCCCCGCAGATCACAATCCGGGCGCCTAGCCTGAGTCGCGCCAGCGCAGCGTCCAGAATCGCTCCCCCCACGTTGTCAAAATAGACGTCAATGCCCTCGGGGCAATGCCTTCGAAGGAACCCGCTCACAGGTGCGGCCTTGTAGTCGATGGCCGCATCGAAGCCCAGCTCCTGCACGATGTAGCGGCACTTCTCCGCTCCGCCTGCGATGCCCACCACCCGACAGTTCTTGATCTTGGCGATCTGTCCCACCACCGCGCCCACGGCTCCCGCTGCAGCCGAGACCACCACCATCTCCCCCGGCTTCGGCTGCCCCGTATCGAGAAGCCCGAAATACGCGGTCATGCCCGGCATGCCGAGTACGCTGAGATACTTCGGCAGCGGTGCAGCCCTCGTGTCGACCTTCGCTACTCCCCTGCCGTCAGTCAGCGCATACTCCTGCACTCCGAACAATCCGGAGACGTAATCACCCACCGCGAAGCGCGGGTTACGCGACGCCGTCACGATCCCCACCCCCAGCGCTCGCATCAGCTCCCCGATGCCCACCGGCGGCATATACGAACGCGCGTCATTGATCCAGATGCGCATCGCCGGATCCAGCGAGATGTACAAGAGCTGGACCAGCAGTTCGCCTTCCTTCGGTTCTCCGACCGGTTCTTCCGTGTAGGTCCAGTCGCTGCGCTTCGGCATTCCTACCGGACGCGCCGCCAGCAGAAATTTGTGATTGGTGAGTGCCATGATTCCTCCTTCGTTAGAACTGGTTTCAAAAGTACTTTCGAAGATTTCAGAAAGTTGCCCTCAGGGGCTGAAGCCCGCGTTATTGGCGGCTCTTGACGGCACGGCTGAAGCCGTGCCCTTCCCAAATCCTCGGCCACGATCCGGGCCGTCTCCAGTTGCCGGACTCGTGGGCCCGAATAAGCGCCGCCAAAAACCACGCTCCGCCGCGACCATCCCCAGCAATCCGGACTGCGCCTCGCCGTTCGCACAGAGCTTGTCATAGTCCCCCTCCAGAAAAGCGCTCCTTGTCGAACTCGGCAAACGTCTTGCCCGCTTCCGCCAGGCGGCGCAGCAGAGGAGCCGGCGCCCAGAGTTCTCCGTGCTGCTGCTGGAATTCACAAATGCGCTGGTAGACCTTCGGCAATCCCACTGTGTCGGCATGCCACATCGGCCCGCCCCGGTAAGCCGGAAATCCGTAGCCGTTGAGATAAATGCTGTCGATGTCGACCGCCCGCAGTGCGTATACTTCTTCGAGAATCCGCGCTCCTTCATTCACCAGCGCATAGACGCAACGATCGACGATCTCGGCGGCGGAGATCTGCCGCTGCGGAATTCCTGCGTCCGCGCTCCACTTCCGCACCAGGGCGGTCACCTCGGGATCCGCGCTCGCGCACCGGTTCTCGTCGTACCGGTACCATCCCTTCAGCGTTTTCTGGCCATACCGCCCCAGTTCACAAAGACGGTCCTCGACGAACGGCTGACGGACTCCGGGTTTTTCCAGGTGCCGATACTCCTTGCGAATGCGCCATCCCACGTCGAGACCCGCCAGATCGCCCGTCGCCAGTGGGCCCATGGCGTTTCCGAATTCGACGAGCGCCTGGTCCACCGCCTCCGCCTCCGCCCCTTCTTCGATCAGGAACTGCGCTTCCCGCCGATATGGTCCAAACATGCGGTTGCCTACGAAGCCGCGGCAGTTTCCCACGAGCACGCCGATCTTGCCCAGCTTCTTGGACAGTTGCATGCAGGTGGCAATCACTTCTTTGCTCGACTTCTTTCCGCGCACAATCTCGAGCAAGCGCATTACGTTGGCCGGACTGAAGAAGTGAGTTCCGATCACCGCTTCCGGCCGCGACGTGGCCCGAGCGATCTCGTCGATACTGAGCGTCGACGTGTTGCTCGCCAGAATGGTTCCTCGCCGACAGGCGCGGTCCAAGTCCGCAAACACGCTCTTCTTCAGCGCCATGCCTTCGAAAACCGCCTCCACTACCATGTCCACATCGGAGAACGCAGCGTAGTTGAGTACCGGCTTAATCAGTTGCAGGCGTTCGTCCACGAACGCCTGGCTGAAACGCCCGCGCTGCACCGAACTGGCGTAGTTCTTACGGATTTTGCCCATGCCCAGATTGAGCGCCGCCTCATCCACGTCCTTCAGCAGCACGGGAATGCCCGCGTTGGCAAAGACCATCGCGATGCCGCCGCCCATGGTTCCGGAGCCGACAACTGCCACGCGGTTTACTGGGATCACCGGAGTTTTTTGGGGAATGTCTGGAATCTTCGCCACCTCGCGCTCGCCAAAGAAAACATGGATGAGCGCCTTCGACTGATCGGAGAAAAGGCATTCGGTGAAAAGTTTCGCCTCGGCCTGGCAGCCTTCCTCGAACGGAAGTCTCGTCGCCGCCTCCACGGCATCGATCGCTGCCAGAGGAGCCTTCATCCCTCTTTGTTTCTTGCCAGCCGCATCGCGCGCCGCCGCAAGAATCACCGCGTTCTCCGTAGCTGTTCCCAGCTTCTCCGCTCGTTCCCGCGTTTTGGGCGCAGGTTTGCCGGAGATTTCGCGAGCGAAAGCCACCGCCCCGGCCAGCAGGTCCCCCTTAATCAGCCGGTCGACCAGTCCAAGAGTGGCAGCCTCACACGCGGAGACAGGCTTGCCCTCGGCGCACATCTCCACTGCCTTGGCGACACCCACCAAGCGGGGCAGAGGCTGCGTTCCACCGGCCCCGGGAATAATGCCCAGCTTTACTTCCGGCTGACCCACCTGCGCCGTGGGCGATGCCACCCGGTAGTGACCGGCCATGGCCAGCTCCAGTCCGCCGCCGAACGCGGTCCCGTGAATCACCATCACCACCGGCTTGGCGCTGTCCTCAATGTGAAGCAGCAGGGGAAGCAGGCTACTGCGGGGTCCTCCCGAGATCATCTTGCCGAATTCCTTGATGTCCGCGCCGGCGACAAACGTGCGGCCGCCGCCGATTACAAGCGCCGCCTTGACCGGAGGGTCGCCATTCATCTCATCGATCGCCGCCCAGATCCCCTCCGGCACGCCCGGACTGAGAGCGTTCACTGGTGGGTTGTCGATGGTAAGGATTGCGACATCATTATCTTTATTTTAGTGATTCTCACGAGGTTGTTCATAGGGGAATCCCACAAAATTCTTGAACTTCCGCTTCCGCGGTCAGATTCAAATCCATCCGGCTATCCTCGTCACTACCTGCAACTCGGCCCGCTCAGGGAAAGATTCATGAAAGTTTCTTACCAAGCCGTCTGGCCGCCATCGACAACCAGCACGTGCCCCGTCACGTACGCCGAAGCGTCCGATGCCAGAAACACCGCTGCGCCTTTCAGATCGTGATCGCCGCCGAAGCGGCCCAGAGGGATCTTCTCCAGCAGGGAATGTTTATGGTGCTCGATGACCCAGCCCGACATGTGCGTCGGAAACCAGCCCGGGGCGATCGCATTTACCTGAATGTTGTGCGGCGCCCACTTGCACGCCAGATCCTTGGTGAACGCAATCACTCCGCCCTTGCTCGCGTGGTATCCGATCGCCTGCAGTTCCGCCGACGCTCCGCCCAAACCCGCCACCGATGCGATGTTGATGATCTTGCCCGACCCCTGCGCGACCATGGCCTTGCCCGCCGCCTGGCAAAACAGGAACGTGCCGGTCAAGTTGGTGGAGAGAACTCTGTCCCACTGTTCCAGCGTCATTTCTTCCACCGAAGCTCCCCACGACACGCCGGCGTTGTTGATCAAAATGTCGATCCGGCCGAACTTTGCGAGCGTCTCATCCACGACTTCCTGAATCGCCGCCCGGTCCTTGACATCGCACCCCAGCGCAAGCGTCTGCACGCCGTGGCTGCGCAACGCTTCCGCCACTTCCTCGCAGCGCTCCTGCTTGCGGGCGCACAGCACAAGATTCGCACGCATCTCCGCCAGACCCTCGGCCATCTGCCGACCCAGTCCCATCGAGCTACCCGAAACAATGGCCACGCGGCCCGTTAGATCGAAAAGCTGTTTGACATTCACTGCGAGAATTGCCTTTCCGGGCGGCAGCGCCACGCAAAAGTGATAGTTAATACCATGTTATAGTCGCTAACGTCAATACAGTCGGGTGGGACGGGCGAGGGCGCCCGTCTCTCCATCGTATGAAAACGCCCGGCGCAATCGCGCTGGAACTACTCTTACAGGCGGAGCACCACCCGCCCCGAGACCTCGCCGCGGCTCAGTTGCCCCGGAACCTCTTCGACCTCGGTGAGCAATTTATGCGATAGCTTCTAGCAAAGAAGTACTGCGCGATCCCGGAAAACCTTACGGCCGGATGCCGCGCAAGAAAAACTCTACCGCGCTCCGCGCCCGTTCCGTGAGCTTGTGCGGCCCGGTCAGATCCACCGCCCATTGCCGCACCACCGTGTTGTAGAGCCCTTCCATGAACTCCGCCAGATGCACGACCGGAACCGCGCGCGTCACTTCGCCTCGCTTCTGCCCCTGCGTCAGAATTTCCCGCAGCAGGCTGACGGCATCCTCCTCGTGCCCCCGCAGTTCTGCGGATCGCACTGGATCCATGGCGCCCGACAACACCACCGCTTGCCACAGTTGCCGGTCGGCTTCCACTTCCCGCGCCATGGTTACGTACAGCCGCCGCAGACGCTCGCCCGTCCCCGCTTTACTCGAAAGCTCCGAACGCAGCCTCTCGCAAATACAGGCATAACCGCGTCCCCCCACCTCGCGTAGAACCGCGTCCTTACTGGGAAAATAACGGAAAAAGGTGGGCTGGCTAATCTCGAGAGTTTGCACAATGTCGTCGATCCGGGTGTCCTCGTATCCGTGCTTGCGAAACAGTTTGATCGAGGTATCGATAATCTGCCGCCGCAAGCGCGCCTTCTTCCGCTCCCGAAGCCCGACCTCAGTCTGCTCTCCATCTGTTTCTGCGGCCACACTTCGTGTCGCAAGCGCACCAGGCATGGTCTCTTCCTCCTGCATCGATTACCGGCACGTCCCCAACCGCATCGTCCGTAAAATGTGAGAGTAACTATAACAAAAGAGCGACTAACGTCAACTGGACGGAGAGGTTTTCTAACTTGGGAGGTCGATCATGGCAGCATCAACCACGAGCGAGAAGCGCACAGCGGTGCGCGGCCTTGGCTAGATACGTCTCGCGGATTCCGTGGACGAAAAGACGAGGCTGGAAGGGTTAGGCCTTCGAGTCGAAACCGCTGAACACGCGTGGCTGCATTGGCCCTCCCTTTATGTGACTGATCCCGAGCCCGGCTTCAGCTGCGGAAAGCTTAAAACGACCTGCACCATCACTTCTGACGCTGCGCTTCATGCCAGTATCGTGGTTCGTGATCGTCACCGTTGCACCGGGAACCACCGCCAGTCACATCACTCACTTGGCCGAGGATTGCGCTGGTGGTTTCGCCTTGGCCCAGTGACTGCGCTGAGAAAACTGCGACGGCAACGATCAAGAGAACAGGGCGGAAGGTGGGTCCCATTTGAAAAATACCTCTAAGTTCTCATCACTAACAATTTCGTGTGGATTAACTGTAGATGATGTGCATTAGTTAACCACAGTTAATCACAGAACTCGAGCGTCGTGTGTGAATCGCAGGAGAGAAGTCCCAAAGCCGCACAGCAGGATCGACCCCCCGTCCCCGATCCATGGGAAAGCCGAGGTTGCAAGGGTAGGAGGCGTACCATTGGGCATGAGCAGAGTACGTCCAGAATGGCCCGAGTCAGACCCTTCTGATCGGTCGGTAGCTGCCGACTTCCTCCTTCGACAAGAGGCAGAAGAAGAAGAAGAAGAAGAAGAGGAAGACGGCGACAAAGAAGATGACGATGATGGTGTGTGCTCCAAAGCGAGGAGAGTGCAATGGTAGACCGGAGTGCGGGACGTAAGGCAGCACCTACTCGGAAGCTGAAAAAGGAACAGAGTGCATCTGCGCCGTCAACTTCGCAGGCGGGAACACGGCCGAAGATTGGTGATCCGAACGTTCGGTCGCACTTAGAAAAGGGCATATCGGAGCTTCAGGGGCTACACAAGTTGTTGCTCTCCAGCGAGGTAGACCCGGATGTTCTGGCGGATTTCCGGGACGCTTTAAATCGAGTCAGGAACACCGCATGGGCCGCCCACCAGTCTGTCGTCCGCAAGGAAAGGGATCAGGACTCGACCAGTGTGCTCTCGCTCTTAGCCGGAGAACGTATTCGTGCCGCCTATCAGCTTTGCCAAGCTCTGGCCGATGATTTGAAAGGAACCGACGTTGAATTTCAACGAGGCAGTCTTGTTCAACTTTACGAGGTCACGAAGACTTTGACAGAGAGACTAAGAGGCGCCATCGGCAAACTATTATGATGATGCAGCTTGAATCCTCAAGTTCCGTGATGCGAGTCACATCTGCGAGTAGGTGGCCTAGCGGTGCCGCCACGCGCGAGCTATTTACGAAGTGTGGCACAGAGCCTAAGTTGGAATTGAGCAGTTTTCGGGGGAGGGCTGGTCAACGATAGCGCCCCACGACTTTCTGACCAGAATCTGGGAGGCTTCGTTTTTCATCTCCAAGTTGTGCAAGTCGCGCCAATACATTGTGTGTTCCGATTCATTGCGGGGGTGCTCGCAAAGCACCGAGCGAAGGGCATACCCCCTGCGTCGCACCGAGCCCTGCTCTCCAGGGTAGCTGACGTTATCGAATCGCCGCAGCCCACCGAAATCGCTTCCGGAGTGATCGTGACCGGTGCCATCCCCCGGCGAAATACGTACGAAGAATCTTCTGCCGGCATTCGGCGGGATGATGTTGCGAGAAATGACCTCGCTCGTTCTGCAACGTTTTTTTGTCGGGTCTAGCGTCAACGAGTCTTGGCCATGAATCACAGGACAAGATTCGAGACGTGCTTTCGGCCGTGTTGGGATTCGCAAAACAACACGGACTACTGCATATCAATCCGGCATAAGGATTGCGTCTGCCGGTACAGAAGACCGGACGTAGACGATCGAAGCCATACCTAACCCCTGAGCAGTTTGAAATTCTGGCCGCGAGGATTCCGGAGCCCTACGCAACCATGGTCTATGTTGCGATCTTTACGGGGCTGCGGGTTTCCGAGTTGGCTGGGCTGCGATGGAATGATCTCGGAGAGGACACCATCACGATTGATGAGCGTTACTGCCGGGGCGATTGGGGCGCTCCGAAGAGCGAAAGCAGCAACGCCACCATTCCGGTGAACCCCTGTGTGATCGAGCGGGTTCATCGACTGAAGCTGCTCACGGTCTACGTGAAGGCTGGCAATGCAGTACGCAAACATAGGGTCGTCAAGTCGGAAAGGCCGGAGGATTTAGTCTTCCAGTCGGTCAGAGACGGCAAGCCGATCCGCGACAACAACATACTCACCCGCTTCATCAAGCCGGCCGCCCGGACAATGGGTTTGCCCTGGGTGAACTGGCGCTCATTGCGCACTTCGCACGCGGTCTGGCTGAGGATGGCCGGAGCGGATGTGAAAGACGCGCAAGGGCAGATGCGGCACTCGCGGGCGAGCACGACGCTGGACATTTACCAGCAGTTCGTTCCCGAGTCGCAGCGTCGAGTGGTGGGGGCGATTAACCAATCTGGTGCAGTAAGAGATTTTCCGTAGCGTTTTGTTCGCAATTGTGCGCAAAATGTCGGGGGTAGGGAATGCGTAAGTCTTTGAAAAATATGGTGGCCAGGGACGGAGTTGAACCGCCGACGCCAGCCTTTTCAGCGCTGGATTCAATCGCCCGAACCGCCTGAGTAATGAAAGGTTAAGGGGAATACGGAGAACAGTTTCGCATGTGATTTACACGTACTCGCGCTCGCTCCGCCGAATCGCTCGATACCTCTCAAACACTTTCCTCTCGCTTTCCAGTCCCAGCGCGGAGCGGATCGAGCTTCCCCGGAAGGTGTGGGCTAACATCTTCCATCCCTGGAGCAGGACGAACCTCGGGTCATGCCTAAGCGCAACCGGTATGTGGTGAGTCTTCATCCAACGCTCGGCCTTCCAGCGCATGAATTCCACTTCCTCGGCCGGCAGGTGTTTCGTGCGTACTACCGCCGTAATGCCGTCGTATTCCTCTAACCGCTCATTCATGATCAACCCTTGATCTCGGAAGTCTTTCGTCATGGGCGTGCGCGGGTACGGTGTCGGGTGTTGAATGTAGGGCCAGTCCACGTACCGGCGGGCGAATTCGAGGTTGGCTTCGATCGACTCGCGGGTGTCGCCAGGACTGCCAACGATCAATCCGCCGACCACATACATCTGGTTGCGGTGCAGGTAATCGATGGCTTTGAGGGTGGCGTTTCCGGTGTTTTGGCCGTTCGTACGCTCAGTGTTCTTAGCGGAAGCCCGCAGAAATTCCAGGTCGCCGTCCAGGATATTCTCGATGCCGAGGAAAACATAGCGGAAACCGGCTCGTCGCATCAGCGGGGCGAGGTTTTCGCCATGGTTCGCGATGGCGGAGGTCATGGCCTGCACAAAGTAATCAAGATTGTGCAGCCTGGCGGCGATGATGGCCTCGCACAACGCCTCGAAGCGCCGCACGTTCAGCGTAATGTTGTCGTCGACCAGGAAAATGGTTCGAGCGCCGTGGTCGCGGGCGTCGCGAATGTCCGCCAACACGCGGTCGAAGGAGTAGGTGTGGAAATTGCGGCCCCTCATCGCGATGATGGAACAGAAGCTGCAATCGTAGGTGCAGCCGCGAGAGGTCTCGATGACGTCCACCTGTCGGCCGAGCAACGTATATCCCTTGAGCACACGCGCATCGCGGTTCGGCAGGCGGATCTCGCTGTCTTCGAGCCGGTGCGGCGACCGGTCGGGGTTGTGCACCCAGCCTCCGCCGTTTCGATAGGAGAGGCCGCAGATCGGGTCGACACCGGATCCCTGCTCGACTGCGCGCAACAATTCGCGAAAGGTGACTTCCCCCTCACTGCGCACAAGATAATCGACGTCCATTTCCTCGTAAGCTTCGGGGGCAAGGCTGGGGTCGTACCCACCCACCACGATCTTCACTCCTGGCCGGAGAGCGCGGACCAGTTCGATAATGCGAGCGGCGGTACGGCGCTGGAACGTCATGATGGAGAGTCCGACAACTTCCGGATCGAGCTCGCGGACAAGTTGGGTTACAGTCTCGCGAACCTGGCGTTGAACCAGGATCAAATCAGCCACGGCCACGCAGTGGTGCGGATCAACGTTGCCCGCCAGTGACGTGAGCGCACCATTGGGCATACGGATAGCGACCGGTGGCATGTGTTCGAAGGAATCCGGCATGGAAAGTAACAGGACGTTCATAAGGACCTGTCCTTACTGCCTCTCTGCGATCCCGCAGGCGCGGGTTGAACAGAGCAGAGCGAAGCGAGTGGTCGCAATTGTAGCGTAGCTGGTGGCCGAAATGCCGACCCGATCTCAAAAAAGGTCGACCATGTTTGAAAGAGGGGCCTTGGGAAGCCTCTAAGCCCGGAGCGACAGTCGTTTTGTGCAATGGAGCGTGCAAGGCAGCAGTATGGGATGACGGAGCAGCACGCTTGCCGGTTGCCCTAGTAGTGACGCAAGACGCAGCGGCCCGCCGCTGGCTGCAATTTCAAGTTATCATTTCAGAAAAGTGGTACTGTACCGTCGGCTAGAATCCGGAAACAGTGACCCATCATTCTGGGGGAAACATGGCGATCAATTTTGTGCGGAAACGTGATGGAAGCGACGACTCCCTGCGCTTTCAACCAATGGAACGCTTAAAAGTTTGTTTGTTCGGGGCAACCGTATTGTTTGCATCGTTTGGGATGGGGGAATCGGTCTACCGACTTTTGTTTTCAGAGTTTGACGGCGCGACCGATCGTATTCCGATCGAAGCTTTGTTCGGTTTGGTTTTTGCTGGCCTCGCCACGAAGTTCGTCCGTGATGCTTACCGGAATCGCAAGCAGAGGAGCGCAAGGCTTCACTTCATTTGGGTTCGGAACCATCAAATCCGCGGCGCTCTGGAAGGAATCACTCCGTTCGCCCACCCGGCGAAAAACCAGCAATCGATCCGTGTCATCCGCGAAGAGGTGGATAGGATCGAGTGGGCGTTGAAGGAGATTTTGCCCCGCTAAGCTTGGGAACTTTCTTGATAGGAGCGCCGCGGTCTACTGCGGGTTGTCCGCATCGTGTGCCAGCGTTTGGTCCGCTGACGCTTTGGTGAACCACTCGTCGAACCACTCCAGAGTGCGCAAGGTGTAGTCGTGGGCGTCGGCAGGCTTTACGAACAAGTGTCCTTCGTTCGGATAGACCACGAGCTTGGTCGGCACCTTCATGGTTTTGAGCGCGTGCCACCATTCCACCGATTGTTCCATCGGAACTTCACCATCGTGATCGCCGACCAGGATTAGGGTAGGCGTCTTAACCGCTCTGACGAAGTGCATAGGGTCGCTCTTGGCGTATATAGCGGGATCGTCGTAGACGGACGCTCCGAAAAACGGGATCATCCACTCGTCGATATCGTTCAGGCCGTAGTAACTGAGCCAGTCGGAAAGTCCGGCGCCCGCAACCGCCGCGGCAAAACGCTGCGTCTGGGTCTCGGCCCACATGGTCATGTATCCGCCATAGCTGTGCCCGCGAAGGCCGATGCGCTTGGCGTCGATCCAGTACTCCCTTGAGATGGCATCGATGCCGGCCATGATGTCGCGATAGTCGCCACCGCCGAAATCCTTGACGTTGCCTTGCGTAAACGCCTCGCCTTGTCCGTAGCTGCCGCGCGGGTTTGGACAGAGAACGAAGTAGCCCATCGCCGATGCGGCTCCGGTGAGACCTTCATCCCAGTGAGACGTGCACGCCCAGGACGGTCCGCCGTGCACGTTGACTACGAGCGGATACATCTTGCCGGGCACGAAGTCCTCGGGAAGCATGAGCCAGCCTTGGACCCGCGTGCTCCCGTTCTGCCAGTGAATATTGCGCATTGCGCCCCATGCGGGCTGGATGCCGCTGTTCAGGTGGGTAATCTGCTTCCAGTTTCCAATTGGCCCCGCCCAGACTTCGGGTGGAGTGTCGGCTGATTGTCGTACAACCGCAGTCACCGTTCCGTTGCTGGAGAAGGAACCGCCAGGTCCCCATGCGCCCGAGGTTGCAGCCGCTACTTCTTCGCCCGTCCACAGTGTCTGCGCCTCGCCTCCTGTGGCGCTGACGCTGCCGAAGCCGGAATTCCCATCGACGTTTTCGGCGAAAAGGATGCGGTCGGAAGATGTCCACACGAGGGAAGAAGGAGATGCCTTGAGGTTCGGAGTGATATTCCGTGCAGGGCCGCCGTCGATTGGAACGACGATGATATCGCCACCGGTGATGCCTGCGTCGCTCATGAGGCCTTCGAGGATGGCTACATTCTTGCCGTCCGGTGAGACCTGCGGGTCTTCCATCTGCCACTTGGGCGCGTAGATCTCATGCATCTCGCCGCTTTGCGCGTTGATGCGATAGAGCCGCGCGACCCACCAATTGGCGTCGCCGGAGCCGTGTGCTGCCGTGGCTACCCACGCCGCTCCGTCGGGAGTCCAGTCGTATTCATAGACGTAAACGCCGGCAGGCGTGACCTGCGCCAGGTGGTTCGTGCTCAGGTTGATGGTGGTGAGGCGCTGCTCGTAGATTTGGTCGTCAATCACTCCCGCGAGCGGGGTCATCGGCTGCAGTGGGCCAGCCACGCGCGGGAGGCCTGCAGTAAAGAGGATCGCCAGGCTCGCTCCGTCGGGAGAAAAACGAGGCGTCTGGGCGTAACCTCTCAATTCCGCCCGCTTCGCTGGAGCACTACCGTCGATGGCCACGGTCCAGACTTGAGCTACGGGAATGTCACCCGGCAAGTCAGCAAGGAATGCGAGCTGTTTGCTGTCCGCTGACCAGGTGACCTCGCGCAGCGGAAGCTTGCCTTCCACGGAGATCGCCCGGAGAGCGCCGCGGCGTACTGGTGTCACCGTGAGGTGTCCATCGACGATGTAGGCAACCTGAGTTCCATCGGGAGAGAGGGCAACCTGATCGATCTTTTTCGCGTGCGGCATGGAGTCGAGCACGGCAGCGGCGCGAGAGGGTGCAGGATCCTGGTCTTGTGCCCAAAGCGGAATGCAGTGGAGTGAGGCTGCGAGCGCGCAGAGCAGCGCGGCAAAATGTAAGTGAGACTTGGCCCCTGATTTCATGGCCGATGAGTATAACTGATATCCGTCGTGCGGCCCGTCACATCAATCGCAGACTCGAACACGGGCCGGCCCGTGGCAGCAAGTTATGACCACGAGAACCCGCATGCCTTCTGCGGCAGTAGCTGGCCCCGCTGCCTCAACGATCCTCGGAAGTCGCGTACGGGCCTGCCGTCTTCGCCAGTGAACTTGTAGTCGTCCGAGCCTCCGATGCCACATCGGTCACGCTGCGAAGTGATTTACGTCACAGCCTGCTTGGTTCTGTGGCCCTACGGTTCTTATAGAGGGTTTCGGCAGCGCAGCATTGCGCTGGCCGCGCCGGTCGGTATCTTCGTCTTTCTCATGGCGTACGTTTATCGTTCACAGAGATCGTGGTGCAGTGAAAAGCACGAAGTCCGCCGCGGCGGCGGGCTTCGGAGCGACTTAGGAAAGGCATGACGTATGGATGCCGTCTTTGAAACCTTCAAACTCCGCGCCGAAACCGTGAGCGCGGAGGTCCACCACTTCCCCCACAAGAACGAAGCTCTGGACTTCATACTTCACTATTTGCACGACGTGGGCGTAAGCGATGCGCCTCAGGGTTACGCGGTGTGGGCGCAGTGTCCTTTCCTCGATGGACTCGACCAAAAGCAACTTTCCACCACGCTGCCCGGCTTGACTTTTGACGTGAATCGCGAAGTCTCTGCCCTTGCGAGGGTGGGAATCAGCCAACTCGACTGGGCAATCGCCAACACCGGAACTCTTGTGCAGGACGGCGCCGCCGTCGACCAGAGGCTTGTTTCCACACTCCCCCTGATTCACATTGCGCTGATTCGGAGCGATCGCCTCGTACCCGACTTGCCGTCGGCCCTGACTAAGATACGGCCGGAGCAGACGAACTACATTTCCTTCATCACCGGGCCCAGCCGCACGGCGGACATCGAGCGCGTGCTCACCATCGGCGTACACGGCCCGGAGAAGCTCATCATCGTCTTCTTCGACGAGCCGGGAAGCGTGAACTAATGGAAACGAAATTTCGCGAGTCTATCAATAAGGCACTGCACAATCCCAACCTCACCGGGGCACTGGGACGATTTTCCGAGGCCTACCGGATCAGCCGCCAGAAAGCTTATGAGGGCTACGACTTTGAGGCGCTGCGAACCCAGATTGCCGAACGAAAATCCTACGCGGCGTCGCATCTCGACGAACTTGCCGACCGCTTCACAAAGAACGCCGAAGCCCGCGGGACCAAGGTATTTCGCACCAAGGACCCCGCCAAGGTACGCGAGTACATTCTGAATCTCGCCCGAGAGAACGGCGTCAAGAGCATCGTGAAATCGAAGTCGATGGCCTCGGAAGAGATTCATCTCAATCGCCATCTCGAGACCGGCGGCATCGGGGTGAGTGAAACCGACCTGGGAGAATGGATTGTCCAGCTCGCCGGACAGACGCCGTCGCACATGGTCATGCCCGCCATCCACATGACCAAAGAGGAAGTCGCCACGGTTTTCAACGAGCAGGTTGAAGAAGGCCAGAAGCCGGACATCCCAAAACTGGTGAAATTTGCGCGGGCCAAGATGCGCACTAAGTTTCTCGACGCCGAAATGGGGATTACCGGCGCGAATATCGCGGTGGCGGAGACTGGAACACTCGTCATCGTTACGAATGAAGGTAATGCCCGGCTGGTGACGACCCTGCCGAAAATCCACGTGGCCATCGTTGGCCTCGAGAAGCTGATGGAGAAGTTCGAGGATGTCGTGCCGGTACTGACGGCTCTACCGAAGAGCGCTACGGCGCAGTTGCTGACCAGCTACGTCTCCATGATCAGCGGCCCCGTGCCCAACACCGACGGAACGCCCAAGCAACTGCACATCATCCTGATGGACAACCGACGGACCGAGATGTCGCAGGACCCGAAGTTCAAGCAGGCTATGCAGTGCATCCGCTGTGCCTCGTGCCTGAACGTCTGTCCGGTCTTCCGTCTCGTAGGCGGGCACGTGTTCGGCAAGGTCTATACCGGCGGAATCGGCACCATTCTCACCGCCTGGTTCGACGCGCTCAAGGCGTCGGACGACATCCAGAGCCTGTGCATTCAATGCGGCAACTGCACCGAAGTGTGTCCCGGCAAGATCGATATACCGGGATTGATTCTCGAACTGCGACGCCGCCTCGCGGTTGAGAACGGACAGCCCCTGGCGCAAAAAGCGATCTTCTCGGTGGTCAACAACCGCCGGCTCTTCCACTCGATGCTGCGCGCGGCGTCGGTGATGCAGAAACCGCTCCAGAGAGACGGCTTCATTCGTCATCTCCCCTTTTTCCTTTCGGAGATGACGGAATTCCGCAGCCTTCCCGCGATCGCCGAAGCGCCATTCCGAGACACGTTCAAGAAGATCCAGCAACCTGCGGGCGATGGCAAAGAGAAGATTGCGTTCTACGCGGGTTGCTTGATCGACTTCGCTTATCCCGAGATGGGCGAATCGCTGGTGAAGATATTGAACAAAGCGGGCATCGAGGTCGTGTTTCCCGAAGGCCAAACCTGTTGCGGCGCGCCCGCGCGTTATAGCGGAGCCTATGAGGTCGCCGCGCAGAATGCGAACGACAACATCAACGCCTTGCTGGCTGACGATGTCACCTATGTTGTGTCGGCATGCCCCACTTGCACGGTTGCGTTGAAGCACGAGTTCATAAGCACATTCGAAAGCCTCGGACACACGGGTTCGCTGCCGCGGGCACGCGAGTTAGCCGACAAGGTCATCGACTTCTCCAGCTTAGTCAAGAAACTGGTGGATGAAGGCCGGTTGAAGTTTAAAGAAGGGCAGCAACTGGGAAAGATTACGTATCACGACTCATGCCATCTGAAGCGCACGCTAAAGGTCAGCCAACAACCGCGAGAATTGCTCACTCAGGCGGGGTACGAAGTGGCGGAAATGTACGAAGCGGATATGTGCTGCGGCATGGGCGGGTCGTACTCCCTCAAGCTGCCGGAGATTTCGGCGCCCATCCTCGAGCGCAAGCTGACCAACATCAAGAACAGCGGCGCGCTGCTCGCGGTAATGGATTGTCCCGGTTGTGTCATGCAGATCCGCGGCGGCCTGGACAAGCAGAACTCAACCATAAAGGTCGCACACACGGTGCAGCGATTGGCGGACGAGCTAGAATAAACCGAACAGGTTAGACGCCACCCCGCCGCGGCGGCCTGGACAAGCAGAACTCAACCATAAAGGTCGCACACACGGTGCAGCGATTGGCGGACGAGCTGGAATAAACCGAACAGGTTAGACGCCACCCCGCCGCGGCGGTCGGTCGGTTTTTATTCGGTGGAACCAAGAACGGCGGCGGCCGCAGCAGCTCCCCTACAGATTTCTTCGGAGGAAATCAGGCAGTCATTTTCGTGTGCATTTTTCATGACTAGACACTGCTGCTACGGACCGGGGCATCTGCACACCATAAGTCTGAAACTGCGCGACATGAACCAGCTCTTCAATTCGATTTACCTTCTTCCTTCATTGAAAAGGATCTCGACGACGACGTCACTTCTTGTTTGGCGACCCATCCGGGTACGATTGCATGGATGGTGGAAGGTCGGAATCGCTGCGGAACACGTTGCAGCCAATGCTGATTATCTTTGGCGGGAGTAGCCGGCGACGCTGTCCGTGCTGTGTGTGACGAATTCTGCTTGCCTCGGAGGTCACAATCGAGCTTACTACTCTGTATGTTTTATTCATCGTATTTATCGCCACCCTGATTCGATCAGCATTCGGCTTTGGCGAGGCGCTAGTCGCCGTTCCACTGCTCGCCTTCTGTATTCCGCTGGGCGTCGCCTCCCCACTCGCAGTGCTGGTGTCGATTACCGTCGCTGGCATAGTCGTCGTGCGGGACTGGAAGAAGATCCACCTGGGTAGCGCGGGCTGGCTGGTACTATCCAGCCTTTTCGGAATTCCCTTGGGTCTTCTGCTTCTGACGAGTAGTCATCAAAGGGTTGTGAAGGCCGCCCTGGCAGTGATCATCATGACCTTCTGCGCCTACGCCTTGATAGGCCGCACACCGCTGGAACTACGACGCGACAGTCGAGGGTGGCTTTTAGCCTGCGGATTCTGTGCCGGCGTACTTGGCGGAGCTTACGGAATGAATGGCCCGCCGCTCGTTGTTTACGGAGCCATGCGAAGGTGGTCAGCGCAGCACTTCCGGGCCACGCTTCAAGGATATTTTCTACCCGCCAGTGTCATTGGTATGGGTGGGTATTGGTTGGCCGGACTCTGGACTCCGACTGTAACACACTATTATCTGCTCTCACTGCCCGTCACTCTACTTGGCGTGTTCCTTGGCAGAGTGGTCAATCATCGCCTTCGCGGAGAGATCTTTTTTAAGCACCTCTACTTCGCATTGGCAAGCATCGGAGCGCTCTTGTTGGTTCAGGCAATAACGGGCCGACTCTGAGCGCACGTCGCCGCTGTCAAAGTTACCCTCGCGCAGCCCCATGGATGCCCCCCTAAACGAAAATTGTAGTCCTTCGCTCAGTGTGGTCGGCTACAAGATAGTCGGCTTTGAACCCTGGAGCAGGGACAGAATCCCGTCCCGAGCTCGCACCTATCTCTCGGCGCATCCGTTAAAGTTTTGATTTGGGCGTTTATCATTACTCTCTTGGTTTACATAAAGACGATTGCGTTCTCGTATATCACGACGCCAAACATGTGGTTCTCGCCGCGAAATTCCGTGCACGTAGGGTAGTCCTTGTTTCTGCCAACTTCGGGCGATGTGATCTCTAGCAGGCTGCGGAAAACGGGGCGGCGCGAGGTTAGACGCGGCCCAGTTTCGTGATTCTGTGAGTCAAGGAAGGTTTTGGCTATATCCGCTGGTGGCCCGCGGATCGTGTGTCTGGCCCGCAAACACACTCCGACCTTGGCTTATATCGCTGGCATCGCCAGATTCCGCATGCGGACCAGATTATAGGCTGCTGCTGTGAACAACACGCATCTGTCCCTCACCCGCCGCGGCTGCGACACAGAATTATGCCATGGTTCATTCTAGCTGGACTTGGAGTCTACCTGGCGCCTGGTCATTATGACCTGGGTTGTTCGTCCTCTCCTCGGGCGCGATTTGGCCTGGAAGCAGGAAACCGTTGATCGGTGCGAGTTTTCGCTTTTACTCGCCTACGCCCACGATCACAGGCGTTCCACGCGGAGATTCATGCGAGCCGCTCTCGGGTTCGAGCGTAACCGCAAAGTTCTTGGCCTCCTCGCCTTCCGGCAACGGAGGATTCACGACCGTCGCGCTGCCACGGGCATCGGGCTTGAACAAGCCTGCCGCAACGGGCGCAGCGCCGTTGGCAGGAAACAACCACAGTTCGTAGATTTTATCCGCGGGCAGAGGCGGCAAATTGCTGGCGAAGAAAATCAGGTTGCGGTTGCGACGCTGGTAGATCGCCTTACCTCGCGGCTGCGGCTTGCTGCCCGAGGCGACCAGTTCGATCTTCTGTGCCTCTGGATCCAGCAGCGTCGCCACGACTTCGTTTGCTTGTTCGAGCTTACTTCCCTGGTCGGTGAACTGCTCTCGTGGCGAAGCCACGTCCTGTTGCAGAGTCGAATTTTGGCGTAGCAGACCGATGCAGAGGAGAGTCAGGGCTGCCGCCGCTGCCCAGCCAAGAGCGGGCCACCAGGAACGTTGCCGGCGTGGAAACGCGGGCGCGGCCTGCGCCACCGGAAGGCGCGGCTCGTTGGCGATGGCCGACAGCAGCCGTTGCCGCGCACGCGCAGGTGGCTTGGGCCCCGCGGTCGTCAGCGCGAGCAGGCTGAGGTCACCGCGCAGCAATTCCAATTCGCGGATGCAAGAGGCGCAACCCTCCAAATGCCTTTCGAGCGCTTGGCGCTCCGCGCCATCGAGCGATCCGAGCGCGTAGAGCGCAAGGTCCTCCGCGAATTCTTCGTGCACGCTCATGTCGCCAACACTTTTCGCAGCGAGAGTAATCCGGCGCGAATCCTGGTTTTAATTGTGCCGAGGGGCTCGCCGGTTTTTTCGGCGATCTCGGAATGAGGCAATCCTTCGAAGTAGGCCATTTCGAGCGCAGACCGTTGCGGTGCGGGCATCGCCTGCAGCGCCCCGCGAACCCTATCCATGGTGCGCGATCGGTCTGCTTCGCTGGCGAGGTCGTGCTCGATAGGAACTACCGCGTCTTCAATATCGTTTTCCGGACGACGGCGGCGCAGGGCGTCGATCGCCCGGTTGCGCGCTATCACTGCCAGCCATGCGGCCAGCTTGCCGCGGCTCGCGTCAAAAGCTCCGGGATTGCGCCAAAGCTGCATGAAGATATCCTGCAATACGTCCTCGGCCGCGCCGGTATCCTGCAGGACGCGTAGCGCCACCGAATACACGATGGACGAATAGCGATCATAAAGCCCCGTCATGGCGCCCTGATCGCCAGATCGGATCGCCATCACCAGCGCCAGGTCAGACGTCATCGCGTTGGTGTCCGCGCTCGGCACGCCGATCCTCATCCTCCTGAAGTACGTCTCAGAATCCGCTTTGGTTTCCTGTAAGCCCGGGCTGGTATAGCCCGCGGTTTGTGGCTCAACGAAGATAGCAGTCTAGGCCGGCCGGAAACAAGGGCCTCGTCCAGCAGAATAGAAAAGGCCGGATGGCAAACATCCGGCCTTCCTCGACTTGAAGCCTTGCTGAAACAACTGACGCCAAGCGGAAGGTCAGGCAACACGTTAGTTGGGCATGACCACCGAATCGATAACATGGATCACACCATTGGACTGGAAAACGTTCGGGATAGTCACGAGAGCAGTGCCGCCCACAGCTTGCCACCTTCCACGGTCGTGAGTTCCGCCTTACCGTGACCCGCTTTGATTTGCTTCTTGAGCTCGGATGCGCTCAGCCTTCCCGAAACTACGTGATAGGTGAGCACCTTGGTCAACGTGGTTTTATTTTCCGGCTTCAAGAGCGTGTCCACCGTGCCGGCAGGGAGCTTGGCAAAAGCTTCGTTGGTGGGTGCAAAAACTGTGAACGGTCCAGGACCTTCGAGCGTTTCGACCAAACCAGCGGCCTTCACTTTAGCCACAAGAGTCGTGTGATCGGCGGAATTCACCGCGTTCTCAACGATGTTCTTGGTGGGATACATCTCTTAGCCACCAACAACCGGATTCTTCATTCCGGCCACTGCTGAAGTTACTGCGATTGCAATTACCGCCATCAGAACTGCAAATTTCTTGTTCATTGTCTCTCATCCTTTCAGGATTAAATTTTGATCTCACCTACAAGTACGGATTGTTCTGAATTCGGATTCACCGGATTGCTACGGGCCGAACGCAATCCGTTTTCTCGTTGGGTGCGTTCGCAGGAGGTGAGCCTTGGGTTCAAGGAATAAACATGGGATAGGTTGTGTTCGGAGAGCCACATCGGGGTGAAAGGAACGAAACGTGAACCCCATCCAAACTGACGAAATAGGGGGCAACGGATTCATGGATGACGCAAATTATTGCGGCCTGCACGAAGGCAAAGATCAGGCAAGAAAATCGGATGCCAGAAATCCGATTTGCGTTCCTGCCCGTATTTCACAATGTAGGCGGGTCGGTGGTAAACGCTCCGGAAAGCGCCGGGCACTAGCGGAAATCTCGCGACGCACGGCGTTAACCAAGATCAATCCGTTATTTGCAACCCAATGAGGCTGGAATGGCCAAGTGGCTGCTAGTTCTTCTGATCCTTTGTGCCGCATCAGCATGGTCTCAGACTGCGCCTTTTGAATCCGTCGAGTTGAACCGCCTCGGCCTTACATCGGAGACGGACAAGCAGACTCAGACACTGCAAGATCGTGTGAAGGAAGCGCCGGGCGATTACGCAGGATATGACGGGTTAGGATCCGCCTTCTTGCAGAAGGCCAGAGAGACCGGCGACATCGCTTATTATGGCCTGGCCGAGCAAACGCTCAAGAAGGCGCTTGCTCTGGCGCCGCAAGACTTCCGAGCCGCAGATCCTCTAGTTCACCTGGCATTGGTGTATATGGGCGAGCATCGCTTCTCGGACGCCCTCGCCTATGCACAAAAGGCGATCGGCACAGGCTCCGGAAATCTGGCGGCTTTCGCCATCGAAGGGGACGCTTACACCGATATGGGCGATTACGACGAGGCAGCAACGTCCTATAACATCGTGCAATCTCTTGGGCGGGCGATCTCATCTCCCTTGGCGCTCGCATACCTGAGCGACAGTCGCATGGGATATCTGTGCTACCTGCGTGGAGACTCCGCGGAAGCCATCCGGCTGATGAAGAGTGCCATCGCGGCCGCGCTTCAAACCAACGTTCCCCGAGAAAATCTCGCATGGCTCTATTTCGAATTAGGCGAGCGCTACTTTCAAATCGGCGACCTGAGGAATGCCGATTTGTCGTATCAGTCAGGCATAACCGCCGATCCCAATCACTATCGCTCCCTGGCCGGTCTGGCGAAAGTTCGGGCTGCGCAAGGGAAACTTGAAGAATCCATTCAGCTCTATCAACGCTCGATCGCCATCATTCCGTTTCCTGTCTACGTCGCTGAGTTGGGCGACGTTTACAAGAAAGCGGGACGGGTGGACCAAGCTCAGCAGCAGTATGACCTGGTCGAGTACATCGGACACCTCAGCAAGTTAAACCAAGTGCTGGCAAATCGGGAACTGGCCCTGTTCTATGCAGATCAAGGGATCAAGCTGCTTGAGGCCCTGGAGCTTGCGCGTAAAGAACTTGAAGTCCGACACGACATTTACACATGGGATACCTTGGCGTGGGTCCTGTACAGGAATGGCCGATTTCAGGAAGCGGCGGAAGCGATAAACAAAGGTCTTGGTTTGCATACCAACGATTCGCTGCTCCTGTTTCACGCCGGCATGATCTACCACAGCTTGGCTAAGGATTCTGATGCAGAAGACTTCCTGAGTCGTGCGTTGACAACCAACCCTCATTTCCACGTTCTTCACACTGAAGTTGCGAACCGAACTTTAGAAGACATCGCCCAATCGCATAACCGGGATTGAGGTCAAGCAATGCACAACGATAACGATAAGAGCAATCATCGTCGGCCGGGAATCGTTTTGCTGCTGATTGTGCTGATTTTGGGCTCCGCGAAATCCTTTGCCCATCCGATGGGAAATTTCAGCGTCAATCATTATTCGAAGATCGAGATCGGCCAACGGTCGGTTGAGATCCTGTATCTGGTCGATATGGCTGAAATTCCGACTTTTCAGGAGATTCGACAGTTCGACATTACTCCCACGGCTGACGACCCCAGCGCCTCCCGCTACCTCGACAGGCACGAGCAACTGTTGAAGGAAGGAATCTCCTTGGAAAACGATGGCCAATCTGTCCGGTTAGATACTATATCTCGCCAGGTGGCATTTGCCGACGGCGCCGGCGGTCTGCCTACGATGAAAATCGGATTCGTGTTGCGAGGCAAGCTTGATGGCACCGCGGGCGCTCACAAACTCTCCTACTTCGATAACAACTTTCCAGAGCGGGCAGATTGGAAGGAAATTGTGGTTCTCGGCGACGGAGTTTTGATTCTGGACAGCTCCGCTCCCGGCACCGATCGCAGCCAGGAACTGACCAACTACTCCAGCGATGTGTTGAACAGCCCCCCACAGCAACTATCAGCTCAGGTCGGCTTCCGGGCTTCACTCTCTGAAACAGAGAGAAGTGTTTCAGCGGCGGTAATTGGCACTTCTTCCAACCGGTCGATTCCTCAAGGAACAAACACGGCACATCGGGCACCCGCACCTCCACCCACACATCAAACACAGAACCGATCGTCGGGTGCAATTACTTCGTCTGACCTGAAGGACGCGCAATCTTCGTGCAATAACGGCGTTTCACCCGCCGTCGCTCCGCTGTCACTCGCAGCCCACGCGCAGAATACGCCGCGCAGTCGTTTTACTGAGCTAATCTCGACGCAAGGTAAGTTGAGCTTCTGGGTATTGTTTTCGGCCGCTTTGATCGCAGCAGGTTTGGGCGCGCTTCATGCGCTGGAGCCGGGACACGGCAAAACCATCGTTGCTGCCTGCCTTGTAGGTTCACGCGGCACGGCAAGACATGTGGTGTTGCTGGGAATCGTCGTCACCGCTGCACACACGGCGGGGGTATATCTGTTAGGGGCCTTGACTCTCTATGCATCGCGGTACATAGTTCCCGAGCAGCTCTATCCATGGCTTGGAGCGATTTCCGGTCTGAGCGTTGCCGGACTCGGCATTTTCATTTTCCTCAGACACTGGACCGGAGAAACCGGAGAGCATGCACATGCCCCGGGAGAGCAAGATTCGCACTGGTTTCTTTCGATGTTCAAGCAACCTACGCCCAACCAAGCTGCGCCCACGGAACTAGCGAATCGCGCGGCGATGTCTGCCGATTCGAAACCAATCGAGCGTGCGCTGTCATTGCGTGAACTCTGCATGCTTGGCATCACGGGAGGAATCGTGCCTTGTCCGGCGGCGCTGGTCGTGCTGCTCAGTGCTTTCTCGCTTCATCGGATAGGGTTCGGATTATTCTTGATCACCGCATTCAGTTTGGGACTGGCAGTTGTGCTGGTGGCGGTTGGCCTAACAATGGTCTATGCCAAACGCGTGATGTCTTCCCGTGCGCGCGCCGGCAACACTGCCCTCCGCTATCTCCCCTTTTTGTCATCTGGATTCATGGTCGTGCTGGGTGCGGGAATAACGGCATCTGCTGTCGCATCAGTTCACATCTGGCAAAGCGCTCTCTCCACCGACAAATTGGTTCCGTTCGCGACAGTAATTCTGCTGGGACTGTTTCTGGGGATGCGTCATTCCACCGACCCCGACCATGTGGTTGCAGTGTCCACGATTGTAAGCCGCCAGGGATCCAAACGAGTGCAGCGTCTGTGTAAGGCGATCAGCGAGATGACCCGACGGAGTCAAACCCAGCAGAGTGCGGAAACGCTGGTAGGTGCACTCAACCGGAAGATTAATGGTTGGGCTAACTACTTCTGCTTGGGTCCGGTCAGTAAAGCCTACCGAGCGGTGGAGCAACATGCCTGTCGGCGGCTTCGCCAGTGGCTGTGTGTCCAACACAAAGAGCGGGCCGGAGGGAATACGCGGTTTCCCCAGAAGGTCCTGCATCACAAGTTTGGCTTGGTTCGACTTACAGCTCGGACCCGCAGTTTTCCGTGGGCGAACGCGTGATCCTTTCTCCGAGAGCTGGATGCGTTAACTGCGCCTGTCCGGTTCGATAAGCGGGGGTGTGGAAACGTGGCATGGTGAGGCTATTGAGGCACCGGCAAACGAAAGGGCCGGACTCGGCTAGGCCGCACCTCAACCGTCGCGCCACCCCTCGACTTCACTTCACAACCCCTCAATGAGCGCGATCGCGATATAACGCCAGTTGACCAGGAGCTTCCGCAGAAACGTCTTAGGTCCAATTTGCGAGTGATAGGATTGATTCATGCCAAAAACACTGATGCAGTCTGTAGTTAGCCGAAGTTTGACTCAATCTTGGTTTGGCGCTTTGACCGTTTTGTCCGCTCCACCAAACACCTCTTACTCGTACTGGAGGAGTTTCGGTCGCTCGGTGTCCAGTTCATCAGCTACCAAGAAAACATCGACACCAGCAGCCCGTTGGGGCAGGCACTTTTCACAATTGTGTCGGCTGTCGCTTAACTGGAGCGTGACCTGATCCGGGAGCCGGTGAGCGGCGGGATACGGAATGCGCAGGCCTGTGGCAAACAACTTGGCCGTCCGCGTCGGATCGTAAACGCTGACGAGGTTCAACAGCAGTCGCACACTTGTAGAACTCCTGCCTCAGAACAGCCTCATCTGACGACGCAATTCGGAAGCCCCAACGAGGTTTGATGGAAGCGAGAACGATATTCTTTGGTTGGCATTCCTGCTTCCAACCATCACCGATGACCTTAAGCAAATGCTCTCGCTGATCATCACGGTGCTGCGCCGCGCTCATCTGCTGCCCACCCAGCCATTCCCTGAACTCTAGCCCTATTGTTCCTGCTGGACTTTGGGCAATGAAATCGGGTGGGTCATCTGGGTTGTGGACCCACGACAGAGCGTTCCCGGCGAAATCCGGGAATCTGCGTTCCAGATCGTTGAGGATTGGTTGCTCTCGATTGAGATGACTCGAAGTTGCCGTTGTCATACAACGGACCTTTCCTGTTCACTCCATTGTCCGTCGAAGAATCCCTCCCTCTCCGCGACCGGCTGTCGATATCCAACTCGAAATTGCAGACAGCGCCCATCGAGTCGCAATGCCCTGTCATCATGGTTCCCGTGCATGACCGCTGGGGAGTCACAAAGGCTGCCAGCGCCTCTGAAACGCCCGAGCCGAACTGAACCTCCTCAAATCCCCGCAGAACGGGCTTCCTGAAAGGCATCCGAACCCAGCCACCAAGTGGTAGGGTGGCGGGTCAATTCTTGGTTGTCTTCTTCGGGACGTAGTCGAAGAACTTTCGCCGGTGCCGGCAGGCGGCAGGAGCGGGTGTACAATGTCTGCCGGTTTCGATCCCACCGTTTTCCGGCACCAACAAGAGGAAACCCTATGACAACGCTCCATGACGCCCAGAGCCGCAGAAGGTTCTTGAAATCATCTGCCGTCCTCACCACAGTCCGACGAACAACTATTGCAAGTGGTTCCACGTTTGTGAGCACGAGTCGAACCGCAATGGACAGATTAAGTTGCTGGCTGAGCGCCTTCCTGGAGCGAAGGCCGACAGCGAATAGTCGACTCGCGGCTGCTGATCGGATTGGCGTCAACCATGAAATTCTTGCGCGGCGAGGCGAAGCACATGGTTAACCCAACGTCTCCGGGACCGTCCGAATTATCGAGGAGAACCACTGTGATCAAGCATGTTCCGCGGTTGCTTGCAATCCTTCTGCTCACCACTCTGGGCTGGACGCAAAGTGCTCAGATCGTCCCTAACGAAAATCTGGCAGTGGAAGGTGTGCCTCCGATCCCAAGTTCGCTCGCGGCGAGCGTGGAACGCTACAGCAATTACCGCGGCGCCAGCTTGGCGAGCTGGCATCCGGAGCGGCGGGAGATGCTGATCTCGACGCGCTTTGCCGATGTGCCGCAGATTCATCTGGTGAAGATGCCGGGCGGCGATCGCAGCCAGTTGACCTTTTATCCAGATCCTGTGACTGCGGCTCAATTCAATCCGAAGAGAGGCGCCTTCTTCGTTTTCAGCAAGGATGTTGGCGGCGGAGAGTTTTATCAACTTTATCGATATGACATAGACAGCGGTGATGTCACGCTGTTGACTGACGGGAAATCGCGCAATGTCGGAATGGTGTGGGCACACAGCGGCGAGAGGATCACCTACGGCTCGACGAGGCGCGATGGCAATGACGTGGACATTTGGGTGATGGATCCAGCCGATCCGAAGAGCGATCACATGCTGGCCAAGCTCGACGGTGGAGGCTGGCAACCGTTGGATTGGTCTCCGGATGGGCAGAAACTTCTGGTCCTGAACGAAGTTTCTGCCGAAGAGAGTTATCTCTGGTTGATGGATGCGAACTCGGGGGAAAAGACGCTGCTCACGGCGAAGGGCGACGTAAAGGTGCACTATAAGGGTGGAAAGTTCAGCAAGGATGGCAAGGGGATCTATACCACGACCGACAAAGATTCTGAGTTTCATCGGCTGGCCTACATCGACTTGACAACGAAGCAGCATACCTACCTGACCAGCAACATTCCTTGGGACGGAGACGAGTTCGACCTTTCCGATAACGGCAAGATGATTGCGTTCGTAACCAACCAAGACGGCTTCGGCGTGCTGCACTTGCTCGACACCACGACAAGAAAAGAGAGGTCCGTGCCCGAGCTACCCAAAGGGATCATCTCTGGCGTGGCCTGGGACAAGAACAACCGCGACTTGGGATTCGATTTGTCTTCGGCGCGCTCCAGTTCTGATGTCTACT
>Ga0316363_10001077_pt1 | contig 26329 bp, 25 predicted proteins | sample Sb_taG_3_FD_200459 | JGI IMG/M metagenome (GOLD analysis project Ga0316363, IMG submission 200459) | Peat soil microbial communities from Weissenstadt, Germany - Sb_50d_a_PC metaG (v2) (version 2) | ecosystem: Environmental > Terrestrial > Soil > Wetlands > Peat | place: Germany: Weissenstadt...
TGGAAGTCGCCGAGGAGAAGGAGGCGATCGCGCAATACGGCTCCTCGGATTCCGGCGCGACGCTGGGTGACATCCTCGGCACCGCGCTCAAGCGCAAGGGCGAGGAGAACGAGAAGGGCGACGACGAGGAATAACCGTTATCCCTCCCCGTTAGCGGGGAGGGGAGAAAAATAAGGAGCCCGGCCATGTCGCTTGATGCCGACCTGATCGTCGACCGCCGCCGTATGCGCAGGAAGCTCACATTCTGGCGCGTCATCGCCATCGGCGTGATCGTGCTCGCCGTCGCCGGCGTGGCGACGCTGGGCAGCAACCGCGCGGGCTTCACCGGCGTGCGGCCCTATATCGCCCGCGTCACCATCGAGGGTCTGATCCGCGGCGATCGTGACCGGGTGCAGGCGATCGACCGGCTCGCCCGCTCGTCGCTGGCGCGCGCCGTCATCGTCCATGTCGACAGCCCCGGCGGCACCACCGCCGGCTCCGAGCAGCTTTACGACTCATTGTCGCGGCTGCGCGACAAGAAGCCAATGGTGATCGTCGTCGATAGCCTTGCCGCCTCCGGCGCCTACATCACCGCGCTGGCCGGCGACCACATCGTGGCGCAGCAGACTTCGCTGGTCGGCTCGATCGGCGTGCTGTTCCAGTATCCGAACTTCGCCGAGCTGCTCGACAAGATCGGCGTCAAGGTCGAGGGAGTGAAATCGAGCCCGCTCAAGGCGGCGCCGAACGGTTTTGAGCCGACCAGCCCAGAGGCCAAGGCGGCGCTGGAATCGATCATCAAGGATTCCTACGCCTGGTTCAAAAACCTCGTGCAGGATCGCCGCCACCTGAGCGACAGCGAATTGCAGACGGTGTCCGATGGCCGCGTCTTCACCGGCCATCAGGCGATCGACCTCAAGCTGATCGATGAGCTCGGCGATGAGCGGACCGCGCTGGCCTGGCTCGCCAAGGAAAAGAACGTCGATACCAAGCTGCCGGTGCGCGATTATGAGCTGCAGAGCCGTTTCGGCGACCTGCCGTTCCTGCACGCCTCCGTCGTGGCTCTGCTCGACGCCACCGGGCTGACGACGCTGGCGCGCCGGCTCGACGACTGGGGCATGGTTGCCGAGGTAGAGCGGTTCAATCTTGACGGTCTGTTGGCGCTTTGGCACCCTGCAGCGGCGAATTGAGGCAACGTTCGCGGGCGACGAGGCGGCGACAATGATCAAGTCTGAACTGGTTCAGCACATTTCCACGCAGAACCCGCATCTCTATCAGCGCGACGTCGAGAACATCGTCAATGCCATTCTCAACGAGATCATCGCGGCGATGGCGCGCGGCGACCGGGTCGAGCTGCGCGGCTTCGGTGCGTTCTCGGTGAAGCAGCGCCCGGCGCGCACCGGCCGCAATCCGCGCACCGGCGCCCACGTTGCCGTCGACCAGAAATGCGTGCCGTTCTTCAAGACCGGCAAGGAAATGCGCGAGCGGCTCAATCGCGCGAATCCAGGTTGAGCCCCGAGCCGCGATCGTCAGGAGGCGTGCTGCGCAAGATCGTCGCGGCCGTCATCCTTATACCGCTCGCCATCGTCCTCATCGCCTTCGCCGTGGCCAACCGTCAGATCGTAACGGTGTCGCTCGACCCGTTCAGTTCGGAGCATCCGGCGACCTCGCTCAACTTGCCGCTGTTCGTTCTGGTCATCGGGCTGCTCATCGGCGGCGTAGTGATCGGCGGCGCGGCATCGTGGCTGCGGCACGGCCATTTGCGGCGTACCGCGCGGCGCTTCGAACGCGACATCCGCGAGCTGCGCGGCGAGCTTGCTTCGCTCCGCCACACCCCGAGCGGCAACGCGAGTGTTTCGGAGACCCGCAAGCCGCCGGAACGGCTTCAGCTGCGGCCGCCGGTCCAATAGGGACGCCATCGTCTCGAACAAGACAAAGCCGGCGCAGGGATGTAGAAGGGCGCCGACAAGAGACAGGCGATTTCACGATTAGGCAGGCATGTCGGTCATCATAAAAATCTGCGGCCTTTCCACGCCCGAGGCCCTCGATGTCGCGCTCGAAGCGGGCGCCGACATGGTGGGCTTCGTATTCTTTGCGCCGTCGCCGCGGCATGTTGCCTTCGATACGGCGCACGCGCTGGCCTCACGCGTGCTCGAACGCGCGCAAAAGGTCGCTCTCACTGTCGACGCCGACGATGCGCTGCTCGACGCGGTGGTCGAGGCTTTGCAGCCGGACATGCTGCAACTGCACGGCGCCGAATCCCCGGCGCGTGTCGAGGCGGTGAGGCGCATGTTCGGCCTGCCGGTGATGAAGGCTTTGCCGATCGCGGCGAAAAGCGATCTCGACGGCATCGCCCGTTATGCCGGCATAGCCGATCGCCTGCTATTCGATGCGCGGGCGCCGCGCGAGGCGACGCGGCCGGGCGGTCTGGGCAGGCCTTTCGACTGGCATCTCCTCGAAAATCTCGATCCCGGCGTGCCGTTCATGCTGTCGGGCGGCCTCGATGCGGCAAACGTCGGCGAGGCGCTGCGCATCACACGCGCGCCCGGCGTCGACGTCTCCTCGGGTGTCGAGCGCGCGCCGGGCGAAAAAGATCCCGACAAGATTCGCGCCTTCGTGCGCGCGGCCCGCGTTGCAGCCGCGTCCGTTGCGAGCCCGGCATGACCGTCCAGCGACCCAACTCGTTCCGCAGCGGGCCCGACGAGCACGGGCATTTCGGCATCTATGGCGGCCGTTTTGTCGCCGAGACGCTGATGCCGCTCATCTTGCAGCTGGAGCAGGCCTACGCGCAGGCCAAAGCCGATCCTGCTTTCCAGAAAGAAATGGGCGGCTATCTGACTCATTATGTCGGCCGGCCATCGCCGCTCTATTTCGCCGAGCGGCTGACCGAGCATTGCGGCGGCGCCAAGATTTATCTCAAGCGCGAAGAGCTCAATCACACCGGCGCGCACAAGGTGAACAACGTGCTCGGCCAGATTCTTCTGGCGCGGCGCATGGGCAAGAAGCGCATCATCGCCGAGACCGGCGCCGGCATGCACGGCGTGGCGACGGCGACGCTGTGCGCGCGCTTCGGCCTCGAATGCATCGTCTACATGGGTTCGGTCGACGTCGAGCGGCAGAAGGCGAACGTGTTCCGCATGCACATGCTCGGCGCCAAGGTGGTGCCGGTGGAATCCGGCGCCAAGACGCTCAAGGACGCCATGAACGAGGCGCTGCGCGACTGGGTCTCCAATGTCGACTCGACGTTCTACTGCATCGGCACTATCGCAGGTCCCCATCCCTATCCGATGATGGTGCGCGACTTCCAATCGATCATCGGCCGCGAGACGCGCGAGCAGATGCAACAGGCCGAAGGCCGGCTGCCGGATTCGCTGATCGCCTGTATCGGCGGGGGCTCCAACGCCATGGGCCTGTTCCATCCGTTCCTCGACGATGCGGGAATCGAAATTTTCGGCGTCGAAGCGGCCGGCCACGGCCTCGATACCGGGATGCACGCGGCCTCCATCGCCGGCGGCCGGCCCGGCGTGCTGCACGGCAATCGCACTTATCTGCTGATGAACGAGGACGGCCAGATCAACGAGGCGCATTCGATCTCGGCCGGCCTTGATTATCCGGGCATCGGGCCGGAGCACGCCTGGCTCGCCGACATGGGCCGCATCACGTTTCTGTCGGCGACCGACGACGAGGCACTCAACGCGTTCCAGCTATTATCCAAGCTCGAGGGCATCATTCCGGCGCTCGAGCCGGCGCACGCCATCGCAAAAGTGCTCGATCTGGCGCCGCAAAAGCCGAAGGATCACCTCATGGTGGTCAATCTCTCCGGCCGCGGCGACAAGGATCTCGATTCGGTGGCGCGGTATCTGGAAAGCAAGGCGCGATGACCGAACGGATGGATCGGCGCTTTGCCGCGCTGCGCAAGGAAGGTCGCGCCGCGCTCGTCACCTTCACCATGGCGGGCGATCCCGACGCAGCGACGTCGCTTGCGATACTCAAGGCGCTGCCCAAGGCCGGCGCCGACGTCGTCGAGCTTGGCATGCCGTTCACCGATCCGATGGCCGATGGGCCGGCGATCCAGGCCGCAGGCCTGCGGGCGCTTCATGCCGGCGCCAACATGAAGAAGACGCTTCGCCTTGTGCGCGACTTCCGCGCCGGCAATGGCGCGACGCCGATCGTGCTGATGGGCTACTACAATCCGATCTATGTCTACGGCGTCGAAAAATTTCTCGCCGATGCCAAGGCTGCCGGCGTCGATGGGCTGATCGTCGTCGATCTGCCGCCGGAGGAGGACGCCGAGCTTTGCCTGCCGGCGCTCAAGGCCGGCCTCAACTTCATCCGCCTCGCCACGCCGACCACCGACGACAAGCGGCTGCCGACCGTGCTCACCAATACGTCGGGCTTCGTCTACTACGTCTCGATCGCCGGTATTACCGGCTCGGCCGCGCCGGACCCGGGCAAGGTTTCGGGCGCCGTTGAGCGCATCAAGCGGCATACAAAACTTCCGGTCTGCGTCGGCTTCGGCGTGCGCACGGCGAAACAGGCCCGCGCCATCGCTGAAGGTGCCGACGGCGTCGTGGTCGGCTCGGCGCTGGTCGATGCGGTGCGCAAGAGTCTTGGCCCCGGCGACAGGCCGACTGCGGCGACAGTGCCGGCCGTCACCGGCCTTGTCCGCGAGCTTGCCGAAGGCGTGCGCTCCAGCCGTGCCTGATCGCCGGCTCGCCGGCAGTAATCGTCGGCGTTGAATTTCGCCTTCCCGATCCACACATATCCCCTCCGAAGCTGGAGGGAATGCATCATGGCCCGCGACGTGGCCCGCGATTGGATGTGGTCGGAAGCCTGCGAAATGCTGGCGCGGGCCGAGCGCATGCACCGGGAGCTGTTTCGGCCCGCCGGCACCGAGGCGCGCCTGCCGGCCTGGGAGCCGCCGGTCGACATTCTGGAAACCGAATTCGAGGTCTTGGCGCTGGTGGCGTTGCCCGGCGTCGATGCCGACAATGCGCAAGCCGTGATCGAGGACGGCGATCTCGTGGTCACAGGAACCCGCGTCCTGCCGGCGGAACTACGCACGGCCGTCATCCATCGGCTGGAATTGCCGCAAGGGCGGTTCTACCGGCGGCTGCGGCTGCCGCCCGGCCGCTACGGCGCGGTGCGCCGCGCCGCCGCCGCCGGTTGTTTGGTGATTACATTGCAGAAAGTGGGGACTCGTGGCTGAAGTGCTTGCCAAAGACGGAACGGGCAGCGGCGCCTTGCCGCCATTGCCGGCTGACGCGCTGATCATCGTGCCGGTGCGCAACACCGTGCTGTTTCCCGGCCTCGTGCTGCCGATCACTTTGGGCCGCCCGAAGTCGATCGCGGCGGCACAGCAGGCGGTGCGCGAGCAACGCCAGGTCGGCATCCTGTTGCAGCGCTCGGCCGACGTCGACGATCCGACCGCAATCGACATGCATCGCATGGGCACGATCGCCAATATCGTGCGCTACATCACCGCGCCCGACGGCACCAACCACCTCGTCTGCCAAGGCGAGCAGCGCTTTCAGATCGACGAATATCTGTCGGGCTGGCCGTTCCTGGTCGCCCGCGTGGTGCGGATTCCCGAGCCTGGCGTGCGCACGCCCGAAATCGAAGCGCGCTTTGTCGATCTCAAAGCGAAGACCATCGAGGCCATCCAATTGCTGCCCCAGGTGCCGGGCGACTTGCTGGCCGCCGTGCAATCGATCGAGGCGCCGCCGGCGCTCGCCGACCTGGCGATCGCCTATATGGACGTGAAGCCGGAGGAAAAGCAGGAGATCCTTGAGACCGTCGACATCGCCGTGCGCATGGAGAAGGTGTCGCGGCTGCTCGCCCACCGCATCGAGGTGTTGCGGCTGTCCCAGGAGATCGGCCGGCAGACCAAGGTCGCGCTCGACGAGCGGCAGCGCGAGGCGCTACTGCGCGAGCAGATGGCGGCGATCCAGCGCCAGCTCGGCGAAGGCGAGGAGGGCAAGGCCGCGGAAATGGCGGAGCTCGACGCGGCCATCGCCAAAGCCGGCATGCCGAAGGACATCGAGGACCAGGCGCGCAAGGAATTGCGCCGGCTGCAACGTATGCCCGAAGCGGCCGGCGAATACGGCATGGTGCGCACCTATCTCGATTGGCTGATCGAGCTACCTTGGGCCTTGCCGGAGGAAAAGCCGATCGATATCGGGCAGGCGCGAAAAATCCTCGACGAGGACCACTACGACCTCGACAAGATCAAGCGCCGGATCATCGAATATCTTGCCGTGCGCAAGCTTGCCCCGCAGGGCAAGGCTCCGATCCTGTGCTTCGTCGGTCCGCCCGGCGTCGGCAAGACCTCGCTCGGCCAATCGATCGCGCGCGCCATGGATCGCAAATTCGTGCGCGTCAGCCTCGGCGGCGTGCACGACGAGGCCGAGATCCGCGGCCATCGCCGCACCTATATCGGCGCGCTGCCCGGCAACATCATCCAGGCCATCCGCAAGGCCGGCTCGCGCAATTGCGTCATGATGCTCGACGAGATCGACAAGCTCGGCGCCGGCATTCACGGCGATCCCGGCGCGGCGCTGCTCGAAGTGCTCGACCCGGAGCAGAACAATACGTTCCGCGACAATTATCTGGCGGTGCCGTTCGACCTGAGCCGCGTGGTGTTCATCACCACGGCGAACATGCTCGATACGGTGCCCGGCCCGCTGCGCGACCGCATGGAGATCATCAGCCTCGCCGGCTATACCGCCGACGAGAAGCTCGAGATCGCCCATCGCTATCTCGTGCGCCGCCAGTGGGAGGCGAACGGGCTCAAGCCGGGCCAGGTCGAGATCGGCGATGACGTGCTGCACGACATCATCCAGGGCTACACCCGCGAAGCGGGGGTGCGCGGCCTGGAACGCCAGATCGGTCAGGTCTTGCGTCACGCCGCGGTGCGGATTGCCGAAGGGCAGAGCGGTCCGATCCGGATTGCGCGCGAGGACCTGGTGACGATTCTCGGCGCGCCAAAATTCGAAAACGAAGTGGCGATGCGCGTCAGCGTGCCTGGCGTGGCCACCGGCCTCGCCTGGACGCCGGTCGGCGGCGATATCCTGTTCATCGAAGCCACCCGCATTCCCGGCTCCGGCCGGCTGATCCTCACCGGCCAGCTCGGCGACGTGATGAAGGAAAGCGCCCAGGCCGCGCTCTCCATCGTCAAGAACCGCGCCGTTTCGCTCGGCATCGATCCAAGCCGCTTCGAGAAGAGCGACATTCACGTCCACGTGCCTGCGGGCGCGATCCCGAAGGACGGGCCGAGCGCCGGTGTCGCCATGTTCATGGCGCTGGTGTCCTTGATGACCGAACGCACCATCCGCAGCGACACGGCGATGACCGGCGAGATCAGCCTGCGCGGCCTGGTGCTGCCGGTCGGCGGCATCAAGGAGAAGGTCGTCGCCGCGCACTCTGCCGGCATCAAGCGCGTCATGCTGCCGGCGCGCAACCGCCGCGACTACGACGACATTCCTGAGATCGCGCGTCGCGAGATGGAGTTCGTCTGGCTCGAACGGGTCGAGGAAGCGGTGGCGGCGGCGCTGGAGCCGAAGGCGGCGGAAAAATCCCCGGCTTCGGTACCGCAGCTCGCGGACGCTGAGGCGTAACCCGTTATTCCAGCGGCGGCAGATTGAGCGCGCGATCGACCATTGCGGTGGCGCGCTTGAAATCAAAATTACGATAGACGTTCTGCTTCACGATCGACGGCGAGCCGCCGTAGAATTTTTCGTATTGCTGATGGCGACTGCCGAACTCGGTGCCGAGGAAGTCCCACAATAGTCGCACTAGTGCTGTGCGTGATTTTGCGTCCATGGTGCCCGAGCGCATGTAGCGCTCGATCAAGGGGGCGACGTCCGGATTGTCGAAATCGGCCAGCGAAGACGGCTGCGAAATCACCGAAGAGCTTACCAACTCTCGGATCGTCTCGAGCATGCGGCCGTTGAACTCCGACTGCATCGCCATCGCCGCATAAAGTGTGATCACCGACGGCCACAGCACGCCGTCCTTGATCGGCGCCGCGACCTCGTGGGCCAGCAGCATGCCTTCGTAGATCGACACCAGCGCCGCGAGCTCGCCCATGGCGATCTGCACCGGCGGCAGGCCTGAGCTGCCGATCATCTCGATTGTGCGTTGCGTAAGCCCCATCATGAAGCGCAGCTTGGTGACGTAACGCACCTGCGCCTGATGATTGCCCAGCGAATGCGACGGCGTCTTGAACCACTGGTCGCGGGTCAGTTCCAGATTGCGATAGATGAAGACGTGTTCCCACGGCACGAACACGTTGTCGAACACGACGTAGCTGTCGGACTCGTCGAACCGGCTCGACAACGGATAGTCGAATGCATTGTCGGCGTGCAGCGCAAACGGCCGCCGCGGGATGAGCGTCACCCCCGGCGCATTGACCGGGACCGCGAGGCAGTTGGCGTAGTTCTCGTCGCCGGGCTGCAGCGGGTGGATGCAGCTCAAGTGAATCCAGTCGGACAGTACGCCGCCGGTCGCGACCTGCTGGGCGCCGGAAATCACGATGCCGTCGTCGCGCTCCTTGACGACGCCGGCATAGAGCGTCGGATCGCTCTGCTGGTGCGCCGGCTTCGAGCGGTCGATCTGCGGCGGCACGATGGCGTAGCTGGCGTAGATGTGATTGTCGCGCATGAACTCGTAGAACGCGACCATGTTGTCGGCGAACTTTTGGCCAGCGGCGGCGAACACCTGCGGCGTCGCCGCATAGCCGGTGAAGAAGCCGGCGACATGATCCGGCGAGCGCCCCATCAGGCCGAAGGTCGCTTCCGCCCAGGTTTCCGAGAACAGCCGCCGGGCGCGCAGATCGGCATGCGAGCGCGGGATCTGCCAGGCCCGCCACACCGGCGCGCCGGTCTTCGGCGACGCAAACGTCATGCGCTCGCGCAGCGCCGGATCGGCCGCGATGTCATAGAGGTTCGCGACCGACCGTGCCGCCTGGCGGAAGGCCGGATGCGCGGTCACGTCCTTGACGCTCTCGCCGCCGACGAAAACGCGCCGGCCGTCGTTGAGCGAACGCAGATATTCGGCGCCGGTACGCATCAGGCCTGTCCCCCTTGGTCCAGGCCCGACTATAGAACAGCTCCGGCGCGGCCGGCACTCAGTATACGTCGGTATGATAGCGGTGGTTTTTCTTCAGTTCCGCGAGGAACGCGACGGCCTGGTCGATGCTGCGCGCCCCATGGGCCGCGATCACGTCGACCATGGCGCGCTCGACGTCCTTGCCCATGGTGATGGCGCCGCAGACATAAACGTGGGCGCCTTCGGCGAGCCAAGCCCAAAAATCGCGGCCGACCTCGCGCATGCGGTCCTGCACGTAGAATTTCTGATTGTCGTCGCGTGACCAGGCCAGCGACAGCCGCGTCAGCACGCCGGCTGAGCGCATGCCGCTCAACTCGTCCTCATAGAAGAAATCGTAGTCGCGGCGCTGGTGTCCGAAGAATAGCCAGTTGCGGCCGGGCGCCTTGGTGGCCATGCGCTCGTGCAGGAAGGCGCGGAACGGCGCGATGCCGGTGCCGGGCCCGATCATGACGATGGGCGTCGACGGGTCGGCCGGCAGGCCGAAATGCTGTGCCTTTTGGATATAGGCCTTGATCTTGGTGCCTGTCTGGATGCGGTCGGCGAAGTAGGTCGAGGCGACGCCGCACCGCGCGCGCTTGCCGATCTTGTAGCGCACGGTGTCGATGGTGAGCGCCACTTTGCCGGGCGCAGCCTTCGGCGAGGATGCGATCGAATAAAGCCGCGGCTGCAGTGGATCGAGCGCTTCGATGAACGCTTCTGGATCGGGCCGGATGCCGGGAAATTTTTCCAGCGCCGCCAGCACGTCGAGGGTTGCGGCGTCGCCGTCCGGATCGCCGCCGGAGCCGAGCGCTTTCGCCTTTTGCCGCCGCTCGCCGCCGGTGATGTAGGAGATGAGCTGGAACAGCATATCGGGCGCGACGCCGAGCGAGACGCTGTCGGTCAGAACGTCGCGCAAGGGCCGGCCGGCGATCGGAAAATCGGGCGGCGCGCCGAGCGCGGCAAGCACGGCATCCACCAGCGCCGGCTCGTTATGCGGAAACATGCCGAACGAATCGCCGACGGTGTAGTCGATGCCGCTCTGCGCCAGGTCGATATCGATATGCCAGGTTTCTTTCTGCGAACCCGGCTTGTTAAGCCTGGTGCGCGAGACGAAGGTCGCCTCGGCCGGATTGTCCCGCGTCGGCGTCGGAGCGGCGGCCACGTCGGCGGCGGGCGTGACTACGGTCGCCGGCGCCTTGGCGGTCGCCGGGATGGCGCCGAACTCGGCATAGAGCGTCTTGAGCATGCGCGTGGTGTCTTTGCCACCGGGCACGCACAGGTTCAGCCGCTCTTCGTTTTTCAGAACGATGGCGTTGGCGTAATCCTCGCAATTGTAACCGCACTGGCCGCAATCCTGCTGGCCCATGGCCGCCATGAACCGCCGCCGCAGCGGCCGGCTTTCGGCGAGCTGCATGCGCTCGCCGATCGGCATCGCCGGGTCGTGCCAGGGCGTCTGTCCATCGTCGCCGTCATCGAGCGGGCCGCGCGCGGTCGCCGCGCCCGTTCCCATGACGTCGTTCATCAGCGCCGCGGTCTCTTCCGAAGACAGCGCGTTGACGCCGCCGTCGAGCGACAATAGGCCGGCGAAGAAGCCGTTGAGCCAGGTGCGCTGCTCGGCCGAGAACGGCGCGGAGTCCGGAATGAGCGTCGGGATCGGCGGCGGCGTGGTCTGCGTCATTCGACCGCCTGCGTCTCGAACAGGGCTTTCAGCGCGTCGATGTCATGGCGGCGCGTGAATGCCAAAAAACTTTCGTCCGCCGAAGCGCGGTGGCCGAGATAGGCTTTCAGCATGCGTTCGACCGCCCGCGGCGCGTCATCGGCTTTGACGTCGTGATAGACCTCGCGGCCGCAGGCGGCATCCGGGCCGAACCCGCCGCCGACGTGAACGTGGTAGCCCTCGACTTGGTCGCCGTCCTCCGACACCTGCACCTTGGTGCCGACGAGGCCGATGTCGCCGATGTAATGCTGCGCGCAGGAGTTCGGGCAGCCGGTGAGATGGATGTTGAGCGGGCCGTCGAGCTGCACGCGGGCTTCGCACCAGTGCGCGATCTCCTCGGCATGGCGCTTGGTGTCGGACAACGCGAGCCGGCAGCCGGCATTGCCGGTGCAGGCGACGAGGCCGGCGCGGATCGATGTCGCTTTGGTCGAGAGTCCGATTGCTTCGATGGCTGCTTCAGCGGCTGCAACCCGCTCCTCGGCAACGCCCGAGATCAAAAGGTTCTGCCAGACCGTGAGCCGGATATCGCCGTCGCCGAATTTTTCGGCGATCTTGCCGATGCCGCGCATCTGCTCGGCGGTAATCTTGCCCACCGGAAGGACGATACCGAGCCAATGAAGGCCCTTCTGCTTCTGCGGGTGTGCACCGATGTGAGCGAGGCGGTCGTAAGGCGGTCGTGTTTCAAGGGCTGTCTCCGGTGCGCGGGTGAGTTTTTGACCGAGCTTGTCTTCCATGGCGCCAAGGAATTTCTCAAAACCCCAGGCGTCGAGGACGTATTTGAGCCGCGCCTTGGCGCGGTTGGTGCGGTCACCGTTGTCGATGAAGACGCGCACCACGGCATCCGCCACTTTGGTGGCGTCTTCGGGCTTGACGATGACGCCGGTAGCGCGGGCAAAATCCTGATGCCCGGTGATGCCGCCGAGCATGAGCTTGAACCAGATGCCCGGTTCGACGCCGAAGCCGTCCTTCACCGCGACGGCCTGAAAGCCGATGTCGTTGGTGTCTTCCAGCACCGGGATCATGCCGCCGCCGTCGAAGCCGACGTTGAATTTGCGCGGGATGCCGTAGAGCGAGCGGTCGTTGAGGATGTGAAAATGCCATTCGCGCGCGTAAGGCCTGGTGTCGATCAGCTCTTGCGGATCGATCCCCGCGGTCGGCGTGCCGGTGACGTTGCGGATGTTGTCGGCGCCGGAGCCGCGCGAGCTCAAGCCCAGATCCTGGATCGCCTCGACCATGGCGACGGCGTTTTTGGGCTCGACCTCGCGCATCTGCAGATTGGCCCGCGTGGTCACGTGGGCGTAGCCGCCGGCATAGCGCTCGGCGAGATCGCCGACGCCTGAGAACTGCCGATGCGAAAGAATGCCGTTAGGAATGCGCAGCCGGCACATATAGGATTTCTGCGTCGGCGCGCAGTAGAACAGGCCGAAAAAGCGCCAGCGGAAATTGTCGTCGGCCTTCGGCGCCTCGTTCTTTGCGGCCTGGTCCTTCAGCTTCTCGTAGCCGTCGAACGGATGCAGCTCGCGCTTGAACTTTTCCGGGTCCGACAGCTTGCCGCCGGCCTTGATGGTGCGATCCTGGGCGCGTAGCGCCGCGGCGTCGGGGCCGGTCGGTTCTGCCGCTACCGCATTCGCCTGGCTCGGCGCCGCACCATTGCTAGCCGCGGATCGCGACGTCTTCGCGATCTGCAGGCCGGCCATAAAGCCTTCCAGATAGCGCTTTTGTTCCGGCTCGAAATCTCCCGACATCATGCCTTCCGTTTGTTGGGACCTCCATGCGTCGCGATAGGCGGGTGATTGCGCTACTCCGCAGGGACGCCAGTCGGCGTTGGCGCCATTACCTTTCCGAGCGCCGGCTTCGGCTTGTAGGTCATGTAGATGGCGAGACCGGTGAAGGTGAAACCGCCGACAATGTTGCCGAGCGTCACCGGGATCTGATTCCACAGCCACCAATCGGCGACCGTGACCTTGGCGCCCATCATCATGCCGGTCGGGATGATGAACATGTTGACGACGGAATGCTCGAAGCCTTGGGCGAAGAAGATGAAGATCGGCATCCAGGCGCAGGCGATCTTGCCGATGGTCGACGTCGAGGTCATGGCCAGAACCAGCGCGAGGCAGACCAGCCAATTGCACAGCATCGCCTTGACGAAACAGCTGACCAGCCCGGCAAAACCGAGAGCGGCGTAGCCGGTAGTCTTGAGCTCGGCGATTTGCACGATGCGCGCCGCGACGCCGGCAGGTGGCGTCGCTCCCATATTGGTGAGCGCAATGGCGATCAGCGCGCCATAGGCAACGCTGCCGATCAGGTTGCCGATGAAGACCCAACCCCAGTTGACCAGCACCGAGCCAAAGCTCGCCTCGCGTTCGAGCCAAGGCAGCGGCACCAGCGCGAAGCTGCCGGTGACGAGTTCGAGCCCGAGCAGCACGATGGCAATCAGGCCCACCGGAAAAATCAGCGCGCCGACCAGCGGCACGTTGGTCTGCACCGCGCCGGTGAAGGCGAGGCTGGTCGCCACGCCGAGGATGGCGCCTGAGAGCATGCCGCGGATCAGAAGGTCGCGCGGCGCCAGCGCCAGCTTGCGCTTGCCGGCCTCGACCATGGCAACCGCAACGTCGGCCGGCTTCACGTAGTCCATGTCCATCGTTTGTCTCCTTCGACGGTCATCGTTGACGGCATGCCGAGCCGGGGCAGCACTGCTCATTGCCGCGGCTCGGCGCAAAACGCCTCTGAGGTGTAAACAGCAAGATGGATGCCATCTCGCGATATCGATTTTAGGTCATATATTTCAATAGTTTAGAGAAAAGACGGAAAGCAAATTCCGGTTCCGATTGCGGGCCGGGTGCCTGCTTTGAGCGCACATCGCCTGCTCATTGTGCAGTGCAATAAATCAGTGGATGAGCGGGCCGCGGCTATGTCGCGTCAGCGGCGGCGACCGTCCGCTCCGCCTTCCAGTCCTTGCCGACGCCCGCGGTCGTCGGAAAAATCAGCGACTTGATGACGACCGGCACCGCGCCTGACGTGTCGAGGATGGCGCCGATGTCGATATAGTCGAACTCCTTGAGCTCGAGGCCGTCGATCGAGACGATCGGGTTTTTCAGCTTCATCTCTTCGCAATAGTGGATGCCGATCAGGCCGCCGACGTCGCCGTCGCCGGCGAGCACGATGGGATGGCCGTGGGCCAGCACGGCTTCCAGTCCATCGGCGATGCCTCTGCAGAAATCGTCGAGGCGGCGGAAGGTCGCCGAGCCGCGCCACGGCACGAAGATGGCGACGGGGCTTTGGCCGTCGCCGAGATCGAGCCGCTTCAGCGCCGCTTTGATCGCCGCGGCGATTGCGGCGGAATCGATGATCTCGGCATCGAGCGGCAGCGTCGGCGCGATCACCGGCACATTGCGCAGCGGCAGCGTTTCCAGCGGCGACACGAAGATCGTGCTGCCGGAAACCTGCATCGTATATTGCGAAGCGCCGATCACGGTGGCGCGAATGCGCGCGTCTGGCCGCGCCAGCTGCGGCCCCCAATCGCGCAGCCGCGCGCGAACCTCGGTGGCGAGTTGTGGGCCGATGTCGCCGAACGCTTTGGCCTCGCCGCCGTAAATGTATTCGGAGACGCCGCCGGAAAAACTCACGTCGGATACTTCGCCGCGCCAGGTCAGCGGATCGAGCCGCAACAGGTCGGCGCCACCGGCACGCGGCGAGCCGCCCTTCATCGCCTCGAACAGGCTGTCGGCCATGCGCTCCGCAAGCGCCTGCGCCTGTTGTTCGGCGAGCACCATGCCGGGCTCGAGTTTCAAGCCGAGTTCCCCACCAAAACGCCGTCCGGCCTCTTCGAGCCGTACGATGCGGCGCGCATCGTCGAGCACGACCAGCCGCGCGCCGACGTCGAGCGCGGTGACGTCGATCACCTTGCCGTCGGCGCAGACCGCGATCTTCGAGGTGCCGCCGCCGATATCGACGTTCATCACCGGCCCGCCGCTGCGGATCGAGCGCGCCGCCGCGCCGGAGCCATAGGCCGCCATCACGGTTTCAAGGCTGTCGCCGGCAGAGACCGCGACCATCTTGCCGGCTTGCGCCGCGAATAGTTCGCCGATGCGCCGTGCGTTGCGGCGGCGCACGGCGACGCCGGTCAGGATCAGCGCGCCGGTATCGATCTCGTCGGGATCGATCTTGGCGTCCTTGTATTGCCGCGCGATGAAGGCGCCGAGCGCGTCGGCGTCGATAGTTTCCTCGGCCGAGTAGGGCGTGAGCAAAATGTCGGACTGATAAAAGCTCTCGCGCTCGGTGACGACATAGCGGCTGTCGAGCCGCTCCAGCACGATGCGCGAAAATACCAGGTGCGAGGTCGACGAGCCGATATCGACGCCGACCGAGAGCACGCACAGCTCGTCTTCTTCGCCGAAGGTGCGCCCGGTCGAGGAAAAGAAAATGCGCCCGCCCTGCGCCTCTTCTTGGGCTTCGTCAGTCATGCCAATGCGTCACTGAAAAGCGGCGCCATCATTCTTTCGGCAACAGCCCGCGGTAATCGCGCTCGTAATATTCCGGCCGCATGCGGTTCTCGGCGCCTTCGCGCTTCATGGTCTCGGCGTATTCCTGCCGCAGAAACGGATCCTCCATGTAATAGGGGATCGCGGTGCCGCCTTCGGGAATATCCATCGCCGTGTAATCGGTATGCTTCTCACCGGGCGGACCGGGCTCGCGGCCGGGATTGTGCGGGCCGAACCAGGCGGTGAGGCGGAACGCTTCTTTCGAGGCGCCGAAATGCTGGTGATACCAGCGCGCGCCGCCCGGCGCGGCCGAAACCATGCCGACCGGCTCGTAGTCGACGCGCTTGACCTCGGCCATCTTGCCGTCTTTCCACGGCGTCAAGCCGAGGCGCTCGGGCCACGTGTAAGTGTAGCCCTTGCCCTTGATGCAGATCAGCACCGCCGCCGAAGTGTGAGCATGCGCCTTGGAATAATGGCCGTTCTCGTGCTGGCCGACCCACAGATAGAACGTATTGCCGGTCATGAACGGCTCGACCCGGCGCCAGCCCGGCGAGCGGCGATTGTCGAGCGGCAAATCGCAATTGACGATGTCGGGGATGAAATTCGTCCGCCGCATCGCCAGCCCGCGCACCGGATCGGGCTCGATGTCGTCCTTGTATTTGTAGAAATCGTCGGCGCCGGAGAAGCGGTCGCGGAACTGATAAGGGCAGTTGAAGATCACGTCGGTGTTGTTGATGAGGTTCATCAGATTGGGCGCGGTGGTGCCGCCGAGCAGCAGCGCCGGCGCGGAACTGGCGTTGACGATGCGGTGCATGGCGTTGACCGGAATCGAAAACAGCGAGCCCTTCTGCCACTCGAACACGTGGCGCTTGTTGTCGCCTTCGAGCCAGACTTCGGTCGAGCCGCGGCCTTCGACCACGAGGTAGACTTCCTCGTACATGTGCTTTTCGGCATTGAGCGCGCCGGCGCCCGGCACCTCGACCACATAGGCGCCCCATTTGCCTTCGGTGCCGTGCAGCTGAATGTAGCTGCCGCGTCCGCCCATGCGCTTCCACGGTTGCAGCGGCAGGTTTTGCACTTTGCTGACGCCGATGTCGCGGTAGACCGGAATGTCGTCCGCTTCCATGAACAGGTCGTAGGGCGTCTTCGGCCGGTTGAACTTGCCGAAGCCGGCGCGTTTGAAGCCGCTCGGCTCGTGCCAATGAACTTGACCGGTGATTTCATGCATGGCGCGCATCCTCTGTAAGGCGATGAGGAGGCTTGCGTCCCGCTGCAGCGATGCTTGGCTGCGGCTCCTCGCGCGCTTCTCTGTCGCTTGATTGCGTAGGCTTGCCCCTCCTGTACAATGCGGCCAAATTCAATGCAACGGGCGGAGAGGTCCGGTGTCGGCGCGCGTGCTTCCGCTTCTGCTTCACGACGATTCCGGGCTGACGCGCCGCAACGTCGCCATCGACCAGCTTGTGGTCGCCGGCTGGACCGGGCGCGACCGCGCCGCCGTCGAACTGCACATCAAGGAACTCGGCGCGCTGGGCGTAAAGCCGCCGGCGACGACGCCGATCTTCTACCGCGCCTCGGCGGCGCGGCTGACCATCGCCGACAGCATCGAGGTGCTCGGCGAGGCGTCGAGCGGGGAAGGCGAGTTCGTGCTGCTGCAGCAGGACGGCCGGCTGTGGGTCGGCGCCGGTTCCGACCATACCGACCGTGAGGTGGAGAAATACGGCGTCTCGGTATCGAAGCAGATGTGCGACAAGCCGATCGCACCGGAATTCTGGCCGATGGTCGAGGTCGCGCCGCACTGGGACAAGCTGATGCTGCGCGCCTACATTTCCGAAAACGGCAAACGCGTGCTGTATCAGGAAGGGCCGGTGACCGCGATGCTCGATCCGCTGGATCTGATCGAGAAATTTGCCGGCAAGGCCGGGCTCGCCGAAGGCACGCTGATGTTCTGCGGCACACTGTCGGCCAAGGGCGGCGTGCGGCCGTCGGATGTCTTCGAGGTCGAGCTCGACGATCCGGTGCTCGGGCGGAAAATCAAACATAGCTACGGCATCCGCACCCTGCCGGTGCTCGGATGAGTAGCAAGGAGCTGAACCGATGCCGATGAACAAGCCGCATCTCGAATTCCACAAGGTCGACATGAAGGAGGGCTGGGTGACGCCGCCCGGCTATCCGTCCGGCATCCAGCAAAAGATTCTGGCCAGCGATCTCGACGAGACCAGGAAGATGGGCAGCCGCACGCGGCTGTTGCGTTTTGCGCCCGGCGTCTACACCACCGCGCCGTTCGTGCACGACCATTGGGAAGAGGTTTATCTCGTCTCCGGCGACCTGATCGTCGGCAACGACGACAAGGGCAAAGGCGGCGAGCCGTTCGATGCGCCGACTTATGCGTGCCGGCCGCCGGGCGTCTATCACGGCCCGTTCAAGTCGGACCGCGGCTGCATGCTCTATGAGATTCACTATTACGACGAGAGCAAGAAGTAAGTTGGCATGCTCGCACCCGACCAAACAAAGCCAATAAAGCGTCCGTATCTCGCGGCGGCAAAAAATTTCGCTTCCGGCAAAGAGACACCGCGCGAGTTCCTCGAAAAATCGCTGGCGCTGCTCGACCAATGGGAGCCGCGGATCGGCGCCTTCGTCTGCACCAACGTGCCGGCGGCGCGGGCGGCGGCGGACAATGCGACCGCGCGCTGGCGCGCCGGCAAGCCGCTGTCGGCCATCGACGGCATGCCGGTCGGCATCAAAGACATCATCGAAACCGTCGACATGCCGACCGAAATGGGCTCGCCGCTGTTTTCCGGCTGGCGCTCCGGAAAGGACGCCGCCAGCGTGCGGGCGCTGCGCGACGCCGGCGCGGTCATCATCGGCAAGACGGTGACGACGGAATTCGCCGCGTCCGAACCGCGTGGCACGCGCAATCCGTGGAATGTCGCGCACACGCCCGGCGGCTCGTCGAGCGGCTCGGCCGCATCGGTCGCCGCCGGCATCGTCAGCGCGGCGCTCGGCACCCAGGTGATCAGCTCGACCGTGCGTCCGGCGAGCTATTGCGGCTGCGTCGGCTTCAAGCCGACGGTCAACGCGCTCAATCGCCAGGGCAGCCACGATTATCAGAGCCAAAGTTGCACCGGCATTCTCGGCGCGTCGCTCGAAGACACCTGGCAGGTCGCCTATGAGATCGTCGCCCGGGTCGGCGGCGATGCCGGCACGCCCGGCCTGCATGGGCCGCATGAGGCGCCGCTGCCGGTGAAACCGCAATCGCTCGCCGTGCTCGAGACCGCCGGCTGGGATGTCGCGGCGGCCGGCGCCAAGGAGCGGCTGCAGGACTGCGTCGTGCGGCTGAAATCGGCCGGCGTCGATATCCAGACCCGCCACAACAATGAAAACGTCGCGGCGCTGGAAACCGAATTGCTGCAAGCCACGGAATTATCGCACCGCTGCAACGGCTGGGAGACGCGCTGGTTCCTGCGCTCGATGCGCGACCGTGACGCCGGCAAGCTGAGCCGCAATATTCTCGAGCGCGCGGAGAAATACGAAACTATGACGCTGGCCGAGCATCGCGCCGATCTCAAGGAAAGAGCTCGCATTCGCGCCGTGCACGCCGCGCTTGCCGCGGGCTGCGACGCCTGCATCACGCTCGCGGCGCCGGGCCCTGCGCCGGAGGGCCTGGGCTCGACCGGCAATCCGGAATTCGGCGTGCCGTCGTCGCTGCTCGGCGTGCCGTCGCTGTCGCTGCCGTTGTTCGAGGTCGATGCGCTGCCGCTCGGGCTGCAGGTGATCGGTTATTTCGATCGCGACGCCGACGCCTTCGCCATCGCGTCCTGGCTGATGCAGGCGCACTGACGCTTTTCAAGACACTTGAATACGGGGAATGAGCCGCATGCGCTATATCGACGCCTTCAATCATTTTTTTCCGAAGCGCTATTACGATGCGCTGTTGGAGACGCCGGCGGGAGCGAAGGATCTCGGCAAGCGTGTGCGCGGCATTCCGGCTTTATCCGATATCGATTTGCGATTGCGCGTCGTCGAATCGTTTCCGGATTATTCGCAAGTGCTGTCCCACGGCCTGCCGCCCATGGAGCGGCTGTGGGGTCCGGACAAATCGCCGGACATGGCGAAGATCGCCAATGACGGCCTCGGCGAGATCGCGGCGAAACACCCCAAGCATTTCGTCGGCTGGTCGGCGCTGTTGCCGATGAACGCGCCGGAGGCCGCCGCCAAGGAGGCCGAACGCGCGCTGCGGAGCGGCGCCAACGCGGTGCAACTCGCCACCAACGCCAACGGCGTGCCGCTCGACGAGCCGCAGTTCCGCCCGATTTTTGAGATCATCGCCAAGTCCGGCAGGCCGATCCTGCTGCATCCGGCGCGCACCCGCGACATGCCCGATTATCCGACGGAGAAATATTCCAAATACGAGATCTGCAGCGTGCTCGGCTGGCCGTACGAGACCGGCGTGACGCTGGCGCGCTTGGTCTTCTCCGGCATCATGGATCAGTTTCCCGAACTCAAGGTGATCGCGCACCATCTCGGCGGCGTCGTGCCTTATCTCGAAGGCCGCGTCGCCCACTCGTTCGATCAGCTCGGCGTGCGCACCTCGGACGAGGATTACGGCGCGCTGCTGAAATCGCTGAAGAAACGGCCATACGACTACTTCAAGGATTTTTACGGCGACACCGCCGTCGAAGGCGCCCGCGCGGCGACGGTCTGCGGCCTCGATTTCTTCGGCGCCGACCACGTGGTGTTCGCGTCCGATTGCCCGTTCGACAAGGAGAAAGGGCCCGGCTACATCCGCGACACCATCAAGGTGCTCGACTCTCTGCAGCTGTCGGATGCCGAGCGGGAGAAGATTTGTTACCGCAACGCGCAGATGCTGTTCGGGCTGGCGCAATAGCGTCATTCCGGGGCGCGCTGAAGGCGCGAACCCGGAATCCATATCCACAGGGTCCCAGGACATTGCTCCGGCGGTAGTTTTGCCGGGTCTGTGGTTATGGATTCCGGCTCTCGCTTCGCTCGGCCGGAATGACGGGATATTTCTTCTCGTCTGCAATGCGCGCGCGCAGCGTGCCGATGCCGGTGATCTCGACTTCGAGCGTGTCGCCCGGCTTCATCCACAATGGCGGCTTGCGGCTGTGGCCGACGCCCTCGGGCGTGCCGGTGGCGATGACGTCGCCCGCTGATAGCTCCGTGAAGTCGGAGCAGAAGGCGATGATCTGTGGGATCGAATAGATCAGCTTGTCGGTGCCGGAATGCTGGACCTGCTGGCCGTTCAGCCGCGTCGTCAAGGTGAGCTTGCTGGGGTCTGGAATCTCGTCGCTGGTGACGAGCCATGGCCCGAGCGGGCCGGTACCCGGAAAATTCTTGCCGGAGGTAACGGAGAATTTCTGAAAATCCCGCACCGAGCCATCGACCAGGATCGTATAGCCGGCGATGTGGTCAAGGGCGTTTTCGGCCGCGATGTGGCGCCCGCCCTCGCCAATGACCAGCGCCAGTTCGCCTTCATAATCGAAATTATCCGATACGCTCGGCCGGATCATGGCGCCGTTGTGGCCGACGAGCGTGTCGGTGAAGCGGATGAACATGCTCGGCTGCTTCGGCAATTCGCGGCCGACCTCCGACGCATGGGCACGGTAATTGACGCCGGCGCAGAGAATTTTTTCCGGATGCGGAATCACCGGCAGGAATTTTATGTCGGCGAGCTTGCGGTCGGGCTTGGCGTCCTGCGCAGCCTTGCGCATCGCCTCCATAGCGCCGGCGGCGAGCGCGGCGCGCAAACTCGGCTGCCCGACGCGGTCGTTCAGGGTGACGACACCGTCGCCGCTCACCGCGCCGAAAAGCTCCTTGCCGTCGGCGACGAAACTCAACAGCTTCATGTCGTAACTCCCGGTTTTGCGACTGCGGCAGTGTAATGGGCACAGGAGAGGCGGCAAGGAGGTTACGAGGGCGCAGATATTCCGCGCACGCCGCAAAACTTTTATGGCAAACTGGCGCGCACCCTCCGGCGGCCCTCTGACCGCCACGGGAATAGACACCAGGGGAAGGAACGGGGAGTACTGCGATGGACATCAAGGTCGGCAAGAAGGCGATCGCCGAGGCGACGGAAAAGCTCAAGAACTGGGGCCGCTGGGGCAAAGACGATCATGTCGGAACGCTCAACCAAGTGACGCCGCAGGACATCGTCAAGGCGGCAAGCCTGATCCGCACCGGCAAGGTGTTTGCACTCGGCATTCCGCTCGACGCCAACGGCCCGCAGAACGGGCTGTTCGGCGGCCGCTTCAATCCGATCCACCAGATGCTGGCGACCGGCACCGACGCCATCGCTGGCCGGCAGGATTGGAACCGCATCCGCTATGCCGACGACACGCTGATGCTGTGCGTGCAGGGCGCGACGCACTGGGACGCGCTCGGCCACGTATTCTACGAGGACAAGGCCTATAACGGCCACGACGCCAAGCTGATCGACGCCAAGGGCCTCAACGTGCTCGGTATCGAGCATTCGAAGAACAAGATGGTCGGCCGCGGCGTGCTGCTCGATATTGCGCGCTTCCGCGGCGTGAAGTGGATGGCCGACGGCGAAAGCATCTCCAATGACGAGCTCGACAAATGCGCCAAGGATCAGAACGTCGCCATTGGCCGCGGCGATTTCGTCATTGTCCGCACCGGGCAGATGGAGCGCTGCATGGCCGAGAAGCAGTGGGGCGGCTATGCCGGCGGCGACGCGCCGGGCGTTAAATTCGAGAATTGCTACTGGTGCCAGGAGAAAGAGATCGCCGCGATCTGCACTGACACCTGGGGCGTCGAGGTGCGGCCGAACGAGACCAGCGAAGCCAACCAGCCGTGGCACTGGGTAGTGATCCCGGCTATGGGGCTGTGCATGGGCGAGATCTTTTATCTCAAGGAGCTTGCGGAGGATTGCGCCGAAGACGGCGTCTACGAATTCTTCTTCTGCGGCCCGCCGCTCGTCATCACCGGTGGCACCGGTTCGCCGATCAACCCGCAGGCGATAAAATGACGGATGACGGATAAGGCATCCGTCGTCCGTCATCCGTCGTCTGTCATCCAACTCCGGAGGAGTTTATGCCCCGCCATCTCAAGCGCGGAATGGACGCCAGCGCCATCAAGGCGGCCGATGCCAAGGTGCGCGAGACGGTCGAGCAAATTCTTGCCGACATCGACGCACGCAAGGACGTCGCCGTTCGCGAGCTGTCGCAAAAGTTCGACAACTGGGCGCCGGCCTCCTTCAAGCTGACGGCGGCCGAGATCGAGCGCGCCATCGGGGCAATGAAGAAGCGCGATCTCGACGATATCAAGTTCGCCCAAGCCCAGGTGCGCAATTTCGCGCAGAAGCAGAAGGAGACATTGCACGATCTCGAGGTCGAGACGCTGCCCGGCGTGGTGCTCGGCCATAAGCATATCCCGGTGAATTCGATCGGCTGCTACGTGCCGGGCGGGCGCTACCCGATGGTGGCGTCGGCGCATATGTCGATCGTCACCGCGCGCGTCGCCGGCGTGAAGAACATCATCGCCTGCGCGCCGCCGTTTCATGGCGGGCCGCATCCGGCGATCGTCGCGGCCATGCATTTCGGCGGCGCCGACGAGATCTTTGTGCTCGGCGGCGTGCAAGCGGTGGCCGCCATGGCGCTCGGCACCGAGACCATCGCCGCCGTCGACATGATCGTCGGGCCGGGCAACGCCTACGTCGCCGAGGCCAAGCGGCAATTGTTCGGCAGGGTCGGCATCGATCTGCTTGCCGGGCCGACCGAGACGTTGATCATCGCCGACGACACTGTTGATGGGGAGATGTGCGCCACCGATCTGCTCGGCCAGGCCGAGCATGGCCCGACCTCGCCCGCGATCCTGATCACCAATTCGGAAAAGCTCGCCCGCGACACCATGAAGGAAATCGACCGCCTGCTGTCGATCCTGCCGACCGCCGAGACTGCGGGGAAGGCGTGGGCCGACCTGGGCGAAGTCATCGTCTGCGACGACGAAGCCGAGATGGTGCGCGAGGCCGACCGCATCGCCTCGGAACACGTGCAGGTGATGACGCGCGATCCGGATTATTTCCTCAGCCATATGAAAAATTACGGCTCGCTGTTCCTCGGCCCGCGCACCAATGTCGCTTACGGCGACAAGGTGATTGGCACCAATCACACCCTGCCGACCAAGAAGGCGGCGCGCTATACCGGCGGACTGTGGGTCGGCAAGTTTTTGAAGACCTGCACCTATCAGAAGGTCAACACCGACCAGGCCAGCACCATGATCGGCGAATATTGCTCGCGGCTGTGCATGCTCGAAGGTTTTGTGGCGCACGCCGAGCAGGCCAATGTCCGCGTCCGCCGCTATGGCGGCCGCAACGTGCCCTATGGCGAGGCGGCGGAGTGATCGCGGGCCTGTCGCATATGACCTTCATCGTCCGCGATCTCGATCGCATGACAAGGATACTGACTGGCATCTTCGGCGCTCGGGAAGTCTATGCCAGCGGCGAAAGTACGTTCTCGATCGAGCGCGAGAAATTCTTCCAGGTCGGCGATCTGTGGATCGCGGTGATGGAGGGCGAGCCGCTGCCGTCGCGGACCTATAACCACATAGCCTTCAAGATCGAAGACGCCGAGTTCGAAGCCTATGCGGCAAAGGTCAAGGCGCTGGGGCTTGAAACGCGCCCGCCGCGCCAGCGCGTGCCGGGCGAGGGCCGCTCGATTTATTTCTACGACGACGACAATCATTTGTTCGAGCTGCATAGCAGGACACTCGCCGAACGGCTGGAACGCTACGCGAAGGGAAAGGTATAGCTACCGTGGCGCCCGTCAATCTTGCCAAAGGTGCGTCGTTCCGACTCGACGGCAAACGCGCACTCGTCACCGGCGGCGGCCGCGGCATCGGGCTTGCGGCGGCGTCGGCGCTGGCCGCGGCCGGCGCCCATGTGACGCTCGCCGCGCGCACCAAAGCGGAAATCGAAGGCGCGGCCAGCGCTATCCACGCCCGCGGCGAGCAAGCCGAAGCGCTGGTGCTTGACGTCACCGACGTCGAGGCCGCGCGAAAGGCGGTCGCCGCGGCGGAACCTTTTCAAATCCTCATCAACAATGCCGGCATGAACCGGCCGGCTTATCTGGCCGACGTCAAGCCTGAAGATTTCGACGCCATCTTCGCGCTCAATGTGCGCGCCGCGTTCTTCATGGCGCAGGCGGTGGCGGTGCGCTTGATCGCGGCGAAGCTGCCGGGCTCGATCGTCAATATCTCCTCGCAGATGGGCCATGTCGGCGCCGCGCGCCGCACGGTCTATTGCGCCTCGAAGCACGCCATGGAGGGTTTCACCAAGGCGATGGCGATCGAGCTCGCGCCGCACAACATCCGCGTCAACAGCCTCGGCCCGACTTTTATCGAAACGCCGATGACCAAACCGTTCTTCGAGAACAAGGCGTTTCGCGACGAGGTGCTGTCGAAGATAAAACTCGGCCGCCTCGGCCAGCTCGACGAGCTTTCCGGCGCCATCGTCTTCCTCGCCTCCGACGCCTCGTCGCTGATGACCGGCGCGGCGCTGGTGCTCGACGGCGGCTGGACCGCGGAGTGAGCGCGATGGATGACGCCGAGCTGAAGCGGCAGATCATCGGCACCTGGGCGCTCGTGTCCGTCGTCTATGAGGACGTCGCGAGCAAGGAACGCACGCTGGTCTATGGCGAACACCCGCGCGGCATTCAGATCGCAACGCCCGAGGGCCGTTGGGTCGCGCTGATGACCGCCGAGGGCCGGGCGATCCCGAAAACCGACGCGGACCGCGCGCAGGCGCTCAAATCCATGATCGCCTATACCGGCCGCTATCGGGTCGAAAACGGCCAGGTCATTACCAAAGTGGAAGTGGCCTGGAACGAAGCCTGGGTCGGCGGCGAGCAGGTGCGCAATATCAGGTTCGAGGGCAACCGGCTCTACATCGAAAGCCCGCCGATGCCGCACCCCAACATCAACGACAAGGCGGTGCGGGTGATCGTGGTGTGGCGGCGCGAGAAGAACTAGGCGCCGTTTACAAAGCGGTCAACGCGTGACTCAAGCATTATAGCATCATGTCTTTTTATTTTGGCGTACTTTCGCTCGCGCACCCGCAGGCGCTTTCTTGTTCTTTTTTGTCCGATTGTACTCAACGGCGGCACGGACGAGGTTTTTCAGGGCACGCTCATTGATCTTGTCTTCCTCGTGAATATCGATCGCCCGTCTCACGTTACCTTCGAGACTGGAGTTGAAGAGGCCTGAAGGATCCGCCAACGAGGCGCCGTTGGCGAAGGTCAACTTCACGACAGCCTTGTAGGTCTCGCCGGTGCAGATGATACCGGCGTGCTCCCACACCGGAACCCCTCTCCACTTCCACTCCTCGACCACATCGGGGCAGGCCTCTTTGATGAGACCGCGGATCCGGGCCAGCATCTCGCCCCGCCAATCACCCAGCTCCTTGATCCTCGCATCGATCAACCGAGTAGGAGAGGCGCCTCCTTGTCCTTCCTTCGAGCCGCTCTTGTTCTTCATAATGGTTCGCTTTCTTCATGGTTGTTGTCGCTCGCCCGTCACTTGAGTATGGCGGGCGAAGTGACGCACCCGGAAATAGACTTCAGCCCGCCTCAACGGGCGACACCGATAATGTTGCGAATGTGCGCGACAACTGCCGGCGGCACATCCGCGGCCGCCGCCACCATCCGCTGCAGCTTGTCGCCCGACAGCGGATTGAATTCCGAGTGTGATTGATCGATCTCGTGCAGGAATTCTCCATCCTGCATGGTCTCGTCGTAGGCCCTTCGCAAAACTGCAACACGGTCTGGCGGAATTTCCGGCGGCGCGAGGAACGCGCGCCCGATCTGCTCGGAGCTGACATAGAAGGCCATCAGCTGCCGGTCCTCCTCGGTCTTGGCGAGATCGACCGCAACCGGAACGTCCGGCAGGTCGGCGGAGCGCTCGCCGTATTGCACCAGGATGTTGATCTTTTTGTCGCGCAGCCAATCCTGCCGGGAAACCTTGAGCGTGTCGTAGGACGTGAACGCGCCGTCCACCTCGCCGCGTTCCATCGCCAGCATGGCGTCGTTGGAAGCCGGGT
>Ga0316363_10001082_pt1 | contig 26203 bp, 19 predicted proteins | sample Sb_taG_3_FD_200459 | JGI IMG/M metagenome (GOLD analysis project Ga0316363, IMG submission 200459) | Peat soil microbial communities from Weissenstadt, Germany - Sb_50d_a_PC metaG (v2) (version 2) | ecosystem: Environmental > Terrestrial > Soil > Wetlands > Peat | place: Germany: Weissenstadt...
TCCGGCGCCCATCTTGCGGCGGTCTTCCGGCCAGGCTTCGGCGACGTATGTGCCCGCCAGCGCCCATTCGCCGCCAATTCCGATGCCCGCCAGCAACCGGAACAATGCCAATTGCCATACCGTCTGCGACAAAGCGGCAGCTCCCGTGAAGATGGCATAAACGAAGATGGTGGCAGCGAGCACCCGGGTGCGGCCAAACTTGTCGGCAATCGGCCCCCAAATTAACGACAGTCCCCATCCGACCAGGAAGAGTGCAAACAGTATCGATCCGGCAAACCCCACAGTGGCAGGAGTGGCTTTGTACCCCGACTTCGGAAGCAGTTCCGTGAGCGCCGGGCTGAGGACGAGTGCATAGATCACCGAATCCATGCCGTCCAGCGTCCAGCCGCCCCATGCGCCCCAGAATCCAGTGATTTGCTGGCGTGAGAGTTTGGTGCGAATTGCCGGCAGTGGGCGGGTCGCTGCTTCATTGGCCATGGTGTCCTCCTGCGCAGTGAGGATGAGCGCGAAACCAGAGATTTGTTGGGCGCGGGCAGCATACCACACCTTGTCAAGGGCGCACGGCAGGCCGGCCCTAGTATGGCGTCCCGCAAGTTCGTGGCATAAATCCACACTGTCATCCTGAGCGAAGCGAAGGACCTATGTAATTGACCGCGCAAATGCATAGGTCTTTCGCTTCGCTCAAGATGACAGATCATACTTATGTCGCGAATTTACGGGACACGACACTGGCAGCCTGCGGAAAAACTAACGTTTTGTATCAGGGCATCGCTTTAGCGATGCCGGGTGCCCCATCCTAAAATCGCGCTCTTTGCGATTTTAGGGTGGGATGTTCACCCTGACTCCAAAATTTGTCGGCTGCGGCTGCCGCAGGTGACTCGGGCGTGCTTCACAATATCTTCGCCCACGTGTTCAAGTGCCGACCTTTGGCTTGAAGGGTCAGATAGCCGGGGAGGGCGGCGTACTCAGCAGCCGTGTCGCGCAACTCCTGCTTCAAATACTCCGCCGGAAGTCCTGAGACGTGGTCAATCTCTTTGCGACGTGCGAGGAGGAAGTGTAGGCGGCACTTTTTTGCGCTGTCAGGTGTTTGCGATTCGCGTTGGTTGCCGACCTTGAGAATAAACTCCCCAAACTGGCGGAGGTTCTTAAGGTCGCCTGCAATAACGCCTTTGCAGACCGTGCAGTCGCAGACCTTCTCGTGAAAATCGTCGGCGTCTCCGATGCCTAGCTCAGAAAGCGCGCGTTCAACATCGATGATGGATGTCCGAATGTGGAGCGGTGGGTAGTGATAATTGACGGTCGGCACGACGACGCCGATGACGGGCACAACGTCTTTGCTCTCGCCATAGCCGACCCCGTGCGAGAACCCCGTCAGCCCGCGCTTGCTCAACAGCGCACTCAGATAGCCACCGTGCATATTGTAAAGTTTCCGTTCAGCAAGCTCGAATGTTTCGACTCCCTTTGCCAGCGCTTGAAGCCGTGAATCGCTGATCTTCTCCTCGTTCAGCGGGCTCAACCATAGCCAGAACGCGGGCAGACCCGTCTCTATAAACGTCCTGCAAATTCTGAGCCATCTCTCACCGTCATCTAGGATCTGCTGGTCGATGCAGATGACACCGTGCTTCTCAATCTCACCGTTGAGTCCGGCGAACGTGCTGGCTAGCTTGACATTGAGGTCACGCCACTCGCGCCATCCCGCTTGTGGATACGGGATATAGAAGTACGGGGCGAAGACGAAAGTCGGGTCAGGACAATTGAATTCTTGTAGCTGGATATCGGCGTCCCAGTACGTCCGCATTCGCCCCGTTTGATAAGCGTAGATTGATTCGCAGAACGGCTCCGTCGTGTCTTCGTCAAAATCGCCGGGTTTGACCGGTCGGTCCTTCTCGACCGCATCAGAGACCGGGCTTCCGAACTCCTCCGCCAGCTTGACGAACGACTTCTTGAGACTGAACTTCGTCGTCTTCTTGCCCTTCGTTCTGTCAATCGTCTCTGACTTGATGTAATTGAGGTCCATCCCGAATGTGTAGGTCATTGGGTCGACCGCAAAAGCTTTCTCTTTGCCGATGACTTTGAGCGCGAATGAGACCGTCGCGCCGGGAGTGGACTCCAGGAGATTCGCACCGACAAGGACGCCCTGAAACAGGTGGAATGTCTTGAGGACGTATTGTTTTTCGGCGTGAGAACCCAGACGGAGGAAGACTTCACTACGTGGCGTGTCTGGCATGTCGTTTACCTGCGCAACATCTCCTTATAAGGCTCGACGTAATGCCCCTTTGCCTGCGTGGATAGGACTGCCGGGAGAACAATTTCGACCGCTTTGGAAGCCGTATCGACGGACAGGATGCCGATTCCCGCCGCTTTGAAATCCCCATGTTCGACGAGTGTCTGTGCGACCTTCTTCGGCATCGCAACATACGAGTAATCGGAACATAGCTGATAGAGTGCGGCTTGGTGCAGAGCCTTCTGCCACTTTGTCAACTTCAACTCGACGGCGATCGTTCTATCTCCGTTGTCCCATGCGACGCCGTACATATCAATTGACCTGTCGAAGAAGGCGAGTTCTCGAATGACGCGGTTATACCCCTCACGATTGAGGAACCGTCTGACGGGGAGCCAGAGGTCACACTCCGCGACTTTCTTTGACCTACTCGTCTTCTTGGACAATCGCATCGTTAGCCCGGTGTACGTGAACTTGGCGCCTCACAGCCGACAAGATTCCAAGGACGGCAGGGGACGCGGGGATGAAGATCGCAGACTCAGCAACCCGGTCAGGCATACCGTCGTAGAAGAACCGCACAACCAGCCCGATGATGGCAAGTATGGCCGTGGTAGCAATACACCAGTAGCATATCCTCATCCCACCGTGAAACCTTCATCGCCATTCCGCGAATCTTGATTGCCTTTCGGAGACAATCGCTCTCATCGAGACAGTCCCTCAGAGCGTCCTTCGCGTCATCGCTGAAAACGGTCGGCGTTTCTTCTTTGTACTCAGGTTCCAGAAATATGCGGCTGGCTCTCGCAGACCAGTAAGGGCGTAGCGTTTCCTCGATTTCGAGGATGGTTGATCTCAGAAGGCCTCTGCGTTTGTCGTCTAGCCTCGACTTGAGGTCTGTCGAGGACGCGGCTTTTGAAACCGCCTCGTACAAGACGAATGCACCACACGACATCGCCAACGCGACATCAACCAGCCAAACGAGTTCTAGCAACCGATCATGCGTCATCGGAGTCACCGACGCAGTCTTATCGCCGACGCAACACCTTCCCTCTAATTTCGGACGCCGTGGTCATGTCGGGGAACTTCGTATAGACGTAATGAAGTAAGTCCTGCAGCGAAAGTGCCCCGTACTTCTCTTTGATTTTCCTGATTTTGTCGAACGCCGATGTGTGCAATTCGCGGTCATGCACCCACTTCAAGCCTTTGTCACTGAGCCGATACCGCTTCTCCTCGAAGCTGTCGCGCGACTGAGATTCTTCTTCACCCATTAGGTCGTCGAACGACAATCCGTACTCGTCGAGTTCTGTCTTCGATGGCTCCGACACAGGTTCGCTTTCGAGAAGACCAAGGTTCTCCAACTTCTCCAAATCGTCGTAGAGTTCCTTCGAGACGGGTCCAAACTTCCACGCCTCGAAGGCGAAATCGTCGCCCTTTGTCGGTTTGAGTTTTGCCTCGTGCTCCATGAGAAACAGAAGTTTCTGGAGCCGAGTCGTCCCCTGTATCGGTTCGCCCTCTGTACCTCGCACGCCCGGAGCCGCGAGGAGCATCATCAACATCTGCCCTCTGGTCAAATCTTGTGTTGCCTGCATAGTCCCTCCAATGCGCTTTCGCTTTATATTCGCTATAGCGATTATGGCACGCAGTGGGCGCAGTTTCAACTGTACACCGACATGCCCCGAGGAAGCTGAGAATAGCGACTGCGGCCACTGAACAATAACTAGTTCGAATCACACCCAGAGAGAACCGCAGAGCAGCACACACCTCATTCATTCGTGCGGAACTAAGCGTTGACCTTTTTCATCACAAACGCGATGTACGAGCCATCACAGACTTGCTCCCCGATCGGTGCGAAGATACCTCGACAGTGCACCATCGAGGACTGCGCCAGTCTCCAGAGACGAACGCATTTCCGGACGCAACCTTTTCACCGCTATTTGACAACATATGGCCCCGGTCAGCACACCCGCAAGTGCACGCCAAACAGCAAAATTCAATGCTAAGTCCTATCTTTTGAATACTTTGCCTATAACTACCGTACTATCATCAACTTAACTCATTTTGGGGTAGGGGGGGCACCCCCCCACAAATTTCTGAATTCTTACCCGCCGGTTGGCCCACCCGCCGGTTGGCAAACATCGTTGAGCGTGGCCCCTTTAGGGGCTGGGGCGCGAAGTTAGACTTCTTCCGCAGCCGGCTAGGCGACGCGATCGCCGTCGCCCGCGGTTTGAAACAGCGCCGCCAGCGCGGGCTTCATTACCTTCCCCATCGCATTGCGCGGAAGCGCATCCAGCACGAGAAGCCGCGAAGGCAGCTTATGAGCCGCGAGCAACTCCTTGGCCCAGGTGCGAAACGACGGCAGATCGAGTGCATCGCCGTCATTTAGTACGACGGCCGCAGCGACGCGCTCGCCCCACTCTGGATCGGGCAAGCCGACCACGGCACACTCGGCAATTGCGGGATGTTGGCGCAGCGCTTCTTCAATCTCCAGCGCGGATACCTTGTGTCCGCCCGTCTTGAGGATGTCAATGTTCGTCCGGCCAAGAATGCGATAGACACCGTTCTCGAGGACCGCAGTATCGCCCGTGCGAAACCATCCGTCGCGGAAGGCGTCGCGGGTGGCGTCGGGCTTGCCCCAGTATTCCGCGAACACGCTTGGGCCGCGGACTTCGATCTCGCCCGGTGTTCCCGGGGCAACCGGCTTGCCGTTTTCTCCGACAAGCTGAACTTCGACGCTCGGCAGCGGCCTCCCGACGCTGCCCGGCACGCGTGCGCCCCGTAACGGGTTCGACAGCGCCATGCCAATCTCCGTCATACCGTAGCGCTCCAGCAAGGTGTGGCCGCTGATCTGCTTCCAGCGTTGGAGAGTGCTCACCGGCAGCGCTGCCGAGCCGGACACCATCAAGCGCAGCCCGGCGCACGCCCGGCTTAGGCCCGCTCGGCGCTCCGGCGAAGCCCGCTCCCAGGCGGCGATGAGCTTCACGTAAATCGTCGGCACCGCCATGAACAGAGTTACGCTGCCGCCGGCGATGCGGTCCCACACGGCATTCGGGTCGAAGCGCTCCAGCATCTGGCAGGTCGCGCCCGACCACAGCGCACAGGAAACAACGTTGATGATTCCGTGCACGTGGTGCAGCGGCAAACACAGCACAATGCGATCGCCGACCGACCACTCCCAAGCCTCCACCAGGCTCCTGATTTGCGCCGTAATGTTGGCATGGGTTGTGACCACGCCCTTGGGCCGGCTGGTCGTGCCGCTGGTGTAGAGAATCATGGCGCGCCGCTCGTTGTTCAAGTTGGTTATGCCGGTTATGTTCGGAGCGATGTCCGGCAATTCCTCCGGTGGGCGAGCGCGAAGCTGGTCATACGACAGCGCGCGGATGCCACGGGCTCCGGCAATTGGCGACAGCAGCGGAGCCGCCAGAGCATCGAACACCAATGTCGATGCCTCGGTATCGTCGATAAAGTACTCCAGCTCCGGCCTTGTAGAATTGAGCGGTAACGGGACGGCGACCCCTCCTGCCCGCCAGATGCCCCACTGCGCCGCAACCCACGGAAATCCCGGCGTTAGCAGAAACGCCACGCGCTCTTCGTTAAGGTCCTCGCGCTGAAGGTCCTCGCGGCCAGCGAGCAGCGCCGCCGCCACGCGCGACGACGCATCCAGCAAATCTTTGTAGGTGAAGGACCCCTGCGAATCGACGACAGCTGTGCGTCCGCCATGCCGCTGGGCGTGAGCCATTAGTGGAAGAGGACTGGTGCGGCTGATCACTTGCAGACTTTACGTCGTCTCCGCTGCATTGTCCACTTATCCGGGCCGCTCTTCCCCATTGCGAATAGGGACCTAGCTCCTAGCCCCACTCCATCACGACACGCAACGATCAAAGCAGTTCGCATCTACCCCGGAAGAACTGACCCGTTTGGCGTATGTCGAGAACATGCGGGATGGGTTACAATCTGACCGCAGTTTTTCGAGGTCAAAAAAGAATTCCGGCTAATAAGGTCGCAACTATGTATCGGAGCACTCGCAGATTGCCGGCGCCGGTCATTGAACCCCATGATGTTGTTCCAATGCCCGATCGAAGCGGAATGCTCTCTTCGCTGGAAGCAGTTCGCCGTGAGGTCCGCGAGATTGGTGAGGAGGACGTCGATGCAGTTTTGCAGCTGATCACCGAGTCCGCCTTGAGCCTTACCGGAGCCAGTGGCGCGGCTCTGGCGTTTCTCACGGATGACGAGATGATTTGCCGGGCGCGAGCCGGTGAACCCGCTCCCCCGCTCGGAGCCCCGGTGGACGTACAACAGGGTCTCTCTGGAGAATGTGTTCGCACTGGCCTCCTCGTCTCGTGCCAGGACATGGAAAACGATCAGCGTATTGATCCTGAAGTCGGTCGCAGACTGGGCATAGGCTCCCTCATAGCCGCTCCCATCGTGTCCGATTTCAGGGTGGTCGGCCTGCTGGAGATTTTCTCTCCCCACCCACGTGGTTTCATCAAGGAACACGAGACGGTTTTGGACCGGCTCGCCGAAATGATTCCCAAAACTTTTAGTGAGAAGACGGAACCGGAAAACACCCAGCCTGAAAAGACTCAATCGGAAACGCCGGTAAGGCCAGAAACCGTGTCGCAACCTCCCGGCTTGGAGTCAGATTCGATCGAGTCGGGTTCGTCGGAGTTAATTTCGATCCAGGCGACGCGCGAGGCCTTGGGGGAACAGAAGCCCGAAGTCCTCGAGCAAGTCTCGCAGCAGGTCCTCAGTCAAAATGTCTCAGAACAAGTTCTCGATCAGCTCCCCGAGCCCGCGCTCGCAGCTCCGTCTAGCTGGCTTCATTGGGTACTGCTTAATTGGGCAGTCCTTGCGCTGGTTGCTGCAGGTGTGTCGCTGGCGCTCGGCTACTTGGTCGGTTCCATGATCAAAACGCATTAGGCTCGAATTGACGAATGACATCGGTCGGAACAGTTTCACGACGTAAGTCAGAAATATCGACATTTCATCAACGACCGACAACTCATTGATGAGGCGAGTTGTAGCGCCCAACCTTTCGTGGAGTGCACTCCTGTACAATTTTTCTGAATGAAGCGGCTGGTGAGAGTTTCGGCGATCCTTTGGATTTTGCTGGGGGCGGCGGTGTGGGTTGCCGCCGAGCCGATTGATTCTCTGCATGCCACGAATTACGTCAATGATTTTGCGGGGGTTCTGGATGCGGCTACGCAGGCGCGGTTGAACGATCTTTGCCGGCAGGTGGAGCACAAGGCGCAGGCGCAGATTGCCGTGGTTACGGTGAAGTCGGTCGATGGGCAGGATGTGGTGAGTTACGCGGTGGCGCTGTATCAGAAGTGGGGGATCGGGGCGAAAGGGAAGGATCGCGGGGTGCTGATCCTGCTGGCGACCGAGGATCACAAATATTGGACCACGGTGGGATACGGGCTGGAGTCGATTCTTCCGGACGGGAAGGTGGGCGGGTTCGGACGGGAAATGGTGCCTTTGCTGCGCAGCGGGGATTATGCGGGGGCGGTCACGTTGATGACGGCGCGGGTGGCCACGGTAATTGCGCAGGATGCGGGCGTCACGTTGGACAATCAGCCCCCTCTGGCCGCGACTCGTCGGCAACCTGCACCTGACATTGGAGCGGGGACAGTGCTGGTTTTAATCTTCGTTCTCTTCTTTATTGTGATTCCGATTTTGCGGGCGATATTTCGGGGCCGTGGTGGGGGACGGGGTGGGGGCGGATCTGGATTTTTGTCGGGGCTGCTGTGGTCCATGCTGCTCAGCAACATGGGCGGAGGCCGTGGTGGTTTTGGTGGAGGCGGGTTTGGAGGTGGATTCGGCGGCGGCGGTGGAGGCGGCGGGTTTGGTGGGTTTGGCGGTGGGAGTACGGGCGGTGGCGGGGCGGGCGGCAGTTGGTAGTTTCGAATAGGCCTCAGCGGCTAAAGCCGGTCTCGAAATAGTGCCTGAACCGCAGCGCTGAAGCGCTGCGCCACCCAAGAACGATTGCAGCATAGACCGAGAGGCAATGAATGGTTCCGGAAAAACTGATTAACGAGTTTGTCGAGCGGATGCGGGGAGCGTCGGGAACGAATCTGCTGGCGGCGATTCTTTACGGGTCGGCGGCGGCGGGAGACTATGTTGCCGAGCACTCGGACGTGAATCTGCTGTGCGTGCTCGGCGAGACTTCTTTCGCTGCGATTGCGGCGCTGGCTCCGGCGATCGAATGGTGGGGGAAGCAGAAGCATCGCGAGCCGCTGCTGATGAGTGCGGAAGAGATGCGGCGGTCGGCGGACGTTTTCTCCATCGAATTTCTGGACATGCGGCGGCACTATCGCGTGCTGTGGGGAGAAGACGTTCTGAAGACGTTGGAGATCCCGATGCGTTTGCACCGGTCGCAGGTCGAGTACGAACTGCGGGAGAAGACGATCCTGCTGCGGCAGCGGTTGCTGATGGTGTCAGGGAACGCGGAGGCGAAGTGGGACCTGTTGCTGCGGTCGCTGCCGGCGTTTGGGACGCTGTTCCGTCATGCGCTGATTGCGCTGGGCGATGCGGGAGCGGGATCGAAGCGGGAAGCGGCGGCTGCGCTGGCAGGCAAGCTTGGGATTGACAGCAGCGTGTTTGGCGAGTTGCTGGATATTCGAGAGCGGAAGAAAGATCGGAAGGCGGCGCGCGTGGATGAGATATTTGCGCGCTATCTGAAGTTGGTGGAACAGGTGACGGCGGCGGTGGATAAGATGCTCGATCCGGCGGCGTAGAAGCCCGTGGTGGAAGTGGGAACCTCAATTCGGCAAGTTTTGTCACACCGAGCGAAGCGAGGGATCTGCATTTTGCGGCAAACAGCAGGTCCTTCGCTTCGCTCAGGATGACAATCTATAAGAAATATCTTGCGGCGGTTCATTTTGTGTTCAGGAGAGTGATATGAGCAAGGGCTGGATTGTACTGGTGGTGCTGGTGGTGATCGTGCTGGCGCTGTTTGGACAGTACGTGGGAGTGCGCAATCAACTGGTGGCGAAGGATCAGGCGGTGAAGGCGGCGTGGTCGCAGGTGGACATCGTGTTGCAGCGGCGCGCGGATCTGATTCCGAACCTGGTGGAGACGGTGAAGGGATACGCGCAGCAGGAAGTGACCGTGTTTGGGGACATCGCCAAGGCGCGGTCGGCTTTGCTTTCGGCGCAGACGCCGTCCGACAAGATTGCCGCGAACGGGCAGTTGGATGGCGCGCTGGGGCGGTTGCTGTTGATCGTGGAGAATTATCCGCAACTGAAGTCGAATGAGAATTTTCTGCGCTTGCAGGATGAGCTGGCGGGGACGGAGAACCGGATCGCCGTCGAGCGCAAGCGCTATAACGACACCCTGCAGGATTACAACACTTATGTGCTGCAGTTCCCGAACAACCTGTACGCGGGGTTTGCCGGCTACAAGCAGAACCCGGCGTACTTCCAGGCTGCGGAAGCTTCGCGGCAGACGCCGAAGGTGGACTTTAGCCCGAAGCCAGCGGCTCCGGCACATTGAGTGGGTGATCGGCGGGTGGGTGCGGGCGTTGGGCGTTGGGCGTTGGGCGTTGGGCGTTGGGCGTTCGTCGTCAGTCGTTCGTCGTTAGTCGTTCGTCGTTGGCAACCACGCTGGCGAACGACTGAGGGCCAGCGTTCCAACTTAACTTCCAGTGTCGCTTCTAAGATATAGAAAACACGCATGCAACCTGGTATTGCTTTACTACGCAGGGATGAAAAGACGGCAACCAACGGCAACCAGACGTAGCCTTTGGCCTACTGCACACTCGGGGTTTGACGGGCGAGCTCAAATGACCGGCGCTCGTTGAGCAGGCGAATCTTTCGTCCGGTGATCTCTTTTTCGTCCGAGCCGTCAACAATCAGCTTCTTGACCTGGACGGCGGTGAGCTGTGGATACTTGGCAAATAACTTGGCCGCCAGATTCGTAACCTGCGGCGACGCCATGCTGGTTCCGCTCCAGCTTATGTGATCACCGCCGGGCAACACGCTCTCCACCTCGTATCCGTTGGCATAAACGTCGACTTTGCCGAAACTGGTGAATGCAGCTTCATCGCCGGCTTTGTCAACCGCTCCGGCGGTCATTGTGTTCGGCAGATCGATCGCAGCCGGGATGACTTCGTCAAATCGCGCGTCGTTATTTGCATTGCCGGCTGCGGCTACGAACAGAATATTGGGAGCCCCTTGCATTGCTTTGACGAAGCTCTCTTTCAACATCTGGAAATATTGGGCCGCGGTCGCATGGCGCTGTTCCACGGTTCCTCCGGCGCCACTGGCCTGCATGTCGTCTTCGATTTCCTGGGGCGAGATTCCCCAACTCATGTTCACGACGCGCACGCCGTTGTCATTCATGTATCGAACAGAATCCTGGAGCATGCTAACCCAGCCCTCCGCCCACTCCCGGTTGGGCGGCGGCGGAATCATTTCGTAGGGCCAATCGTTTCGTATCACCAGAATCCTGGCCGCCGGATTGCCTGCGGTAGCAATTCCAGCTACGTGGGTTCCGTGCGCGTAGTCGATGTACAATCCAAGACCCTCCATGAAAGCCTTGACCCCATCCTTCGGCAGTTCAGAAAGTTTCTTCTTCAGTTCCCGCGCTTCCGTCGAGTCCAGATTTGCTTCCATATCACTGAAACCCTTCGAATATTGTTTATCGGTGTCGATTTGAGCTTGCGTCACATTGAGCTTGCGCAGCGGTCCCACGTCCTTCTTCCCATACCAAGTCCAGCCGATGCCATAGACGTCGTCGATGTACCCATTTCCGTCGTCGTCCTTGCCGTTATTCGGAATCTCCTTCTTATTGATCCACATCTTTCCCGGGAAAACACTGGGATCAACGCCCACGTCCCAGATGCCGGTCACTACCAGTGCGAGGTTGTCAGAATCGGAGAGCGCAACCGTGCGTACGGCCCAAATGTCTTGTTTTTCGACCTTGTGAGCATCGATCAGCGTTTGTAGTTGTGCGACTACGAAATCCTTATAGGGCAGGACTTCACGGATTGTGAAACGCGTGTCGAGGATGTCGATGGCGACGTCTTTGGGGATGCTGCCCGTCTTCTGTACCAGCGTGTCGTACTGCTGCTCGATAAGGCCCGCGAGTAAATTCTGGGAGATGGTCTCGAAGCCGCTCGTCATCTGTTTTACTTCGTTCTGGACCACTTCGTAGGGGAGCTTTTGCAGTCGCTCCTTGAATTCGGTTTCGAAGATCGCCTGAGCCTGTCCCGCACCGGCCTTTTTTGCATCGATCAGCGGCTGATCCAGCATGCCCGCCATTGCCTTCGCGGCAGGCTTGTCTTGTAGCGCGCTCTTCTTCCTCACATAGGACAACGCGTCGTCGTAGCGTCCCTGCAGGATCGCGATTTGGATGAGCGGATCGTAGTACCGCTTGAGCGTTGTCTTGTCTTCGATGTCATAATTCTGCAAATCATTCTCAAGATCTTTCTGTAGTGCCGCTACTAAGACATTGAAAGCCGCATCGTCGGTGAGCAGAGCTGATGCTTTGCCCGCTGCCGGGTAGCTGTGGACCGGTAGCTGCTCGGCGTTTTCGATTTTCTTTTTCGCTTGCTGCCCAAGTGTGCCGACCGCTGCGCAGCAAATCAAAGCCAGGGAGATGAGGCGGGTCTGAATCGACATGTGCGTCCTTATTGTCTTCAAAACGGATTTTATTCTTGACTTCGAAAACGGCGGCAATTGTACACCCATCTCACCTGCTCGCGACGTTGTGAAACGACGGTCTGCCATCGCCGTTTCCATCTGGCAGTGTCCCAACGACCAACGACTCTCTCAAAAACTGAACATATTGCCGGTACGTGCATCACATTCGGGCGCGACGCACTTTGGTATATACATTCGCAGGGTTTCCGGAATCCCCTCCGATTCCGAAGTCTCGGACACGAGGGGATTCGTATGTGCCGCCGCGGTGAGCCGTTTCTGGTTACGATTCGCAACGTTTTTCGTGTTGTCTCACGGGTATTCCTGCTTCAACTCATTTTCATTGCGCCTGGGGCTTGGGGGCAGGATGCGTCCACGGGCGCGTTGCGGGGCGTGGTACTGGATGCGCAAGGAGCGGTGATTACGAACGCGGACATCGTGGCCATCCGGCTGGAGACGGGGATCCGCTACCACTCGGCCACGGATTCGGCGGGACGATTTGCCGTGGACCTGTTGCCGCCGGGGCAGTATTCGGCGCGGGCCGAGGCGGAAGGGATGTCGCCGCAGATTTCGCCGGTGATTCGGGTGGAGGTGGGCGCGGCCGCGCAGTTGACGTTCAAGCTGAAGGTGGCGGGTCCGAAGGAATCGATCACAGTGTCGGAGGCGCCGCGGATGGCGGAGACGGATCCGAGTTCGGTTTCGGCGCTGGTGGATGAGCGGGCGATCAAGGATCTGCCGCTGAATGGGCGCAGGTTCACCGATCTGCTGTTGCTGTCGCCGGGCGTGACGCAGGATCCGCGAGGGCTGACTTCGGGCTCGAACGGAGATCTTTCTTATGGCGGCATTCGAGGATACAACACGAGCTTTCTGGTGGATGGCGGGGACAACAATAACGGGTTCTATGCGCAGGCGTCGGGACGGTATCGCGCGCCTTACCAGTTTTCCGACGAGGTGATACAGGAGTTCCGCGTGCAGTCGAGCGGCTATGGAGCGGAGTCGGGGCGGGCTGGAGGCGCGGTGGTGAATGTAGTGACAAAGTCGGGCACGAATCAGTGGCACGGAAGCACCTTCTATCATTTGCGCGACAGTGAGCTGGGGGGAGCCGCGCCGCCATTTGTGGGTTTCAATCCCAGCAACGAGCAGCACCAGTTTGGGGCGACGATCGGAGGGCCGATCCAGCACAGCAAGACATTTTTGTTTGCGGGCTACGATCAGCACATTTTCAATGTGCCGGCGGTGGTGGAGTTCGACAACGGTCAGACGGCGGTGGTGCCGCTGGTGGGCATTTACCCGACGCCAGGCGATTACGAGATCTGCAATCCTGCGATTGGGGGGCCGGCGTGCGATGAGGCCCTGGTGATGGCGTCGGCGGCGCAGCTTTCGACCATGGGCGGGACGTTTCACGCGAAATTACTCGGGGAAACGGGATTTGTGAAGCTGGACCGAGTGCTCTCGCCGCATCAGTTTCTTACGGCGCGGCTGAGCACATCGCGGTCTTACGGGGCGAACAACGTCTATTTTGATCCGGGGAGTCCGATTACCTTTGATTCGATCAGCGCGAACGGGGAAGAGGACGTGGCGACGGAAAGCGTGTCGCTCAGTTTGCTGAGCGGCCTAACGCCGCGGCTGACGAGCCATCTGCGGGTGCAGTTTTCGCGCGATCTGGAGCAGCAGTTTCCCAATACAACCGGGCCGCAGACGAGTATCTACAGTTGGATGGAGGATTTCGGGCAGTCGTCGACACTGCCGCGGCAGACCCGAGAACACCGTTTGCACATGGCGGAGACTTTGAGTCTGAGCCACGGGCGAAACCAGTGGAAGTTCGGGGCCGACGGGATGCGGACCTGGGACTACGATTACTTCCCGTCGCTGTTCGGCGGGGAGTATTTCTACGACAACATTTCGGTGAATCCGTGGTCTTTACCAATCCCGTTTGAGCCGATGCATGAGGGGCTGGAGTTAACCCCGCTGCGGGCGTGGGCGCACAATGTGCCGCGATATTACGAGCAGAATTTCGGGAATCCGGTGTCGCATCCGAACAGCAACGACTACTCGGCGTTCGTGCAGGACACGACGCGGCTGACGCCGCACTTCAGCTTAAGCCTGGGAGCGCGCTACGACCTGCAGACGTTTACGAAGACGGGAATGCTAAGTAATCCGCTGTGGTCGCAGGTGGGGAAGATGCCGTTGCCAGGGACGAATTTTGCGCCGCGGGTGGGAATCGGGTATGCGATCGGCAACGATCGGCCTCTTATGGTGCGGGCGGGATTCGGAATTTTCTATACCCGCATTCCGCAGACTTATCAGTCGGCGGTGATCAATGACAATGGGCTGAGCGATAATTTTATTTCTCTCGATAATACGGTTTCCTACCAACATCAGGTGTTTCCCTCTTATCCGAATGCGGCGGTGAACTGTCCCCAGGGTCCGGTCTCATGCACGATACCGGCGGCGTGGCAGCAGTATGCGACCAGCGAGGTGGCGGCATTTGCTCCGGACTTTAAGACACCACGCGTGCAGCAGGCAAGTCTGAGCCTGGAGCGCGAAGTGGCCGGCGGGTTCAAGGGGACAATATCTTACCTGTTTGTGCATGGGGTGGATATGATCCGGGCGCGAGATGTGAATCTGCCGCCGCCGACTTATTACAGCTATCCGATCTACGACCCGGCCGGCGGTACTTTTCAGAATGCGTTTTATGACGTGGAGTCGTTTGCGACGTGGCAAACGAGTTACAGCATCAGTTGTCCGTATCCGCCGTGCATTAACGCGTTGCAACGTCCGATCTCGCAACTGGGGGCAATCGATCAGTTTGAGAGTGCGGGCTCGAGCGTGTACAACGGCATGACGGTTTCGCTGCGCAAGCGGATGTCGGGGGGCATGTATTTCAACCTGGCGTACACTTGGGCGCACGCCATCGACGACGGGCAGGACGCGCTGGTGGCGGGGCAACCGGTAACGGTGCAGAACTCGTACTCAACGAAGAGTGAGCGGGGCCCGAGCGTGACGGATCAGCGGCAAAGGCTGACGATTTCAGCCATCGAAGAGCCGCACCCGTTTGCGGAGGGGCAGAAAGCTCTGGCGACGATATTCGATCACTGGAAGGTTTCTGGGATCATGACGTATGGTAGCGGACGCCCGGCGAACGCGATGGTGTCGGGAGATCCGAATCAGGATGGGAACACGAGCAATGACCGTCTGTCCGGGTATGGGCGCAATGCGTTCACCGGGCCGGACTACGCGAGCATGGATCTGAAGATGGGAAGGATGATGAATCTGGGCGGGCGGATTCATCTGGAGTTGAGCGGGGATTCGTTCAATCTGTTTAATCGCAACAATGAGAGGTTGGTAGTGACCGACAATAGCTTCCAGGGTACGGCAGGCCAGTTTATCAAGTACACGCAATACGTAGGAAATACTTACTATCCGGCTTATTATCAGCAACCTACGAGTCTTATGAAGCCGACCAGCTCATTTGCTCCGCGGCAGATGCAGTTTTCGATGCGGTTGAATTTCTGAGGTGGGGTGAAAATTCCTGCACATTCCACTTGACTTAGGGGTACATTGCTTGCCATAACTAACGAGTCCAGTTGGGACGAGCGGGGGGGTGTAGTCCGTTGGCGGAAGTTCGACTTCAAGAGGGTGAATCCCTCGAAAACGCGCTTCGGCGGTTCAAGCGGAAGGTACAAACCGAGGACATTATCAAGGAAGTAAAGCGTCACTCGTTTTACCTGAAGCCCGGCGAGAGGAAGCGAGTAAAAGAAGCACTGGCTCGCAAGCGCAGCCGCAAGAAGGCGCGTAAGGAACAGGACTGAGGAAAAACGGGCCGTTCGCTGGCCGGGACGGCCCGTTCCTTGCAGATACGACTGTGCCGATCATGTTCCCTTGTTCGGAAAATGTAACAAGACCGGTTTGTTGCCTCTAAGATTGCAAGACGCGCTAAACTACGTGGCTTTGAAAGTTGGAGACGCGGCAAACGGCGTCTCTACGGATCAGAAAAGCAGTAACCATGCGGTGCACACCGTATGGCGGGCCGAATCCAAGGGGTAAGCATGAGGGGGATGTAAATCTCCTGCCCACGATGTGAACCGGATCCTTTTCCCTATTCGGGTCTCCGTGCAGAGCAGGGACGCGGAATGGGAGCGCCTCTTCGATGGAATACCAGGACAAGATTTTGAAGTGTGTGGATTGTGGCACGGATTTCGTGTTCACAGCGGGTGAACAGTCGTTTTTCCACGACAAGCAGTTCAAGAACGAACCCAAACGCTGCAAGAACTGCAAGGGCAAGCGAGTGGCCGTGCTTGGAGCTACGACGCGCGGACCGTCGCGCGCGCATTCTTACGCGAAGACGGAGACCCGGACGAACTGTTCGCAATGCGGGAAAGAGACTACGGTGCCGTTCCGGCCGACGCAAGGAAGGCCGGTGCTGTGCCGCGAATGCTTTCAGCAGGGGCGGCAGGTCGCGAGCGCCTGATTTTTCTTTGATCGTCGAGGAAACGATCGTTGCGGGAAGCCCGGCCAGCGGGATGCTCATCCTGCCGTGGCGCTTGGCTTCTTGGGCCTTAGAGGTGGAGCTGCTTGTCGGCGTGGCGGATGAGCAGGGCTTCCACCTGACGCAAAAGATCGCCGGTGCCGAGCGGTTTGATGAGCAATGAGTCGGAGTTCTCTCCGGTCCAATCTTCTCCGTCCCGATGTTTTCCGTCCCAATGTTTTCCGCGCCAATGTTCTCCGGATGGTGGATAGGCTGTGAGCAGGGCAGTCGCGGGGTCGTAAGCCTGGCGGCGCGCGGTGCGGATGACTTCCAGGCCCGCCTCTTCGGTTTCCATGCTCAAGTCGCTGATGACCATGTGGTAGACGGCGGACTCCATGCGGGCAAAGGCCTCGGCGGAACTGCCGGCGGTTTCGACTTCAAATCCGTGGAGTTCGAGAACAGCTTTGAGGGTCAGCAGGACGGCGAGATCGTCGTCGACCAGAAGAATGCGGCGTTTCATGCGCACCTCTTCAGCTGGAGTTGGAGATGCAGTGCGCGGCGGCATCAGCTCGCAGCGATCTCCTCAGGCGATCACGGGAGCTTCACAGATTGCTGGAAAACTTGTGTTGCGCGCCGCGGTCGCCCGCAGCGGCTGAAGCCGCGCCTCTTCAAAACAAAATCGACCGAGTCTTTCAGCAGACTGTTCAGTCGCAGCATCCACTCGTTTAGTATAGGAGCGTGGCTCGCTTCTACATAGAGAATTTTGGCTGCCGCGCCACGCAAGCGGATGGGGCGGCGCTGGAGCGGCAATTTCTGGAGCGCGGATTGGAGCGCGCCGGGGCGGCTCGCGACGCGGAAATTGTTGTGCTGAATACCTGCACGGTGACCGAGGGCGCGGATAAGGATGCGCGCGCGTCGATACGGCGACTGCAGCGGGTGAATCCGGATTGCCGCATTCTGGTGACCGGCTGCTACGCGCAGCGGGCGCCGGAAGAGCTGGCAGCGCTGCCGGGTGTGACGTGGGTTGTGGGTAATTCGCACAAGCACCAGGCGGCGGAGATTGCGACTTCTTCTTTTTCTTTTCCCTTTGCTGGTTCTTCTTCTTCGAGTTCCGGTTTCGTGCCGCTGGGGCAACTCAGTAAAGATCAACTTTCCTGGGAGCACGCTGGCAATGTGATTGTGGGGGATATTTTTGCGCATACCGAACTGCTGGCGGCTCCGGTATTTGAAGCGGCCAACGAGCGGACGCGTCCGAACCTGAAGGTGCAGGATGGATGTGACAACCGCTGTTCGTTCTGCGTGATTCCGTATGTTCGGGGACAGAGCCGGTCGCTGCCGAGGGAGCGTGTCATCGCGGAAGTACGGACGCTGGTGAAGGCGGGCTATCGCGAGGTGGTGATTTCGGGGATCAATTTGGGGCGGTGGGGGCGGGATCTGGAGGACGAAGCCGTTGGTCGTCGGTCGCTAGTCGTTGGCGAGCAAGGTCAATTGAGCTCGGCGATTTCGTCAACTGAGCAGCCTGAGTCGAACCCCGAACGACTAACAACCAACGACCAACGACTGGGTTTCCACCCCGAACGACCAACGACTGACGACCAACGACTTGTCGATCTGATTCGCGCCATTCTGGAGCGGACGACTCTTGAGAAATTGCGGATCAGTTCGGTCGAGCCCATGGATTGGAGCATTGAACTGATCGGGTTGGTAGCAGCGTCTGGGCGGATCGCCAAGCATGCGCACGTGCCCATGCAGTCGGGGAGCGACGCGGTGTTGCGACGCATGCATCGCAAGTACCGGCCGTGGCATTACCGGGAAAAGATCCTGACAATTCGAGCGGCCATGCCAACGGCGGCGATCGGCGCCGACATGATGGTGGGATTCCCGGGCGAGACCGAAGCGGAGTTTGACGAAACCCGCCGCATGATCGAAGAGCTGCCGTTTACTTATCTCCACGTGTTCACATATTCGGCGCGTCCGGGAACGCCGGCGGCGGAACAGGCGGGGCAGGTTCCGGTAGCCGTGGCTCGGGAACGGAACCGCGTGCTGCGGGAGCTTGCATCCAGGAAGAAAGCGGCGTTCATGCGGTCGCTGGTGGGAACGGTGGTCGAGGCGATCACGCTGCAATCGGGCGGAGCGGAATTTTCCGAAGCGCTGACGGACAATTACCTGAAGATGAAAATTTCCGGGCATCATGAAGCGAACCGCTGGATCGATGTGAATGTCGAAGGGGTGGATGGCGAGATGCTCATAGGGCAACGTGTGTTGACCCAGAGCGGGAGATCGCTCTAGGGAGCCCAACTGGACTGCCGCACCGCTACTGAGAACTGCTCCCAGCAGCAGGAAGTTTCGCTTCATCCAGCAACTGGTTGAGTCGGGTGCGGTTCAGGAGTTCTCCATTCACGACGACAGAATCGATCTTTTCCGAATTCGAGAGGTCCGCTAGAGGATCAGCATTCAGCAAAACGAAATTGGCCGTGTAACCGGACTCTACACGACCCCACGTTTTCGATAATCCCAATAGCCGGGCTGGATTTGTAGTGGCGGTTTCGAGCGCCTGCATTGGAGTCAGACCAGCTTCAACAAACAGCGCGAGTTCATCGTGCAAGCTGAAGCCTGGATACGTATACGGGATGGTGATGTCTGTTCCAGCCAGGAGACGCACGCCGAGCGTCTGCGCCCGATGGACTTCTTCCAGCATCTTTGCATATTCCCGCTTTCTCATCACGATGTACTCTGGCGTCCGATATTTCGTCAGCATCCCATTCTCTGGTTTCCACCAGCTGAGTTCCTCCGCTGAAACATACTGCATTCGGGGATCGGGCTTTTTGTTCAGATCATCGATGAATGTGAGCGCTCGCTGTGTCACCAGCGTGGGAGTGATGAAGGTATTATTCTTCGCCAGCAGCCGATAGGTTTCATCCGCTCGTTCCTGGCTGAAGTGGTCAAGCATCGCCGTGTCGTCTCTTGCAATCTTTGCAGGAATCAACGAGAAGTTCTGGCTACGGAGCGCCTCCTGAAATGCGGATTGATCCATCCGCCGCTTGATGTACTCGTCCTCGATCGTCGATCCGCCCGCAAGTGCGACACCGTGTTCAAGCGTACGCTGCCCAGCGTTCGACGCCTCCCGCACACTGATCGCACTGGGAAGGTGTCCCGCGAATGGAAGGCCTAGTTTCTTTGTTTCGTCGGCAATGGCGTAGTACGCCTCCCGCGACAGCCCATCGTAGACCTTGATAAAGTCGGCTCCTTGTTCTTTGAGGGAACGCACGGTAGAGCGCGCCTCGTCCGCCGTCTTCACGGAGACGGTAAACTGGGGATTCGACCAGGAATCGGGGCCGTCGACAATGGGCCCACAAGCCACGATCTTCGGACCCATCTGCTGGCCTGCTGCTATAGCATCGCGCAGCGGAAACACCTCTTCGGCGACCCCGCCCATGTTGCGAATCCCGAGCACACCGTTGGCTATGTCCATTTTCAGGTCGCGATTTGCATCGCGAAAGTGGATGTGCATGTCCCACAATCCGGGGATCACAAACTTCCCGGTCCCGTCGATCACCCTAGCCGAGGCGGGGATTTTGAGGATTTTTGTTCTGCGAACCGCAGCGATACCACGACCGTGGGTGAGGATGGTCATGTCCAGTTGCGGCTTCGCGAGACCTGGGTTGATGATGGTAACGTGTGTGATGGCAAGGTCGCCAGATTGCGCGGCACCGACCATGGTCAACGTACCCAGTACACTCAGCAACGACAGAAAATGCAAAAGCGATTGGACTTGATTGAGCCGCATGGCAATCATAGACACCGAACGAACGGAATCGGTTCCAGTGGCTGTTTGTTCTCTCCTTGAAAAATAAGGGTAAAGGCGCGGATCGGTCCGTAGTACCGGGCCGACCTTATCATTCCGATGAGGGCATTCCATAACCAAAAATGACATGGCAGTCGAATCGAGTATGGATGTCCGCGGACGCTAGTGACTCAGGAGTGCACGGAATCGAAGAAGCGGATTGACCGGCAACCCTTTACAGGCTTAGGATAATCCAATCTAGAAGTGCGGGAGTGATCCGAACCCATGTCACAGTCAAGGCTTCGGTCTGCGGTGTGCTGTTTGCTGGCGATCCTGTTTCCGGCGCAAGTGATGCTGGCGGGAGAGACGGCGTCGGCCATGTTGTACACGAACGGTGCGGCCTGGTTGAATGGGAGCGAGGTGCCGAAATCGGCAGCCGTGTTCTCGGGAGATATGTTGCAGACGCGTTCCGATTCGACGGCCAGTATTCAATCGAACGGATCGAACGTCATGGTGCTGGCGGACTCGCTGGTGAAATTTGAGGGTCCGGCAGTAGAGCTTGAACATGGCTCGGTGCGCGTGACGACATCGCGCGGACTGGCGGCGCGCGCCGGCGACGTGACGGTGAAGCCAGTTGCCAATTCGTGGACTGAGTTTCAGGTGACCGACGTGGATGGGCGCGTGCAAATCGCGGCCAACAAGGGCGACGTGACGGTACAAGATGACAAGGGAACGACAACCGTGACGCAGGGCCAGCAGACCACACGCGACGACACAACCGATGCGCAGAAAAAGAAGAAAAAACGTCGCGCAGCTGGGGCAGCGGTGGGGGCGGGTGGAGGAGTCATGAGTTCGACGGCGGCGATCGCCGGCGGATTGGGCGTCGTGGGCGGGGTTGGAGTGTGGATTTGGTTACAGAACGGCGCCCCGGTGAGTCCGGCGTGCCCGACGAATCCCTGCCAGTGATTTTAACGAGCGAGTTCTTGCCCTGAGTTCTTGCCCTGAGTTTTCCAACGCGTTCTGGGGTGGGCGACTGAATCGATGTCGCGCTACGTTTCCTACCGAGATTTCGACTGGGTCCTGATGGGCTTCGTGCTGGTGATCTGCGCGCTCGGCGTGCTGCAGATTCACAGTGCGACCGAGCACACGAAATTTGCCGGAGCCCACATCAAGCAAATCTATTGGATTCTGGCGGGCGTGGGCGCGATGTTCCTGGTCAGCCTGCTCAACTATCAAGCCATGCTTGAACAAATCCACTGGATGTACATCGCATCGCTAGCCTCTTTGATCGCGGTGATTCTATTCGGCCAGAAATATCTGGGCGCGCGGCGCTGGATCAAGCTGCCAGCAGGCGGGCATTTTCAGCCGTCGGAGTGGGTGAAGCTGATCCTGATTCTGGCGGTGGCGAAGTACTTTGCGGACTTGCATGAGCGGGAACTGTCGTGGACGGACTTTCTGAAGGCGGGCGCGATCGTCGGTTTTCCGATGCTTATGGTGCTCGCGCAACCGGACCTGGGGACGGCGCTGACGTATCTGCCGGTGGCGATCATGGGCCTATTTCTAGGCGGGCTGCGCTGGAAGCAGGCGCTGATCGTGGTGATGATAGCGGGGTTGCTGGTTCCGGTGGCTTGGATGAAGGTGTTGAAGTCGTATCAGAAGGAGCGGTTGACGAGTTTTATCAATCCGGATGCGGATCGGCAGGGCTCCGGGTATCAAGTGAATCAATCGTTGATTGCGGTGGGGTCGGGCGGGATCTGGGGGAGCAGTCAGGGATCCCAGACGCATCTGGCGTTTCTGCCGGTGCCGCAGACCGACTTCATTTTTGCCGCGTTTGCCGAGGAACACGGGTTTGTAGGAGCTCTGGCGGTTCTGCTGTTATACTTTATAGTGCTGATGCGGTTGACCCAGAATGCACAAACTGCGCCCGACCGCGCTGGGGCATTTCTGGTGATGGGTGTGGTGGCTGTGCTTAGCTTTCACATTCTGGTCAACGTCGGCATGGTGGTTGGCTTTATGCCAGTCACGGGAATACCTCTGCCGCTCATGAGTTACGGTGGGTCTTCCGTTCTTTTCATGTTTTTGGCGCTGGGGATGGTAATGAACGTCCGGATGCGCCGTTTCGTGAACTGAAACGGTCGGCAGAAGTTGGGGCGCCCTTTTCAACCGCTCTTCTTGACAATGAGAACGGCGCCGCGAAACAAGATTACGCACGAAGCAAGATTACGAAGGCCCTCGCGAAAAAGGAGGGCAGAATTCCGGCAGAAGTGGAAGCCGGACAGGATTGAAGCCAGTCAGGCGGGGAACGGCCCCCTCAGCGTGAACGCGAGAGAGTGGCCACAGACCTGACAGAAGGCTTAAACGCGATCAGTGCAGACGAGTACGAACAATTCACTGCAGTGTAGGCCCCGGGAAGAACTCCGGGACCGCGCCCGCTCCTACCCGGAGCGGCGCTGAACGCTATCGATCTCTTGGTCCGCCTTGCGCTTCTGGTCCGGTGAAGAAAAACCGGAGTAGCGATGAACAAGGAATTGTTTGTATCGGCCACGCCCCACGAAACCAAAGTGGGGATCACAGAAGACGATCAACTAGCAGAAATTTACCTCGAACGAGAAAACGAATACACCTTAGCGGGCTCGATTTATAAGGGCCGGGTAACGCGCGTGCTGCCAGGCATGCAGTCGGCCTTTGTCGACATTGGGTTGGAACGCGACGCATTTCTATACGTCTCCGATTTCATGGATCTGGAGCAGCAGGACGAGGATCTGGATGAACCGATCCCGGCAAATCGTCCAGTGACGGAGGCGCGTCCGCGCCCCGGCGTGGAAGCGGGTAGTCCAGGGATGGAAGGACAGCTCGGCGAAGCCGGAGGCGTAGAGGGTGAGGAAGAAGAACCGGAATCGGATTCTTCGGAAGCACCTGGCAATGCCGCGGGCGCTGCGCGCGACTTTCGCGGACGTCGACGCCGTCGCGGACGTCGGGGCGAAACGGGCGGTCGCGGGCCGAGTCCGGAGCGGGGTGAGCGTCCGGAGCGCGGTGAAATTCGAAGCGAACCACGCAACGAAGCACGCAGTGAAACCGGCAGCGAAGCACGGAGTGAACCTCGTAACGAATCACGTAATGAACCGTCGCGCAATGAACCTCGGAACGACCGCTTTAACCGCGGCGACCGGGCAGGACGCAGCGGATCGGAATCGCGATTCCAGCGGCCGGCAGCGACGACCGCTCGATCCGGTCGCGACTACGATTACGGCCCGCCTCCGGGATATCAACCGATCGTGCTTCCCGGCGAATCGATCTCGAAGTACCAGCGACAGGGTCAGAGTCAGAGTCAAGGTCAAAGTCAAGGACCGGCTTTGCCGGCGGAGAGCGCAGCCACGGCGGAGCGGCCAGTGTCGGCCGCAATCGTTGCGAACTTCCCCGAGGATGAGCCTATCTTCGCGGCGGAGATTACCGAGCCGCTTCACGAACAGCATGAGCATGTGCTGGGCGCGGAAGATTATGAAGAAGTGCACGGGACTCTTTCAAGCGCAGCGCCGGAAATAGCGGAAGCAGGGAACGAGGTGCGAGCAATAGCGGAGACTTACTCAGCGCCAGAGGCTGTGCACGAGATGGCGCAGGAAGCGGACTTCGTGGCAGCTCCGCAGGTTGCGCACCATGTTACGGACGATGTTACGCGCGATGTTTCCCGCGACGTGGCGCACGGCGCCGTGGAGGAACAGGAGATCGAGGAAGAAGAAGCCGAACTCACATCTTACGGGGAAGAACCCGGAGACGACGAAGGCTTTGAGGAACTGGAAGAAGAGACGTGTGCGGCCGGTGGAGAGTTGTCGGAACCAGGAGTGGGAGTGGTCGCTCCTGGGTTGGCAGGCGGCGAGCTGGCAGCGAGCAGCGATGCGGTTCCCGAAGCTGTCTTGGAAGCCGAAGAGCGAGAAGCGGAGGAGTTGGAACTCGAAGAAGCGCAAGCGGAAGCTGAGGCACTGCTCGAAGCCGAGGCGATTGGCGACGGTACCGTGGATGCGAGCGCGGAGGTTCGCAGTCCCGCACCTGAGGCGAGGCTGTTGCAGCGGACGCAGCGTCGCGGGCCGGAGCGAGGGTTTAATCGTGGGCGCGGACGGCGCGGTGGACGGCGCTTCCGCAGCCGCGAGAACACGGTGGTGCCGCAGATCAGCGAACTGCTCAAAGAAGGGCAGGAGGTGCTGATCCAGATTGCGAAGGAGCCGATCGGCAAGAAAGGCGCGCGCATCACCAGTCACATCGCCCTGCCGGGACGCTTCCTGGTCTTCATGCCGACGGTGAACCACACCGGCGTGTCGCGCAAGATTTCGTCGGAAGAGGAGCGGCAGCGGCTGAAGCGGATCATCCAGAGCGAGCGTGAAAACGGCGGCGGCGGTTTCATTGTGCGGACGGCGGCGGCGGGCGCTTCGGACGAGGAACTGCGAGCGGATATCCGCTTTCTGAAAAATCTTTGGAGCGAGATCAAGTCGCGCTCCGACAGCAGCAAGTCTCCGGCGCTGATCTATCACGACCTGAATGTGGTAGAGCGGGTGCTGCGCGATCAGGTGAGCTCGGAGTTTTCGGCGATCTGGGTCGACACGGAGCAGGAATACGAGCGCATTCTGCGGTTTGCGAATCGCTTCCAACCGGGTCTGGTCAAGCGCGTCAAGCTCTACACGAAAGAGACGCCGCTCTACGACCAGTTCGGGCTGAACGAGGAAATCTCCAAGGCACTGAAGTCGAAAGTCTGGTTGAAGAGCGGTGGATACATCGTGATCAATCAGACCGAGGCGCTGGTCGCGATCGACGTGAACACCGGCAAGTACGTCGGCAAAACCGCCCGCCTTGAAGACACGATCGTGAAGACGAACGTGGATGCGATCAAGGAAATCGTGCGCCAGGTGCGGCTGCGCGATCTGGGCGGCATCATCATCATCGACTTCATCGACATGGACGAGAGGCGCAACCGGCAGAAAGTGATGCAGGCGCTGGAAGAGGCATTGCGCGCCGATCGGGCGCCGTCGAAGGTGCTGCAGTTCAATGATTTCGGTTTGGTGGCGATCACCCGCAAACGGGTGAAGCAGTCACTGGAACGGACGATTGGGTCGCCCTGTCCATATTGCCAGTCCACCGGCTTCGTGAAATCGGTGAACACCATTTGCAACGAGGTGTATGTCGAAATGCGTAAGATCTCGAACCATTTGGAGCACAGCGACGTGATGTTGCGAGTGAACCCGGAGGTTGCGAAAGCCCTGAAGGCAAACAATGCGCAACTATTGAATGAGATGGAAGAGCTCACCAAGAAGACGATCATCGTGAAGTCGGATCCGGCGCTGCACCAGGAGCAATTTGATATTCACTGAGTTGCTGGATTCCAGGTAAGCGCAGGCCAGGAAACAGAGGAGAGGGACGGGCATTATGGTGCTCGTCCCTTCATTACTTGGGTGTGATTCTTTTGTGCGCGAATGCCCGCTCGTGATCGAACTCCTACCCAAGAAGAAAACGAGGGCGTGCAGTACAAAGTCATGGCGTAAGACGGACGCGGCTCGAATGTACCGGAGACCATGGGCCCAGCCAAAGAAAAATAGTGCGCTAGCCTCCCTCGCTGGGTTTATAGTGTAGGGCTATTGCCGGCTAGAGGGGAAATTCCGGTTAATTGGGCGGCTCGCTGGCCCGCGCTTTCTTAATCAATTCCTCCCCCGCATTACGCGTCATCGCTCTCATGCTCCGCAGACGATCTGTCTGAGCGGAGGGAAACTGCTCGGCTATGGAAGTGGCGGCCGATGCAGTTGTAACTCTGGCCACTTCGATTTGTGTGAAATCCAAAAAGGAGTAACTGATGAAGAACATGATTCGTGTCATCGCGGTGCTGGCGTTTGCCGCCATGCTACTGCCCACCTTTTCACTAGCTCAAGCTGTACCCGTGCGGCCGTTCCACGATGGTCCGGTGTGGGACATCGCCTTCATTAAAGCCAAGCCCGGCGTCGGCCTGAAGTACATGGAGTACCTGGCGACCGAGTGGAAGACCGAACAGGAAGCCCTGAAGAAAGCTGGGCTTACCCTCAACTATATGGTCATCCAAACCGAGTCGCACGGTCCCG
>Ga0316363_10001085_pt1 | contig 26134 bp, 24 predicted proteins | sample Sb_taG_3_FD_200459 | JGI IMG/M metagenome (GOLD analysis project Ga0316363, IMG submission 200459) | Peat soil microbial communities from Weissenstadt, Germany - Sb_50d_a_PC metaG (v2) (version 2) | ecosystem: Environmental > Terrestrial > Soil > Wetlands > Peat | place: Germany: Weissenstadt...
CTGATCCTGCAAGCCGCGGGCCCGGTCGAGAATGTCTTTGATGAGATTAGCTGGGACTCCCGTAGAGTCGCGGAACCGCTGCGCTAGGCTGAAGACAAGACTATTGGCTGTCTTGGTCGCGGCCGCGAGCGTGTCTTCGGCGCGCTTGCGCTGCTGATCTGCGATCTGCCGCTCCTCAACCGCAACGCCGCGTTGCCAAAAGGCGAGCCCGGCGAGTACGAGCGCGAGCAGCAACCCGGCCGCGAGGCTGCTGGTCAGCATGTTGCGGCGCCTCGTGGCCGCGCGGCGGCTCTCGGCGATGAACGCCTGCGTCTCTTCCGTCGGCTGCGGCGCACCGGGCGGGCGCGATGCGATCCAGCGCTCGGCTTCTTCGAGCACGGGCGAACGCAGCAGCAGTCCCCCCAGCCGGCCGCTGATCGCCCAACGGCGGGCGGCCTCGCCGTACTCCGTATGTTTCCTGATCCAGTCGATATTGATTTGCAGCGCATCGCAGAGCCGATTGAAGCTCTCCTCGAACAGCACGTCGTCGTCGAAGAAGATGAAGTTGAGGCGCGCGATCGCCTCCGGCACCAGCTTGTCGTCTACGCGCCGCAGGACGACGGGGGCGAAACGCTTGTTGAGCGAGGCCGCGAAAGCGACTTCCTTTGCGCAGACGTCGGAAGCCACCGCATTGGGACTGAGTACGAATATAACAGTGTCGGCCTTAGCGATCAGGGCTTGGATGCGCGCCCACCAGTCCTCAAAGGCGTAGATCTCGCTGCGGTCGATCAGCGGCTCGAACTTACGCTCCTTGAAGGCGGCTTCCAGCCGATCCGCGAAGGCCATGTCCTTGCGCGAATAGGAGATAAAGACCTTGACCTTGGGTAAATCCGCGCCACCCCGCTCGTCCACAGCTTCGCTCGCCATCAGCGCACTTCCAGCATTTGAATTCAGAACAAGAACGGGCAGCTAATAGACGTTCAGGTGTCCTTTTGTCTCTGCTAACATGATCATGCCGCGATGTTCCGATGTCCGCAACAGGCCAGAAGTGTCCGTCAGGGCCGCTTCGCGCCAAAGCCAGCCAGGGACCCTGCATCTGCGGGCAGCTTTGACATCGCGCAAGAACAGACCGAATGGCCCGTTCATCCTCGTGATTTGAACTGTTTCTCGATCTCACTCATGAGCGGGCTGGTAAGACCTGCTTTCTGCAGTTCGGCAGACGCAGCAGGAGCTCGTCCGGGAGGTCGGCGTCAGTCTCTACGCCCAGAGGCATATTGGTCATCTTGAGGGCTAGCTCGATGGACACCTTCTCCCGTTTCGGAGAAGGTGGCACGAAGTGAGCGGGGGAAGCGTCGGCTAAAACGCTTCCGCGTTGCCAACGCTTCTGCACATGCTCGCCGCCTATTTCGGCGGATCCTGCTTGGCGGAAATCACGCCAGGGCTATGCTCCCTTGCGGCCTCGGTGGTCGCTCTTACCGCCATTGGGGACAAGGCGATCATAACGCCGGGTCCGTGCACCCCGGATTTCGCTGAGACAATCGCGCGCGACAGCCCGGCTCAACGAGCGCCCAGAGCTGCGTCCGATACGGCACGCGCCCCCATGGGCACATGTCGGGCTGAAGCTACAGATGCGGCCTTCTGAACCGGCCCACCGCCTCTGAGCCTCAAAGAGCGAATCGGCTACCCATTCTTTGCCGTCATGGGTTAGCCGATCTCACGAGCTGGAAGATTGCCAACTGTAGACTTCCGTTGTCAACGGCGTGTCCTGATCGGGGCCAACAACAACAAGCGACCAAGTGCCGGTATTCGGCGGCGTGTACGACACACTCGGATACCATTGCGAGATGGTGTTGTCGGCCTCCGTCTGATTGCTGCTGTCCTTCAGGTAGATTTGAATGTCCGTCTCGTCGCCGGCATAAACGAAGATCAGATAGTGTGTCCCCGCCGACAAGTTGACCTTTTCGACCTTGATGCGCTGCTTTTTCTCACTGACCGGGTCGACGCTCATGTCGCTGGCTTGGAGGTTGGCTTGCGTTTCGGAAACGAGGGTCGCGGTGGCTTTCGGATCGGGCTTGGTCTGATCCAAGACCCATGCGCCGACGAGATCGATGCCGCGTTTGAAATTCGCCATCTGCTTGGTCCAATAGTCCTTGTCGGCCTTGAGCGCAGTTTCGGCTTCGGCCTGGCCGGCGAGCAGCTGGCTTACGAGATCGGCACGTTGGGCATAATTGATTTGGACGGCGCTCGGGGTGCGGCTCAGGCCTCCCACTCCCGCCGTGAAATTGCCTGAGCTGACCACGGCTATGACATGCCCGGACGCGCTGACGATGGGGCTGCCGGAAGCGCCGCCGGTTATTGGGATGGTATGCTGCACCAGCTGACTGTGGGCTGGATCTGTCGGCAGGAAGAAGAAATCGGTCAATGCACTGATATTCCCGTAATGCACCTGCGGAACCGCCCCGAGGGGGAGCACATCGCTGTTGAAGATCCCTTCGGCAGGATAGCCGGCAGACGCGATGGGCATTCCCGCCTTGAGCGCCAACAGCTCATCCTGCGAGGCAACTTCGAGAGCCAGGCCCGGAGGAAGGTCGTCTTTTACGCGCAGCAACCCGACGTCGTAACCATCTATTTCCCCGAGTGCGATGGGCTGTCCGCCGCCGAAAGAAGCGATGGTCGGATCCTCAGCAAGAGCAAACTTGGGAAAAGCGACATAACCGGAATCGAAACTGTGCCCAATCACTTCGTAAGTTTTGCCGCCCGCCCCGGGCTGCCGAACAAATAGCTTTTCACCCGGCTTGTAACTGTTGCACTCGACAAGCTGCTTTATCACAAGCGGTTGGTCGTCCGGTTTGAGATCATCGCATTGGGTCGATATGTGCGCGTTGGTCGCCAGGAGATTTGGTCCGATCACCCAGGCTGTGCCCATGGCAAATTGACGGCCCTGCGCATCCTGCTGGAAAACGAGGAAAGTCGCGCGGGCCAATCGATCGATGACGCTCTGATCGATGCTCACGGCCGCCTCACGACCGATGCGTGCCAGGTCTTCTTGGGCTTTCTGCTGGTCCTTGCTGAGGCTCGCGACTGTGGCCGCCACCTGTTTCTGATTGATGTAATTGTTCACCATCAAGCCGCTGATCGTCAGGGCGAGAATGGCGGCGATTGCGCTGCCGGCGATCGCAAGATGTCGAATCCGGATCGGTAAGGGAGTCGGCTCGGGTTGATCCTCGGTTTTTGCGCCGCTCTTGGGAACGGCTCGTTCGATGGTCACCGCGAAATTCGGGCCATCTGCAGGTCCAAAATGAAAATGCTGGCCCGACTTGACGGGTTGGTCCTGTTGCGCCGGCAATTTATCGACGCTGACGAAATGCACGCCGTAGAGATGCAGCGCCCAATCGCCCGAAGAGCCGTCGCGAACCAGCGCAAAATGTTGATGGCCTACGCTTGTCTCCTCGGGCGGATAGACGACATCGCATTCGTCATCACGCCCGAATTCGATCCGCTCTTTGCTATCGTCAAACCTTTGAATTTTTCCAGCAAGCGGGCCCGAAGTGTGGCTGATCGTAATCATGACAATACTCTAACAAAGAGCTTGTACTGATCTGCTCCATACTGTGCACGCGCCACGAAAAAAGCAAGAGGCTTACCTTAAGTCAGCCGGGGCACGAACTTGCCGCAGCATCGCCAATGATCTGGCTGACTTCGGCAGCCGAATCCGGCCGCAGCCATTTCGTCGGCAGAACAAGGCGCCGAAGAATTCTCGCCACGCGCGGATCGAGGCCGGCGGCGCGCATCGATCTTGCAGCGCGAAGATCTGCCGGCCAAAACTTTCGTGCAGTTCCGGGGTCTATTTTTAAAAGTTCGTGAGCAATCATGCCGAGCGCATAGAGATCGGTTCGCGCATCGATGCGGCCGCCCAGCATTTGCTCAGGCGCCATATACGCCGGGGTTCCTCGGTTCGACCGCTGCCCTGCGTAGAGCAGCGCAATGCCGAAATCCACGATGACCGGGTGATCCGGCGCGGCGAGCACAATGTTTTCCGGCTTGAGGTCGCAATGAACGATGTTGGCTTTATGGATCGCGTCGAGCGCACAGGCGATCAGCTTGATGAGCTGCAGTGCGTAATCGGTCTGGATTGGGCTTTCCATGCGACTGCGCAGCGTCGGACCGTTGATGAGTTGCTCAATCAGAGTCGCATCCCCGCCGGGCTCGATGAATAGTTCGATGACCCTCGCCACGCCCGGATGATCGATGCGCTGAGCGGCCTTTAATTCGGTACGCGCCGTCACGATCACCCGTTCTCTCTGCGCTGTCTCATAGAGCATCGCGAGGTCGATGCGTTTCAGCGCGACTTCGCCGCCACGCTCGATGTCGTAGGCACGAAATACCCTGCCCTGTCCGCCTTCACCGAGAGGCCGACGGCGAACATAACGTCGGGCCGGATCCTGAGCCGAGATGTTCTCTGAGCCGCCGCGCGCCGCAATCTGCGTGCGCACCGCGTCGGCATGGCCGATCAATCCGCGCGCAACGGCGAGACGCAGCGCATAGGCAAGCGTGCCCTCTGCTTCCTCAGTGCGTCCGAGCCCGTCGAGCGCCTTGGCGCGCAAAAGTCTGGCCTTAACTTCGCGACCGTCGAGATCATCCTCGTCGCAGCGTTTGATCACCTGCCGAAGCTTCTCGTCGGCGAGCACGAAGTTGCGCTCCGCCAGAGCGAGCTCCCCCTCGGCTTCGGCAAGTTCGATCGCCTCGAAGCTTTGGCTATCTGGCACGAGGGCACGAGTGTCCTCGAGAAGTCGCCGCGCGTCTTCCAGCAAGCCTCGCGCGCGAAAACAGCGGATCCGCTCGATAGCCACCAAAAGGGAGAGACGAGAAGAGCAGGAGCGAACATCCGCTTCGATCGTCTCGCGATAGAGCTCGGCCTCCTTGATGAGCTCGGCGGCGACGAGAGCTTGCAACTTGTTAACCTCGGCACGGCACCTTTCTTCCTTTTCGAGACCGGCGCCCGAAATCCTCAGCCCCCGGTCGAAAAGCGGCGCGGCGGCACGCGGCCGGTCCATCTCCTGTTCGAGGCGCCCGGCCTGGATGAGTGCCTGGGCGGCTTCGGTCCAATCTTGCGCAGCAAGGCTTTCGGCCAGAGACCGCAATAGGGCAAGCCCGGCATCTCGGCCTTCCCCACACCAGCTATGCACGACAGCCACCTCTCGCTTCGCATCAGCAAGTCGCGGGCCGTCGTTCAATTCTTGCAATATGTCGCAGGCTTCACTCAGATCGCCGAGCGCCTCGCCTCTGAAGCCGAGCCGGTTTGTGGCGATGCCCTTGGCGACGAGCCACTGCGCATAGAGCGCGCGGTCCGAACGTGCTTGCGCCTCGATTTCGCGGAGCTGTTTCAAAACGATTTCCGCGGGAAGAGCTTTGGCCCTAAGATCGTCGCGATGAGCCTTGATGAAGGCCTCGGTCGAGAGTGCGGCCTCGCTTGTTTCCGACACATTGTCGGTAATCATCCTGACGTCCCCCTCTCAACCGTAAAGCGCGGCGATGCCAATTTGCGGGACAAGAAAAATGGCCGCTTCGCAACGCCTGACAGCCGCGACAGGTTCAAAATTATCTCTGCCTCGAATGGCTGACGAAATAAGCGACATCGCGGGCCCTTCGATCGAGCCGCTTCAATCCAAGCCGATAAATCATCACAGATTGGCGCGCCGGTCGAGGCCATTTTCCGCGAACCGAAGGAGCATCCGGGTCGGACTTGGTTGACCGGGCTCCAATCGCCCGCCCGTTTTCTTGGCGCTCCGAGTCTTGTAGCGCAAGCTCGCGCAGCCTGGCCGGGTCCCGGTACGCCCGATGATGCTCTTGGCGATCATAAGCTCGCGGCTTTGCAGGCCGTGGTCCAGCGGCCTCGCGAGCTGACCAGGGCTGACCTGAAGGCGCTACGGGCGGAGCTTGACCGCCAGGGCTTTTCAGAGGCAGCGCTTCGCCACGCCTGGAGACAGGCCAAAAATGAGGACGTCGCCGCCACGATTGTCGGGTTCATACGCCAGGCTGCAGTCGGTGACCTTGAAGCCGAAGTCCGAAGCTTCCTCGCGTCCACTGTGCTTGAACGTATTTAAGAGATCGGGCGTGTCCGACGATTAAAACTGAAATACGATCAGCCCTTCATCATGTTGATGTCTTCGACCGCGATCGTCCCGCGGTTACGGAAATAGGTCACGAGAATGGCGAGCCCGATCGCCGCCTCGGCAGCGGCGACGGTCAAAACGAACAGGGCGTAGATCTGGCCGGTGAGATCGCCGAGGAAGGCCGAGAATGCGACGAGATTGATGTTCACGGAAAGAAGGATGAGCTCGATCGACATCAGGATGACGATGATGTTCTTGCGGTTGACGATGATGCCGGTGACGCCGAGGGTGAACAGAATCGCGGCGACGACAAGATAATGGCCCAGCGCGATCGACATCTGCTCTTCAAACTCCCGCCCGGAAGGGCTGTTTCTTGAGTTCGACCGCGCTCTTCGCGGTGCGCGCATTCTGCGCTTCGACGTTCTGCCGCTTGATCCCCTGCTTGTGGCGCAGGGTCAGGACGATCGCACCGATCATCGCGGTCAAGAGAATGAGCCCGGCGGCCTCGAAGAGATACATGTATTGCGTGTAGAGCACGCGGCCGAGCGCCGCGGTATTTGAAAGGCCGGGGGGAGCCGGCGTCGTCACCTGCGTCACGGCCCCTCCGACGCTCCAGGCGCCGACGCAAAAAACAAGTTCGAGGAGAACTATGCCGCCGATCGTCCCGCCGATCGGAAGATTGCGCTGAAACCCTTGTTTCAATTCGGCGAAGTCGACGTCGAGCATCATCACCACGAAAAGAAACAAGACCAAGACCGCGCCCACGTAGACGATGACGAGGATCATCGCCAGGAATTCCGCGCCGAGTAAAAGGAAAAGCCCGGCAGCATTGACGAAAGCGAGGATGAGGAAAAGCACCGAATGGACGGGATTGCGCGCCGAAATGACCATGAATCCCGCGCCGATCATGACGGCCGAAAAGAGATAGAAAAACAATGCGACGGCGTTCATCGAAAGAACCTCTCCCCGTTCTCATTCTGAGGAGCGAGCCGAAGGCTCGCGTCTCGAAGGATGCGGCTCGCCCTTCGAGACGCGCGCTCTGCGCGATCGCCGGGACGAAGGGGCTGCCTTCCTGACAACGCGATTCGAGCCATGCTTCACCGATAGGGCGCGTCGAGCGCGATGTTGCGGGCGAGCTCGCGCTCCCATCGGTCGCCGTTCGCAAGCAGACGATCCTTGTCGTAATAGAGTTCCTCGCGCGTCTCCACTGAGAATTCGGAATTGGGCCCTTCGACGATGGCATCGACCGGGCAGGCCTCCTGGCAGAAGCCGCAATAGATGCATTTCACCATGTCGATGTCGTAGCGCGTGGTACGACGCGTTCCGTCGTTGCGGCGCGGCCCGGCCTCGATGGTGATCGCCTGGGCCGGGCAGATCGCCTCGCAGAGCTTGCAGGCAATGCAGCGCTCTTCCCCGTTCGGATAGCGGCGCAGCGCATGTTCGCCTCGATAGCGCGGGGATTGCGGGTTCTTCTCGTGCGGATAATTGAGCGTCGCCTTGGGCTGGAAGAAATAGCGCATCGACAGCGCGAAGGCCGCGATGAACTCCTTCAGCAAAAGCGCCTTGGCGGCGGAATCGACTTTCATCTCTTTTCCCTAACTCTGAAACGCATGAAATCCATCATCATTGCGCCATCACGTTGCCCCAGCCGGTCGCCTCAAGGACCGCGGCGACGAGCACGACCATGAACAGAGAGATCGGCAGAAAGACCTTCCAGCCGAGCCGCATCAGCTGATCGTAGCGATAGCGCGGCACGAAGGCCTTTACCATCGCGAACATGAAGAACATGGCCGAGACCTTCAGGATGAACCAAAGGATACCGGGGATCCAAGTGAAGGGCGGGAAAGGTATGGGCGAGAGCCAGCCGCCGAGGAACAGGATCGTTCCGAAAGCGCACATGGTGATGATCGCCACATATTCGGAGAGCATGAACAGCAGGTAAGGCGTCGAGGAATATTCGACCATGAAGCCCGCAACGAGCTCCGACTCGGCTTCGATGAGGTCGAAGGGCGGCCGGTTCGTCTCAGCGAGCGCCGAGACGAAGAAGATGACGAACATCGGCAGTAACGGCAGCCAATACCAGCCCAGGAGACCGAAGCGCGTGTCCTGCGCCTTCACAATGTCGGTCAGGTTGAGCGAGCCGGCGCAGAGGACAACGGTGACGAGGACGAAGCCGATCGAGACTTCGTAGGAGACCATCTGCGCCGCCGAACGCAGCGCCGCCAGGAAGGGATATTTCGAATTCGATGCCCAGCCGCCCATGATGACGCCATAGACGGAGAGCGACGAGATCGCGAAAATGTAGAGCACCCCCACGTTGATGTTGGCGATCGCCCAGCCCTTATCAAGCGGAATGACGGCCCAGGCCGCAAGCGCCAACAGGCCCATCACGAAGGGCGCGAGCAGAAAAACGCCCTTGTTCGCGCCATCCGGAACGATGGGCTCCTTGAAGACGAACTTGAGAAGGTCGGCGAAGCTTTGAAACAGCCCCCAGGGGCCGACCACATTCGGCCCGCGCCGCAATTGCACCGCCGCCCAGATCTTGCGGTCGGCATAGAGCACATAGGCGATATAGATCAGCAGCGCGACGAGAAGCACGACGCTCTTCAATAGGGTCAGAAGGAGCGGCAGAAGCCAATCCATGGTCATTCCGCCGCCTGTTTCAAAAGACCGCGCGCGAGCGCCGAACATTCGGCCATCACGGCCGAAGCGCGCGCGATCGGATTGGTCATGTAGAAATCCGTGATCGGCGAGGCGAAAGGCGCCGCGCTTGCGGCGACACCCTCGGCGGCGATCTTTTCGAGATCCGCCGCCCCGCCCGGCAGGATCGCGTCGAGCTTGGCGAAATGCGGATATTGCGCATGAAGCTTGGTCCGCAGATCATGCAGGGAATCGAAGGGCAAGGTCTTACCGAGGACGCCCGAGAGAGCGCGCAGGATCGCCCAATCCTCGCGCGCGTCGCCGGGCGGGAAATTGGCCCGCTCGGCAAGCTGCACGCGGCCCTCGGTGTTGACGTAAAGCCCGGATTTTTCCGTATACGTGGCGCCGGGCAGGATCACGTCGGCGCGCCGGGCGCCGCGATCGCCATGCGTGCCCTGATAGATCACGAAGGCGCCAGGCGCGATGTCGATCTCGTCGGCACCGAGATTGAAGAGCACGTCGAGGCCGCCCTCTTTCGCCATGCCGGCGGCATCGAGGCCGCCTTCGCCCGGCACGAAGCCGAGATCGAGGCCCGCTGCGCGGGCAGCGGCTGTATGCAACACCGCAAAGCCAAGCCAGCCCGGCTTGACACAGCCGAGCGACAGGGCGGCTTTCGCGGCCTGAGCAAGGATGGCCAGCCCATCAGGGCGAGCGACGGCGCCCTGCCCGATGAGCAGCATCGGCCGTTGTTTCTCGACGGCCGGATGGTCGACGAAACGCGCCAGCGTCTCCGGACCGGCGCCAAGATAATTGTACTCATAGGTCAGATCGGCCTTCTCGCCGATGACGCCGAGGAGCAGATTGCCTTTGAGCCAGCGCTTGCGGATGCGGGCATTGAGAACCGGCGCCTCCCTGCGCGGATTGGAGCCGATGATCATGATCGCATCGGCCTCTTCGATGCCGGCGACGGTCGGATTGAAAATATAGCTGGCGCGGCCGAACTTAGGATCGAGTTTGCTGCCGTCCTGCCGGCAATCGAGCGAGGTGCTGCCGAGGCTCTCAATCAAAAGCTTCAGCGCGAACATCTCCTCGACCGCGCAGAGATCGCCGGCGATCGCGCCGATCCGCTGCGCAGATTTAACTTTGGCGGCGATGGCGGCGAAAGCTTCCTGCCAGCTTGCGGGCCGGAGCCTGCCGCCCTCGCGCAGATAGGGCTGATCAAGGCGCCGCGTTTTCAAGCCATCGACGATCTGCCGCGTTTTGTCCGAGATCCATTCCTCGTTCACCGCGTCATTGATGCGCGGCAGGATGCGCATCACCTCGCGGCCGCGGCTGTCGATACGGATCGCGGATCCGAGCGCATCCATGACGTCGATCGAATCCGTCTTGGCGAGCTCCCAGGAGCGCGCCTTGAAGGAATAGGGCTTGGGCAGGAGCGCGCCGACCGGACAGAGATCGGCGACATTGCCCTGAAGCTCCGAGCCCATGGCGGTCTCGAGATAGGTGGTGATCTCCATGTCCTCGCCGCGGCCGATCGCACCCATGTCGCCGGTGCCGGCGACTTCCGCGGTAAAGCGCACGCAGCGCGTGCAGTGAATGCAGCGGTTCATCGAGGTAGCGACCAGCGGGCCGATATATTTGTCCTCGACAGCACGTTTGTTCTCGGCGTAGCGCGAGCCGGAGAAGCCGAAGGCGAGCGCCTGGTCCTGAAGATCGCATTCCCCGCCTTGATCGCAGATCGGGCAATCGAGCGGATGGTTGATCAGAAGGAATTCCATCACGCCCTGGCGCGCCTTCTTCACCATCGGCGATTTGGTGAGCACGACGGGAGGCTCGCCTTTCGGCCCGGGACGCAGGTCGCGCACCGCCATGGCGCAGGAAGCGACCGGCTTCGGCGGGCCGCCCTTCACCTCGACGAGACACATACGGCAATTGCCGGCGATCGACAGGCGCTCGTGGTAACAGAAGCGCGGGATCTCGGCCCCCGCCGCTTCGCAGGCCTGCAGCAGCGTGTACTCCGGCGGGACCTCGATCGCGACGTCGTCGACGAGGAGCTTGGTCATCGGTTTGGCGTCTGCCATTGCCCTACTCCGCCGCTATGCCGAAGCCGGCCGCCGGCTCCGAATGCGGGTTCGCCGCATATTGGTCGATGCGCTCTTCGATCTCGTGACGGAAATGCCGGATCAAGCCTTGCACAGGCCATGCCGCCGCATCGCCGAGCGCGCAGATCGTGTGGCCTTCGATCTCGGTCGTGACTTCGAGCAGCATGTCGATCTCGCGCTTCTGCGCGCGGCCCTCGGACATGCGGGTCAAAACGCGCCACATCCAGCCTGTCCCCTCACGGCAGGGCGTGCACTGGCCGCAGCTCTCATGCTTGTAGAAATAGCTGATGCGGGTGATCGCCCGGACGATGTCGGTCGATTTGTCCATGACGATCACCGCCGCCGTGCCGAGCCCGGACTTCAGATCGCGCAACGTGTCGAAATCCATCGCCGCGTCGATGATCTCATGCGCCGGCACGCAGGGCACCGACGAGCCGCCGGGGATCACGGCGAGCAGATTGTCCCATCCGCCGCGAACACCGCCGCAATGCGTGTCGATCAGCTCGCGGAAGGGGATCGACATGGCCTCTTCCACATTGCATGGCCGCTCGACGTGGCCGGACATGCAAAAGATCTTGGTGCCGCTGTTGTTCTGCGCGCCGAAGCTGGCAAACCAGGCGGCGCCGCGGCGCAGGATCGCCGGCGCGACCGCGATCGATTCGACGTTGTTCACCGTGGTCGGAGAGCCATAAAGGCCCATACTGGCCGGGAACGGCGGCTTCAGCCGCGGCATGCCCTTCTTGCCCTCGAGCGATTCGAGGAGCGCCGTCTCCTCGCCGCAGATATAGGCGCCGGCGCCGCGATGCAGGTAAATGTCGAACGGCCAGCCGTGGACATTGTCCGCTCCGATGAGCTTGGCCTCATAGGCCTCGTCGATCGCCGCCTGCAGCCGCTGCCCTTCGAGAACATATTCGCCGCGGATATAGATGTAGCAGGCATGCGCCTGCATCGCGAAAGAGGCGAGGAGGCTGCCTTCGATCAGGAGATGCGGATCATTGCGCATGATCTCCCGGTCCTTGCAGGTGCCGGGCTCCGATTCGTCGGCGTTGACGACGAGATAGGAGGGCCGCGCCGGATCGGGCTTCGGCATGAAGGACCACTTCAGGCCGGTGGGGAAACCGGCGCCGCCGCGGCCGCGCAGGCCGGACGCCTTCATTTCGTTGATGATCCAGTCCTTGCCCTTGTCGATCAGCGCTTTTGTATTGTCCCAGGCACCGCGCGCCCGCGCTCCCTTCAAGCGCCAGTCGCCGAAGCCGTAAAGATTTAAGAAGATGCGGTCCTTGTCTTCGAGCATTGCCGCAAACCTCAATCCTTGTCCGAGCTAGGCTCTATGCCGGGCGGAACGGAAGGTTCGCCGCCGTGGAGATCGGAGGGCTGCGCCTTTGCTCCGGCCTTTTTGCTTGCGTCCCTGCCGGGGTTTGAGACGCCGACATCGGTGCGCCGCGTTCCGGTACCGATGATCGAATCGGATGGCTGGCCGGTCGAATGTCTGTGCTCCTGCTTGATGCGCTCGGCCGCCGGCTCGCCCGGCGGCTCGTCTTGCAGCGCGAAGGCGCGCTCTGCAGCGGCTTCATTGCTTCCGCTCGGCGCACCGCGATAGGTCTGCGGACCACTGAGCCCGTCTGGTCCATAGAGGCTCCTAAGCGAGGTCAAGCCGCCGACCGGCTCGGAGGTGACGCGGCCAATCTGCGAACCCGCTTTGACCGGCCGTCCCGCCGCGAGGTTGTCGAGCAGAGCGTCGAAATTCTCAGCCGTCAGATCCTCGTAATAGTCATCGTTAATCTGGACCATCGGCGCGTTGCAGCAGGCGCCGAGACACTCGACCTCGGTCCAAGAAAAGTGGCCATCGGCCGTAACCTGCCCGGGCGGCCCGATGCGGCGCAGGAGCACCGCCTTGATCGCATCGGCGCCGCTGAGCACGCAGGGCGTCGTGCCGCAGAACTGGATGAAATGTTTGCCCACCGGCGCGAGATTGAACATCGTGTAGAATGTCGCGATTTCGAGCACGCGGATGGGCGGCAGGCCGAGGATCGCCGCGACTTTCTCGATCGCCGGCTTCGGCAGCCAACGGCCGTTCTGTTGCTGCGCGAGCCACAGCATCGCGAGCACCGCCGAGGCTTGGCGCCCCGCCGGATATTTGGCGATCTCCTTGGCGCAGCGCGCCTCGTTCTCCGGCGTGAACGCGAAGCTCTCGGGCTGCTCATCGGCGAGACGGCGGACAGACATTCAGCGGTACTCCGAAAGGAACGCGCAAGCGAGAATGTCCCCTTTCCCCGCGAGCGGGGAGAGGGCTAGGGCGAGGGGCCGGGGCAAATGGCCCGGCTCTCGCGAACTCCCCATGCCCCTCACCCCAACCCTCTCCCCGTGCTGGGCACGGGGAGAGGGGGCAGGTCTGCGGCGCACGCTCATCGGTCCACCTCTCCAAAGACAATATCGATCGAGCCGAGGATCGCGCTGACATCGGCGAGCATGTGCTTGCGGCAAAGGAAATCCATGGCCTGGAGGTGCGCAAAGCCGGGCGCCCTGATCTTGCACCGATAAGGCCTGTTGGTGCCGTCGGAGACGAGATAGACGCCGAACTCCCCCTTCGGGGCTTCGACCGCGCAATAGACTTCGCCCGCCGGCACATGGAAGCCTTCGGTGTAGAGCTTGAAATGATGGATGAGCGCTTCCATCGAGCGCTTCATCTCGGGCCGCGAGGGGGGCACGACCTTGCCCTTCCCGGCACTGACCGGCCCCTGCCCGTCCGCCGCGAAGAGCTTCTCGACGCATTGCTGCATGATCTTCGTCGCTTGCCGCATTTCCTCCATGCGGATCACTTGCCGGTCGTAATTGTCGCCATGCTTGCCGACCGGAATGTCGAATTCCATTTCCTCGTAGCATTCGTAGGGTTGCGCCTTGCGCAGGTCCCAGGCCGCGCCGGAGCCGCGCACCATCACGCCGGAAAAGCCGTGAGCCCAGCAATCCTCGAGGCTCACGACGCCGATATCGACGTTGCGCTGCTTGAAGATCCGGTTCTCGATGAACAGCTCCTGAAGATCGTCACAGACCTTGAGGAAGGGGTCGCACCAGGCGCCGATATCCTCGATGATCTTCTCCGGGCAATCCTGGTGGACGCCGCCGGGGCGGAAATAGGCGGCATGCATGCGCGAGCCGGAGGCGCGCTCATAGAAGACCATGAGCTTCTCGCGCTCTTCGAAGCCCCAGAGCGGCGGCGTCAGCGCGCCGACATCCAGGGCCTGCGTCGTGACGTTCAGGAGATGCGAGAGGTTGCGGCCGATCTCGCAAAAGAGCACGCGAAGCAATTGGCCGCGGCGCGGCACTTCGAGGCCGAGCAATTTTTCGATGGCGAGGCAGAAGGCATGTTCCTGGTTCATCGGCGCGACATAGTCGAGCCGATCGAAATAGGGCACGTTTTGCAGATAGGTGCGCGCCTCCATCAGCTTCTCGGTGCCGCGGTGGAGAAGACCGATATGCGGATCGACGCGCTCGACGACCTCGCCATCGAGTTCCAGAACCAGGCGCAGAACCCCGTGCGCCGCCGGATGCTGCGGTCCGAAGTTGATGCTGAAATTGCGGATGTTCTGATCTGTCATTGACGTCCACGGCAGCGCATCGCTGGCGGCCTACCCTTTGCCTTCATCCTTGCTCGCCTTCTCGTCGCCGGGGAGGACATAGTCGACCGGGCCCTCCCAGGGCGAGAGGAAATCGAACGTGCGAAATTCCTGCCGAAGCCGCACCGGTTCATTGACGACGCGCTTCTGCGCGTCGTCGTAGCGGACCTCGACATAGCCCGTCATCGGGAAGTCCTTGCGCAACGGATGACCCTCGAATCCGTAATCTGTCAGGATGCGGCGCAGATCGGGATGGCCGGAGAAAACGATGCCGAACAGATCATAGGCCTCCCGCTCGTACCAATTGGCGGCCGGATAGAGACTCGTCAGCGAATGGACCGGCTCGTCCTCGTCGGCCGCAACTTTGACGCGGATGCGGCGATTGTGATGCGGCGAAAGGAGATGAGTGACCACATCGAATCGAGGCGTGCGCGTCGGATAATCGACGGCGGTGAGATCGGTAAAACAGACGAAAGCACAGCTTTGATCGTCGCGCAGATAGCGCACCGTCTCGATGAGGCGGCCCGGCTCGACATCGAGCGTCAGCTCGCCGAACGAGACCGTGCTTGCGCGAATGGCGCCGGGCAGTGCCGCCGCGATCGCATTGCCGAGATCCTGAAGCGCGCCGTCCATAATTCCTCTTCGATCTAGCGCTCGATCGTGCCGGTGCGGCGGATCTTCTTCTGCAGGAGAAGGACTCCATAGACGAGCGCCTCCGCCGAAGGTGGACAGCCCGGCACGTAAATGTCGACCGGAACGATTCGGTCGCAGCCGCGCACCACCGAATAGGAATAATGGTAATAGCCTCCGCCATTGGCGCAGGAGCCCATCGAGATGACGTAACGAGGCTCCGGCATCTGGTCGTAGACCTTGCGCAGGGCGGGCGCCATCTTGTTGGTGAGCGTGCCGGCCACGATCATGACGTCGGATTGGCGGGGCGAGCCGCGCGGCGCGAAGCCGAACCGCTCGAGATCGTAGCGCGGCATCGAGGCCTGCATCATTTCAACGGCGCAGCAGGCAAGCCCGAATGTCATCCACATCAGCGAGCCGGTGCGTGCCCAGATGATGAGCGCATCGGCGGTCGTCACCAGCATGCCCTTGTCGGCGAGTTCGTCTCGGATCGTCAGGAATGTCGGGTCATTCGACCGTACCGGCCGACCGGAGGCCGGATGGACGAGGACGGGGGATTCGAGTGGTGCGTTCACTCCCATTCCAAAGCCCCTTTCTTCCACTCGTACACGAAGCCGACCGTCAAGACGGCCAGGAAAACCATCACCGCCCAAAAACCCGCGGTGCCGGCCTGCCTGAAGGTTATGGCCCAAGGAAACAGCAACGCGACTTCGAGATCGAAAATGATGAAGAGAAGCGAGACGAGATAGTAACGCACGTCAAAGCGCATCCGCGCATCGTCGAAGGCGTTGAAGCCGCATTCATAGGCGGAGAGCTTTTCCGCGTCCGGCGCCTTGAAGGCGACCAGAAACGACGCAAGCGTCAGCGCCCCGGAGATCACCGCGGCAACCGCCATGAACACGGCGAGCGGCAGATATTGGCTGAGCAGATCGGGCATGAACGCGCCTGAGGCTGGACCGGCAGAACGGATGCGCCGAAAGCCGGAAAAGCGGATTTCCAGCCGGGCCGATCCCTACCGCAGTGCAACTTCCGGCGCAAGACGCAGCAAGCCGCCTGCGACCTGGCGCTGCGCCCGCTCTGACTTTGGAGCTGTGTCCAGCGGGTCCGGTCCGTCTGAGCCCGATATATGGTGAAGAATGATGAAATCACAAGAAGTTGTGCAGATACCGGCGATAAGCGGGCAGACCTCAGACCTTGCTCAGCCTGGCTTCGATCTCCGCGACGGGCAAATGGACGAGATCATGATCGATTTCGGCACGAATCGCGTGCCGCAATGCCGAAGAATAGGACTTTCGGAGCGCGCCGAGCGCCCGCGGCGGCGCAACGATCACGACATGATGCGCCTCTCCGGACTTCACCAAAGCGTCCAACCGCGCCGAAAGGCGGCCAAGAAAGGCCGTCTCCTCCTGGTCGTGGAAATCGGTGGGCTCCGTCGCGCTGCGCACGCCGGTCGCCATCTCCGCGAAACGTCCCGGCTTGTCCGTGCCGAGATTCCGAGTCGGTTCTTCCTTCTGTTCGTGGACCTCGCGGGTTGCGAGCTTCGCGAGCATCTCGTCACCTTCGTTCTCCAGCAAGATGGCCTTGCGCCCATCGCAGACGACGATCCAATCGCTATGACCTATTTTCATGTCCGCCCGCCGAAGGAGTAGAGTGCGCGCCGCCGCGCCAAAGGCGCGGCAGCGCGCATCCCCGATTGTGTCACGCAGCCGCCTTGACTTCGATCTTTTTGGCGACCTTGGCCTCGGGCTTCTCGACCGTGACCTTCAAGATGCCCTTGTCGATATTGGCCTTGATCTTGTTGGGATCGGTTCCGGAGGGCAGCGCGACCGAGCGGACGAACGCGCCGTAGCTGCGTTCGAAGACGCGGTAATTCTTGTCCTTCTCTTCCTTCTCCGACTTCCGCTCGCCGCGGATCGTGAGCACATCGTCGGCGAAGTTGATCTCCACGTCTTTTTCCTCGAGGCCGGGAAGCTCGGCGGTAATCTCGATCGCCTTGCCCGTCTCGCTCACGTTCATGCGCGGAACGATCTCGGTCGATCCCACGCTCGGCAGGTTCGGAAAGTTGAGGCCGAACTCAAAAAAGTTGCGGCCGAAATCATCGAACAGCCGATCGACCTCCCGCTGGAGCGACGCGAAAGGTACGAGGGCTGCAGGCACGTTCGACCGGTCACGTCCGACCGGGATGAGAGACTTGATATTCATGATCCACCTCCAAATTGCATGACGTCGCGACTCCGACGCTTTGGAGCCCGTCCCTGACGGAAAGTGTTTGCTTTTCCGGGGACGATCTGAGCGCCAGCTTCGCCTTAAAGCACCGGCGCTCATGCGCCACATTGATGTCGATCAAGCGATCAGCAATGGACGCACCTTTGATTTAGGTTGCTGCTTTGGCGGCGCAAGCCGCGGCTTTGCTTTGTGATCCAGAGCGGATCAAAGTTAATGTTCATGATCTGGATCAAGAGGGCGTGGCCCGCTTGGCGTTTATCGCTCCGCTGCTCAAGTGACAGTTTTTCAGCCGATCTCGCGGGCGTTGAAGTCATTGCAGGACAAATCGAACTCGGCCAGGCCGTCCTCCAGATAATCGGACAGCAAGGGGATCCCCAGCAAATAGACTGAGGTTTCGACTTCACGTCGCGCGCGCGCCTCGGCGACGGCAACCCGCCATTCTCGCGCGCTATAATCCCCGCGGCCCGTCCAGGTGAGCGCGACAAGCTCGGCCTTCTCGTCATCGTCCATGGCGTTGATGAAGGCCACAAGTTCTCGCCGGGTCGGTCCATAGGCGCTTTCGGTGAGGATGCTGAGAAACTCATCATCGGTCGGATTGGAATCGTCCGGCTCGACGCCTTCGTCCTCGGCCTCGAGCTCCCGTGCCTTGGCTATGACGAAGCACACCTTGTCGGGATTGATCTCGGGGCCCGGGATATCCGGATCGACATCTTTGGATTCGGCCATTTCAATGTCCTCGCTTGCACCACAGATATGTAGTTGCAGAGAATGCCGCGGAACTGGCGCCGCCAACGCATCTCGCTCACCTGGAACAGATCTCGTTTGAGGGCGGATGGATCAAGAGCGACGAAGTAGCAGTTGGATGAAGTGAAACTCTTTGTCTTTGATCTATTTCAAGCCGGCCTGGCCGTATCGGCCTATTGTTGACGGCCGGCGGCTGTCTCGAGCAGGAAACTTTGAAGAGCAACGCAAAGCGAAAGCATGCCTAGCGACTTGGCGACTGCAGCCCTGGATGGGAAACCGGCCGAAAGAATTGTCGCGCGGGCGCTGCTTGTCGGCGACAGGATTGATGCGGCCGGGCTTGAGCGCGACGATATGATCGCGACCGCGCCCCTTGCGCTCAGGCTCGGACCGGCCAAGTTCGTCGCGCTCTATCGTTTCGGCGTGGCCGTATTCATCGGCTTGACCCCCGTCGAAGAGGAAAACTTTCTAGAGCAGATCGCGGGCAGGATCGCCGGCAAGCGGGACCGCAAGAATGACGAAACGGCGGTGCTCGAAATCCTTCCGGGATACGAGGACAGGGTCCCGCCCGGTGGTCCCATTCAAATGCCGGACCTTTCCGCCGCGCGGTTTCTCGTCGTCGCGGATGTCTTGGCGAAAACCGTCTCGCTCGCCCGCGACGAAGGCGCGCTGAGCGGCGTCTTCGACGTCATCGAGCCATTCGCGGGCGAGCTGGCACGAACCGGACGCGCGCCGTGGAACCGGCGCAAAATGTTGCGGCTCATCGGCCAGGCGCTTCTCGCCCAGCACAGGATATCGGGCCGCGTGGCGGTCGAGGAGAAGCCGGACGTCCTGTGGGATCATCCAAACCTCGAACGCCTCTACGCCCGGCTCGAGGACGAATATGAATTGCGTGAACGCGCCCGCGCCCTCACCCAGAAGCTCGGCGTCATTGTCGAAACGGGCCAGACGCTGACCGATATTTTGGACGTCGATCGCTCCACAAGGCTCGAAGCGATGATCGTGATCCTGATCCTCGCCGAAATCCTGATCACGCTCACACAGATCTTTCAGGCGCACCACTGATCGACCGAATGATGACCGCCCGGCTGCACGCCGGCACGGCCCTTGCGCTGATTCAAAGATCAGGCGGCTTTGGCGACAGTCTTGCGCACGTCGTCGATGATCCTGCTCGTTTCCGTGCCATAGTCGCCGACCGCCGTGCGCACGAAACGCGATTGCGCATCAATGACTTCGGGTACCGTCTGGCACGTCTCCAGACCGGCGATGAAATCGGCCTGTGCCTGAAGTCGCCGCGCGGCGAACCGCAAGGTCTCGGAAACGATCGCGAGGGGAAGCTCGAAAAAAGCGTGTTGCCAGGCGCTCTGGAAAGGCGCCGCAGCCTTTAAGAGTCTGTCTTGCATATTTATGGCCTCAGGGCCGATCGCTGACGTATCCATGTTGATATCCTCCACATCGAGCCATCAGGCTCGAATTGATATTGCGGCTCGTCGAAGCGCAGCGCTCGCAAAGGCGATATTACGGCCTTGAGCCTCGCCATCGGTCACGGCGCCCGGCAGACAGGCCTAAGCCTGGGAGCGCTCTCAGGCGTCCGCTCTCCCACGGCGTTGCAATTCTATGATCGTGCGGCTTCAATTCGGCATGAATAAGGATTCATGCGTGATGTTCACCGCTATTTTTTAGGCAAACTCGGCCCCGAAAAATTTAACCTATCGTCGCCGGCTTTTGCGAAGCGTGACCGCCGCACGATATGTCATTGTCGTGTCGCATTATCGGCATGCGAAGCGAGGCGTCAGCGAGGCTCTTATGCGTGCGATGGTTTTGAATAAGATCGGCACGCCGCTCGTTCTCGAGGACCTGCCGGACCCGCAACCGAGCGCCGGCGAGATCCGGGTCAAGGTCGCCGCCTGCGGCGTCTGCCGCACCGATCTGCATGTCGTCGACGGCGAACTGCCCGATCCGAAACTGCCGATCATCCCCGGCCACGAGATCGTCGGCCGGATCGACGCAATCGGCCCCGGTGTGGCGGGCCTCACGCTCGGCATGCGGGTCGGCATTCCCTGGCTCGGCCATACCTGCGGTCATTGCCCCTATTGCATGGCCGGCCGGGAGAACCTTTGCGATGAGCCCCTGTTCACCGGCTATACGCGCAACGGCGGGTTTGCGACACACACCGTCGCCGATGCGCGCTACACGTTCCCGCTCGGCGAGGCCGGCCGCGCTCAGGACCTCGCGCCTTTGCTCTGCGCCGGTCTCATCGGCTGGCGCTCCTTCGTCAGGGCTGGCGAAGGCACCAACCTCGGTCTCTACGGCTTCGGCGCCGCGGCCCATATCATCGCCCAGGTGGCGCAGCAGCGCGGCCGCAAGGTCTTCGCCTTCACGCGGCCGGGCGATCACGCCGCACAGGATTTCGCCCGCAGTCTCGGCGCGGTTTGGGCCGGCGGATCGGACGAAAAGCCGCCCGAGCCGCTCGATGCGGCGATCATCTATGCGCCGGTCGGACCCCTCGTGCCGCTTGCGCTCGCGGCGGTGAAGAAGGGCGGCACCGTCGTCTGCGCCGGCATTCACATGAGCGATATCCCGAGCTTTCCCTACAGTCTCCTCTGGGAGGAACGCCGGCTCGTTTCGGTCGCCAATCTTACCCGCCGGGACGGGCTGGAGTTCCTGAGCCTCGCCGCAAAATCCGACATCGTGACGCATACGGTTCCCTATCCGCTGCAGCGCGCCAACGAAGCGCTCGCTGATTTGCGCGAAGGGCGGCTGCAAGGCGCCGCGGTGCTGATCCCGCCGCAAGAATAGGAATCCTTCTCCCGTTTGCGGGAGAAGGAATCAGCCGATACCTTTCAGCGCCTCCTGCCTCAATTCCGAAATCGGCCGGCCGGCATCGAGCCGCGCCCAGTCGAGGCGACCAAGTTCCCACGAAGTTTGCTCCCGCACGACTGCCGCTGTCGCATCGGATGCATCGTCCCTACGCGCCTCGACGCGCGACGCGAGCGTTTCGATCGGCGCCTCAAGCCAAAGCCCGGTGAACTGCGCGTTCGCGCGCGCCGCGATTGCGGCAAGCGCGTCGCGTTCTTCGGCCTTGGCGTGAACCGCGTCGACGATCACGCTTTGGCCGGCGCGTAGCGCGATCCCGGTGAGATCGCGCAGCCTCTGATAGACCTTGTCCGAGATCTCCGGCTGATAGGCTTCCTCCGGCAGCCGTTCATATTCACCAAGGCTGAATAGCCTCTTGCGCTCGATGTCGCTGCGCAAATGTACGGCGCCGGGCGCCCGGCCGATTCTCGGCGCAAGCTCTTGCGCGAGCGTGCTCTTGCCGCTGCCGGAAAATCCGCCGATCGCGATGAGCCGCGGCGCCTGCGGCGCGAGAAAATCCGCTGCCGCGGCGAAAAATCGGCGCGCCTCGCGGCTGCGCGCCTCCCGCGCGACAGGTTCAAGCTTGCCCAAAGCCGCCGTCACGCGGGCGCGGATCGCAGCCCGTAGCGCAAGAAAGAGCGGCAGCGCCGCCAAGGACTCGAGCTCCTGCTCGATCTCCGCGCAGCCCCACAGATAACGGTTGAACAGAAGATTGCTGTGGGCGTGCAGATCTCTCTGCCAGAGGTCCATCAACACGAAGGCAAGATCGTACATGATATCGACGGTCGCCATCGAATCATCGAATTCGATGGCATCGAAGAGAACCGGCCGGCCGTCTTCGAGGACGATGTTGCGTAGATGCACATCGCCATGGCAGCGGCGCACCTTCCCCTGCCCTTCCCGCGCCTTAAGCAGCGGCTCGTTGGCTGCGTAAGCCGCCATAAAGCGCGCGCTGAGCGCCGCGACGGCGGCAGGCGCGAACACGTCCTGCGCCGCGGCGAGACCGTCGATCGTATCTTCGAGCCGGCGGAGAAACACCTGCGTCGCGCCGTGATTGCGGCGCGGCGCATGCTCATGCGCGGCGACGATGATTTCGGCGAGGCGCGCGACGATGCCGAGATCGAGCTCCCCCTTGTCGGCAAGCCGATCGAGTGTCTTCGTTTCGTCGAACCGGCGCAGATGAACCGTCCATTCGACGATTGGGCCCGCCGCTCCACCGAGCTGCAATCCGCGCGTCCCGCGTCGGATCGGCACAGTGCCGAGATAGAGATCCGGCGCGTTGTCACGGTTGACCGCGATCTCGTTTTCGCAGGCGGCGCGGCGCTTTTCCAGCGTCGAAAAATCCATGAACGGAAAATAGACCGCGCGCTTCACCTTGTAGACGTCGCGGCCGGCGAGAAAGACGACGGCCCCGTGCGTGTCAATACGCGTGACCGTTCCGTCTAGCGCATGCGTCGCCGGGTCCGCGAGAAAGGCGAAGACCTCGCTTTGATCCTCCGCGTGGTCCATGGCAGCGCTCTTCGTTCAACCATGGATCGGCCGAATCGATGCGACGGCCTGGCGCGGAGAAGGCGGCGCAAGAAACGCACCGCCCTCCTCTATTCGGCGGCGGCGAGTTTCTGGGTCGCGTTTTTGGCTTCGCCCGCAAGATAGGCCATGGCCGCCTGCACGCCCGCCTTCTTGTGCGGAATTCCGGCCAGTTCGAGACCCATTTCGACGCCGGTGAGGGCACCTAAGATCGTCAGATCGTTGGTGTCGGCGAGGTGGCCGATGCGGAAGACCTTGCCCGCGACCCGGCCGAGACCGGTGCCGAGCGACATGTTGAAATTCTCGCGCACGACCGCGCGGAACGCATCCGCGTCATATCCGGGCGGCAGAAGAATCGAGGTCACGACCGGCGAATAATATTTCGGGTCCTTGCAGAGGACCTCAAGGCCCCAGGCGACCACCGCGCGCCGCGTCGCCTCGGCATGGCGTTTGTGGCGGGCGAAGATCCGCTCGTATCCTTCTTCTTCGAGCATATCGAGCGCGACATCGAGGCCATAGATAATATTGGTCGCCGGAGTATAGGGGAAAAAGCCGTTGGCATTATTGGCCAGCATATCGGCCCACGACCAGTAGGACTTGTTGAAGCCGGAGTTTTTCGAGGCTTGCAGAGCCTTCTGGCTGATGGCGTTGAAGGCGAGGCCCGCCGGCAACATCAGACCCTTCTGCGAGCCGGCGATGGTGACATCGATGCCCCATTCGTCATGGCGCAGGTCGATCGAGGCGAGCGAGGAGACGGCGTCGACGAACAGCAGCGCCGGATGGTTGAGCTTGTCCATGACCTGGCGGATCTCGGCGATCGGCGAGGTCGTGCCGCTCGCGGTCTCATTATGAACGACGCAGACGGCCTTGATTTCCTGTCCCTTGTCCTGCCGCAACCGCTCTTCGATCTGAGCCGGATCGGCGCCGATGCGCCAGTCCGATTCGATGAACTCCGGCCTCAGCCCCAGATTGGTCGCCATGGCCTTCCAGAGGACGGCGAATTGGCCGGTCTCGAACATGAGCACGCGGTCGCCGGGGGTCAGGCAGTTGACCAGCGCCGCTTCCCAGCCGCCCGTGCCGGAGGCCGGAAAGATGATGACCGGGTTCTTGGTCTTGAAGGGAGCCTTCACCTTTTCGAGCACGCGGCGGGAGATCTTCTGGAATTCCGGCCCGCGATGATCGATGACCGGCATGTCGATTGCCCGCAAAACCCGGTCGGGTATTGGGGTCGGACCGGGAATCTGCAAAAAGTGACGCCCGGGGTTCCGCGGCCTATTGCTCATCATCTGTCTCCCAAAGTCTCAGTTGCCGCCTTTGCCCAAACAAGGACAAATGCATCTTTGTTTCATTGTCGGGCAGATCCGGACGACGGACCTCGCGCCGGCTTTTCTCACGCTGGCCATGGCCAATGGAGAGAATCCGCGGTCGAGCATGCCGCTCCACCAAATAGTCTGGGCTCGTCATTATGGGCGGAACAATGTCCCAGCATAGACGAGCCCGCAATCGCCGCATGAATAAAGAGAAATAAGACAGGGCTCAATACAAATTTGCCCTGAACGCATGGGCTATTCGGTCGATTGCGGTGCGATAACAATGCCGCTCTGCAGCATTCGGAAGCCTGGCTTGGATGTGCCAATATGACGCGTGTGGCGGCTCAGAATCCTCTCGAAGGAAGCCGAGACCGGGCCGGCAATTGTGGCACCTCACAGCTGCGTGATCCATGTAACATGATCGGTCTTGGCGCCGAAGAAGTTTCGGGCGCCACGCGCCTGAAGCGCCCGCGCCTCGCGGCCGCATCACGAGGGAGAGCAACATGAAAATGAATTTCGTTTCCGGCGGCAGCATCGCGCTCGCCGCGGTCGCGCTTGCCTTGACGAGCGTTCCCGTGACCACGGGTGCAAAGGCGGCGGGAAGCGTTCATTGCATGGGTATCAACAGCTGCAAGGGCAAGAGCGCGTGTAAGTCCGCCTCCAACGCCTGCAAGGGGCAGAATTCCTGCAAAGGACAGGGCTGGCTTCCGACCAAGTCGGAGGCGGCTTGCATCAAGAAGGGCGGCAAGGTCGCCGCGTAATCCTGCAACGAAATCTTGACAATGCAAATTCGTCGATCGGCGCTATGATGGCAGAGCGCTTTCACGATCTTCGTCGGGAGCGCTCTTTCCTCCGCAACGTCGCGTGAGGTCTGCACGCCTCGAGGCGACTTGCGATTGGAGCAGCCGATGCAGAAGCCACCGCCACTTGGTTTCGGCCTCGGGCTGCGCCCGGTCTACTACCAGGACATTCTCGAAACCAAACCGCCCGTCGACTGGTTGGAGGTCATTTCCGAAAATTTCATGGTGGACGGGGGCAGCCCGATCGCCACGCTGGAACGCATCCGCGCCGATTACCCGATCGTGCTTCACGGCGTTTCGATGTCGATCGCTTCGACGGCGCCGCTCGATTTTGATTATCTGACCGCCCTGAAGGGCCTGGCCGACCGGTTCCAACCGGCCTTCGTTTCCGACCATCTCTGCTGGACGGGGGTGCATGGCGTCAATCTGCACGATCTCATGCCCGTGCCCTATACGGCCGAGGCGCTCGACCATGTCGCCCGCCGGATCGGCCAGGTTCAGGATTTCCTCGGCCGGCGGATCGCGATCGAAAATGTCTCGAGCTATGTCACCTTCGCCGAATCCGAGATGGACGAATGGACCTTCGTGAAGGCGCTGGCCGAGCGAGCCGATTGCTGGCTGCTGCTCGACGTCAACAACATCTTCGTCTCCGCCTTCAATCATGATTTCGAGCCGCGCCAGTTCATCGACTCGATCGATGCCCGGCGCATCGTCCAGTTCCATCTCGCCGGCCATGCCGATCATGGCACCCACAAGATCGACACGCATGACGAGCCCGTGAGCCCTGAGGTCTGGGCGCTCTTCGCTGAGGCTTGGCGGCGGTTCGGACCGGTCTCGGTGATGATCGAGCGCGATGATAAATTTCCGCCTTTTGCGGAACTCCTCGCCGAGCTCGACCACGCGCGCAGGATCGCGATCGAAGTCTCGGCCGCAAAGATCGGAGCGGCGGCGTGAAGCTCGCCGAGCTGCAAGCGAAATTTCAAGACGCCATCATCGGCGAGGACCGCGCCATCCTCGAGGCGATCAACCCGTCGCGCCGGCTCGACCCAGCGGCGCGCTTCGCGGTCTATTCGCAAGCCTATCGGCTGCGGCTCGCGGGATTTCTCTCCGAAGATTACCCCGTGCTGCGCAATGCGATCGGGGACGAGGAATTCGGCGCGCTTGTCAAAGCCTATATCGAGGCGACGCTCTCGCATCATCCGAACGCACGCTGGTACGCGCGGCGATTGCCGGAGTTCATGCGCGCGACGGAGCCCTGGCGCGATCGGAAAGAACCGATCGATCTTGCGGCCTTCGAACGCGCGCTCGCCGACGCCTTCGACTCGCGTGACGCCGAACCACGCGAAATCACGGCGCTTGCGGCCGTTCCGGCCGAAAACTGGGCGCAGCTGCGGTTCGATTTTCAAGAAAGTCTCGCCCTCTTGGCGGTCTCGCGCGGGACGGTCGCGGCCTATGAGGCCGCCTCGGAGGATGCGCCGCTCCCGCCTCGCACCGGCGCGGAGGAAGAGATGGTCCTCGTGTGGCGCGATCCGGAGCAGCGGGTCCTTTATAGGGTCCTCGATGACGCCGAAACGCTTGCGCTGGCGGAGGCGAGCG
>Ga0316363_10001093_pt1 | contig 25874 bp, 22 predicted proteins | sample Sb_taG_3_FD_200459 | JGI IMG/M metagenome (GOLD analysis project Ga0316363, IMG submission 200459) | Peat soil microbial communities from Weissenstadt, Germany - Sb_50d_a_PC metaG (v2) (version 2) | ecosystem: Environmental > Terrestrial > Soil > Wetlands > Peat | place: Germany: Weissenstadt...
GATCAACTGGCAACTCGCGAGAGACAGGCCGGGCCGTCTGGGGTGACGGAGAGGCTCGCAGTACTGATGAAACCGGGTAATGCCGGTGGAGGGAAGGGGCCTCAGTTGAAAGGAAGCGCAAGAAGCAACGAAGGACATGGGGATTGACGACGAGTCTAGCCACCCTAGGTTGTGTTCAGCAGTTGCAGACTGCGTTACACGCCCCATGGGCGTGCGTCTTTTCCGAGAGCCGGATGCGGTAACTCCGCCTGTCCGGTTCGATGAGCGGGAACAGGAAACAGAGCCAAGCCAAACCGGATTGAGGCGGGCGAAGCGAAAGCTCAGCCCAAGCGCCACCGGGAGGCTAAAGCCACTGCGCCTGTTCTCGACTCTACCCAATAACCCTAACCTCGCGTTGGGAGTACATCCGAGCTGCCTCATGTAAATGCTTGGATTGACCCCGTCACCGTTGTAAGCTGGGCAATGCGAACGTCCATCTATTGAGGGGTTCTGATAAATGACACACTTTCGCACAGTTTTGTTTTTTCTCGTGGCCTTTCCGCTGCTGATGGCTGCTCAGCAGCCTATCGCTTGCGAGAAGCGCACGTTTCCAGCCAATGTTGTGGATGAACACGGCCAACAAATCTTAGGACTCACGAGTGAGCAATTTCGCGCGGATTTTCAGGGCCAACCCGTCAAAGTAATGTCAGCGAAATTTGAAGGCGGACCGCAACGCATCCTAATGCTAGTCGATGTTAGTGGCAGCATGTGGTTCGATGCTCAGCAACGGGAATTGGTCAAGTTGGTTGCTGACGATATAGTTTCATCTGGGCCACCCCAAGCCCAGCTTGCGCTAGCCACATTTTCGAGCAAGTTCGAAACAATTGTAAGATTCGGACAGGGCCGCGAGACCGTCCGGGAAGCAATTCTCAGTCTCAACCCCGCGGTAAAGACCTCTTCCACGCCTTTCGCGCCTGGGGATAGCGCAATGCATGACGCTATTCTAGAAGCTGCAAGTATGTTCGGAAGTCCGCAGCCGGGTGACGTGGTTTACGCCATAACCGATGGCCTCGACAACAGAAGCAAGAGTTCGACCGGGAAAGTTCTTCAGTACCTGGAGCAGCGAAACATCCGCCTTTTTGCGTCTGTGATACACAATGGCCGCTTCATGCAACCTTCGGGTGGGTCGGGTGGGCCAGAGCTTCTGGGCAAGACTGCGAAGGAGACCGGAGGATACTTCACAATTTTGGAGACGGACAGTCCTAGGAAATTGGGGCTCGGCGCGTCAACGAATGCGGTGCACCAGCTCTATGGCCTGATGGCGTCTTTCTACCTGCTCGACATCGAGTTGCCTAAAGACCCGGATAAGCCTCGGGAATTGAAGCTGACTGTGGCGGACGCAAACGGTAACAAGAAAAAGGGCACGATGGTTTTACATCCCCAGAATGTATTCCCGTGCGCTGCGACAAGGTAGGGAAGGATAACTGTCGAAACCAGGCGTTTACACTCAGAACCCGGTCATTTAGCGTCCGATCATTCCCGCCGCCCAGGCCAGCACCGCAATTCCCAGCACAATGCGATACATCGCAAAGGGTGCAAACCCGCGCCTGCGGACATAGCCCATGAACCAGGCGACGGCTCCGTAGGCGACGATGAAGGAGACGACGAAGCCGATGGCGAGGATGACCCATTGGTGAGATGTGATTTCGGCGACGCCGATGGGATTTTCATCTTTGCCGGAAAGCGACTTGAAGAGCGTGTAGAGCGTGGCCACCGTCATGGTGGGTATGGAGAGGAAGAAGGAGAACTCGAGCGCGGCGGGGCGGGACATTCCCATCAGTTGTCCGGCGGCTATCGTGGACATGGAGCGCGAGGTGCCGGGGAAAACGGCGGAGAGAATCTGGCAGGCGCCGATCCAGATGGCTTGGCCGCCGTGGATGTCGTCCATTTTCCAGGTGTGGATGGGCGAACCGGCCGCTCCCGGCCCGGCTTTTTCCCAAGGCGCTTTCGTGGCGTCGATGATCCACATCACGATGCCGCCGATCAGCAGGGCGGCGCCCATCACGTAGAGACTCTCGAGATTCTTGCCGATCACTTTGGTCAGCAGAAAAGACGGGATCGCGGTGACGGCGAACGCGATCATGACCAGGCTTAACGGATGGGTCAGGTAGTCGCAGTCTTTCCTCTCGCCTTCGGGAAACGTTGCAATGAGCTTGGCGATGTGTTTGCGGAAATAAATTGGCAGAACCAGGATCGCGCCTAGCTGTATTACGATCGAATACATCTTCCAGTAGCCGCTCGACAGCGGCACGTGCAACAGGACTTCGGAAATGCGGAGATGCGCGGTGGAGCTGACGGGCAAGAACTCAGTGAGGCCTTCGACAATTCCTAAAAGTACGGATAAAAGATAGTCGTTCAAGTGTTCTCTCCAATGTAGAGACGGGCAAGCCCCGTCTCTACGGAAATTCATTGTCCAATTTTCGCAGGTTCCGCGTAATGCCGGAAGAAGCTGTCTTGCTTCCACTGCGGGCGATGGCCGTCATTGGCTACGTTGATCAGCAAGGCTCTGACGATCTCTTCGTACTTCGCGGCGGCGGCGAGGTCCACCGGTTGGTCCACGTCGTCGGAGGGTGCGTGATAGCGCTGGGTCAGCCAGTCTTTAAATAACTTCTGCTCGGGCGAGCCGGGCTCGGGAGCGACGCTCATGATCACCGAGGGTACACCGTGGCGGATGAAGTTGTACTGATCGCTGCGGATGAAAAGATTGCGCAGCGGCTCGGGGTCGGGCTGAACTCTTACGCCGAGCGATTGCGCGATCTCGCGGACGCGATCGCCCAGATCGGAGTCGTCGAGACCGAGCACGGTAAGCAGCTTCAGGGGCACGATGGGCAGAAACATGTCGACGTTGACGTCGGCGACGATGGATTTGGGCGCGACCGTGGGATGAGCGGCGAAGTATTTGGAGCCGAGCAAGCCCTTTTCTTCCCCGGTGACGAGGACAAGGAGAATTGAGCGGCGCAGTTTTTCGGGATTTTTCTTGAAGCTGGCGGCCATGTCGAGGAGCAGGGCGCTGCCGGAGCCGTTATCCATGGCTCCGTTATAAATGCGGTCGCCGTTGATGGGTTCTCCAATCCCGATGTGATCAAGGTGAGCGGAGAGCACAACGTATTCATCTTTCAGAGCGGGATCGCTGCCGGGAAGTTTGGCAACGAGGTTGGCCGACTCGATTTTTGTGACTTCAACTTTCGTTTTCGCTGCGAGCGAAACGGCGAGCGGAAAGTGCGGCAGCGGCTTGCGATCTTTACCCAGGGCAGCGATTTCTTCGAACGTGTGGCCGGAGCCGACGAAGAATTTCTCGGCGCTGGCGGGATTGACGGTGACGGCGAGCTTGGCGCCTTCGGTTTCGCGGAACTCGGGATAGTCGAGATCCATGGAAGGATGGGCGCGGTTGAGCGCGATGCGGGACCATGGGATGTCCATGGAGGCGGGGCTGATCAACGAAACGATGCCGAGGGCGCCTGCGGCCCGTAGCACCTTCCAGCGCTCGGCCGTAGTCTGGTAATGCGAAGCGAGCGCACCCGGAATCTCGTAGGGCGATCCGGAGAAGATCACGATGATCTTGCCCCGGACGTCGACGCCGGCAAAGTCGTCATAATTTTTCTCGGGGACTTTGAGGCCATAGCCGACGAAAGCGAGCGGCGCTTCGACCTCGGGCGCGGGCATGATGCGGGTGCCAATGATGGCATCTTCGCCGAGCGTGAGCGGTTCGCGTTTGCCGCCGCGGATGAGGGTAAGGCTGCAATCCTTTTCGACGATCTGGCGGGAGACGAACTTGACGGGCTGGTGGAAGCCGACGGCGCCCGCGGGCTCTGCGCCCGCGCTCTTGAGTTGCTCGACCGCGTAGGCTTGCGCGGCGCGCTCCCCGCGGCTGCCAGTATCGCGGCCTTCCAGTTTGTCATCGGCGAGGACTTTGATGTGATCCCACCAGGTCTGGCCGTCGAAATGAGTCGCGGTCTGGGCCGCGGCGGAAATCGCAAATAGCAGCGCGAGCAGTAAAGTCGATGACTTGATCTTCATGACGTCCCTCACTTGGCGAAGGTTTCTAGGATAGCAGGAAGCGGCGTGGAGAGAGGTCATCTTATACAGCGACTGGCGGGGGTTGGTGGCGATTCGTGGATGTCAGAACAGCTCCTGGCTCCGGCCAGGAAAGCAAGCAAAATCAGAATGCGTAACGCAGGGACTCGGTCACCGAGTTCGCGTGAAAATAGCGTGGAGCTGTGGGGCCGACGAACGAACCCTCGTTGTACTGGTAGTAATTCCAGCCATTATTCCAAGCCAGCTTATGGCCCAAATCCACGCTCAAGTTGGCCACCGGTTGCTGGTACTTGTACTGCAACGAGCCGAGAGGCTGAAGAAAGTTGAACTGCGGGGTGCTGCCGTCAACACTGGTGACGCTGTAGCCGACGTTGGCCGTCACTCGCTTTTCAGGCTTGAACCTGATGGCAGTCATTCCGAAATTGGTGTGGTTGGTGTAGTACGAGTTGTTCAGCAGAGGATTGGCCGACTCGTTAGTCGTACAAAAAGTGCCAGTGCCGGTGGTGGCGCCGGTCACGAAGGGGAGGGTTACCCCGGTTGGCGGCGTGTCGTTAAAGCAGATTAGGGCATTCTGGACCACGTCGTTGTAGTTGTACGCCAAATCCAGCCCGAATCGTTCGCGAGGCGTGAGCGACGCGGTGAATCCAAAGTTTCGGTTGTGTCCCACGTAATTGGTTAATGCGTCGGCGTTGGCATCTTGCAGAATGTTGATGGATCCGCCCAAGACCGCCCACGGCCGGGGTGTATAGGTCGTCTGGAACCGGTACCGTGATTCCTTGCGCGGAGCCATGCGAACGATCACGTTGTCGTAATTGGTGTGCTCCAGATCGAAATTCAATCGCAAGGCATGGGTGGGCCTGGCCCAGAATCCCAGCAGCGCCGTGTACTCGTTAACTACGAAATGGTCTTCGCCTCCGGCCAGAAAAGTATTGAAGTGGTCGAAGACCCGATCGCCATAGCGAAGACCGATGCGGGCTCCCACTTTTTTCGAAATGTCCCAAGCTAGTTCGGTCTGATTTCTCTTCCATGTCTGGTTGAATGACGACTGGGTCAGGGTGGGTGTCGTGGTTGGCGCGGTCGCGCTCATCAAAGTCAGCAGCGTGCACGTAGCATGAACTGTACAATCACTGTCGACCTCGGTGAAATTGGCATTCTCTGGAATGCGGTAGGCCCAGAAATAAAATTTCTCAATTAGGCGCAAATGTTGGGTCAGGTGCAGCGTGGCCTCGAGATCGAGTACGTCGGAAATTCGGCTGGCGCTGGCTGTCCCAGTGTCGGTAAAGGCGCGGGTGAAGGTACGCGTTATCAGACCGTTGAAAGCCTCGTCCAGTGGCGTGTTTGAATCGGCGGAACTATAGGAAAAAGAAGCGAGCAAGTCTAACCGCTGGAAGTAATTGCTGCGCAAACCGAGCCGCTCCGTGGGTGTGGAAGTACGCATCCGCTGGTTCCGCAGATAGCTGAAGTAGGCGCTGCAGTTGTTGTTGGTCAGGACTCCATTGGAATTAATCAGACTGGTTGCCGGCGCCTTTATGGCACAGGGTTCACTGTTCGCAGTGTCGACGGATAAGCCCAACTCAACGGGTACTCCGGTGGACAGGAGCGCTGGCGCGAAGGACGCCAGTTGATAGTATGTGTCTCCCTTGTAGTAATCGAGGAATTGATCGTAACTGAGGACGGTTCGCGGCAAGATCCTCCAGTCCGCCCCGAAGCGGTAGGAGGTCATGGTTGTGTTCCAGTCTTGGAGGAGCAGAGCATCCGTACCCTCGTGGACGCTGCTATACGATGGCCCGGTCATGTTGTTGTGCGAAAACCCCAGGCGAAAGCTCACCCGGGACTGCGGAAGCAGGGTGAGATCGACGTCGCTCATGCGCCGCGTCGTATCGAATAAGTGGGGCGAGTTGAGTGCCGGAATCGACGGAGTGGAGGTTGGTGGATTCAGGGGATTTGCCAGCAAGTCGAAGTCGGAGAAACTCTGATCGCGACGGAAACTGCCTACGAAGTTGTACCACTTGTTCTTGTCTGCCCGAATTCGCAAGGCGTTGTTGGGATCGCCTCCCCATCCAAAGCTGTTGAGGTAAAGGTCGTCGAACAGCACGCCATGGTGATCCAACGATTGCATGGAGAGCGTCTGGTCGAGAAACCGCGGGCCGCTTTGCAGATTCACCAATGTGTCGTACATGTCGCCACTGCCGGTCACGTTGTTGGAGCGGTAGCCGATCTCAACCGACGAGTGCATCAGGTAACCGCCGCTGGTAAGGCCTTCTGGCTCCCCGGACGGATTCTGGCCAGCGCCGGAAGATTGCGCAAAGAGCAACGCTGGCGACGACACCATCAAGACCGCAGCCAGCACGGCGAGGATGAGCGTGAGGCGTAATGAGTTCGCCTTCAGCTTTCGCCCCAGCGCGACGGCTTCGGTTACAGAAGAGCCGAGGAAAGATTGCAGATCGAGTTTTCTTGGCGACGGCATCGGTTCTCCCTCACTTGAAAAAGACATTGCTGAAGTTGGACCCATGAATCTGCGCGTGACACATGGTGCAGGCCTGATACTTCGCCGATTGATTGTGTGCGGGCCCGATTGGACTCACAGTCGGGAAGGTATGGCACTGCAGACAGAGCATGTTCACCAGGCTCACTTTGAGGAGCCGAGGATTGGTGGAACCGTGGGGCGTGTGGCAAGCGGTGCAGCCCTCGGTCTTCACCGGCACATGCTCGTAAACGAAGGGCCCCTGCTTGTCGACATGGCACTTGTAGCAAACGGCATCCCCACTCGGCAGAGCCCGCACCTGCCGCACGGTCGCCGTCCCATGAGGGTTATGGCAGTCATTGCATTGCACCAGACCCTCGTTGACCCGGTGGTGATAGGGTTTGGCAAAATCCGCCTTGGCCGAGGTATGGCATCCGTAGCACAACTCGGGCTGGTTCTGGACTAGCAAGTGCTGCTTTTCCCTGGCGTGATGGGGAGAGTGACAGTCGAGGCAGCCGACATCACTACCGGAGTGGGCGGATTCGGCAAAATGTGACTGCTCATGACCTTCGCCGTGGCAGTTCAGACAGCGACCGCTGGTCTCCTGCCGTGACTGCCCCTCGAACATGAATATCTTGGTTTTATCGCCGCCCCCCGCCACGTGGTCGGCCCCGGAACCATGGCAGCCCTCGCAACCTTGGTGCGAGGGGCCGCCCGCTTTGTTCAGTGTGGTTTTCCAGTGCGGCGTTTTCTCCCAGGCGTTGTAAATTTCCTCGTGACAGGTCTTGCAGGTCTCGGCTCCCACGTACTTGGAGCCTTCGGATGAAGGCGCACTGGCCACGGGTGAGCTGGCAGATTGAGCGCTCTTAGCGGCAACCTGCTGGCGAGCCTGGCCCGGAGCAAAGGCGACGAAGATGAAAAGACATAGGAGCGAGAACAGAAGAACTCGAGCGGCCCTGAATCTTGCTGGCATTAGCATTCGCGTGCCCCCTTCGACACCCGCGATTTGTCATGAATGTGCGACCAAGGAATTTTGTAGCTCACAGCTTTGAAGTCGCCCGGCTTCATCTCATCCACCAGTCCTATCTCATCAACCAGGCGCCGTTCGTGAGAACCACCTTGAGCGCGCCCTCTTTTGCCGCGTTTCCAAACATGTCATACGCCTTCATGAGGTCGTTCATCGCGAAGCGCTGGGTCACGAGCTTGCCCGTCCACAACGCCTCATTCAAAACCTATCGGCACGATGTCGCTAAGCATTACCTTGGCTTCTTCATCGCCTCCCGGCCGGGAAGTTACCGATACCCTCGTGGCCGAGAATGCGTCCATCGGTAACCACTGGGGATCTCCCTTCGGGATGTGAAGATGGTTCCGCAAATCGTCGAAGTGGTAATCCGCACGATGGCATCGCGTCGGTCCTGGATGGTAAGCGCGACTTGTTCTCGTATGCGCGCTTGCCCGGACCGTGATAGACGAGCGCTTTTTGCGAGCGAGACGGAGTCTTCAGTATTTGTCCATCCACACTGTTGATCCCTACTGGTCAGGCGTGGAACCGCCTTGCCTTTAACGAGCAGATCGTATTGACGATCGCTTGCGGCTGTCTGTGACGATTGAACTGAAAAAATGTGACGAAATCAAAAGCCAAAGACTGTTGACAGCAGCCTAACACCTGTCGATCGTCGATCTGGCAATCCGCGCTGCAGATAAGAAAGGTCTGGACGCGCGACGGAAGGAGTTCCATTATGAAGACACTTATTCTCGGTGGCCCCGAGATTCGGGAGGATGGAGAAAGTGAAAGCTGCCATCTTTAGATCAGGACATACAGCGCCTGGGTCGTTTCTTCAAATCGAGGATGTTCCCCGTCCACAGCTTGAAGCTGGACATGTTTTGCTTCGGGTCGTTGCTTGCGGGGTTTGTCGCACTGACCTGCACATCGTGGAAGGAGATCTACCGGCGCTTCGACCGCAGCTCATCCCTGGCCATCAAGTCGTGGGGGAAGTGGTCGAAGGCGCGACCGCGGAGTTGCCGCTCGGAACGCGTGTCGGTGTCTCGTGGATGGGCGGCGTAGATGGCGATTGCTGGTACTGTCATCACGGAATGGAAAATCTGTGTGATAAGCCTACCTTTACGGGATACACGCTGGATGGAGGTTATGCCGAGTATGTCCTCGTGCGCACGGACTTCACCTTTCCGTTGCCGGCTGGTTTGGATGACGTACATGTGGCTCCCCTGTTGTGTGCCGGCATCATCGGCTTTCGCAGCTTACGGGTTGCGGGGGTTGAGCATGGCGAGCGCGTTGGGCTTTTCGGCTTTGGGAGCTCCGCAAGTTTAGCGATTACCATTCTGCAATCCTGGGAATGCGAAGTCTATGTTGTGACCAGACGCGAATCTCATCGAAACATGGCTACCTCGCTCGGTGCCACATGGGTCGGCAAAGAAGATGAGAGGCCGCCCGTGACGCTCGACCGTGCAATCACGTTTGCTCCCAGTGGAAAGGTCGTGGTAAGTGCCCTCGCTAGTTTGCGTAAAGGTGGAGTGGTGGCAATCAATGCCATTCATCTTGACCATATGCCTGTCTTTGACTACGACAAACTGCTTTGGGGCGAGCGGCAGATACGCAGTGTGGCCAATATGACTCGACAGGATGCGCGCGATTTTCTGGCAATCGCTCAGACTCTCCATATTCGCCCGCAAGTCAGAGTATTTCCGCTTGAAGATGCAAACCGGGCCGTCCTTGCAGTCAAAGAAGAAACTGAGCATGGATCGGTAGTGATTGTTCCTTCATAAATCAATTTGGGTGAGGCACGGCTTCAGCCGTGCCACCCAGAACCAAGCAGCGGTAAACCGCTGCGCCACCCAAAATCACAGCATCGAGTTTTTCCGCAGCCTGTTGGCCAGTGTTCCTTGAAGATAAGCAAGCGATCAATTGATGCCGCGCTCGGCGACCGAGATTTGACATGAGCCTTCATGCAACTTACGATTTGCGGGATCATGCAGAAATTAAGAAGCGACTACTGCCGTCAAATTCAGGCGCGCAATGCGAGGGGCGTCGCAACGAAAAACATCGCAACGAAAAGCATCGCAGTGAAGAGCGTCGCAATTCTCTTCACCCTACTGGCATTCACATTTCTTTCGGTGGCGGCGCCGCCGGCAATTTCCACTGCCGATCCGCATCGCTATCTGGATGACATCAAGGCGCTGACCACGCCCGCAATGGAGGGACGTGGCGCCGGGTCGAAAGGGTTGACCCGGGCCGAGCGCCTGATCGAGAAGCGGTACAAGAGTCTGGGGCTTGAACCCGCGGGCACAAACTCCTACTTACAGCCTTTTACGGTCATCACCGGCGCGCAGTTGAAGGGGAAGAACAGTTTCGCGGTGCTGACCGGCGACCGCAAGGTGGAGTTGAAATCGAAGCAGGATTTTGTTCCGTTCAGCTTTTCCGCTTCGGGATCGGCCCGCGCGCCTCTGGTGTTCGCCGGCTACGGCGCTTCGGCCGACGAGTTTCATTACGATGACTACGCCGGGATTGACGTCAAGGACAAGATTGTCGTGATTCTGCGCTATGAGCCTCCGTCGTTCGGCGTGAAGGGCGGCAATCATGGAATGACGCAGCATTCCCAGTTGGTGACGAAAGCCATCAACGCCAGGAACCACGGCGCGAAGGCGCTCGTGCTGGTGAACGGCAAGCTGGGAGACGGCGAAGAAGATCTGCTCACGCGCTTCGGCAGCGTGAGCGGGCCGGAAAATGCCGGCATCATTTTTCTTCAGGTTAAGAATGCGGTTGCTGAGGGCTGGCTCAAGGCGGCGGGCAAATCTCTGGCAGAATTGCAGGAGGAGATCAACGCGTCGTCCAAGCCCGCATCGTTTGCGCTGGCGGAAAACCAGACTGCGGCGCTGACGGTGAGTATCCAAACCACGCGCGCCACCGTGAACAATGTGCTGGCGTATCTGCCGGGCAAGACGGATGAATACGTGATCATCGGCGCGCACTACGATCACCTCGGACGAGGTAACTTCGATTCGCTGGCGCCTTCACAAATCGGACAGATTCATCCGGGAGCGGATGACAACGCTTCGGGCACGGCGGGAGTGTTGGAGTTGGCGCGGTTGCTGGCGCCGCAGAAAGGCCGGTTGCGGCGGGGAATTCTGTTCGCTTCCTTTGCCGGCGAAGAACTTGGCTTGCTGGGTTCAGCGGCATGGGTGAAGGACCCGACGCGTCCGCTGGAGAAAGCCGTAGCCATGCTGAACATGGACATGATCGGGCGCATCAAGGATCAAAAGGTTTACGTTGGAGGCGTTGGGACCGGCTCGACGCTGAAAGCTGCGGTCGAGCAGGCGAATTCCGGATTCAAGATCGAATACTCGCCGGGGGGATATTCCTCGAGCGACCATACCTCGTTCGTCGCGAAGAAAATTCCGGTGCTCTTTTTCTTCTCCGGCTTACACTCGGATTATCACAAGCCTTCGGATACGTGGGAGAAGATCGATCCGGAATCGGCGGGGCGGCTGCTAAACGTGGTGGGGGCGACGGGGGAGGAACTGGCGGATGCGGACGAGCGTCCTTCCTTTATAGTAGTCGCCGAAGACCAGCCTGGAGGCAGGTCGGGAGGTGGTGGGGGCTACGGACCATACTTTGGATCGATCCCCGATTTCGGCCAGGTGGAAACCGGAGTGAGGTTCTCGGATGTGAAGCCGGGATCACCCGCGGCGAAGGCGGGACTGAAAGCGGGAGACATCCTGGTGCAGTTCGGCGACAAGCCGATCAAGAACCTGTACGACTTCACGGACGCACTGCGCCGCAGCAAAGTGGGCGACGTGGTGGAGGTCAAGGTGCTGCGCGATGGCCAGCCGGTGACGGCGTCAGTCAAGCTCGAACAGCGCAAATAGGGCCGCGCCGCAGGACGCGCTTCACTTAGCCCTCGCGTAGAAATAATAGTCCGCGGTATAACTGCTTTTCGTTTCGGCGTCGCGGTGAGACTCGTCGCATCCCGCAACCGGCGGTTTACCGCCGTGGGTGTGCACGCGCTGAATCGTCGTCACGTTTGTAAGCAGTCCCTCTCCGGAATGACTCACGGCATTTACCAGCAGCCATGGGATGGAAGCGGGATCCGCGGAGTCCGCATGGGCCGAAGCCTTGCCTGTGACTTCGCTGCCGTCTTTCAGTTTCCACCTAGGTCCCGCGGAATGGCTGCCAATGACCTTGCCTTCGTGATCCATCAGTTCGGCCTCGGGCGCCTTGAGGGTCCATGCGAACTTACCGTCCGTGCCGGCCTGGCACGTATAGATCTGCGATCCGGAGGCATGTGCGAGTAGGACAACTTCTTCACCGGGGGGTGCATGAATGGCGTCCGGGACGTCGGGTGGGGACGGCTTCTGTGCGTTGGCTGCGGAGAGTCCGAGGAGCGGTCCGAGCACCACGAAGCCGACGATCGCCGCCGCAGTTTGCCCAAGCCCACGCATGGCGTGATTGTAGCACTCGGAAAAGATAGAGTGTTGGACCACTCTTCCCGAAAGGCGGCGGGTGCCCCGCGCTGGCTACGCGTCCTGTGGAGGCAATTGGCGGGTGGCGCGGGGGCACGTGAGGAGTTCTGGACACCACGCTAGCGGCCGGCTTCGAAGCGGTAGCCGATTCCGCGCAGGGTTTTCAGATAGCGCGGATGCCGTGGATCGCGTTCGATTTTTTCGCGCAGACGCCGCACAAAGACGTCAATGGAGCGCGGGGTCACGAAGGACCCTTCCTTCCACACGGCGTCAAGCAACTGGTCGCGGGTAAAGACGCGTCCTCGGTGTCGGGCCAGATATTCGAGGAGGCGAAACTCGCGGACGGTAGTGAGTACCGTCCTGCCCTCGACGCGCACGGTCATCGAAGCGCTATCAATTTCCAAATCTCCCAAGTGAATGATCTCGTGACTGGGGGCTTCCGGCTGAGCACGGAGAACGTTGCGGACGCGCGCAATCAACTCACGGGGACTGAAGGGTTTGGTGATGTATCCGTCGCCACCGGCGTCGAAGGCCTGAAGGCGGTCCGGTTCCTGAGTTCTGGCGGAAAGAAAAATGATGGGCGTCTTGCCCAGTCGTTCGTGCTGGCGGATCTGGCGGCAGAGATCGAAGCCGCTGATCCCCGGCAACATAATATCGAGAAGAAACAGCGCCGGTTGCGCCCTGGCTGCCTGGGGAACCACTGGCGCCCCGGAGAAAAATGTGGAGACCTCGTATCCGGCAGTTCGCAGGTTGTGTTCGATCAGGCGAGACACATCCGGATCGTCTTCCACGACGTAGATCAGATCGGGGTAACGCGGTTTGTCTCTCGCCTGCAAAGAATCCATGGTCGGAGAGCCTCGCGCTCTCGAGGACTTTGCTTAGATCGCCCCTTCTGACACTAGAGGGACTGTGTTGCCGCAATGTTTCGCCAGTGTTAAAGGAGAGTTAATTTGATCGAGGCCGGTACTCTGGGCATCCGCTCGGGAACTCTACGGCTGAATTTGTTTGACAACGACCGCTGGATGCCCGTTCAGCGGTGAAACGTCAATGTAGAAAAACTTCGATTGATTGGTCACCATGTACGTTGCTGTGGACTTTGCTTTGCTCTTTGCTCTGCACTCTGTCCACGCGTTACACTGCGAGATATGAATACAGCGAACCAACCGAATGTGAAGTTCGTGCAAACCCCCGATTACCGCGAGGCCTACTCCAACAGCGTGCAGATCCGGGTGAATGTTTGGGATTTCTTCCTCGTTTTCGGGACCATGCAGCAAAGCTCGGAGACGCAGGTGGAATTACGAAACTTTCAAGGGATTTATCTCAGCCCGCAACAGGCCAAGGCGCTTATGGCGCTCTTGCAGCAGAACGTGGCGAATTACGAGTCCGCGTTCGGCGAGATCAAGCTTGATCCGCGAGCCCCGGGTGGACAAATCCACTAATGGCTGCGCGGCCGACGGCGCAGTCCGATCCGAAAACAAAATCTCAACTGGCATCTTCCGCGTGGGTGCAGCAGTTTCTTCTCTTCGCTTTGTTCTTTGCCGGACTGATGCTTCTGCATGCGCCACTCCTGCGCTTTCCTTATTTCTGGGATGAGGCTGGCTACTACGTTCCGGCGGCGCGCGATTTATTTCTGAGCGGCACGCTCATTCCGCAGTCCACGCCATCGAATGCGCATCCTCCGCTGGTGATGGCGTGGCTGGCGCTGGCTTGGCGCGTCGCCGGATACTCCACGCTGGTCACGCGCACAGCCATGCTGGGGCTGAGTGCATTCTCTCTACTGGGACTGTTTCGACTTTCGCGAATCGCCGCCAATCTGCCCGTAGCGTGGGGGACAACCGCGTTAGTCGCGCTCTATCCGGTGTACTTCACGCAGAGTTCCATGGCGCAGGTCGACTTGCCAGCCGCCGGATTTACGTTCTGGGCTCTGGCCGCGTATATCGAAGACCGTCCGTGGAAGCAAGCAGTCTGGTTCTCGCTGGCGGCGCTCGCGAAAGAGACTGCGATCCTGGCTCCGCTGGCGCTATTTGGCTGGGAACTGCTCGGTTATTTCATTCGGCCACTTTCGAAAGAAAGTTCGCAAGAAAGCTCGCAAGGAATTCGTTGGAAAGAAGTTCTTCTGCCTGCGGGCAGACGCACGCACTGGCTTTATCTGCTGCTTCCGGTCGTGCCGCTGGCCGGCTGGTACGCCTACCACTACTCGAAGACGGGCTTCCTGCTGGGCAACCCCGAATTCTTTCGCTACAACGTTGCCGCCACGCTTAGTCCTCTGCGCGTCCTGCTGGCTCTGGGGATGAGGCTCTGGCAACTCTTCGGATATTTCGGTCTTTATCTGCTCACGTTGGCGGGATTGCTGGCCATGCTTCGTCCGCCCCAGAGAGAGGAAACGATGGAAAACGGGGTTGCCCGACCGCGAATTCCAATCTGGATGCAAGCGGCATTTTTTTCCGTGCTGCTCGCCTACTTGGCCTTTATGTCCGCAGTGGGCGGCGCGGTGCTGGCTCGCTATATGTTGCCGGTCGTCCCGCTCGTGATACTGGCTTTGGTCTCGACTCTCTGGCGGCGCGCGCGGTATTGGAAATTGATTGTGGGAGCGGTCGCACTTGCATTTGTCGCGGGGCTCTTCAGCAATCCGCCGTATGGATTTTCTCTCGAAGACAATCTGGCCTATCGCGACTACATCGTGATGCATGTGGAAGCTAGCCGTTTCCTGGCGATGCGGTATTCCGGCGAGCGCGTTCTCACCGCATGGCCCGCGTCGGACGAACTTACCCGGCCATGGCTCGGCTATATTAATGCCAATGCCAGTCAGCCTTTCCGCGTGCTGCGCATCGAGGACTTCTCAGTCTCCCAGATCGACGTGGCTGCCAGGGCTCGCGACCACTTCGACGTGGCTCTGGTCTTCTCCACGAAGTACCAGCCGCCGCATCCGCTGCTTGCGAATTGGGATGCGTGGCAGCGTATCAAGGAAAAGTTCTTTGGCTACCATCGTGACTTGCTGCCCGAAGATATCGCCCAACGTCTTGGCGGAGCGATTGCCTATCGTAAGGAACGGGACGGGCAGTGGATCGCGGTAATTGCGGTGGAGCGGGAACAGGATGCGAGGGACGCTGGATCTGGATGCTGCCCGGCGGTGCGAAGCCCTTTACACCCCCATCAAGTGGCAGGAATGCGTCTTGACCACGACCCAAACGCCCTTGCCGGGGCCAAGTTGGAGAACGTCGCGCGCCGCTAGCGTTACGTGCACCTCGAACTCCGTGCCGCCGCAATCCACCATCGCCGAGATGATGACGTCTCTCTGCTCCAGCCGCCGGATAGTTCCCGGCAAAACATTACGCGCACTTAGCCCGCGCGGGTTTTCCGTTGCCAGCAGCAGATCACCGGCGCGAACGCCCACGCGCAAGCGCGAGCCCACCTCGGCACGAACCAGCGGCGTTTCTAACTCGACTGCGCCGCTTCCCAAACGGCAAGTCATCGTGCCGCGATCTTCGTGCAGCGCGAGCACGGTGGCGTCGAAGATGTTTTCGAATCCTGACAGCTGCGCGACGGTCTCCAGTCGCGGAGCGCGCATGACTTCGTGCGGCTGCCCTTGCGCTACGATTCTTCCTGCGTCAAGGACAATGACCTCATCGCCGAGGGCAAACACTTCCTCGCCATTGTGGGTGACGAAGAGAATCGGGACGCGGTGATGCTGGTTCCACTGGCGCAGATCGCCGACGAGAGACGACTTCGTCGGACGGTCCAGCGCAGCCAGTGGCTCGTCGAGCAGCAGCGCGCGGGGCTCAGTCACCAGAGCGCGCGCCAGGGCGACGCGTTGGCGCTCACCTCCGGAGATTTGCGCCGGTCGCCGGTCACGCAAGTGATCGATGCGGAACACATCGAGCATTTCGCGGCTGCGCGTTTTTCGCTCCGCTGCGCTCAGCGTGCGGAGACCGTATGCGACATTTTCCTCGGCGGTCAGGTGAGGGAAGAGTGCGAGGTCCTGATGTACGTACCCGATCCGCCGTTTCCAGGTTGCGACGTTCCGCTTCTTCTCCGAGTCGTAAAGGTCTTCGCCGCCGACAGCAATGCGTCCGTCGTCCGGATCGCTGAGTCCGGCAATGCAATCCAGCAGAGTGGTTTTTCCCGCGCCCGAAGCGCCGAAGAGAATCGTGAAACCGGCAAGCGCGCGGAAGTGGACATTCAGGTTGAAGCTGCCCTCGGGATTAGGAAAGCGTTTGCGAATGCGGACTTCCAGATCAGCAGAGATTGGCTGAATCGATGATTGCGGCGCGGGTCGCGCTGGGAAGATAATCTTCACCGCCACGGACCCACCGCCCATGAACCCCGGTTCAATCCGTACCGGTTCAATCCGAAAACGACCGACAACACGACAAATGAGACGATCAGCAGCGCGAGCGCCGTCTGGTTCGCGCTGGAATAATTTGCTGTCTGCACTTGGTCGTAAATATCAATCGAGATGGTGCGCGTCACACCCGGAATGTTGCCTCCTACCATGAGCACAACTCCAAACTCGCCCAGCGTGTGCGCAAAACTGAGCGCAAATCCCGTGACCAGCCCGGCTTTCGAGAGGGGAAGTACGATACGGCGAAAGGTCTGCACCGGCGAATGGCCAAGCGATGCCGAGGCGTGAAGTAGCGTGTGGTCGACCGCTGCGAAGGACGCGGCGAACGGCTGCACGGCGAAGGGCAGACTGTATAACAAAGACCCGATCACCAGCCCTTCGAAAGTGAATGCCAGAGTGTGCCCGGTGACCGACTCCCACCAGCGGCCGAGCGGGCTCCGCGAACCGAGCGCCACCAGGACATAAAAACCGAGCACCGTCGGCGGCAAGACGATGGGAAGCGCCACCGCGGCTTCGACCAGGAATTTCCAGCGCCAGCGCGAGTAAGTCAGCCAGTAGGCGATGGGAATTCCGATCGCGATCAGGAGCGTCGAGACGATAGCTGCGAGACGCACGGTCAACCAGAACGCCTCCCAGTTCATTTCAATGCTTCTCCATTTCAATGTTTCTCCGCAGGAAGGCTGAAGCCGTAACTGGTGAGCAGGGAAGTGGCCTCGGGGCTGCGCAAAAATTCCAGGAATCTGCGGGCCGCATCCTGCTGTTTTGATCGCGAGAGCACGACAGCAGCCTGGTTCAGCGTGGGATAGGCATCGAGCGGAACCGTCCAATAGCGGCCTTTGTCTTTAAGCGCGGGAGCGAGCGCATGGGAGAGTGCGATCAATTCCGTCTGGGCGTTGCCCGATTCGACGAACTGCGCAGCCTGCGACACGTTTTCTCCCAGGACAAGCCGGCTGGAAACCCGATCGTAAATTCCGAAGTGCCGCATCGCGGCCTCTGCTGCGCGCCCGTACGGGGCGTGCGCGGGATTCGCAATCGAAATCTTCTTGACCGAAGGGTCGAGCAAAGCCGTCATGCCGAGCTTCGACAATTGCAGTGGCGAGTCGCCCGGTACCCACAGTACCAACCGACCGACGGCATAACGGTAAAGCGTGTCTTTCGACGCCAGTCCCTCGGCGATCAACTGTTGAGGATATTCTTCATCGGCCGAGAAGAAAACGTCGAACGGCGCGCCATTTCGTATCTGGTTGGTCAGATTGCGGAATGAGCCGAATGAAAGCTTCGCCTCTGGGCTAGTCTTTTTCGTGTAGGCGGCGACGAGTTGCGGAAGCGCGGCGCTCATATCCGCCGCCGCGGCCACAGTGACTCCCTGCGCAGTTGCGTATGCCGCAAAAAGAACCAGACACACTGCGAGTTTACAGGGAACTTTCATGGAATCTGCCAGATTCACGAAAAGTATTGATCGTACACCGATCCCGGGACCGACTTTCACTACAGTCTGCTACACCAGTTTCGTCTTCGACAGCGGAAGCTCGCGCACGCGCTTGCCAGTGGCTGCAAACACGGCGTTGTACAGAGCAGGCGCAAAAGGCGGCACGCCGGGCTCGCCGACGCCGGCCGGCGGCGCGTCGATCTTCACAATATGCACGTCGACGTGCCGCGGAGCGCGGTTCATGCGCGTGAGCAGATAATTGTCGAAATTGCTCTGGTCGATGATTCCGTTGGTCGCCGTAATCTCGCCGAACAACGCCAGGCTGGTTCCAAACACGGCCGCTCCCTCGAACTGGTTGCGGATATTGTCGGGGCTGACGATCGTGCCTGCATCGACCGCGGTCCACACATTCGGAATGTGCACCTGTCCCTTGCTGTCGACTTCGACCTCAACCACGGTCGCAACGTAGGTCAGGAAACTGCGGTGAGCGGCGATGCCCAGCCCGCGGCCGTTGCCCATCGGCCGCTTACCCCAGCCGGATTTCTCCGCTGCCATCTCGACTACGCGCCGCAATCGGGCCGTGTCGAGCGGGTAGCGCTGCTTTTCGTCGGCCTCGTCCTCTTTGTATGCGAGGCTGACGATGCGCGGCGGCCCGATCAGATCCAGCAGATACTGGACGGAATCTTTGTTGGCGGCTTGGGCAAGCTCGTCGGCAAAGGAGTGAATCGCGAACGCATGATAGATGTTGGCCACACTGCGCAGCCATCCAATGCGTACGTGGTAGTCGGCGGGGCCATTTTCGGCGCGGTGGTTGGGAATATCGAAAGGAAGATTGTTCCATCCGAGGCCCATCTCGTCATCGGCGTACTTTGCCGCCGGATCAAAAGTCGAACCGATCGGTGGATACACCGTGCGCTGCAGCCACGCCGTCGGCTTGCCGTCAGGCCCAATTGCGGCCTTCATGTACATCGCGGCGACGGAGTGGAAAAAATCGAAGTGAATATCGTCTTCGCGGCTCCAGACCACCTTGACCGGCTTGCCGAGTTGTTCGGAAAGAACGGCCGCTTCCGCAACCTGGTCAGGTTTCGACTTGCGTCCAAAGGCGCCACCGAGCAGCGTGACGTGGCAAGTCACATCTTCCTTCTTGATGCCGAGCACGCCGGCAATCGTCTCTTGCACCGCTTGCGGATTCTGCGTGGGAGCCCATGCCAGCACTTTTCCATCGCGATACTCGGCCACGGCGACAGGCGGCTCCATGGAAGCGTGCGCCAGATGCGGAGTGTAGTACTCGGCCTCGATGATCTTGCCACCCTTGGCAAAGGCGGCATCCACATCGCCGACGTTGCGAACGATTTTGCCCGGCTGCCGCGAAGTTGCTTCCAGCGTTTTGCGGAAAGGCGCTGAGTTGTACACCTCGTGCGGACTGCTGCCCCACTCGATCTTCAGGCTCTTGCGTCCCTGGAATGCTGCCCAGGTGTTGTCGGCAATCACGGCGACGCCGCCCAAAGGCTGGAACTGGTGCGGCGGTTTAAAAGTCTCGATGGGCAGCGTCTTTCGAACGCCGGGCACTTTGAGCGCGGCCTTGTCATCGTATGACTTTATTTTCTGTCCGAGTACGGGCGGATGCTCGACCGACGCGTAGACCATGCCCGGCATGGTCGCGTCCATGCCGAAGATCGCTTTGCCGGTGACGATCTCGGGAAGGTCGAACAGAGAATTGCTTTCGTTGCCGATGTAACGCCACTCCCCACGCAACTTGAGCGGAACATCTTCTTTTTTCGGAACCGGCAGTTTGGCGGCAGCAGCGGCAACTTCGCCATAGCCAATCTTGCGGCCGCTGGTGCGATGCACGATGAAGTGGGGCTTGGTCATGCAATCCTGTGGGGAAACGCCCCACTGCGCGGCGGCAGCGCTGATCAGCATAGCGCGTCCGGTGGCGCCCACCTGGCGCATCAAGTCGAAAGAACTGCGAACCGAGTGCGAGCCGTCCGTATCCTGCTCGCCGTATATCGGATCGCCAATCGCCTGATCAATCTTGACCTTGGACCAGTCGGCGTCAAGTTCGTCGGCGACCACGAGCGGCAAAGCCGTGCGACTGCCGCATCCCATTTCCGAGCGATGCGCGACGATGGTGACGGTGCCATCCGATGCGATCGACATCCACAGACTGGGTTCGAACGCCGCCGCGGCCGCTGCGCCTTCCGCGGCCCACAGCGGCTCGGGAATAAAGCGCGCGCTCAGCACAAAAACGCCGCTTGCCAGAGCACCTTGCAGGAATCCTCGTCGGCTAACATGACGGCTGACATTCTCAATGAGCTTCATGCCGTCTCCTTCGCAGCCTGATGAATGGCCGCCCGAATCCGCTGATAGGTGCCGCAGCGGCAGAGATTGCCCGACATTGCCGTGTCGATATCCTGGTCGCTGGGATTCTTGTTGTCCTTTAGAAGCGCGATCGCCTGCATGATCTGGCCCGTCTGGCAGTAGCCGCATTGCGGCACCCGGATCTCCATCCATGCCTTTTGCACCGGATGCATGGGCGCGATGCCTTCAATCGTAGTGATCTCGCCGCCACTGACCTCTTTCATGGGAGTGGTGCAGGAGCGGATGGCCGCGCCATTCTGGTGTACGGTGCACGCGCCGCACAACGCTACGCCGCAGCCGAACTTCGTTCCCGTGAGCTCGGCCACGTCGCGCAAATACCAAAGCAGCGGCATGTCGGGATCGCCGTCAAATGTTTTCTCTTTCCCGTTCACTCTAAAACGGATCATTTGTCCCCCGGTCAACCACGGAGCTGAAGAATTGATTTCCATATCCTAGTCGCAGAGCGCGAAATGTGGAAGAGTGGAAGCGGGATTGAAGATAGCCCCGTGGCTCTCCTCTGTGATCCCCAGTGGCCCCTGTGGTTCAAGGTTTCCGTCAGCGCCGTCATATAATCGTTTTTCATTCTGGGAGGAATTTTGGCCTACGACGATCTGCGGGACTGGATCAAAGCACTCGACCGAGCCGGCGAACTGAGACGCGTCCGAACCGAAGCGGACCCAATTTTGGAGATTACGGAAATTGCCGATCGGGTTTCAAAGTCCCCCGTGCCTGTGGAGGGACGGACGCCCTCGTCCGTCCGGCGGAGCGAAGCTCCGCAGCTTGGCGGCTCGGCCCTGCTGTTCGAAAACCTCAAGGGCTACCCCGGCGCGCAACTTCTGATCAACCAGTTCGGTTCAGCCCGCCGCATGCGACTCGCGCTCGAAGTCGATACGCTCGACGAAATCGCCGAGCGCATCCGCATCTTCATGGACGTCAAGTCTCCGCAAGGCTTCCTCGACAAGGTCAAGATGCTGCCAATGCTCGCCGAGATGGGCAAGTTCTTTCCGAAAACCGTCGCCACCGGCCCATGCAAAGAAGTGATCAAACGCGACAATTTCTCGTTGCTCGATTTTCCCATCCTGCAATGCTGGCCAAAAGACGGCGGACGGTTCATCACGCTGCCCTGCGTGATCACGCGCGATCCGAAGACAGGGAAGCGCAACGTCGGCATGTATCGCATGCAGATCTATGACGAGCGCACCACGGGCATGCACTGGCAGCGGCAGAAAGTAGCGGCGGAACATTACCGCGATTACATCAGAAGCGCCGCGTCCGCCCCGAACCACGTAGGGACAGCCGCCCTCGGCTGTCCGGCCGGGCGAAGTCCGGCAGCATCGGCGGTAGACATAATGGCCCGCTCGTCAGGAGGCGCAATGCTAGCCACCGGCGACCGCCCCTCCGGCAAGATGGACGTAGCCGTAGCCATCGGCACCGAGCCCGCGCTCACATTTTCCGCCATCGTGCCCGCGCCGCCCGATGTCGAAGAATTCATTATCGCCGGATTTCTGCGGCAGAAGCCGGTCGAGTTGGTGAAGTGCGAGACCGTCGACCTGGAAGTTCCGGCCAATGCCGAGATCGTGCTCGAAGGCTACGTCAACCTCGACGAGCTCCGCACCGAAGGTCCCTTCGGCGATCACACCGGCTTCTACTCGCTCGAAGACGAGTACCCGGTATTTCATGTCACGTGCGTGACACACCGGAAAGACCCGATCTATGCGACGACGGTGGTCGGCAAGCCGCCGCAAGAAGACGCCTGGATGGGAAAGGCGGTCGAGCGCATCTTCCTGCCGCTGATGAAGCTGACCATTCCCGAGTTGGTGGACATCAATCTGCCCATCGAAGGCGTGTTCCACAACCTGATGATCGTTTCCATTCGCAAGTCGTATCCCGGACAGGCGCGCAAAGTGATGAATGCCATCTGGTCGCTGGGGCAGGCCATGTTCACCAAGTGCATCCTCGTAGTGGATGAAGACGTGGACGTGCAGGATTTGGCCGACGTCACTTTGAAAGTGCTGAACCATATCGATCCCGAGCGCGACATCCAATTCACGATGGGGCCAGTTGATTCGCTCGACCACGCCGCCCGCCTCGCAAACTACGGATCAAAGATGGGCATCGACGCTACGCGCAAGTGGTCGACCGAGGGCTTCACCCGCCCCTGGCCGGATGAGATCGTGATGGACGCGAAGACACGGGCGCTGGTGGATGGCAAGTGGAAGTCGCTGGCGAAAGAGCTGGGGATCGAGTAGCCCCTGAAATTGCGAAGAACTGCAGATCCCTCGCTCCGCTCGGGATGACAAAATAGTGGTGGTCTTCCTCAGTGAGCGATGCCGGTCCGCTCGCCCTCCCTCCTTGAGTTCAATTGCAGCCTGTGTTCTTATAGGCAGATGACGCGGCCCGTGGGGGCACGTCTGCGCGCCTTAACCTTCAACCCCCAACCTCATCTTCGAGGAGAAAAACTATGACCCGAGTCCACCACATCCCCAAGGGATACAACGCCGTCACGCCCTACCTGATTATCAAGGGTGCAGCCGAGGCCATCGAGTACTACAAGAAGGTTTTCGGGGCGACTGAAGTCATGCGCCTGCCCGGTCCCGACGATCGCATTGGGCATGCTGAGCTGAAGATTGGCGACTCTCATATCATGCTGGCCGATGAATTTCCGGAAGTGGATTACCGGAGCCCGCTCGCGCTAGGCACTTCACCGGTGAGCATGCTGCTGTATGTTGAGGATGTAGATTCCACGGTGGAGCGTGCCGTGGCGGCTGGAGCAAAGATCCTGAAGCCAGTCGCGGACCAGTTCTATGGAGACCGCTCAGGTTTCATCCAGGACCCGTTCGGACATCTCTGGGGCGTTGCGACGCATGTAGAAGACGTGTCTGCCGCGGAGATGGAAGAGCGCGCGAAAAAGGCTTCGCAGGCCGCTTGACGACGGACAGCTCTTGGCTGTTAGCTCTTAGCGGGCCGAATTCAGATTTGGCTAAGAGCTAACGGCTAACGCCTAAAGGCTAAGAACCCGGTGATGGCACCCGCGCTCGCCGCGCGCACTTGTACAGTTGCAGCTACAACCTTAGAAAGGACTCTCCCAATGCTTTCCGCTGGCAATCCGTTTCCGATTTTTTCGCTTCCCAATCAGGACGGCAAGACTACCAAACTCTCCGATTTCGCCGGACACTGGCTCGTCGTTTACTTCTATCCGAAAGACGACACGCCCGGCTGCACCATCCAGGGCAAGTCGTTTACGGCGACCAAGTCTGATTTCGATGCTGCTGGGATCAAGGTCATCGGCGTGAGTGCCGACGACGTTGCCTCGCACAAGAACTTCTGCAACAAGTTCGCCTTTACCATCGACCTGCTCGCCGACACCGATGCCAGCCTGATGAAGTCGCTCGGCATCGGCCAGGCGGAATGGAAAGGGATGAAGTTCTGGGAGCGTACCAGTTTCGTGGTCGATCCCAAGGGCGTGATCCGCAAGGTGTATGAAAAGGTGAACCCTGAAGGCCACGAGAAGGTGCTGCTCGCCGACATCGAGGGGATGCAGGCGAAGGCTGCCTGAGCAACTGGGCCGACGCCGGTTGTCAGGCACGATAATTCCAACGAGCCTTGTGGAGACACGGCTTGCCGCGTCTCAATCCGCTGCGATCCGATGGCCCCCAAGGTCGAAGCCGCGGCAAGACGCGTCTCTACGATTCACGATCAGGACACAGCTTATTCCGCAGACGGGTCTGTGGCGAAACGCGATCGGCCGCTACTGCTCTTCCATGGCCGGCGCAGCGTTCCAGCCATCCCTTTCGCCATCACCGAGGGCAGGATCCGGTACAGCCGTGCGCGCAAATCGCGGTAGCCTTGAATTCCGGCAACAAGGTCGCTCATCAGATCGCGGAAGCTCGCGCTTTGCGCGGTTAGAAACACAGTGCGCTCCAGAACGCTGTCGCCGAAAATCTGTCCGCTGTAGAAGCGCTGCGAGACGCGCGCCGCCAGCTTCAACTCGGCCAGCACCTCTTTTTCCAGGAGCACGCGGTACTCGTCAGGTCGCCCGGCCAACAGCGCGCCGGCGCACAAATCCGCGGATCGAAACGCGTAGTAGAGGCCCTCTCCGGTAATCGGGTCGACCAGCCCCGCACTGTCGCCGATCATGGCCCAACCTTCCCCGCAGACTTCGAGCGTCTCGAAGGTCTGGGTACGAAAGGACGGAAGAATGTGCGAGTAGAAGAGGGCACCGTCTAAGTGAAAGCCGTTCTCTTCTAGCCAACGTTCCAGGATGCGGCGTAACTCGGCGGTAGAGGTTTCACCCATCTTGCCCGTGATCCCGGCGGAAACATGGTCCACGCGAGGGAAGACCCAGATGTAGCCGGTGATCCCTTTCAGAAACTGAATCTGCATCAGAGAACTGCGGCCGGGGATGAAGTAGCCCGCCGTGACCATCAGATCGCTTGGGGCAATCGGCGAGAGGAACTGCGGGCGGAACGGATTGCGCGCGCCCGCTGCCAGCATCAGGTAGGACGCTTGGTATTCACGCTGGGACGTAACCAGTTGCCAGTCTATGCTGATTCGTGCAATCTGCTTGACGCGTTCCTGGCGCACGTCAACGCCCGCGCGCCGGGCTCGCTCCAGCAACAATCCATTGAGCGCCAGGCGCGAGAAGATCGCGACCGGGTACTGCATGTGGAAGCGTACCCGCTGCCCCGACGGACTGATCAACTCGCAATGCTCAACGGGATTGCTTTTGCTCCCGGCCTCCGCCAGAAACGGATACTGCTGCAAAGCTTTGTGCGTGAGTCCACCGCCGCACGGCTTCTCCCACGCGAGCTTTTCGTCAAAGAGAAGGACGTCCCTGCCACCCGCCGCCAGCAACGCCCCTGCCAGAGCGCCCGCTGGGCCGCCTCCGACAATCGCAATGGGGTGTTGCGTGGTCATGTTCCGGTCACGGATTTTGCCCCATGCGAGAAAAGCTCGCCAGCGGGCAGCAACACTCCGCCGCCGTTCTTGCGAGTTCTCCCCGAGGCGGGGTGCGGCAAGGATTCCCCGTGAATCCGCGAGCTTGCCGGTTACTGCAGCGTGGTGGAGTTGCTCAGGCCCTGATAGATGAACAATCCCGCAATGACCAGGATCATGGCCCCCGACAAGGCGCCGAGCACCTTGACGATCGGTGTGATCTTTCTCATCTTGACCAGAACTTCCATTTGATCCTTATGCATCTGGGATTCGGTTTCATGGAGGAAGATCGAATCGTCCTCGTGCATGGTGAGGGTGCTCCTATAAATCAAGAGGATAATGAGGATCCCCGTCAGAATACCCCACGCGACAAGCAGCATGAACATAGGAGTCATACGCCACCTCGGAGCTGAGATCGAGCCAATTCCCGAAGTTGCCGTCTTAAGCCCCAGCGAGGACAGCACGGCTATCCGCTGGCGTTCGGGTACAGGCCCCTACTGCGCATGATTATAGACCAGTTGGCAAGAGGGGGCCGCGACTTCTTGCCTGCCCGAAGCATCTAAAAGCTAGAACGGGAAGAAGTACCGGATCCCGAAAAGCCTTGCCGAGCCGGCTGCGACCTTTGTTATAATGGATGATTACCAAGGAGATAAACAGATGGCGACAACCACTTCACCGGAAGTACAGCCCAAAACCGCGGCACCAGTCCTGACCCCCAGCGCGATTGCCAAGGTCAAAGAAATCATGGCCTCGCAAGTACCGGTCCCAGCGGGACTGCGGTTGTCCGTAGT
>Ga0316363_10001094_pt1 | contig 25870 bp, 22 predicted proteins | sample Sb_taG_3_FD_200459 | JGI IMG/M metagenome (GOLD analysis project Ga0316363, IMG submission 200459) | Peat soil microbial communities from Weissenstadt, Germany - Sb_50d_a_PC metaG (v2) (version 2) | ecosystem: Environmental > Terrestrial > Soil > Wetlands > Peat | place: Germany: Weissenstadt...
CGGCTAAGAGCAAGGTGACAACAAAGAACAACCGAGGAGAGTGCATATTTCCTCCTTAGAGACTGCCTAATGATAAAGATGACTCGACAGCGAGTTTTGGTGCTCTGGGGCGATCTCTTTCTTGGAGGGGGGAAGGGCTGGAGACCCGGTTATCCCCGGCTTAGACAACCTCGGATCACTCCGCACAAACTGAATTGAATCGAAATCGCAAACCACTCCGCAGGCGGCCGGATTCACCTCGTGTTAGAACTATTCAACCGAGGGCAATCGCCATGTCCTACCGTGCTCGCCAGGACTACGAAGAACGAGTCGCTCCGCCAATGCTCGCTCGCCCTCAATTGGAGAAGCGGTAGGATCAAATGAAGTTGGTGCAGAAATCGAGACAGATCGGCTGGAGTGTAGCGTGAAAACAGCTTGGAAGCGCCACATGCGAACGCTTATAAATCTCTGGCCACCGTTTCTGGGCGCAGGAATCCGAGTAAGGCGCCTCAGTTCCGACTGGAGAGAGATTGATGTGGAGATGAAGCTTCGTTGGTGGAACCGGAATTACGTTGGCACTCACTACGGAGGTTCGCTGTACTCCATGGCGGACCCGTTCTTTATGGTCATGCTGATTGAGAACTTGGGGAAGGATTACATTGTCTGGGATAAGTCGGCGAGCATCCGCTTCAAAAAGCCGGGACGCGGAACGGTTTCTGCCAGTTTCCGGCTGGCAGAACCGCAGATCCGCGAAATCAAGCAGGCTCTGAATTCCCAGGAAAAGGAGAAGATCGAGCGAGTGTTCACGGTCGACGTCAAGGACGAATCCGGGAGTGTCGTTGCCCAGATCGAGAAATTGCTGCACATCCGAAGAAAAGACCAGTCGTCGAGCTGACAGCGGCGTCATCCAGCCGCGCACGGCGGCCTCCAGCGAAAGCCAAACCGGCCTTGGGAGTGAAAAAGAAAACGGCCGGGAAAAACTCCCAGCCGTTTGTCGGTGCCCCAACGAAGCTATTTCAGCCCACCCTTACCGCCCCTCAAGTCGGAAGACTAAAAGTCGTAGTCTTCAATCGTGCAGGGGCAGGAGCCGTAGCCGCTGCCAATAGTGAGCCCATAGGAACACAGGGCCCCCAGGTTGCCGAGTTCAGTCGGCGAGAGGTTCGAGTCGGCTAACGCGGTTTCGGTAACGAACCACGGCCCCTTCTCCACGACGTTCACAGGAGCCCCCGGACCGGGAGCAGGGAATGTGCTCGTCGTTGCCTGGATGTGCGTGAACCATGCCCGCAGTCCGGGAATCGGCACTGGGGCGGTTGGATCACCGCTCACAGACGAAATGACCTTGATAACGCCACGGGTCATTTCTCCCCTGCCGGTGAATTCGTTGGACGTGAGCTCTTTATTCACGGACTCCGAAAGCAGACCGTCTGACGTGATTTGGCAAGCGCAGCAAGACCGCATCTCCTGGCTGTCATCGAACACGTAGATCGCCGCCCACAGGGTTCCGCCTACGTCGTCGGTGAATTCGCATATTGCTTTACTCGAGTCCGTGGCGATGCATGTTGCGTCACCGTCGTTGACGATACGCAGGGTTGCATCCGGAACACCGGCGGTATTCGCATTGGAGTAGTAGGTGACGAAATAGACGCTGCCGTCGCCTTGATTGACGGGTGGCGTAGCGAGAGCATTTCCCCCCAGCATCAGGGTGATTGCCAGTACCGCAAACAGCAAATATCCGAGTCTCTTCATTTGGTTTGCCCTCCTGGTTGTTGGCACCTGGGCCGGGGGGAGATCAGCTTACGGCGCTACGATACTTTAACCTTTGGTAAGTTCTTTACAAGTACCCACCTGGCGTAGTCAAAAACACTAAGGTCCGGAAACTACTACTTATGGAGTAGTTTCCAACCCGGCAACATACGGCAGAGAACTGCCCAGACCCGAGTCCAGTCTCCTCGGCTTGCCGCCGTCACGTGACTAATCCCGATAGTTGCCGCGTTAGCACTCAGAACCCCTGTCAATCAGTGATATCGCGATTTATCGCCAGTCACGGAATTTGCAAGGGGCCACAATTGCGTCCTCGGTTGCCTAAGCGCGCGTTGCCACTGCGTAGATGCCGCCAAAGTTTGTTCCTGCGCTCTGGACACACAACCCGGCACGCGTCAGCAAAGCCTTCAAGGCTTGCACGGTAAAGAAATTCACGTGCTCCCGCATGGGAACGAATCCAAACGGCGGCACAAATCCGGCCTTGACTCTACAGGCGGTGCTCACAACATCGACGGCCAGCAAACCTCGCGGATGCTGCAGAAGCCAAGATAGCCAAGCATCTCGCCCGAATGGCAGACCGGAGATGTCTCTCCAATGCTGCACCGGAACCTCCGCATACAGCCACCCGCCATTCGCGAGCATCTGGCTGATGTCTCTGATCTGATCCAGCGGGTCCGATGTGTGCTCCAGCACTTGGCGGTCCAGTACTAGGTCCCAGTCGGTCCCAACCTCTTCGCGGCTGCCGATCCACCGGACGCCGGGTTCGGCGGTTATCTCGCGAAGTTCGAAAACGGCCTTTTCGTTCGCGTCGATCCCTTGCAGCATTTGTCCGTTGCCGCCTCCATAGTCAAGGGCCTTGGCGAAACGGGCAGACGCGCCTGCGACCTGCAATGCACCGGCAAGCGCGTTTTTTCGACCGACCGACACTGCCCACTGGCGATCCCACTCATACGCTTTGCGCGTGTAGAAAAACTCATACCTATGACGCGCCATAAGGTAAGTTTCTGACGCGTAATCGCGGTAATAACGTTCGGCCTCTTCGCGCGAGAGCCCCCGGTCGAAAAACCGGAATCCGCATTGCTTACAGCACATAAGGCGGGTCAGTTCCGGCGGACCTTCCCAAGCCTGCATAGCAAAAAACGGGGAAACCACTGTCGAAATAGCGCGAAGTTCTGAGGAACCACAGCAGAGGCACCCTGCCGCACTTCTTCCGCGATGGTTCGTATTTCGCATGAATGACAAGCGCCGGTTAGACCTATTCGGGAACGATGTAGGCAAACACCGATTCGGGAGACGGGCCGCGCCCGCGTCCCCTCCCGCCCATGTGTGCGCCAGAATTATAGCGCGCCTGGCAGGTCAATTGAGGTCAATTGGCGATAGCAGGCGTGGGTGTTGAAAAAGGAACCAAGACAGTAATTTTCGCGAATTTCAGCGTCAACGGCAGACGAACATTCAATAACTTACGAACGAATTTCGCTGTTGAAATTCCCTGAAAAGAGTTTTTCGACACCCACAGGCGTTTACACTCACAACCCCCGTCCCGAGGTCAGTGGGTGTAATCGGGATGTTACGCCAACCATTTGCGCGGAGCCTCCCTCTGCATTCGCGTCACTCGAAGTTTTGAAACAGCCAGTTCGCGCCATTCGAGTGAACTCCAAAGCAGTTGCGGCACATTTGGAGCTGCGCGATCTCTCCGCTAAGGTGTTGGCCACGATAGTAGTTGAATTTATCGGAATGAAACATATCGAGCAGCGAGTGATCACGCACATTTTGCTGGATGATCCCCTCGGTATCCTGGCAGCAAAGTGCCATTTCGCCGTTGCTGAGGATCGGAATCCGCTCGAAAAGGTCGTTGCACGGATACAAGGAAGTATCGGGGCGGTAGGACGGTCGGATGTCAATCTTTCCCCCAAAGTCGGCCATCCGCTGAAGTCGAACGGAGTCCACCCGGTTCTTCCACATTCGGACAAAGGCAGCTTCTTCGCCCGCATTCTCCGGACACAGGACCATCGAGACCAGCACCTTCAGCGCGCTGCCACGCGCTTTTCGTTGCTCGAGCAGACGGTTCACGTTGTGGATGGTTTTTTCGTATTTCAGCCCCATGATCTTCTCGTAGGTCTCGGGGCTGCACGCATTGAGGCTGATGAATACGCTATCCAGGCCACAGGAGAGAATTTGATCGATCGCGCTCTCTGTTGCGGCCGCAAAGTTGGTGGTAATCCGAACCCGAGACCGGGGAAAAACCGACTTCAGCCTTTCGACTCGGGCAAACAGCGCACGGTCGAGAAGCGGCTCCCCCGTACTGAACAGATCAATCCATCGAGGCCTGATGTCGTCGCTTTGCAGCCTGCTGAGCACGGTTTCAAAGACCTCGTCGGTCATGATCGTCTTCTTTCGCTCCATGGTTAGCGAAGCGCAGAAGGTGCATTTCGCATTGCAAACGCTGCTCAATTCGATCATCAAGCTGTAGCCGCGCGAGGCTCGAACCTCGGCAATCCTTTTCTTCATTCTCGAATTCACAAGTCGCCGGTACAGTGGAACGCGGCCTGCAAAATTGTAGATATCTCTCAGAAAATCGCTTCTTTCGAGCGCTATCCTGACTGACTCAGTAAAATGCATCACGCCTCATTGACCAGTAAAATTTGCAGTCCGAACCACTCGATTCTTCGACTCTTGGGATCGGCCCGGACTGGGTTGATTCCCAATTGACAACCAAGACGGGAGAACTGGCTTTATTGTGAAGCTGCACTACTGCGAAGTCCTGTGACACAAGTCACATTTGTCCTCACGAAGGTAATCGTGTGATGGCAGCGGTTCAGCGGCACAAGCTCGCTGCACACGAGAGCCGCGGGATGACAGCGCCGTCCGCACAGGGAATAACTGTCGTTAGCAGGCGTGGCTGTTGAAAAACTCCTTCCCGCGAAATTCGCAAAAATAAAATCGCGTCAGGATGCCCTACAATCGATTTTCTCGGGTCGCCTAGACATTTTCTATCCCCCCAATTTCGGCTGGTTGGCACGAAAAACGAGTTTTTCAACACCCACAGGCGATTACACCAACTGAGAATTGTTCACTGTCCTTGTTTGTCGAACTTGCTCGCCACTTTCACGCCGCTTAGGCCATTGGCGTACTTCGCGACACCACGATAGAGCGACTCGGCGATGCGCTGGCGGTGCTCGGAGGTTTCGAGCTTGCGCTCGTCGGCAGGATTCGAGACGAACGAAATCTCGGCCAGAATCGAGGGCATATTCGCGCCGATCAGCACGATGAAGGGCGCCTTCTTGACCCCGCGGTTGCGGATGTGGGAATTGTTCAGGGCCAGCCCTCCGTAGAGCGATTCCTGCACATCGCCGGCAAACTCGCGCGATTCTTCAATCTTTTCTTTCAGCGCAATCTTCTTCACCAAATCCTGTAGTTCGTAAATCGATTTCTCCGAGACCGCGTTTTCGCGCGCGGCAACTTCCAGCGCTTCCGGCGACGAGGTGAAATTCAGGTAGTAGGTTTCGACGCCGCGCGCGTCGGAATCGCGGCTCGAGTTGGCGTGGATCGAGATGAACAAATCCGCCCGCTCCCGGTTCGCAATCGCGGTGCGGGTTTCGAGTGGAATGAAGGTATCGTCCCGGCGCGTGTAAATCACTTCGGCGCCGAGCCGGGATTCGAGCAAACGACCGAGGCGCTTGGCCACGTCGAGCACCACGTCCTTCTCCAGCAAGCCGTTCGGACCAATGGTGCCGGTGTCGTGGCCCCCGTGGCCGGCATCAATGACGATCTTGCCAATCTTCAGCCCAAGGACGCGCGTCAAAGACCGGTCGCCAGCGGCCGTGGGACGCGCTTCGCGCGAATTAAGATGGGTGTCCGAACGACGATCATCTGAACGAAGATCCGCGGTGTCGGAAGCTACCGCCGTTGCCGAGTAACGTGACTTTTTCCGGTGCGAGGAAGAAGACGATGCAGACGAACGTGAATCGGACTTTGCCGGCCCCGCCTCCTCTGCGTCGGAGATATTACCGCCCTGGCCCGTCGTTACTTCGGGGCGAAGTTTTTCATGTTCAAGCGAGGCAACTGTCGAGGGAGCCCTGTCGTCCGCATAGACGTTCGCGTCAACCTTCGGGTCAACCTCTGCCGCGACGATCGTCTTCGGGATCCTCCGGTTCGACCCTTTGACCGCAACCGTGGTCTTAATCACTCCATTGCCGCTGCCATCTTCGGGCGGCAAGTCCATTTCGACGAGTCCCGCTTTCCGAGAGTCGACCGCATTCGTGTCAGAGTCCGGCTGAGCTTTCCGCCTATCGGATTTCGAGCCCCCACCCGGCGACGCTGCCGCCTCGCTGGAGTCGAAGTCCGATTCCACGGAACCCGCCGCGTCCGTCCCCTGAGCGGATTGACCTCTGGCGCTCGCCGTCTCCGCCGTGGCCGTCATCGCCCGCTTCTGCTTCCCGTGAATATCCTTGCCGTGAATATCAATGATGAGCCGGTACGGGTCCGGCAGCATGAAAGCGTCGTAGCTCGCGAGGTTGTCCACTTCCAGCACAATCCGCGTGCGCCCCGGCTGAAATTCGGCGACCCGGATTTTCTTCAGGAAGCCATCGTCGACGTCGAAGGTCTTGCCGACCAGGGTCGAGGCCAGTGTGGTGTCGTGCAGGTCGAAGAAAATGCGGTCGGGATGCGAGATGCGCTGAGATCCGAACTTCACTTCCCGCTCGACGTCAATGGCGACGCGGGTGTAGTCGGGCGTGGACCAGTGGCGAACGCCGGTGACACGCGGCAAAGCGCTGCGGCGGGCGTCCGCGGATTCGGCCGCCCCGTCGGAACTGGAGCCAGCGCTGGCACTGCCGCTGGTACCGACGCTGGTACCGACATTAGACCGCCGCTTGCGCGCCGCCTTCTCGGCCAGGCGTTCCTTTTCCGCCGCCTCGGCATCGATTTCCTTCACCGCGGCGCGGGCATCATCGGACAGCCGGTTGCGCGGATAGCGATGCACGAAGTCCGTGAAGGTCGTTCGCGCCTCTTCGGGCTGGTGGAGATCGTCCTTATAGATCTCGCCGATCGTAAACAGGGCCGCGAACCGGTATTTGCTGCCGGGATATTCCTTGCGCAGGAAGCGGTACTCGTCGATGGCGCCGCGCAGAATCTTGTTGTCGTCAAAGCGCCGCCCCATCTCGACCATAAGCTCGGCGGTCGCCACCACGCTCGGGTCCGCCTTCGACGACGCCGGAGACCCGAAGTAAACGCGGCGGTAGGAATCGATGACACGCTGGTATTCGCGGCGAGTGCGCTCGCCAACGGGACGGCCGTTGAGAGCCTCCCGCATGCGCTCCGCCTTGGCGAATTGCTGGCGAGCCCACGCATCATTGTGGTGGTCGCGGGCCGATGCGGAAAGCAGCGGCAGCAGTACGAGCAACAGCGCTGCGCCCAGCCGAAAAGCGCGGGCGCGTCGAGTCAGGGTCGTACGAATTAGGGTCGTAGAAGCCTGGGACTTCACTAAATTCCTACTATAAATCCAGCCTTGTCATCCTAGATCCAGCCCTGTCATCCTAAATTCAGCGTTGTCATCCTGAGCGAAGCGAAGGACCTATGCATTTGCTCGCGGCGGCCGGAATGCATGGGTCCGTCGCCTCAACAAAGTCCGTCGCCTCGCTCGATATCACAACCCAACCTGCTTCGCAAAGTTGCTGGGAAACCACCTACCGCTTCAAAAAATCGCAAAACGCCCACCCGAGACGCCGCTCATTCCGTATTGCTGATGTATAGCACGCCCCGAGCATCGCGCTCCATGTGGACCGGCTCATGCACCGGGCTGCCGAAAATGTGCGAGCCCGGCTCGCTGCCGCCGTTATACAGGTTCGTGATCCGGCGGACGTAGTCCTGCGTTTCCCTGAAATGCGGAACGCCCGCACTCCGCGCCACCGCTCCCGCTCCAGCGTTATAGGCCGCCAGACTGAGGCGAACGTTGCCGCCGTAGCTGTCCAACAGCTTCCTTAGATGCCGAACCCCGGCATCCACGTTCTGCGCCGGATCAAAAGGATTGGCGACATTGAGCGACCGGGCGGTCGAAGGCATCAACTGCATCAGCCCCATGGCGCCTTTGCGCGACACCGCATTGGGATTGAAATTCGATTCCACCTTGACCACCGACCGCACCAGGCTAGGATCCACATGGTGCCGGGCGGCCGCCGCGTCAATCGCGGCGTCGATATCCTGCTGCGTAAAGGCGCGGTTAAGAGTCGGGTGACCCTGCGATCTGCCGTCGAAGTAGCTGCTGACTTCCGAAGCCGCCGAGCGCGCCGCACGCATCACAGCTCCGCTCGTCGGAACCGGCTTGAAGCGGTGCTCGGTCGAACTCCAATAAACCAGCCGAGACGGCGAAGGCGTCGCAGCCCGCGCCCGCGAACCCGCGGAAGGCTCATCCTCATTAACGTAAATCTTGCGGCCGGATTCGTCGGTAGTCGGAGTAATAGCTCCCACCCGCGCCCCTGACGATGCGCCCGACTGCGCCCGCGCCGGCATAGTCGAAAACATCGTGGAAAGAAAGGAGATCGTGGCCAAGCCAGCCATCAGCGTGATTTGCAGGCGTCTAAGCATACGGGTTCGGCTCGGCCAAAATCGCGGCCGAAATAAAGATCGGCCAAAAGGCACACTTACTCCTCAGGGCCCACCTACCCGCAAACCTGCCGGAGAATCCCAGAACCAGAGTATGGCGATTATAGGGCGCGCCGGAGGCAGGGGCAATCTCTCCGAAGGTCGTTGAACCACTGGAGTAATGTACGCAAGTGACTGAAAGCACTTGATCTTGCCGGAAACCGAACGCCTTCCCTGTGCGTGGCCGCGAGCTTCGAGCTACGGGCTTCGGGCAAACAACCGCCTCCGGCTAGCTCGCAGCCCATAGCTCGAAGCTCGCAGCTATCCTACAATGCCGTCAGAGTCTATGAACTCCCAAGCCCTGCGCAAGCTGTTCGAGGAGGTCAGAAAAAAGCGCCTCTCCCCCGACGAAGCCGTAGAGCGCCTGCGCCACCTGCCCTTCGAGGACTTGGGTTTCGCCAAGCTAGACCATCATCGCGCCCTGCGCCAGGGCATGCCCGAGGTGATCTTTGCCCAGGGCAAAACGCCCAGCCAGGTAGCCGACATCTTCACCCGCCTTGCCGCCCACGGCGGCAACGTGCTGGCGACGCGAGCCACCGAAGAACAGTACGCCGCCGTCGCCGCCGCACTCGCTGACCATGCGCCCCAACCCGACTATCGTCCACTCGCTCGTGCCATCGTCCTCCAGCGCGATCGCAAGCCGCACGGCAAGGGCGTAATCGTGGTCGTCTCCGCCGGAACCAGTGACATCCCTGTAGCCGAAGAAGCAGTCGTCACTGCGGAATTGATGGGTAATAACGTCCAGCACATCTACGACGTCGGAGTCGCCGGAATTCACCGCCTGCTAGCCCATCGCCAGGAGCTAGCCAAAGCCCGCGTAATCGTAGTCTGCGCCGGCATGGAAGGCGCTCTGCCCAGCGTAGTCGGAGGCCTGGTAGGAGTCCCGGTGATCGCCGTTCCCACCAGCGTTGGTTATGGCGCAGCCTTCGAAGGCCTGGCGGCTCTGCTCGGAATGATGAACTCCTGCGCCTCCAACGTCAGCGTAGTCAACATCGATAATGGATTCGGCGCCGGCTACGTCGCCTCGCTCATCAACCGCCGCTGACGATACCCGGACCAAAACCGTCGACGCCGGCAGACCGATTGTACGTACAATGTTCCACGTGGAACACTTGTGCAGGTAATAATGTACGTACATATACATACGTACATTGAGTACCGGATGTGATCCGCGGTCACAATTATCGCGCTTGGGGTGGTTGTAAGTCATTGATAATGCTCAGGGTCGGGTGTGGTTAAATAGACACTAGCGGGTACTTATTACACTGTAATTATTACAAAGCTCATTATTGAGTGGGCGGGCGCCCCGGTGGCGTGCCTCCTTCGATGGGGTAAAATTCGGAGTGTGGAGCGGGCGCCCTCGGCCGCTTCGAGGTCATCTTCATTGTCGGCGACGGGCGGTTAGAAGTCTGTGATTTGTGCGCACGGGGTGTTTGTGATGATGGAATGCGCGACCTCGGCACATACCAAACTCGCAAATTACGCAATCGTCTTATCCGGGTTAGAATCGTGCCGCAGTGGAAAAGAACAAACTCTATTACGGCGACAATCTCGAGGTCCTGCGCCAGCACGTCAAGGATGAGTCCGTTGACCTCATCTACCTCGACCCGCCTTTCAACAGCCGTCAAGATTACAACGTGCTGTTCGCCGAAAAAGACGGCACGCGCTCCAGTTCGCAGATCATGGCTTTCGAGGACACGTGGGAGTGGAACGTGGACGCCGAACTTGGTCTGAGTGGATGAGACAGATGTACAATCGACGGCAGCCAGATGCTCGGTAGGATATGACTGCAGAGATAGCGATTCTCAACCGCAACGCAGTAGCGATGGCCGCTGATAGTGCCGTCACGTTACAGCTTCCTGGCGGCCAGAAAATCTACAACACTGTCAACAAGCTCTTCACGCTCTCGAAGTATCGGCCGGTGGGTGTAATGGTGTATGGTTCAGCCGATTTCATGCGTATTCCGTGGGAAACGATAATCAAAACCTATCGAGCGGAGCTGTATGACAAAAAGTACGACGATCTGGCGGAATACGCTTCCGATTTCATTAACTTCTTCGAGCGCGAAAACATACTCTTCCCGGAAGAGGTGCAGAGTGAAAGCGCGTCCGACTACCTTCGGCTGGGTTTTTTCCAGCTAAGGCGTCGAATTGATGCGGAGGTTGGTCGCGTTATCAAGAATCTCGGTTCGATCGACGAAGAACAAGTGGAGACTCTCGTCCGCGAAAAGTCAGCCGATTTTTTGGGTGAACTTGAAAAGAGCGAGAATCTCCCGGGCTTCGGCCCGGACGATCTCGGGCGATGCGCGGCTCGGTGCGAAGGGAACATCCGAGACGCAATTCAGGATGTCTTCGAAAAATTGCCAATTGAACGCTGTAGCGAGCAACTGCAACAAGCAGGTTCATTGATCCTTTGTAAGAAGTTCACTCGTCGTGATTATTCAGGCATCGTGATCGCGGGCTATGGTGAAAAGGATGTCTTCCCGAACCTGCTGTCCTACGAATGCGAATGCGTTATCAACAATAAGCTCCGTTACATTGAGGTTAATCGTGTCCGAATAGGAACAACCGGTCAGACTGTCATCGCGTCAGTCAACCCATTTGCACAACGCGAGATGGTCAATCGCTTCATGGAGGGGGTGGACCCGAAATACACCGAAGAAATAGAGAAGTACGTTTCGGCGCTCCTCACCGACGGGTATCCCGGTAAGATTGCCGAAGCTTTATCCGGCAAGATCAGTACAGAGCTACAGGATTCGTTACGAAAGGAACTTACTGAGCTGGGAAGCAAACTTGCGCAAGACTTCGCTGACGGGCTCCGGTCCTATCGACAATCCCAATTTATAATGCCCGTTATCGATAGTGTAGCGTCACTCCCAAAGGATGAACTAGCGGCCATGGCCGAGTCGCTCGTCAATTTGACGGCGTTCAAGCGTAGAATGACTTCAGTGGAGACTGATACCGTGGCGTTGCCCATCGACGTTGCCGTGATCTCCAAAGGGGACGGCTTCATCTGGATCAAGCGAAAGCACTATTTTGAGCCTGCCTTCAATCCGCATTTCTTTTCCAACTACTATCGAAAAGACGAGACGAGGTAACATGGCGAAGAAACTCAAAAAACTCCCTGAGCAGAAGGAACAGAAACCCGTGAGGCGCTTCACAACCCCGGAAGAATTTCGCAGAGAGTACTACCCGAAGTCGACCGAGCGAGAAGCCCAACAAAAAACGCAAGAGGAGGGCGATTTCGGCGTGGAACTCGCCTTCGGCTCCCTTAATCGGCATGCGAGTGTCTTGCAGCTCCGCCGCGATTGAGGCGGAAGTCCGGCCACGCTGAAAGGTGAGCCGCCAACTCGGTCTGCAAGAGCTGCGTATGTGCGCGACCTGCGTGGCGTCATCGATCGGGAAGATGCGCAGATCGGCGTGCTCATCTGCATGGAAGCCCCTACCAAGCCCATGTTGAAAGAGGCTGCCGAAGCCGGATTCTACAAGCCTCCTGGATTGGAGGACCGGTATCCGCGGATTCAGATTCTTACTATCGAAGAGTTGCTGGCGGGCAAGGGTGTGGCTTATCCGCGGCTGTTGGAAGTGACTTTCAAGAAGGCTCCGAGAGCGCGGAAGGCGGCGGAAGAGCAGATGGCTTTGGGCGAGACGGAGCTTGGGGAGCCGTTTTAGGGTTTTCGCGGGCCAGGGTCAAAGTCAAAGACAGCGGACAGGAGTGTCCGCTCCACACGAACGTCTTCACACTTCATTGTTGGTGTTGAGGAACGCAAGGTCTTTCGACTGCGCGGCTGCTTCGCTTCGCGGAGCAGCCTCTTCGCTCAAGATGACAACTTATGGAGCGGGATTTCAGTGGTGGGAATAGTGACGGGCGCTTCGAACCAACCGAGCGGTCGCCGTCTCGCCGTCGTCTGCTGCTACAATTTCCGGTACGCCATCCTGCCCAGACGCGGCAAGTCGCGTCTCAATAACGAGGTGTCTTCATGCCGGAAACTTTGCAGCTTTCGAATCCCGCGCCGCTCACCACTCTTACCGAAGACGAGATTCTCTTCCGCGACAATGTCCGCCAGTTCGCCGAGGACAAGGTTCGTCCACTGGCCAAAGAGATGGACGAAAAGGCAGTGTTCGATCACGGTCTGATCGACCAGTTCTTTCAGCTTGGGCTGATGGGGATCGAGGTTCCCGAGCAGTACGGCGGACCGGGCGGCAAGTTTTTTGAGTCGATCCTGGCCGTCGAAGAACTGGCGCGGGCCGACGCTTCCGCCGCTGTAATCGTGGACGTGCAGAACACGCTGTTCGGGAATGCGATTCTGCGCTGGGCCAATGAAGACCAGAAGAAGCGTTACCTGCCGAGGTTGACGACGGACATGCTTGGCGCCTATGCGTTGAGCGAAGCGGGCTCGGGATCGGACGCGTTTGCGCTGCAAACCAAGGCTGAGGTCAAGGGCAATGGCAATGAGTTCGTTCTCAACGGACGCAAGCTCTGGATCACGAATAGCAAAGAGGCTGGATTGTTCATACTGTTTGCCACTGTGGATGCGTCGAAGGGCTATAAGGGGATCACGGCGTTTCTGATCGAGAAAGATTCTCCCGGATTCACCGTCGGCAAAAAGGAAGACAAGCTGGGGATTCGGGCTTCGTCAACTTGCGAACTGATTCTGGAAGATTGCCGCGTGCCCAGGGAAAACGTGCTCGGCGAGGTCGGCAAGGGATACAGGATCGCGATCGAGACGCTGAACGAAGGCCGTATCGGAATTGGCGCGCAGATGCTGGGCGTGGCGAGCGGCGCGTGGGAATGCGCCGCCAAATATGCGCAGGAGCGTACGCAATTCGGGAAGCCGATTGCGGAATTTCAGGCGATCCAGTTCCAGATCGCGCAGATGGCAACCGAGATAGAGGCGGCGCGGCTGATGGTTTATAACTCCGCCCGCATGAAAGACGCCGGCGTAAGTTTTGCGAAAGAAGCCGCCATGACCAAGCTGTTCACGTCGCAAGTGGCCGAACGCGTGACCTCGCTCGCCATCGAAATCTACGGCGGATACGGTTTTACGAAGGACTATCCGGTCGAAAAATATTGGCGCGATGCCAAGATCGGAAAAATCTACGAAGGCACTTCGAACATGCAGCTGGCGACGATCGCGAAGCTGGTGATGGGGAAATAAGGTCAGAGGTTAGAGGTCAGATTGCAGAAGTGAAAACCAATTGCAGAGGTCAAAGGTCAGATTGCAGAAGTAAAAACGAACGACCGCGTTTTTTCACCTCTGCAATCTGACCTCTAACCTCTGACCTCTGATCGAGTTTGAAACCGAGACGTATGGCCACCCTTTCCGCAGATGTGCTGTCTGCGACGGCTGCTGAGTTGGCGAACGCTGGCGCGGAGCCGATCTCTCGTGAAGCGGCTTGCCTGCTGCTGCGAACGGACGACGCCATGCTACCTTCCCTGCTCCGGGCGGCGCAACTTGCCCGCGCGAGATTCAAGCCTGGAATCATCACCTATTCACGCAAGGTATTTCTCCCCCTGACAAATCTTTGCCGCGACTACTGCGGCTACTGCACATTCCGGCGCGATCCCGGCCAGCCTGGCGCGCACACCATGTCCCCAGACGAGGTGATGGAAGTCGTGCGCGCGGGCGAGCGCATGGGATGTACGGAGGCGTTGTTCAGCTTGGGAGACAAGCCGGAGCTGCTTTTCCCCGAGATGCGCGGTACGCTGCGGCGCTTCGGATATAAATCCACTCTTCATTATCTGGAAGCGATGTGCGAGAAGGTGCTTCGCGAATCGAGCCTGCTGCCGCATCCCAATCCCGGGCTGATGAGCGCGGAATGGCTGGAACGGCTGTCCCGCGTGGCTCCGAGCATCGGGCTGATGCTGGAAACGACCAGCGCGCGGCTGCTTGCGAAAGGCGCCGCGCATGACAATGCTCCCGACAAAGAACCGGCTAAGCGCCTGCGAGTAATTGAGGATGCGGGGCGGCGGAAGATTCCGTTTACTACAGGAATTCTGATTGGAATTGGCGAGACTCGGGAAGAGCGCGTGGATGCGCTGGTCGCGATTCGCGACTTGCATGAGAAGTACGGGCACATTCAGGAAGTGATCGTGCAAAACTTTCGCGCCAAGAGTGGAACGCCGATGGCACACTGGCCCGAACCGGACCGCGGAGAGATGCTTCGCACGCTGGCCGTGGCGCGCCTCCTGATGCCGCAGATGAACATTCAAGCGCCGCCGAATCTCTCCGATCCGAGCGTTGGTTTGCACTATGCCGATCTGCTCGATGGCGGCATCAATGACTGGGGCGGAGTCTCGCCGCTGACGCCGGATTTTATTAATCCGGAAAAGCCCTGGCCGCATCTGGACGAATTGCGACGGCGGACCGAGGCGAAAGGATTCGAGTTGCGCCAGCGGTTGCCGGTCTATCCAGAGTTTGCAGGAGAGTTCGCAAAAAAGTTCGCAAGAGAGTTCGCGGAACAATCGGCTGCACCGAGCGATTTGCTGGCGCAGCGCCTGAGCGCCGCTGCGGACGCTGCGGGCTACGCTCGGAGGGCAGCATGATCACGGTTCTGACCGGGGGCACGGGCGGCGCCAAGTTCGTGGATGGACTGCGGCAGATCGTTCGTCCGGAAGAACTGACGATCGTCGTGAATACTGGCGACGACCTGATGTGGTGGGGATTGTACGTTTCGCCCGATCTCGATTCCATCACTTACATGCTGGCGGGCAAACTGAGCCCGGAGCGCGGGTGGGGCGTGAAGGGCGACACTTTTTTTTGCTTGAATGCGATGGGACAACTGGGACAACCAACCTGGTTTCACGCCGGCGATCGCGATCTGGCCACGCACATTTTCCGTTCCAAGCTGCTGGCCGACGGCAAGACGCTCAGTGACGCCACGTCCGAGATGGCGGCTCGGCTTGGAATCAAGGCGCGCATCCTGCCGATGAGCAATTCGCGCGTGGAGACGCGGGTGTTGACTCCGGCGGGAGACTTGAGCTTTGAAGAATATTTTGTCCAGCGCTGGTACCAGGATCCAGTGGAATCGGTGCGGTTTGCCGGCGCCTCGGATGCGGAACCGGCGCCGGGAGTAATCGCGGCGATCCGCTCGGCAGATCTTGTGCTACTGGCGCCGAGTAATCCGGTGTCCAGCATCGGTCCGATTCTCGCCGTACCGGGAATTCGCGAAGCACTGCGCGAAAGCCGCGCCCGCATTGCGGCGGTGAGCCCGATTGTGGGAGGAGCCGCTGTCAGCGGACCGGCGGGGGCGCTCATGGCGGCGCAAGGCTTCGCCGTATCGATTGCCGGCATTGCCGACTGCTATCGCGACTTCCTCGATCTGCTGGTGGTTGATTCCGAGGACGCGTCAGCTGCCGAAGAGTTGCGCAAGACCGGCATGCGTGTGCATTGCACTCCGACCATCATGCGCAAGAACGAAGATAGAATCGCACTGGCAAAGAGCGTCCTGGAGGCGGCGATGCAACCTGCGTCGGCTCAGGCTGCGGTGGAGCGGCCATGATTTTGGTTCCCGTAAAAAACCTCGTTGACGCCAAGCAGCGGCTGTCCTCAATCTTGAGTCCGGGAGAACGTTTTGCGCTGGCGCAGGCGATGTGCGAGGACGTGCTGCAAGCGTTGGCGCGGTGGCAAAATCGACCCGCCGTTGCGGTGGTGACGAACGATTCGTTTGCGCGCGACTTGGCGGCGCGTTTCAATTTTGAAGTCGTTGCCGACGACAACTCGGGAGAGACCAGCGCCATCGAGATGGCAACGGCGGTGTGCAGAAAGCGTGGAGCAGACAGCACCCTGGTGGTTCCGGCGGATATTCCTTTGATCGACAGTTCGGAACTGCAGAAGATCGTGGACAGCGCGCCTCCCGGTGGCGCGGTGCTGGTGCCGGACGCGGCGGGGCGCGGCACGAATGCAGCCTGGCGATCTCCGGGCGATCTGTTTCCGCTTCGCTTCGGCAACGACAGCTTCCTGCCGCACCTGGCCGCGGCGAAGGCAACGGGCCTGCCTTGTGTTGTGCTCGAACTGCCGGGCATTGCGCGGGATGTCGATCGTCCCGAAGATCTCCGCGAACTGGCGGCTGCCAGCGGCGAACGGCGAGCGCAGAAGCTGGTGCGAAGCTGGAACCTGAAATTGTAGCGCCGGCATCCTGCCGGCTGCCCGAGGACTTCTCGCCCTCGGCGCGGCGGGCGGGGACGCCCGCCGGACAGCCGCCGAGACGGCGGCGCTACGGTCACGGCACTAGAGCGGCAGTTATGAAAGCATCGTTCACATGACGAGATCCAAGTGCGCCGGGGAGATTCGCATTCTTCCGCTCGCCGTCAGCGGAGAAATCCGCGCCGGAGAATCGCTGTGCGCACGGTTGTTGGCGGCGGCGCGCAGCCTGGGGTTGCGCTTTCAGGATGGCGACATCCTGGTGGTGAAGCACAAAGTTGTTTCGAAGGCGGAAGGCGCGCTGGTCGCGCTGGATGAGATCCGGCCCTCGGCGGCTTCGCGGGTTTGGGCGCGACGCTATGGGCTCGATGCGCGCGTCTGTGAATTGGCGCTGCGCGAGAGTCGTCGAATCGTACGGCGAAAGCGCGGCGTGCTGATCACCGAGACCAAGCATGGGTTCGTCTGCGCGAACAGCGGCGTGGATGTGTCGAACGTGGATGGTGGGCGGCACGCGCTGTTGCTGCCGGTGAATCCGGATCGTTCCGCGGCGCGGTTGCGGCGGGAGTTGAAGAAGCAGCTGGGGATCGAGATCGCGGTCATCGTCAGCGATAGTTTCGGGCGTCCATGGCGGGAAGGCTTGACGGAAGTGGCGATTGGCGTCGCCGGGATACGGCCTCTGATCGACTACCGAGGACGTCGCGATCCGCACGGCTACTCGCTGCACGCGACGGTGGACGCGGTCGCGGACGAACTGGCTTGTGCGGCGGGATTGGTTTGCGGCAAGCTGGCTGGCACGCCCGCGTGCATCATTCGCGGCTATGCTTACCAACGCGGAAGCGGTGGGGCGCGGGCGCTGATCCGGCCCGCGAAGAACGATCTTTTCCGATAAGGGTTCGATAGGAGAATGTTATGGCTTGGCAGGCTTCAGAACTCGAGCAATTCCCCGCGCTGACCTGGGACCAGGTCGCGCCACAGGCTTCTATCGCAATTCGCAGCGCCTTGGAGCGCGTGTTGGAAACACAGGACGGAGCATGTCTGCGGGACGAGGAACGCTACGCCCTGGCGAACTGCGACGGTGCGGACCGCGATGGTTCGGACTGCAATCGTGCGGACCTATTCGCACTGCTGGTGGCCGCGGATGCCCTTCGGCGCGAACTGGCCGGTAACATCGTCAGCTACGTGGTCAATCGCAATATCAATTTCACCAACATCTGTTTCGTGGGGTGCAAGTTTTGCGCGTTCAGCCGCGGGCCGCGCGAAGCTGACTCCTATTTTCATTCGCTCGAAGAAATGGGGCGCAAGAGTAAAGAGGCGTGGGAAGTGGGCGCTACCGAAGTCTGCATTCAAGGCGGGCTGCCGCGCGATCTGCCGCCATTTTATTATCGCGACATTCTGCGCGCCGTGAAGAATGCGGTGCCGGGCATGCACATCCACGCGTTTTCTCCAATGGAAATTGTGTATGGCGTGGAACTGACCGGCATGCCGCTGCGCGACTATCTGATGATGCTGCGCGATAACGGATTGGACACGCTGCCGGGCACAGCGGCTGAGATTCTGGATGACGAAGTGCGTCAGGTGCTGTCGCGCAACAAACTCTCGTCGGCGCAATGGCAAGAGGTGATCCGCACCGCGCACGCGTGTGGCATCCCGAGCACTTCGACGCTGATGTACGGGCACAGGGAAACGCCCGGCCACTGGGTACGGCAGCTGTCATTGCTGCGGCAGATTCAGTCGGAGACTGGAGGCTTCACTGAGTTCGTGCCGCTTGGCTTTGTGCACCAGAACACGCTTTTGTTCCAGCAGGGACTGGCGCGCTCGGGACCGACGCTCGCCGAACACCTCAAGATTCACGCGCTCGCCAGAATTTTGCTCGCCGGCTCGATTCATAACATCCAGGTTTCGTGGGTGAAGCTGAACCGTAAACTTTCGCAGCTCTGCCTGCATGCCGGCGCCAACGACTACGGCGGAACGCTGATGGAAGAAAATATTTCGCGCGAAGCGGGAGCGACCGCAGGCCAGTACACCAGTCCAGAAGATTTCCAGGCGTTGATTCGGGAGATCGGGCGCATTCCCGCCGAGCGCAACACAAAATATTCGCGCCTGAAAATCAAGTTGCCGCTCGTGGAGGGACGGGCGTCCTCGCCCGTCCAGGCCGAGCGCAGCTCGGCCGTTGGCCACGGCAACTCTGGAGTCGCTATAGAACGTACGCAGGCGCCGGACTTCGCATGAAAGTTCGCATGAAAGATCGCATGAGCCGCGCCATCGCAATCATCGGGGGCACTGGCCCGGCTGGTACGGGCCTGGCGTTGCGCTGGGCGCGCGCGGGAGAGACCATCATCATCGGCTCGCGCGATGCCGCGCGGGCGCAGCAGACGGCAGAAACAATCCGCGAGCGAGCGGGCGCAAACGCTCAAGTTTCCGGAATGGAGAATTCCGCAGCCTGCGCCGCCAGCGATCTGCTGGTGCTCACCGTGCCGTTCGAAGGGCAGGCCGCGCTGCTGAAGCAGTTGAAGCCTGCAATTCGTCCGGGCAGCATTCTGATTGATGCCACCGTTCCGCTGGCTGCGAGCCTGGGCGGACGCGCCAGCCGCACCATCGGCGTGTGGCAAGGTTCGGCGGCGCAACAGACTGCTGAACTTGTTCCGAATGGCGTCTCCGTTGTGGCGGCATTCCAGAACGTTTCGGCGGACGTGCTTAACAGCAACGAAGATGTGGAATGCGACGTGATCGTATGCAGCGACGATCCCAATGCCACGCAGGTTGCAATGGAACTCGCGGCGAAGATCGCGGGCGTGCGAGCGATTGACGGCGGGAAGCTAGAGAACGCGCGCATCGTCGAGCAGATCACCGCGCTGCTGATCGGCCTCAACATCCGGCACAAAGGGCACGGCGGAATTCGGATTACGGGGTTGCCAGACGGCGCGTACAAGCTTAACTCTTAGTAGAGGCGGGGATTTTTGCCGAGGCGCTTGCTTGTTTCCTTGCCCCGTTAACTAGGAAGGTATTAGCCCGTGTTTACCACCACCCCCCTCCCCTCTCGCTAGTGGAATCATGGGGTTAAGGGGAATCTCTCCGCCAAAATCTAGGGCCCAAAGGACTTATTTTCAAAATATTCCGGGATAAGGAGTTAGCTCGATTTTGGGCCAAAATTCCTGTTTTGGGGCACCATTTTGGGAAAAGTGACACTGGCCTGTTGCTTCAAATTTAGTTATCAAAGAGCCACTAGCGAAGCGGGTGCCGTACGGCTTCTCGTGCCGTCTCTGGAGACGGGCACAGCTCGAACCTGCCCTAAGCAAAGCGATTTTCGCACGGGGTGGTTGAGAAGTCTGTGATGGCGGTACAGGTTGTTTGTGATGAAAAAAAATCAAAGGACCCGCCCAAGCGAGAGCCTGGACGGGGCACCGACTCGTTATCACGATCCATTAATGAGTGTAACGGTGATTTTTCGCTAGCTAATATGCGCCGCTAATCTGACATGACCGCCTCAACGGAAGCGCTTGAAAAGGCGAGCGGTGAGCCCAGTAGAACAAGATTGAAACTAATTGCTCATCTCCAGAGTTATACTGCCCGCGGATAGGTGAGCTACCACCAGCCTGCCTAGATAATTGAGAATTGAGGAATTTGATATGTGTCCTGCTGATCCATGGGTCAGAATTCGCCTTCCCCGTGGCGAGTGGTTTTACGATCCTGTTCGGCCTCTCGGTCCGCCAGGAGGGTTTGGGGAGGTATTCGAGGGGAAAGATCAGGCGGGGAAGCCGGTTGCCGTCAAAAGATTAAAAGTCACGGCCGGTGAAGCGGCTCATCGCGAGCTAAAGATCGCGGATGAGCTTGCGGGCAAGTCATTCGAGCATGTTGTTGCAGTGCTCGACTCCGGCGAAGATTCCGAGGGCGGGGCTTATTTTGTGGTGATGCCTCGGGCCGAACGGAGTCTTGCCGAGGAATTGACGGGGCGGGGGATACCACCCTCCGCTGAAGCGATAGATATTCTCAGGCAAATTGCCAAGGGCCTCAAGGAAGTTGAAGGCCTGATCCATCGTGACCTCAAGCCGGGTAACGTGCTGCGCCACGAAGGCAGATGGAAGATAGCCGACTTCGGGATTGCCCGGTTCGTTGAAGACGCAACATCGGTCAACACCGTTCGGGGTTTCTTATCACCGCCGTATGCTGCACCGGAACAGTGGACAGGTGAACACGCGACCCACGCTACCGATGTGTATGCGCTTTCATGCGTGGCATATCTTTTGCTGCGGGGAGAACCACCATTCCCCGGCCCGACAAGAACGGATTTCCAGCGGCAGCACACGTCAGAGAACCCACCAGTGCTAATGAGCGCAGATGCACGCCTGCGTGCGATCTTCAGTGCCAGCCTCCGTAAACCGCAAAGCGGCAGGCCCCCGATAGACCGGGTGATCGCGGTGCTCAGTGACGTATTTACGAATCCAGCGCCCTCCACGCCTGCCATGGCAGCCCTCCAAGGTGTCAATGCAATAGAGGCAGAACGGGTGTCGGCCGCCGCGGCGGAGGCTGAACGCGAACGCCGCAAGAATGCGGAACGTAACGCACTGATTGATACAGGCGAAGATATTCTCCTCGTTATCATCGCCAGATTGAAAGATCTGGCCCGCCAGAATGCTCCAGAAGCAAGAATCCACGCGCCGCAACCGGGGAAGCTGAATATAGCGATGGGGCAGGCCCAACTGGCCATTGAATTACAAGGGGGAACTCCACCAAACGCCCTATTTCCGAATGCGAAATGGAACGTGTTAGCGATAGGTCAGGTCCAAGTCCGCCAAGGAGCGCCTCACGAGTGGAGCCATGGAGCAACGCTTTGGTACATGGAACTGCGAACACACCCGGGATATCGTTGGTATGAGGTCGCGTATAGACGGCACGCGCTGTCTGCAGGGCCTCTGGTCGGACCTTTTCAAATTCAGAATCTCGGGAATGACATATATGGAGAAGCGGACAGGGCTGCTGGTCCAGGAATGCATGCGATCGAGGTTGAATTCGGCCCCACTCTGATCGACGACGAGAACGCGGAGTCGTTCTTTGAACGTTGGCTAACCCGTCTGGCACAAGCCTATCAAGGACGCCTTCGTCCATTCTAAGCGCTCGATGCCCCAGGTTCGCGCGCTGGTTTCATTTGTCGTTAATAGCCGCGCGCCTTCAAAGAACCGTTTTATAAAACACGCTGTACGTCACTCTTCCACCGGTTGCGCGTTCAGTTCTTGGGCGGGTTCGCCGGCGGCCAGGCCTTGGGCGACGATTAGGCGGCGGGCTTCGATGCGGAGTTCGGGCAGGGCGCGTCCGAACCAGATGGCGCCGAGGACGCAGGCCACTCCTCCGGTGGCGACCGTGATGGGTGCGCCGATGCGGTGGGCCAAGGCTCCGCCAAAGAAAGCTCCGAAGGGAGCCATCCCCATGAACATCATCGAATAGACGGACATGACGCGGCCGCGGAGCTGGTCGGGGACCATGGTCTGGATCAGCGTGTTCGAGCAGGCCATCTGCAACATCATGGAGTAGCCGGCGGGCAACAGGAGCACGGCTGACAACCAGAATGAGGTCGAGAACGAAAAAAGAAACAGGCTGATGCCGAGGCTCGCGCAGGAGAATGACACCCACCGTCCGAGCCCTTTCACTCCGGTCTTAGCGGCTAGGGTCAAGGCGCCGAAGAGCGCGCCTACGCCGGTGGCGCCCATCAGGATGCCGAGGCCGCGGGCGCCGCCGTGCAGAATTTTGTCGGCGAAGATCGGCATCAGCACGGTGTAGGGCATACCGACCAGGCTCACCAGGCCGAGCAGCAACAGCAGCGCACGAATGATCCGGGTGTGGTTGACCCAGCGAAAGCCCTCGATGATGTCTTCAATCGGCGAATGTTCGCTGGCGCGCGGGGCGCAGTGCACGTGCATCAGAGACAGGCCGACGATCACGGCGATGTAGCTGATTGAATTGGCGGCGAAGCACCAGCCTTCGCCGATTCTCGCCACCAGAATTCCCGCGATGGCCGGGCCGATTACGCGCGCGCCGTTGAACATCGAGGAATTCAGGGCTATGGCGTTCATCAGGTCCTCTTTGCCGACCATGTCGACGAGGAAGGACTGCCGACCGGGAATGTCGAAGGCGTTCACCACTCCGAGCAGGGCCGCCAGCACGAAGATGTGCCACACATGGACGCGTCCGCTTAGCGTGAGCGCAGCCAGAATTCCCGCGAGGATCATGGAAGCGATCTGGGTGGCGATTACCAACCGCTGGCGATTGACGCGGTCGGCGGTGATGCCTCCGAAAGGCGCGACGAGGAAGACGGGAATCTGGCTGGCAAATCCGACGCTTCCCAGCAGCAGGGCCGATTTCGTCATGCGGTAGACGAGCCACGCCTGGGCTACCGTCTGCATCCAGGTGCCGATGAGAGAGATAAGTTGTCCGCCGAAGAAGAGCTGAAAATTGCGGTGGCGGAGGGCGCGCAGGGTCGTGGCCCATTTCGGCAGGCGCGCGGCTTTCCCAGCCGCTTCTTCAGCTGTGGCGGAATTTTTCTCTTCGGGCATCAGTCACTCTTTTAGAACTTTTTCACATCTTTCGGATGACGGCAACCGGCCGGCAGAGGAGACATTGCGTCATTGAGGCATTGAATCATTGAGTCATTGAATCATTGAGTCCATGACTCGATTCTGCAGATTTCCACAGCTCAGCAACGACTTGGAACTTCCCCGCCGGTTCGATCCGCGATAGAGTTAAGCGTGACCGCTTTGAGAGCATCGGATAAGGGAAGGATGAAACGATGAGCGAAGATCCTAATCGTCTGGAACATCATCTAGATCTAGAACGACGAGGCGCGCAGCGTTTCGAACTGCACCTGCCGTTGGCGGTTCACTTCGAGGGACGGACTGTACCCGGATTTGCTCAGAATTTGAGCGGCCGTGGAATTTTCTTTTACGCCGAGACGGAGCTTCCGGCAGGAGCGGTGGTGGAATTGACTTTTACCATGCCCGCGGAAATCACTTTGGGGGAAAACATGCCGGTTCGGTGTCGTGGGCGGGTGTTGCGCTCCGCCGGTCATTCGCCGGCAGGTCAGCGAACCGGGATCGCCGTGCAACTCGATTCCTATCAGTACCTGCCCTCCGACGAGGCCATCTGCCAATTCGTGCGAGTTTCGGTCGCGAGCGCCGCAGGAGCGACTTCGGGCCCGATACTGCGCTGAGGACATTTCCGAGGCCTGGGTCTATCTTTTTTGCTTCAATCTTTTTTGCTTCAATCTATTTTGCTTCAATCTTTCTTCAATCTTTAATCTTTCTTAAATAATCTTTCTTCAATCGTTCTTTACCTATGAGAGCGACCAATTGGGAATTCACGAACCGAGCGCTGGTCTTCGGGATGATCCTTGGGTTGTCGTTTCCGCTCTACTTCTTGGACCCTCAAAATTCGACCGCCGCATTGGCCAACTGGATGGGGCCCAAGTTGCGACTGGATGCGGATCTCGTCGCTCGTCTCCTTTTTGCTTTGGCCGCACTTTTGCTGTTTGTGGCCGCTCTCATCCGCACCTGGAGTTCGTCGTATCTGCACGCGAGAATTGTGTATGGGGCCGAAGTGAAGACGGACTCGCTGGTTGCCGATGGGCCTTACAGGCGGGTCCGGAATCCGCTGTACTTCGCCAATGTGTTGATGTCCATCGCCTTCGGTTCGATGATGAGCCGGGTCGGGTTTTTCGTCGCCGTGCTGGCAATGCTCGGGTTCTGCTACCGTCTGATCCTGCGAGAAGAAGACGAACTGCAAGCGCATCAGGGCGAACGGTATGAAGGCTACCGAAAAGCGGTGCCGCGCCTGTGGCCTGCTCTCGGGCCGCGCATCCCTTCCGCCGGAAACCCCGCCCGATGGACTGAAGGATTCAAGGCGGAATCCTGGTATTGGGGATTCGCGGTGGCACTGGCTGTCTTTGCCATGACCCTAAAACTGAAGCTCTTTTTCGCGATACTGGTGGTAAGCCTCGTCTGGTTCTGGGTATCCTCGGCGATTCTTGAAAAGAAGAGAAACTCGCAAGCCTGACCTACCCCGTTGGGCGTAGTCGGGAACTCGGACTAACCCAAGAGTTAAGACTTCTCTGTCTTTTCAATCTCTGGGCTTTGCCTTACAATTAGGCAACCCAGTAGTCTTGAGGGTTGTCTCCCACTGATTGAGGAACCTGCTGGCGATCCGCCGCTTCGTCTGAGGTGTCCTTCGATTACGAAGGTCATTTGGCCCCGACACTGGAAGTTCGTAACATGATAATGAACGCAGAGAATCGAGCCATGCCCGGGATCGCCGTTGCCCTCCTCACTGAAGACCGCGAACAATCTGTCGTACTGAATAGCCGTGTGGAGAGCACTAATCTGGCCCGCACGGTGCTGAGCCATGTCGGTTTGCCGGCGGGACCGAGCGATGCCGTTTTGCGTCAATTGCAGGATCAGCACACCGAAGTTGTCCTGGTGAACATCGATCCTCAGAATCCGCAGCGCGCCATCCGCACCATCGAACTGATCCACACCAGCCTTCCCGAAGTCACAATTTTTGCCGTGGGCGAAATGAACCAGCCCACGAACATTGTTTCCGCCATGCGAGCCGGGGCGCGCGAATTTCTGGATCATGGCGCCAGCCGCGAGGCCTTGATCGAAGCCTTCACGCGCTTCACGGCCACGTTGAGCCGCGCGCAACGCAGTTCGAGTAAGGCCCGGGTCTTCACTTTTCTAAACGCCAAGGGCGGAGCCGGCGCCACCACCGTCGCGGTGAATACGGCGGTCGCATTGCAGGAGGCTCACGGGCGCACGGTGCTGGTGGATTTCGCCCCCATCGGCCACGCTGCCCTGCAAATGAATCTGCGGCCTCAATTCACGCTGATCGATGCCTTGCAGAACCTGCATCGCATGGACGGTTCGCTGCTCGATGGCCTGATGACGCCCTATCGCAATGGCCTGCATCTGCTGGCCGGAGCGCAGCAACCGCACAACAGTTTCCCGAACGCGTCGGAACTGGCTCGCCTCTTCGACCTGCTGGTAAACCAGTATCACTTCGTGGTGCTCGATTGCTCAGGGCGGATGGATGGCACGATGCAGATGATCTGCGATCTCTCGAACGCCGTGCTGCTGGTGGCGCAGACCGATGTCGTATCCCTGTGGAGCGCTGGCCGGATTCAGGCGTTCCTGCAGGAAGGAGCGGGCCGCGATCGCCTGCGGGTCGTGCTCAACCGTTATAAGAAGATTCCCGGCTTCACCGACGAGGATGTGGAGAAAGCCACCAATTGTAAGGTGCTATGGAAGGTGCCCAACAACTTCCAGGTCATCGGGCCGGCGATTGACAAGGGCAATCCGGTGGCCGCGC
>Ga0316363_10001095_pt1 | contig 25868 bp, 26 predicted proteins | sample Sb_taG_3_FD_200459 | JGI IMG/M metagenome (GOLD analysis project Ga0316363, IMG submission 200459) | Peat soil microbial communities from Weissenstadt, Germany - Sb_50d_a_PC metaG (v2) (version 2) | ecosystem: Environmental > Terrestrial > Soil > Wetlands > Peat | place: Germany: Weissenstadt...
CAGAGTTTTCGGAACCCAGACACGTCCACCTTCGCCGCGGGCCGATTCCGACATGAGCCGGAGCTTGTCTTCGCCGGGGATGCAGGTGGGATGCACTTGAATGAACTCGCCATTCGCGTAATAGCAGCCCTGCTGATAAAGCGCGGACTGGGCTGATCCGGTGCACACAACCGAGTTGGTGGACTTGCCGAAGATGGCGCCATTGCCGCCGGTCGCAATGATGATGGCGTCGGCCGGGAAGGTCCGAATTTCCATGGTGCGCAGATCCATCGCACAGATGCCGCGGCAAACGCGCGTTCCGTCGAGCACCGCCGAGAGAAACTCCCAGTGCTCGTACTTCTTCACCTTGCCTTCGGACTCGTAGCGGCGGACCTGCTCGTCGAGCGCGTAAAGAAGCTGCTGGCCGGTGGTTGCTCCGGCAAACGCGGTGCGGTTATAGAGCGTGCCTCCGAAGCGGCGAAAATCGAGCAGGCCCTCGGGAGTGCGATTGAAGGGAACGCCCATGCGGTCGAGCAGATCGATGATGCCGGGAGCGGCCTCGCACATGGCCTTGACCGGCGGTTGGTTGGCGAGGAAGTCACCACCGTAGATGGTGTCGTCGAAGTGGATCCAGGTGGAATCGCCTTCGCCCTTCAGGTTCTTGGCGGCGTTGATGCCACCCTGCGCGCACACCGAATGCGAGCGCTTTACGGGGACGATGGAGAACAGGTCAACCTCGCCGCCCATCTCAGCGATCTTGATGACGGCGGCGAGACCTGCCAGGCCGCCGCCTACTACGATGATTTTCGGAGTTGCTGCCATGCTGTATGAATCCGATCTGCCGGGCCGGGCCCGGGCCTGCTAAACCACTATCGCATTACGATACTTTCCGAAGCATTGGGGTCTAAAGGCTGGTTCGGCGTCGCCAGGAATCCGTACATGCTGCCCGCCCCGATCGCAACCAGGACAAGAGCGAGCGCGAGGCAGACATAGCCAAAGCCACGGCGCGCCGCTTCACCGGTCGTAATCCCCCACTTCGCGGCGAACAGCCACAGGCCGTAGCTGAAATGCCAGGAAGCGGCGATGATGCCGACGGCGTAGAAGGCGATCATCCACGGGTTCTGAAATTCTGACTGGACTTTGGCGAAAGACTGCATAGGATGCGTCGGCAGGTGCACGCCGGTAAAGCGCAGGAAGTAAGTATGCTGCACGATGTAGATGAGCGTGATGATGCCGGTCCAGCGATGAGTGGTGTAAAGCCAATTGCCAGTCCAGGGATAATTGGCGACGTTGGTCTCGCCTTGATACCAGATCCAAAGGCCGTAGAGGCCGTGGTAGGCGATCGGAATCCAGATGAAGAACAGCTCCAGCAGAAAAACGAAGGGCAGGCTGTTCAAAAACTCGACTTGCTTGCCGTAGGCCAGTGGGCCTTTAAAGGCTTCGGCGTTCGAGATGAAGTGTTCGAGAAGGAAAGCTCCGATGGGTACGACGCCGCTGAGGGAATGCAGACGGCGCAGCAGAAACGAGGTACCCTCGCCAGCGCGCAGTGGAGCGACGCCCGCTTTGATTCTGGGAGCGACGGGATTGGCAGTTGACGCCACGATGACGGCTCCTTACATGGTCCTATGTGCAAACCCGCTATTATCGTTTTGCGGGGGAAGGGAAGTCAAGGAGAGTTGTAGCAGGAGCGTCGTAGCAAAGGATGTTTTGCGCAGAAGCTCAGTCTCGTTCCCCTGCCTTCGAGACGAATCATTTTGATTGGTTACCGAGCCGACAAGCGGCTAAAATCCAACACGTCATCAGTTGGCGAGCGCGAATCGCAATGAGAGCGATTTCAATATTTGTGTTGATTTGTGCGGCAGTCGCGTCGGCGCTGGCGGTTCCAGCTCATTCAAGATGGGCACTGCATTCCTATTCCGGCAAAAGAGACTTCTACATTGAACAGCCGAGCTGTCATCCGCTTAAGTATTTCTTAAGCGATCCCAAGCGTTTCGACTATGGTGACGACTTGTTCGGGAAATCGCCCGCGGACCTTAAAGACAAAGTTGAGTCACAGCGCATCGGCAAAGTTGCGGACTTCACGATCCATGAAGTGATTCACAACATCAATGACGGCGACCTGGTTATGAAAATGATTCTGGTGGAACGCAAGGCTGGCGAGTTCTGTGAAATCTTTCAGCAGCAATACGATGCGGTCATTGTCATAGCGGAGCCAGCCTATCTTGTTAATGTCAACTCGGAGACAATCCTTGCCACCTCCGACCGTGTGACCGGGAATGGCGCGTTCCGTGTAGAAGAATACTGGACCTTCGACAAGGACGGGCCGATTCCGCTCGATGTGAGTGCCAAAATCAAAGAAATTACGGATAAGCTTTTGCCGCAGGGCAGCACCATCATGAACGGCAGTGCCTTCAACATTCGTACTCTCAGTTACTCCACGCCGGTCTGGCAGGCAGGGGACGCGCACTGTTGTCCTTCAGGCGGAAGCGTCCACATACAATTCGCTCTGAAGAACCATCGCCTAACGGTTGTCAACCAGGGCTTCGAGCCCAACTAGGCGTAGGCTGGGTTTCTGGGCGAGGCGATCGGGCTAGGTGGCTCGATTAAGGTCGGTCTTCCCGCGATCCATCCACTCCAGGAATCTTCGGAATGCTGCGCCACGATGGCTGTACCGCGACTTTTCTTCGGGGTCTAATTGGGCGAACGTCTTTTGGATTGCGGGGAAGAAGAAGAGCGGGTCGTATCCAAATCCGTTGTTGCCTCGTGGCGCGTCCAGGATGATCCCCTCAGCAGTACCGCGGAAGCTGTGCAGCGAGTGACCGTCACGGGCGACGGCCAGCACGCAGATAAAACGCGCGCTGCGCTTTTGTTCTGGAACCCCTTTCAGTTGGCGCAGCACGCGCGCGTTGTTGGCTTCGTCATCCGTGTTGCACTCTGCCTTGTGTGGTTCGTCGGCAGCGTAGCGGGCAGAATGAACCCCGGGAGCGCCGCCAAGGGCGTCAATCTCCAGGCCGGAGTCGTCGGCTAGAACCAGTGCGCCGGGTACAGCCAGACTGTAGGACTCCGCTTTCTTGCGCGCGTTCTCCTCGAAGCTGGCTCCGTCCTCGACCACTTCGGGCAAAGAAGAAAAGTGCGGGATGTTTGCGATCGTGATGCCGTAAGGAGCGGCGGCTCCGGCGAAATCGCGGAGCTTGCCGGCGTTCGAGGTTGCCAGCAGAACGGTGCGTGAGGTCATGCGGCGGGGCTCGCAAGGTTCGCTGATATCTCCGGGCGTCGCGTCCTGACCCAAACCGGGATGACCCAAGCCGGTTTGATCCATTCCGGTCTGAACCAGGCGACAACGAGCACAGCCAGGCTGATCAGCGAGAGGATGTTTCCGAGGAGACGATCGATCGTCCGGCGGAAATGGATGCGTACATCGCTGCCTCCGGCGGCAATGGGAATGACGATCAGGCCGGTGACATCGGTTTTCTGCGTTGTGATGGGCTTGCCGTTCACGACGACCTTCCATGCCGGGTAGCTGAAAAGGCGCACGGTCACATTTTGCGGTGCGGCGGCGTAGACCGTGAAGTGTTTTTCCGTCGGCCCCCACGCCAGCATTTCGCTCTGAACCGGTGCTCCCGAGGCATCGCTTATGCGAGGCAGGGTTTTGTTCAGTTCGTAGGCGTCGTCTCCGGCCGGGACGTATTCGTCGGTGCCCTCGTAGCCGGTGCCGTCGACGATGGCATCGTTCATCTCGCGGATATCGCTGGCCTTCTCCCACCATGGTGGCTGGATGCGATAGCCGGCGACGATAACCGCGGCCAGCAGAACGGCAGACGCTACGAAGCGCGAGGTCCAGGTCCAACGCTTGGCGGCCATGGCCAGAAGCATTGCCAAAGCGGCGTTCATCGACAGCAGCCAGCGGAAGGGAAGTTGCACGAAGCGGAGCTTGGGCAAGTGCTGCCAGAGCCAGTTGCTCACCGAAAGCAGGAGGACCGCGCTGACGACACCCCAGGCGGAAAGCAGCACCCACGGACTTTGGTCAGCGGCTACCGCGGTCGCGCTGGACGCGATTGGACCGCCGAAAGCCTGCCCTGAGCTTGTCGAAGGGTCGGCTGCCCCCCTGCGCTTCGCCCGCCAGCGGCGCGAAAACCAGATCGCAAAAGCGAGGATGCCGATTTCGACAACCGCTACGGTCGAAACCAGAAGATTGAAGCGGTTGTGATCGGGATCGGCGATGGTGGTGAAAAGAAAATTGTCGTGCGGCCGGACTCCCGGTGACAGCACCTGGCTGATGTTGATCCATCCTTGTTCGTAAATTGCCGGGAGCAGATAAAACGAGGCCAGGCCGACTCCCAGGAGCATCGCCAGCGCCGTCCGGATTAACGTCCGAACCAGGGGACGCCAGACCTGTGGACCCCATGATGGTTCGCGCGCGGCCACACGCGCGGCTCCAGTCGCAGCCCCAGTCGCAACGAAGATCAACGCCAGCCCGGCCGTCGCGTAATAGATCATCACGGCCGCTGGCACGTTCGTCAGCCAGGCTGCGGCTAGCGTGAGACTCAACCCCAGCGTCGGGCGATGACCAGGCTCGGATTCCCGCAAGAAGATCCGCAGAAGACAAAGCAGCTGAAGCGGCAACAGCGCCGCCGCCAGCAGTTCGGCGTATGCGCTCCGCCAGTAGACGATAAGCAAGTGGTAGGGATTCAGCGCATAAAACACGGCCGCAAACAACGCGTCCGCGGCCGGGAGCCACTCGCGGGCGAGCCGGTACATGGCCGCTCCGGTAAGCGTGAGCACAATCCAGCAATAAGCGCCCGGCACCATCGTCCAGGGCAGAGCAGCACCGAGCGCGGCGCCGAGAGTCCAGGAAGCCGGGGGATAAAACAGGAAGCGAGCCTCGCCGTATCCCCAGTACGCCAGCGCCGCCCAGCGCGGATATGCGATGCCGTGCTTCCACTGGCCGAGGACTTCCATCCACGAAAACATGTGGAACTCGAAATCATGCCCGGAGGGACTGCCCCACCAGAAAAACGGAGTGATGGCCACCAGACAGCAGCCAGCTAGCACGAACGCACGCGAGATCGGACTTCTGAGCAATTTACCCTAACCTTGAAACGACAGGCTGCGAAAAAGTGAACCGGCAGATACTCAGTCCTCAAGCTGCACCTGACATCCCGTAGAGACGCGGCTGGCCGCGTCTCCAGCGCCCCAGGAGCCGGGGCAAGCCCCGTCTCTACAGGCAGAGCAATTCTATTGCATCAGAAAATTCTCGGAAAATTAACCGAAGCGAAACTATTCAGGAAGGGGTGTCGAGGTAATCTGCGATCAACTAGATGGAACAGCCACCGGGTACTGGGCCGACGCCAAAGACGGGGTGCCGATCTGGTTCCCGGTTTTTTGCTGGGATCCTTTTTCTGGGATCAGGGGCGCTATCGGCCGAGCGCTTTACTGGCTGGCTCCTATTGGCTAACGCTCGCCGGAGTTCGCTGTTGGTGCAGTTCGGCGAGAAACGCTTCTTCCGCCAGCGCAGTGCCGGTCCGCAGCAATTCCAGGAGTGGATCCTCCGCGTCGGTTGCAGCGCTGCTGGTTTGGCCTAGGTCCTGGTTTAGATCGACCGCGCTGGCGACCAGAGCGCGAGGAGAAGTTTCCAGTTGAGGAGTGGCGCCGGGCTGGCCGGTGAGGAACGCGATGAACTCGCCGACGCTTTTGCGCTGATCTTCCGTGCGGGCGGGGAATTCAATGCCCATGCCATGTCCGGGGTGCATGACCCGGACCAAACCTTCGGTGTGAATCTCCATCCCGGCGGCGCGCAGGCACAGGTCGACGGCGGAGGACTGAGGGAAGGGAGATTCGGTTTGCACATAGCAGCCGCCCAGACTGAGATCCGTCAGTTTACATTGGGTGACCGCGTCGGGTTCTTCGGGCAAAGCATCGTGTGAACGAGCAGCCAGCCACTCTCTCATTCCCTCGCGCATCTCGGCGTCCATGTCGAGAAAGCGCAGGCCGGTTTGACCGTTGGCGGTGCTCCAGACGACTTCCGCGTCACCTGCAATGCCAGCGCCGCCGGCGGGAAGCTCGAAGGAGACGTGAAGGAGAGCCGCGGATGGAAGTGGCTTGGCCGCCAGCACATCCATGCCGCCGGTGCTCAGGTCGAGCAGAATGGCTTCCACCGTGTTGCTCTCGTCGATACGAATCGAAACTGCCGCCTGGACGGCGACCCGCAACGATTGCCGCCTTTCGCGCTTCAGCAGCGCCGTGGCAGCACGCAAAGTGTTTTGCGCCTGCTCGTGGGCGACGGGCTTGGTGAGGATGAAATGAGCTCCCGCTCCGAGGATTGAGCGGATCTGCGAAACTTCCTGTAACAAGGCAACGGTGACGGGCGGATTGCGGTCGGGACCGGCGAGGTGGCGGCAAGCTTCGAGCACCAGAGACCCCGCTTCGGGATCGTCGAAGTCAACGATGACCTGATCGAAACGCTCCTCCGCCAGCCGCGTCACGGCGACATCGGCCGCATTCGACCGATCCACCGCAACGCCGAACTGTGCCAGGACCTGAATCAGCGTTTCCGCAGTCGGGTCATCCTTTGACACCAGCAGTGCCTGCAATATCATTAAACCGAGCCTCCCGCCTCGCGCTGTGCCTCTACGGTCAGGCTTCTACGGCCAGCGCGGAGTTACGCTACGCCCTGGCTTGGGCGCGGCAGGCGAGGATTGAGCGCTGGCCTTGGCAGCCATCGCGTTGGAGTTTTCCTCATCCACTTCCGTCAGGACTGCGCTATCGTCCTCGTTGTCATTTTCGGCAAGCAAGGGCGCGACTTCGCGCAGCTTCTCTGCCGCCTGTTGCAGCATCTCGATCTGCTTACCCAGCTGTGTGTACTGCGCCTGCTTGCGGCGCAAAACCTCATGGATATCCTTCATACAACCCCCTGCGCCTGACTGTAGGTTTGGACAAAGGCAAGGTCAACGCAAAATCCACCGTGGACCGTTACCGCGGTAATCGAGCCATAGGACGTGGGGCGCGCTTCAAAGCGGCTTTCGGATCAGGCTCGGCTAAGGGCACGAAGCAGTGGAGGCAGTTCCGAGGAGGGGCCGGTTCGACGCGAAAATCGAACCTCTTCCTGCAAAGGTCATCAAGTCGATCAAGCAGCTTGTGCTCAAAATCAAAGGCCCCGCCTTGCGGCGGGGCCATGAGGTGAGTGTTCTGGCCGATCAAACAATTTAAGCTATGTCCCCATCATCTTGCGACGAAATATTCCAGCGATACCCACAAGCCCTGTTCCGAGAAGACCCAACGTTCCGGGTTCCGGGACAGTGAGGGTCGATTTGCCCATACTGATGTGCCCGATACCTTGAGTGAGCTGTCCGTTAACAGTGTAGATGTCCTGGGTCGTAAATCCATGCACATTACGACCGTTCCACAGCTGGCCCGCGATGTCGCCGCTGAGAACGTAGGTCAGGTTCTTCTTGCCAGGCGCGCTAGTCAGAGTCCAATCAATCGGACCGACGAAAGCGCCGGTGAAGATCGCGCAACCTGTGCCGCAACCCGCCACCCCTGTTAATTTGGCCGCCCACTTGCCGACGCCCATCACGTCAAATGACGAGCCGGTGGCTGAAAAAGTTCCGCCATACTGGAGTGAGCCGGTGAGCAGAGCGCCGGTCGAGAAGCTCACGAAACCGAGAGCGTGCCCAGGAGTAGCTTTGGCGAGGCCCCAGGTCTCCATTTGCGATCCAATCGAAGAGATGCCCGCAGTCGAAATGCTAATTGAGCCAAACTCGTTCGTGAAATTAATTGGGTCCGCCCAAGCGGCAATCGGCAGCGCCAAAGCCAGCAATGCTAGAACTAACACTCGCCTCATTTTAGTTCCCTCCCTTTTCCTGGTTCTTTCCCGAGATTCGCCTTGAAACTTGCGTCAAGGCGCAGGTCGCCTCGTTCTTATAATGCACTTGTCATTCCAAAGCTGCGGAAACTTGGTTGTCATTACTTATCAACAACTTACAACCATCTTCCTTGCTTCCTCGCAATCTAGGACTGCAATCTGCTGCATACTAGCAACCATCGCTTTCCTAGATCGTCCAGCGGCTCAATCCAGCAGGCGGTCGCGCCGACTACGAAACGGAGCAACTACGGATTCGGAATCGGCAGGGGAATCTCGTCACCAAAAAGAAGAAACTTAAGCTTAGAGAGACCGCTTCCAGAACCCTGGTGCGACTGGCAGTAACCAATCGCGAGGTGACCATCGTACCACGGACCCGGCATTTAGCAATTGGCCCGTTGGTGCTAGTCCATCGCTCAAAAGTGGCATTCCGCTCGCGGTCCAGATGCCATATCTTTTGCGGTGAGCAGTTCTGGGGGAGGGCTGTTCGGGCGTCCCGTGATTCTTTGAATCCGGGGCGCTTCTTATTTGTGGTGGAGTTTCCTGAGGAGCGCAAGTTCCCACACCGTTACGGCTGCTTCCAGAATTACCTGCCAGGGTCGTCTGAGAGCATCGGTATTTCTTCATTCTTTCCCGATGACAAGCTGCGGTAGGCGGCGTCCAGAATGAGCTGGTTCTGCCAGCCTTGCTGGCCACGCACTGGAAACACTTCCCGACCTTCGACTGCGGCAGCGAAACTGTCTACCTGCCTCGCGTAGGCAAGTTGGTTGGAAACGGTTTCTTCGGCGACGCGTTGTCCGTTGCGCCACAGTTCCAACTTAACCGGCCGTTCAACGTTCAGCGCATCATCGGCCCGGAGGACGCCGGCGTCACCGACAATCTCCAACGGCGTGCGATAGTGTGCACGAGTTGAAACCAGCACCGCGGCCAGCGTGCCCCGCTGAAACTCCAGCGTCAGGACGGCCGCCGCTTCTACGTCGCCCGACTGCTTGCCCAAACAACGCTCGTCTGCGCGACCGAGAGCGCTCACCAGCCGGGGCTCATCCTGCAGGATGTATCGCAAGGCGTCGATACCATGGACGCCGACGTCGGCGATGGGGCCACCTCCCGCGATCGAGCGGTTGTAGAGCCAGGTCCGGGCGTGGCCTGCGCCGGGATACGAGAACTCCGCCCGCGCAAAGATCGGCCGCCCGATGTCACCAGCGGCGATGCGTTCGCGAAATCTCGCCGTGCTTTCTGCAAAGCGAAAGACCTGGGCGACGCCGAGGAGAACGCCGGCGTTGCGCGCCGCTTCGACCATCCGGCGGCATTCTTCCGCATCCACGCCCATCGGTTTCTCGCACAGCACGGGCTTGCCCGCAGCAACCGCGGTGAGGACATCCTGCAGGTGGCAGGCATTCGGAGTGGTGACCAGCACGGCGTCGACTTCGGCGCAGCGGCTGAGTTCTTCGGTAGAGACGAAGACATGCGGGATCTCATACTGTGCGGCGGCCTCGCGTGCCTTGCGGGAGTCTCGGCGCGATAGAGCGACCACTTTGCAATTCCGAGCCAGCGCGAAACCCGGCATCAGCCGCCGCACGGCGTGCAATCCGAAACCTGCGATGCCAAATCGAATCATCTGCTGTTCCCCGCAAGCCTTTGAAATTGTAACGGGGAAAGGCCGTGGATGAGCGCACGGCTGGGCCAGACCCCCTCACCTACCAGTCCCAGTCGAACTCGACGCGCGAATTGCCTTCGACATTGAGACCGACCCAAGTGACGATGTGGCCGCCATCAGTCCTCACGGCACGGTTGTCGGTGATAAGTTCCCTGCCCTTGATTCCGCTGACTCTGAAGACTTGGATCTCCTTGCAGGCTTTGTTGTCCGGGAAGAGGATCACCACCGATACGACCCGCGTGGGATAGGCCGCCGACGCTTGCCACCACTCATGTTCTGGATTGGTGAAGCCGGTAGGGAAAGTGAACTCGTTGGAGATCATCTGGTAGTGTTCCGCGGGTTCATTACCGATGGGCAGGTGGTAGTCATAATGTACACCGCTGGCCCCAGGGTCGTTCGTCGGAACGAATCTCTGCTCACTCAAGTCGGTGAGCGGTTTCCAGAGGATACTCTGGCCCCTGGTGAAATAGGGCAGGATAAAGTCTTCTCGCTTGCTCGAGACCTTGTGCACATAGTCGGATCGAGTTACCACCACCGGAAGCGTCACAGGAGTCCACCGCGTAAGATCGACCAGATAGGATGTGTGCTCAATCAGATAGGTGCTGGCAGCGAGGACGCCGGTGTTCTCGCCGGTCTGCTGAGATGCGGCGAAATAAGTCGTGGTACCTACCAGCGCCGATGCCAGCAGGTTGAGGCCCATGAATGTGTAGATAGCCCGGAGAATCCCTCTGCGCGGACTGCCCGGACGCTGTTGCTCAAGATGAATCAGCCAGAAGGCCAGAAGGGAAAGCAAGAAGCAGAGCCCGGCGAGACCCAGGCGGAGGATCTCCAGGACATTTAGGTTGGACAACATCTTAAGCATGGCACTACCCGGCTAACGGCGACATCTCGGGGTGCGACGGCACACTGCACCGGATGCTTGCTTCAACACTAAATGGTGTGATGAGATTGAAAAACGTTACAACGTCACTAGGATCGCGGCGGTCGCACAGGTCTCTGGCATTCTTCAGCGGCGCGGAGGGTGCAGCCACCGTCGATCTTATGTATGAAGCTCCAAAAACAAGAGTTTTGGAATCCTAGGATAAAACCGCTAGTCTGGAAGTCGCAGTCTATTCTCATTTCAACCCTCATTTCAATTCGGCGGATCTGACGCGTCGCGCGACCGGTTCATTTCTTCCTGTTAGTTTCACCCGCTTCTCTAACCCGTTATGTGTACGGATAGAAGACGAAAAACAGCAGCGACAGAGCGGTCAGCGCCCAGAGCGCTGGGCGAACATCCCGCAAGCGCCCCGAAACCAGTTTGCAGAAAGGATACAAGATGAAGCCCGCCGTCATGCCGATACCCACGTTGTAAGTGAACGCCATCAGTACAATGACGCCGAAGGCTGGAACCAGTTCGGTGAGGTCGTCGAAGGGAATACGGGTGATCGGAGTCAGCATCAGCAAGCCAACAAAGATGAGCGCCGGTCCGTATGCTTGCGGTGGGATGGCGGAGATGAATGGCGCGAAGAACAAAGTCCCGGCAAAGCACAGCGCCGTGATGACCGCAGTCAGGCCGGTTCGGCCACCGGCCTCTACTCCAGTGGCGGACTCGATATAGGCGCCGGAGGTGGTGGTTCCAATCACGGCGGCGAAAGTTGTGGCCAGCGCGTCGGCCATCATCGGGCGCTCGATCTGCGGCAGGTTACCGTCTTTGTCGAGGAAACCGGCGCGCGCCGACACACCAATGAGCGTGCCCATGGTGTCCACAAAAGCCATAACAAAAATCGTCAGCACAATAGGAAAAAATCCCCAGGTGAACAGAGTGTGCAGATCGAACTGGAAAAAGACGGGCTGCAGGCTCGGCGGATGGCTGACCCAACCTGTCGGCGCGGGAGCGACGCGCGTCACAAAACTGAGAAGCGCGGTGGCGAGAACTCCGCTAAGAATCGCGGCCGGGAAACGGCGAATGGTGAGCACCGTCATGAGCAGGAAACCAAAGACGGAAAGCAGGACCGAAAGCGAGGTCAGATGGCCCGGCCGAACCGGCGCCCCAGGTAAACCCATGGTGACAATGCCGGTCTGATTCAGCCCGATGAAGGTGAGGAACAATCCGATGCCGACGGCGTAGCTGTAACGGAGCGTGGTGGGAATGGCGTCGACCATCCACTGGCGGAGGCGGAACAGAGTCAGCAGAATAAAGAGGATTCCGGCCAGGAACACGGCTCCCAGAGCGCTTTGCCACGTGTAGCCGAGCACATGAACAACCGTGAACGCGATGAAAGCGTTTTCGCCCATGTACGGACCGATGGCGAAAGGGCGGTTGGCATAGAAGCCCATCAGCAGCGTTCCGAAGATGGCGGTGAGAATGGTGGCCGTGAGCGAGGCGCCAACCGGCATGCCGGCAGTTTTCAGGATGGCAGGGTTGACGGCCACGATGTAGGCCATCGTGAAGAAGGTAGTGAGTCCGGCAACAATTTCGCGGCGGACGGTCGTCTGGCGATGAGAGAGTTCAAAGAACTGATCGAGCCAGTGCTTCAAGTTGCCCTCGCGTGGAAACTCAGAATTGTACATTCGCCGCACTCGAAGGACGAATCGAGCCGGGACTTCGAGTGCGTTCTTGAGCGATCAGCGATTACTCAACTCGGCGAGCAGCGTGGGATCGATGTTGCCGCCGCTGATCACGGCGACGTTGATCGCCGTCTTCGGCAACTCGTCGGCGTGGAAAAGAAATGCGGCTACGGCCACGGCGCCGCTCGGTTCGGCCAGCGTCTTTGCGTTCGCGCTTAGAGCGCGCATGGCCTCGCGAATCTCGTCCTCGCTCACGCTGACGATGTCATCCACATAGGCGCGGATATGTTCGAAATTGATCGCGCCGATGCTCTGGGCGCGAAGGCCGTCGGCGAGCGTCTGCGAGACTTGCTCCGCCGGGGAGGAGACGATGCGGCCGGCGCGCAGGCTGGCTTGCGCATCGGAGGCAAGCTCGGGCTCGACGCCAATCACCTTCACCAGGGGATGATTAAGCTCGGTATTGCTGAGTTTGATGGCGGCCGAGATGCCGCTGATCAATCCGCCTCCGCCGACGGGGACCAGCACGGTCTCAACGTTGGGCAGATCTTCATTGCGAAAGTCTTCGAGAATTTCGAGCCCCACCGTGCCCTGGCCGGCGATGATCTTTTCGTCATTGTAGGGCGGCACGATCACGTAGCCGTGCTCGGCAGCCAGTTGCTCGGCGCGCAGGCGGCGCTCTTCACTGCCGGGGCCGACGGTGACGATCTCCGCTCCGAGCGCGGCGGTGGCGTCCAACTTGTTCTTCGGAGCATTGCCGGGCATGACGATGATGGCCTTTACGCCCAGCGCCCGCGCCGCGTAGGCCACGCCTTGCGCGTGATTGCCGCTGGAATAGGAAATGACTCCGCGGCGGCGTTCTTCGTCGCTAAGGGATGCGACTTTGTTATATGCGCCGCGCAGTTTGAAAGCCCCAATGGGCTGCAGGTTCTCAAGCTTGAGGTAGAGCTTGCGTTGATCTGAGGTACCCGTCCATTCGAACAGGGGGGTGCGGACGGCGATGCCGTGGAGGAGAGTTTGGGCCGCGCGAATATCGTGGAGGGTAACCATCTTTGTTTCTGCCATTTAAGCGTGCCTTGTCCGGGAGTTTTTTGCAACGGCGCTACATGCTGCATCATGCTTCACAGATATTGACATCATGATGCCTTACAGTGTAGCATCACGACATGCGGACTACACTTTCGCTCGATGACGACGTGGCCCAACTGTTAGCCAAGGAGGTTCGCCGATCTGGCGATTCTTTCAAGGAGGTAGTGAATCGCTTTCTGCGCGCTGGACTCATGGCTTCAAAACGGCCTGCCCGAAAACCTTTCGTCATTAAGCCGTGGGACCTTGGGCCACCCTCCGGGCTCAACTTCGACAACGTGGAGGATTTGCTCGACACGCTGGAAGGGCCAGAACGCCGGTGATCGTTCTCGATGCCAACCTTCTCCTGTACGCTTACGGCGCAGGTTCCCAGCGTCATAAGGAGGCGCGTGCCTGGCTGGAGCAGGTACTCTCCGGCACCGAGCCCGTGGGACTGCCGTGGCAATCTCTCGCGGCATTTATTCGGATCGCGACGAACCCGCGGCTGCCTGGGTTTCGGCGCTCGATCGAGGAAGTGTCGCGCACCGTTGACCAGTGGTTGGAGCAGCCGAACGTTCGAATGCTGACGCCGGGCGATGACCATTGGCTGCTGCTGCGGAGGATGATCGTCGAAGGGCAGGCTTCAGGGCCTCTGGTAAGCGACGCGCAACTGGCCGCCTTGACCATCGAATATGGCGGAGTGCTTCACACCACCGATCGCGACTTCGCACGGTTTCCGGGGCTGCGCTGGAAAAACCCGCTGAGCTAGAACGCGAATCGTGGTCCTTCAAGCGAGAGATGCTTTGTCCCTAGCCAGCCTAAAGATGCTGCTCTGACCACGCACCAGGCCGTTTAAGAATCTAACGAATTGTGGGTCCATAGCGTGCGGAGGCAGATGTGGGTTTCCATCTCCATGACTCATCATTGAGACGCCAACGTAGGGTGAAAGAGGAACCCAAAATCGACGGGTTGGGTCCTTGAGAATTTGCGATAAGTCGGCAATTTTCAGTTCTGGAGTGCTGGTGGGCACCCAGATCGTATTGTCGTTCATTTGGATCACCACCACGGGATTATCCCCCGTAATAAATTGCTCGCCGACATGAGGCAGAGAAGTGTAGAACTGCACGTCGGGGAGACTCTTCAGCCAATCGTCCAGGATGGCCATCATCTTTCTGAGCATCACCCGGACAAAGGTGCTCGTATCGACAGGACCTCCAGCCTGCTGCTCGATACATTGCTTGTGCGCCAATGTTCTCACCGTTTGGGATGCTACAAATCTACAAAGAGCCCCCAGTTCCGGACCCGTGATGTTTGAGAACCGGTTTTGTTCTTCCTTAATCTTTTGGGATAGCGCGGCGAAGGGCGTCTCTACGGCTTTGTTGAAGAAGTCTTCGACTTTGTCATCCTCCGTCCCGTTCTGCTTTCTGATGTAAAGGCTACTTCTCTTTCCCACGGAGCGGGGATTACGGTGTACCGGCACCTGCTTGTCGGCGAACTTTACCCAGACCCTGCCGGAGGAATCCGCAAACCCTCTCTGGTAGCACTCGGGAAGAAAGTGGTTCTTGCGTTTCAGGTTTGCCATCTAACACTCATAGCTCAAATCTCCAGTATCACCGGCATAATCAACGGCCGCCGTTGCGTCTGCCGCGAGATGTAGCGCTTCAGGTCGGTGCGGATTTTTTCCTTGATTACGCCATAGTCGGCTTTCTCTTCGGCGCTGGAGGCATCGAGGGTTTCCATGACAATCTCGCGGGCGCGCTCGATCACGCCGTTTTCGCCGGGCGCGAATCCGCGGGTCACTATCTCGGGCGAAGTTTCGACGAGTCCGGTGAGCTTGTTGATGGCGATGATTGGCATCACGAAGCCGTCTTCGCTGAGGTGGCGGCGGTCTTTGATGACGATGTCTTCGACCACGTCGGTGCGCGAGCCGGAATCGATGCAGACGCAGCCTACGTTGACGCGTCCAGCCTTGCGGGCGCCGAGTTCGTCGATTTCGAGGACGTCTCCACTTTCGATCAGCAGCACGCTGCCGACCGAACCATGCATCGACGCGGCCAGTTCGGCATGCAACTTGAGCTGCCGGTATTCGCCATGGATCGGCACAAAATACTTGGGCCGCACCAGGTTGATGATGAGCTTCAATTCTTCCTGGCTGGCGTGTCCGCTGACGTGGATCGGCGGGTAGGAGCCGTCGTCATAGATGACGTGCGCTTCGCGGCGGAACAGGTGGTCCACCATGCGGAAGATGGCTTTTTCATTGCCAGGGATGATGCGCGATGACAGGACGACGGTATCGCCCTTCTCGATTTTGGCGTGCTTGTGGTTATCCACTGCCGCTCGCGACAGCGCCGACATGGGTTCGCCCTGCGTGCCGCTGATGAGGACGCACACCTTCTCAGGCGCGAAGTTTTTCATTTCGCCGGGATGGATCAGCATGCCCTCGGGGATCTGGACATAACCCAAATCTTCAGCGATCTCGGAGGAGCTGTTCATGGAGCGGCCGATAAAACAGATTTTGCGGCCGTGGTCGCGCGCCATGTCGACCGTCAGCTTGATGCGATGAATGGAGGACGCGAAGCAGGAGATGAACAGACGCCGCTGGGTGCGGGCAAACACCTCGTCGAACTTGCGGCGAACAGCGCGCTCGCTCGGAGTGTAACCTTTGCGCTCGACGTTGGTGGAATCCTGCAGCAGCGCCAGCACTCCTTCTTTGCCGTACTCGGCGAAACCGTGCAGGTCGAAGAGGCGATTGTCGGTGGGCGTCGGATCGACCTTGAAGTCGCCGGTATGCAGCACGACGCCAACCGGCGTGTGGATGGCGAGCGCGACACAATCGACCAGGCTGTGCGTTACCTGCAGCGGATGAATGGTGAAAGGCCCAACCTTGAAGCGCTCTCCGGGACGGATTTCGCGCAGGTCGGAGTCGTCGAGGAGCTGGTGTTCGTCGAGCTTATCCTCGACGTAGGCCAGCGTAAACTCGGTGCCCCAGACGGGAACGTTCAGTTCGCTGAGAATCCAAGGCAAGGCTCCGATATGATCTTCGTGGCCGTGCGTAAGGACAATGCCGCGCACATGCTTGCGATTTTCGAGCAGATAAGAAATGTCGGGCACGACGATGTCGACGCCCAGCAACTCGGCTTCGGGGAACATCAGGCCGGCGTCAACCACGATGATGTCATCGCCCCAGCGCATGGCCATGCAGTTCATACCGAACTCGCCCAGCCCGCCTAGCGGAACAATATGCAGTTTTCCTGTTGGCATTAGACAAATTGATGCTAGCACAGCGAGAGGTTCGTGTAGAGACGGGGCATGCCCGTCTCCGTTGGTCGCAACGGGAGACGCGGCAAGCCGCGTCTCTACAGGAAATCGGAGGTGCGTTAGACTGGCTGATAAACTCCGACTCGAAAATGGCGGACGAGAAAAAGTCCTGGCTGCGTCGGCGCGTCGAAGGCGCGATCAGCGGAGGTCTGACTCGCGCCTACGAGACGATCAAGGTCGATCCCGGACGCTTCCTGATGCAGTTGCGCGTGGCGCATGGGCTGCCGCTGGCAACTTTTCACGGAGTTTATACGCTGCCGGTGGAACGCCTCGACGATGTGGCGGAGTCGGTGATCCACGGCGGCATGAAGCTGGCGGCGGCGGAGGGAGCGGGGCTTGGTCTCGGCGGAATCCTGACCATCGTGCCGGACCTCGGCATTCTTTCAGCCATTACCATGCGCACCATCCAGAAGCTCAGCCTGATCTATGGGTTCGAGTTGAACACCGACGACGAAATCGCTGAGCTATGGATTGCAGCGGCCAGCGCCGCCGGGGTGGACATCAGCCGCGAGTTGCTGGAAAAAGAAGTGGTCAACCGCTTCGTGCCGCGCGTGATCCAGCGGATTGCGGTCCAGGCCGGCGCCGATGTGGTGGAGAAGTGGACGGGACGCCTGATTCCGATTGCCAGCTCGGCCATCGGATGCGCGCTGAACTATTACTTCGTGAAGGCGTGGGGCGAGCGGGCGCGGGCACATTTCCGCGCCAAGCATCTCGAAGTGCGGCTCAGGTTGGCAGAGGAACAAATGCAACTTCCAGGCGCATCTTCGGCGATGTTGCCGTTGTGACCCAGGCAGCCGGCCATGAGCCACCCCCCCAACCAGAGAACCCAGGTTGGTGTGTGTCTACCGCAGCCACTCTTCCAGTTCAATCCCGCGCTCAGTCTTCTCGTCGCGATACTTCACGATCACGGGCGTGTAGAGCGAGAGGTTCCAGTCGTCGGATTTGCCCTTGCCTTTTTTCACGGCGCGCGATCCGGGGACGACGACCGCGTTTTCTGGAACCTCCAGCGGCCGCTCCGCTGACGCCCGGTAGATTTCGCCGCGTACCAGATCGTAGAGCGGTGTGGATCGGGTCAGAATCGTTCCCGCTCCCAAAACCGCGCGGGCGCGGACCAGCGTGCCTTCGTACACTCCGCAGTTGCCGCCAACCAGCACATCGTCCTCAATGATCACCGGAGCGGCGTTGACGGGCTCCAGTACGCCTCCGATCTGCGCGGCGGCGCTCAGGTGCACACGCTTGCCGATCTGCGCACAAGAGCCGACCAGCGCATGCGAATCGATCATCGAGCCTTCACCCACGTAGGCGCCGACGTTGATGAACATAGGAGGCATGCAGACAACGGACGGCGCAACGTAGGCCCCTTCGCGGATGGAAGATCCACCAGGCACCAGACGAACACGATCGGCGAGGGTGAGACGACGGGCTGGGAAAGTGTCCTTGTCAATAAAGGAAAGTACGTCTCCGTCCGACATCTTTTGTAGCTCGCCAAGACGGAAGCCCAGCAGGATGCCTTGCTTCACCCAGGCGTTGACGACCCAGTGTCCGTCGACTTTTTCGGCGGCGCGAGCCTCGCCCCGAGTCAGAGCGGCGCGGAAATCGAAAAAAATGGCGCGGGCTTCGTTGGGCTTGTCGATCGTTTCGCGCGTCGATAGACGTTCAATGGCCGACTTCAGAGTGAGTATCGAGTCTGGCATAAGATGGCTAGGAGCCTGTGGTGAAGCTTGAATTCCCAAATTCAGCGCATGAAGGCGCGTTGATCCTGATGCCCTTGCGGCATGCCTGAAGCCATGCCCTGATACGAATCTCACCTACACAACGGCCCGCTAGAGAAACAGAGGGCCAAGCGCTAAAAGCTAGAAGCTAGAAGCCAGAAGCTAAGAGCTTCCCTTACGCCACGCACTTGCATTCGCTGCGGATCAGAACACCGGGCATCTGATGAGTCGCCTCGCGCGCCTCGGTGAGAGTGCCGTACGGTCCGTGCCAGCGCGAATGATTGGGATCGTGCCCGGCGGGGCGTCCTTTGCCGGAACTGCACTGTCCGCAGGATGCGCGGTGCAGCATCGCTTTGTGCGGGCCCGCTGCCCAATTTTCGTAAATATAGAATTCGGTGGCAGCGGCCGGCGGGGCCGCGGGCCGGGCAATCAATCCGACGTCGGTCGCGACCTTCTGCAGCTTCGATCGCGTGTCGCGGCGCATGGGAAGCAAGGGCAGGCGATAGACTTCTTCGATCTTACCCATCATCGCGAGCACGGCCTTCACAGGCAGAGGACTCGATTCGATGAAGTTGGCCAGCATCAGCGGAAGATATTTGCGGTGGATGGAGCGCGCCGTGTGCCAGTCGTTCGCCAGAGCAGCGCGCGTCATCTCCGCCATTTCGCGGGGAATTTCGTTGGAGGCAACCGAGATCACGCCCACGCCGCCGAGCGCGATCACCGGCAAAGTGACGGCGTCGTCGCCGGAAAGTACAAGGAAACTCTCCGGCACCGAGTTCAGCACCTCCGCGATCTGCGTCATGTTTCCGCTGGCTTCCTTCACGCCCGCGATATTCGCAACCTCGGTCAACCTCGCCAAGGTCGCGGGTTCGAGATTGGCGGAGGTGCGGCCCGGCACGTTATAGACGATGACGGGCTTGTCGACCGCTTCGGCGATCGCGCGAAAGTGCCGGTATTGGCCTTCCTGGGTCGGCTTGTTGTAGTACGGCGAAGCGGTGAGGATGGCGTTGACGCCCGGCCGCGCCGCCACTTCCTTCGCTTTGGCCACAGCCTCCTGCGTCGAGTTGGAGGTGGCGCCGGCGACGATCGGCACGCGTCCGGCTACGACTTCGATGGTCACGTCGATGACGCGCAGCCACTCATCGTGGTTGAGCGTGGGAGTTTCTCCCGTGGTGCCGCAGGGAATCAGAAAGTCGATGCCCGATTCGATCTGCCAGGCGACCAGATTACGCAGGGCGTTTTCGTCTACCGCGCCGTCCTGAGAGAACGGCGTGACCAAAGCCGTACCACATCCTCGCAGTTGCATGCCTAAGGATAACTCTTCTCGTACACGCTTGCATTTGCCAACCGTGATGCCCTTCCTCCCGCGCGGGAGGAAGGGCATTTTCGCGAGGCTAATGCGCGTGGGGTGGGTGAGGGCCGACGGTTACTTCTTGCTGCTCAGCTTTGACAGTTCCTCGATGGTTGCCTTGTCGTCATAGACTCCGGCGGCTACCACGTACGGGGTACCCTTGGCGCCCAAGTAATAGCTGATCTTGCGGGAGCCTTCCTTCTCGCCGGGCTTTGGCCACCAATACTCGTTCCAGACGCCCGAAGGCTTCTTCGCTGCATCGCACAAGCCTTCCCGGTTGACGTTCTTCCCCCTGGTGTCCTTGATCGACATGATGTCTGTGCCTACTGTCTCCGGCTTGAGGGGGTAGGCCACTCTGAGCTTCTTGTCGCAGTCAAAGACAAAGATATAAGTGTCTTTCCACACCCACGGACTCTGCCTCTGGTTGAACTGTGCCACGTCACCCGTCTTCGATAGGGTGCTGGCCGCTTCTCTTACCTTGGCAATGACCTCCTGAGCGGTTGCGTGGTCCTGCCCAACGGCGACAGGGCACAGGGCGACGCTGAGGAGAGCCACCGTTACACCGGCGAAAATCTTGCTGCTCTTCATTGGGAATCTCCTTTTTTACTTCACGCTGGTCAGCTTTGACAGTTCCGCGATGGTTGCCTTGTCGTCATAGACCCCGGCGATCGCCAGGTAGGGAGTCCCTTTGGCACTCAGGTAATAGGCGAGCTTGCGGGAGGGCTCCTTCTCGCCGGGCTTCGGCCACCAAAACTCTTTCCAGACGCCGGAAGGCGTGTCCTTCACTGTCTTGCAGAAGGCTGCTGCGTCCGGGATGATGATTTTTCCCGATTTCGCGTCCTTAATTGTCGAGATCTCCTGGCCTATCATCTCCGGCTTGATGGGATGAGCCGCCATGACTTTCTTGTCGCAGTCATAGATGAAGATATAAGTGTCTTTCCACACCCACGGACCCTGCTTCTGATCAAACTGTGTCACGTCACCTGTTTTCGATAGGGTGGTGGCCGCTTCCCTTACCTTAGCGACGACGTCCTGAGGGGTTGCGTGGTCCTGCCCAACGGCGACGGTGCACAGGCCGACGCTGAGGAGAGCAACCGTCACACCGGCGAAAATCTTGCCGCTCTTCATGTGGAACCTCCTTTTGTGGCTTGAAAAGCGGCACCAGTCTACACCCATCTCCCGTGTTTGCAACATTGCGAAAGTACTTTGTCTGGAGGCGATTTATGCAATGCGAACCAGCGTTACCTAAAGCTCGCGCCAGACGTTGCGGAACTCGTAGAAACCTGTTTTCGCCGCCAGCCACTCGGCGGCGCGCACGGCGCCTTCGCCGAATCCGCGGCGCGACTTGGCGTCGTGGCACAAATAGATTCGATCGCCCGAGGAATTGAAGACCACCTCATGCACGCCGACCGCGTCACCCTCGCGAAAGGAAACGATCTCGACTTCCTGGCCTCCGGATTCGCGCACAATCTTCTGGATCGTGATGGCAGTTCCGGAAGGAGCGTCTTTTTTTTGCGCATGATGACGCTCGAAAATCTGGCCCGAGTAATCGTATTTCAGGGCGGCCGCTGCGGTTGCGGCGATCTCGAAGAACAGGTTCACACCGATGGAAAAATTCGACCCGTAGAGGAAGCCCGTCTTGGCGGAGAGCACCATTTCGCGCAAGCGCGGCAATTGCTCGTACCAGCCAGTGGTTCCGACCACGAGGTTCTTTCCTGCGCGGATGCAGGCCTCGGCGTTGGCGATGACCGCCGCGGGCGTGGTGAAGTCGATCACAACGTCGATAGCGGCGAGCGAATCAGGCGTAAGAGCGCTGGCGCCGGCGTTATCAGCGGAAGACAGAACTCGCACATGATGCCGGCGCGAGAACGCGACCTCTGCAACCATCGATCCGGTTTTGCCACGGCCGAGGATTAGGAAGTTCATGGAGGAGCCTTTCACCGCCGAGACGCCGAGAAAATCTGGAAAACAAATGTCTAGCTCCCGTTCTTGGTTTTCTCCGCGTCCTCTGCGTCTCGGCGGTGAAAACGATGTTACGCAAACACTTCCGGATCCACCTCCGCGAAAAATGCGTGGTGCAGGCGCCGGATCACCTCGGCCGCGTCGTCTTCTTCAATCACGAAGGTCAGATTAATTTCGGAGGCGCCCTGCGAAATCATGCGGATCTTCACATCCTCAAGAATACCGAAGACCTTGGCGGCGATTCCGGGGGTGTCACGCAAATTCTCTCCCACCAGACAAACGATCGCCTTTCGCCCCTCGTACTTTACGTCCGCGATTTTCGCCAGATCGGCGGCCAGCGCCGGGATGGCTTCGTTGGTCTCAGCCGTCACCGAAACGCTGACTTCGGAGGTGGAAACCACGTCCACCGCTACGTTGTGACGATCGAAGGCCTCAAAGATGGACTTCAAATATCCGTGCAACAGCAAACGGCGCGGCGAGGCGACCTCTACCAGCGTGATCTTCTTCTTGAGCGCGATAGCCTTGAAAATGTTCGCACAGCGCGGGGCACGCGCCGTTATCTTTGTCCCTTCGCAGGTGGGGTTCAGCGAGTTCAGAACATAGACCGGAATGTTTTGCTGAATCGCGGGCAGCACGGTTGCCGGATGCAGAACCTTGGCGCCAAAGTAGGCGAGTTCCGCGGCTTCGTCAAAGCTGATGACCTTGATGCGGCGGGCCTCGGGAGTAAGGCGGGGGTCGGTGGTCATCATGCCGTCGACGTCGGTCCAGATTTCGATGCGTTCGGCATGGAGGCCGGCGCCAAAAATCGCTGCGGAAAAATCCGACCCTCCGCGGCCGATGGTGGTGGTGATGCCGGCCCGGTTGGAACCAATGAACCCGCCCATCACCGGAACCTTGCCGCCGTCGAGTAAAGGCTGGACCTTCTTGCGCAGGCGCTCGTTGGTTTCTTCCATTTGAGGAACCGCGCGGGTATAGCTGCTGTCGGTGAGCAGACATTGCCGCGAATCCATGTGCGCACCCGGCAACCCGCGGGCAACAAAAGCGGCAGCGATGATCTTGCTCGAAAGCACTTCGCCGAAAGAGGCAACGTAATCGTAGGTGCGGGGAGTGATTTCGCCGACCGCGCCAATGCCGCGCAGCAATTCGTCCAGATCTTCGAAATCGGCGCCCAGGTCGCCGTGAAATTCAGTGAACAGGGCGGTCCCAAGCAGTTCTCCGGCAGTGTCATAGTGGCGTTCGCGCAAGGCACGCGCCATTTTGAGAGCGGTCTTGCGATCGCCGCCACCGGCAGCCTTTCCCATGGCAAGCAGGGAATCGGTGACCTTGGCCATGGCGCTGACCACCACCACGGGACGGTCCGCCAACCGGCCCTGGACGATGTGGGCTACGCGGTCGATCGCCTTGGCGTCCTGCACAGAGGTCCCGCCGAACTTCATGACGATCATGGGCGGGGGTGCTCCTTAAAGCAGCTGCCAGTTGCCAGTTGCCAGTTGCCAGACAAACCTGCGTCGGCACGGCCTTTACTGGCAACTGGCAACTGGCAACTGGCAACTGTTTTCACCCGAGATACCCCTTCGCCTTGAGAAATTCAGCATTGAGCAGCGCAGCCCCGGCCGCGCCGCGAATGGTGTTGTGCGACAGGACGGTGAACTTCCAGTCGAGGACGTTGCACTTGCGCAGGCGTCCGACCGCGGTCGTCATGCCGGCGCCCAGGTCACAGTCAAAACGCGGCTGGGGATGATCGGGGGCTGTCATATACACAACGGGCTGAGGCGGCGCGCTGGGTAAACGAAGTTGCTGCGGTTCGGCTTGGAAATCATTCCAGGCGGCGATGATCTCCTCTGGCGCGGCCTTTTTCTTCAATCGGACGGCGACCGATTCCGTGTGGCCATCTTCCACCGCCACGCGATTGCATTGCGCGCTCATGGCGAAGGGAGCCGGGTCCACGTGCCCTCCATTCAATACGCCCAGCAGTTTCAGTGTCTCCTCCTCCATCTTTTCTTCTTCTTTCGCGATGTAGGGAATCACGTTGCCCAGGATGTCGAGCGAAGCCACTCCGGGATATCCGGCCCCGCTGACCGCTTGCATCGTGACCGCCATCACGGTCTCGAGCGTGAAACGACGATGTAACGGAGCCAGCGCAATCACCAGTCCAATGGCGGAGCAGTTGGGATTGGTGACGACATACCCGCCCGATTTGCTGCGCCAGGATTGTTTTTCGAGCAACCGAATGTGGTCGCCGTTGACTTCCGGAATCACCAGGGGAACGTCTTGCTGCATGCGCAAGGCGCTCGAGTTGGAGACGACCGCGCAGCCGGCGGCGGCAAATTGTGGTTCCAGTTCGCGGGCGATGGCCGCATCCAGCGCGGCGAAGATGATCTTCGGCGCCCCTTCAGGGCTGGCCGGCGAGACTGTCATGTTTGCGATCGGTGCCGGGATGGCAGTCTTCAAACGCCAGCGCGCAGCTTCGGCATACGTCCGGCCTTCCGAACGGTCGGACGCCGCCAGCCACGACACTTCAAACCACGGGTGATGTTCGAGCATCTGGATAAATCTCTGCCCAACGATGCCCGTGGCACCGAGAATTCCTACAGGAAGTTTGGTCGACATAGTGAAGTGTAATTTTATACTAGAGAGTTTTCTTAGGGGAATGCCGCCGCTGATCAACGGGCGAGATCGATGCACGCGGCCGTCCCTTTTCTCGCGAGACGCAGGAATACGACCCTCGGTGCCTGTTCGACTCTCGAGCGCTGATGTACGCTTTGCCTACAGCTGGTTTCATAAATCGGTTTTGGGTTGGGCACGGCTTCAGAGCCTGCTCTGAGCAGAGCCGAAGGGTACCGTTCAGGGCCTTGAAGAATGCGGGCTTTAGCGCTTGAGGGACGTGCCTTCCGAGCGGAAAGGCATTTATGAAGCCAGCTCTAGGAGTGACTATGTCAGAACTGCGTCAGAATTTTGCTACCAAGGAATGGGTTGTGATCGCAACCGAGCGCGCCCGCCGCCCGGAAGAAATGGCGCGCCACCGCGAGCGGAAGCCGGTGGCATCGTTTGTCGCGAACTGCCCTTTTTGTCCGGGCAACGAGAAGCTGACTCCGCCGGAAGTTCTGCGGGTACCGGCCGCGATGGATGTTTCGTGGCACGCGCGAGTAATACCGAATAAGTTTGCCGCTCTTTCCCGCGAAGCGCAGCCGACACGCACGGTACACCGGTCGCGCCGATCGGTAAACGGCTTCGGGGTTCACGATGTGATTGTGGAGACGCCCGACCACTCTCAGGTTCTGGCTCTGATGCCCGATTCCTACGTGGCGGAAATCCTCCATATCTATAAGACTCGCTACGATGAACTCAGCCTCGATCCGCGCATCGCGCACATTACGATCTTCAAGAATCATGGAATCGACGCCGGCACGAGCCTGGAACACCCGCACTCCCAGATGATCGCGACTCCCGTGACCTCGCTCCAGGTGCGCGAGCGCTTTCAACACGCTTTGCGATACTTCGACGACTATGGCGACTGCATGTTCTGTCAGATGCTCGAAGAGGAATTGCAGGAACAAACCCGCATCGTCGCGGTTTCCGAGCACTTCGTCGCGCTCGAACTGTATGCCTCGCCGGCCCCGTTCTGCACCCACATTTATCCGCGGCGGCATATGGCCAGCTTCGGCGATGTGAGCGCTGCCGAGATGAACGATCTGGCGCGCATGTTGCGCTCGACGCTGGCCAAGCTCTACCACGGGCTGGCGGACCCGGATTTCAACTTTACGATTCGAAGCGCTCCCGCCGAGAGCGTCGGCGTGAAGTACTTTCACTGGTACCTGAGTGTGATCCCGCGGCTGACGCGAGTGGCCGGATTTGAGCTGGGCTCGGGAATGTTCATCAACACGGTGCTGCCGGAAGCAGCAGCCGAGTTTCTGCGCAAAGTCGATGTGGAAAGCGTGAAGAACCGAGGCGCAGCGGCCACGTCGTAGAGGCTCGGGACCCAGCACGCCAGCCCTGGCGCGTCAGGCGGCAACCGTCCGGGCAGGGAGGCCGCGAGTTTGGCGCGTTGGCTCTTCCAGAATGTCGAAGCCATGCGAGGCGACGTTAGACAGGTTCGGATGGGACACCACCCCTCTGAATAACTCGGTCCTCGTGTATGCCTCATATGCGGCACGGTCCTGCCACGTGTACACGCCACCGAACGTGTTGCTGGCCGGGTCGGCGAGCCAGACCTTGGAGATCAGCCCCGGCAGTGCGGCAAATTGCGGGGCCAACGCCCGGCAGAGCTTTTCGAATTCCACCGGCGTCGTGTTGCTCAAATTGAAATTCACTATCTGGATGTACATGGTTGTACCCCCCAATTGTGCCCGAGTATAGCCACGGCGAGCGCGGGCGTCAATGAGAAGCCGGGGTTAGAACGCGCCCACCAAACCGTGGTCA
>Ga0316363_10001096_pt1 | contig 25868 bp, 22 predicted proteins | sample Sb_taG_3_FD_200459 | JGI IMG/M metagenome (GOLD analysis project Ga0316363, IMG submission 200459) | Peat soil microbial communities from Weissenstadt, Germany - Sb_50d_a_PC metaG (v2) (version 2) | ecosystem: Environmental > Terrestrial > Soil > Wetlands > Peat | place: Germany: Weissenstadt...
CACCTGATAGGCGTCAATTATGAAAAACCTGGCCTTCTTGGCGATCAGTTGCGTCTGGACTTCGCGCGGCAGATGGTCCCAAACTTCGTCCTTATTAAAAGGGCTATTGAGCAGGAAAACGCCACCGGAAACCAGCGCGCTGAGCATGTCATAGCGCTCGAGGAAAATCCATTGATGGCAGGCCACGAAGTTGGCTTTCGAAATCAGGTAGCTGGAGCGGATCGGCTGCGGCCCGAAACGCAGATGCGAAACGGTCATCGCGCCCGACTTCTTGGAGTCGTAGACGAAGTACCCCTGCCCGTAGTTGTCGGTGTTTTCGCCGATGATCTTGATCGAGTTCTTGTTCGCGCCAACCGTGCCATCCGCGCCCAAGCCGTAGAACATAGCTCGCACCACATTCTCGGGCTCGACGGAAAAATCGGAATCGTAATCCAGACTGGTATGGCTCACGTCGTCCCGAATGCCGACGGTGAAGTGGTCTTTGATCTTTGAATTTGGCTTCGCCAGGTTGTCGTAAACGGCTTTGACCATCGCGGGCGTGAATTCTTTTGAAGAGAGCCCGTAACGTCCACCGATGATTTCCGGCGCGACCTTCAGCGTTCCATAGCCCAGCTTGATTCCTTCGTGAATCGCGCTGACGACGTCGAGATAGAGCGGCTCTCTCCCGGCGCCCGCTTCCTTAGTGCGATCGAGAACGGCGATCTGGCGCACGGTTGGGGGAAGAGCCTCGAGGAATCGCTGGACGGAGAACGGGCGGTACAGCCGGACTTTCAGCAAGCCAACTTTCTCACCCTTCTGGTTCAGATGATCCATGTTGAGATAATCCACCGTCTCGTGCGCGGTCTCCGCGCCGGAGCCCATCATGACGATCACGCGCTTGGCATCGGGTGCGCCCACGTAGTCGAACAGGTGATAGGAACGCCCCACGACCTGTGAAAACTTGTCCATAACAGCCTGGACCTTATCTGGACAGGCGTCGTAGTAAGGATTGCAGGCTTCCCGCGCCTGAAAGTAGACGTCAGGATTTTGTGCGGTACCGCGCAGCACGGGATGGTCCGGAGAAAGCGCCCGCTGCCGATGTTCGACGACACGATCCATGTTGATCAGGGCGCGCATGTCGTCTTCGGTGAGCATCTCGATCTTGTTGACTTCATGCGAAGTGCGGAAGCCGTCAAAGAAATGCAGGAAAGGGATGCGGGTTTCGAGCGTGGCCGCATGCGCGATGAGCGCCAGGTCCATTGCCTCCTGGACCGAATTCGACGAGAGCATCGCAAATCCCGTAGTTCTGCAAAACATCACATCCGAGTGGTCGCCGAAAATCGAGAGGGCGTGGGTTGCAACCGTGCGCGCGCTGACGTGGAATGCCGTAGCCGTAAGTTCGCCTGCGATCTTGTTCATGTTGGGGATCATCAGCAGCAGGCCTTGCGAAGCCGTGAAGGTCGTGGCGAGGGCCCCGGTCTGGAGCGCGCCATGAACCGCACCGGAAGCGCCGCCTTCGCTCTGCATTTCGATCACGTGGGGCACGCTGCCCCAGATGTTGGCCACTTCTTCCGACGCCCATTGGTCCGCCCATTCGCCCATGTTCGACGAGGGGGTGATGGGATAAATGGCGATGACCTCATTGAGGCGGTAGGCGACATATGCCACTGCCTCGTTGCCGTCCATGGTCTTGAATTTACGCTTCATGAAATCCCCTTCTGCCTTCTCTGTAACTCCGCTCGTTCTGAGGAAATGGTTATGTAAAGCATGACGGAACAAGGTGATATTGTCGGGAACGCTGCTCACAGCGACGTGTGATTCGCGTCACAAATGAGAAGAATAAGAAGCCGGCCGGACTGGAAACGTCAAACTGTCTTTTCCTCGTCACCTCGGGTCAAAACCTCAGCCAGAAGGCGAGGGTGCAAGCAGCCCATCCTTCCGCGTCCTTGGGCGATCTTAAATAGTGCCGATTTTGCTTTCTGTGACTCTGGTCACAATCGTGTAAATCGTTTAGAGGTCCAAGGTTGCCCGCAGCGAAGTTAGATCTTCATCCGCGCGAATATGAAAGCCCAGGCGCTTAAAGACGGCTCGCATCGCTATGTTGTCAGGCAACATTTCCGCGGACACCACGCCTACCTTTTCATCGCGGGCAATCTGGACGACACGGCGGAGTAATTCATGTCCCAAACCCAGACGTTGATACTGATCTGAAACTAGCGCCGCGACTTCCGCTTCATTCCTGGAGTGGAGCTTGTTCATACGCCCAACGCCAATGATCCGGCGTTCTCCTGTGCCGGGATCGGTGTGCTCGGCAACCAGCACCATTTCGCGGTCGTAATCGCCGAAACAGATGCGCAACAGGCGTTCATGCGCCACCCGCCGGCTCAGGCTGAGGGAGGAGAAGTAGCGCAAATAGACGCTGCGATCGGAAAGCGTCTCGTGAAACTTACTTATCAGCGGTTCATCTTCGGGGCGGATCGGACGAATGGTAACCTGAGTTCCATCCTGCATTGTCCAGGACGAGACATACTGTGAGGGATAGGGACGGATCGCGGGCTTGGGCAACTGGTCGAGGGTTACGTTGGGCCCATGCAACACGATTCTGGCATCGAGGGCCAGCATGCGCTCCGGTGAAGCCAATAGAGGATTGATGTCAATTTCCGCAATCCACCGCCGTTCGAGCACGAGCTGGCTGAATCGGACTAACAGGTTCTCCAGAGCCGCCATGTTGACCGGCTTGCGGCCGCGGACTCCCTTGAGCGCGGTGAAGATACGTGTTTGCTCCATCAATCTTTGCGCCAGCGTTGTGTTCAGTGGTGGAAGCGCCAGGGCGCGATCGCCATACACTTCGACCAGCTGGCCACCAGAACCGAAGAGGATGACCGGCCCAAACTGTGGGTCCACGCTGCTGCCGAGGATTAATTCGTAGCCATCGAGCTTCACCATCGGCTGCACAGCGACGCCTGAGAAGTGCTCTGGGCCAGCTTTCTCCGCAACCGAAGACGCGATGGCGCGATAGGCAGAGCGGACCGCCGCTTCATCCTGCAAGTTCAGTTTCACTCCGCCAACATCCGTCTTGTGCGTGATGGTTTCGGAAAGGACTTTCAGCACCACCGGAAAGCCTATCTCCGACGCCACCGTGGCCGCCTCGTCCTCGCTCGCCGCAGCGCGCGTCTCCACCGTCGGGATGCCGTAAAGCGACAACAACTGCTTCGATTCCAACTCGGTGAGCAGAACGCGGCCCTGCCTTCGCGCATTCTGAATGATTTGTCCAACCTGATTGCGGGATGCGCTCTTCAAGTCAGACTGGTCAGCCAGTGCGGGAGTCTCGTATAGTCCGCGCAGATTGTACGTGTACCGCAACATGTGCGTGAAAGCCCGCGCCGCCGTGTCGGGATAAGGAAACGTTGGAATGCCCGCCGAATTCAGCACGGCTTCGCCGGCAGCAACGCTGTTGCCTCCCATCCAACTGGCGAGCACGGGCTTGCCATATCCTTTGGCATAAGGTTTCATGCGTTCTGCAACCTGCAAAGGATCGGCCATGGCTTGCGGGACAAGGATGACTAGCAGTCCATCGCTGTTCGGGTCTTTTGAAGCAATTTCGAGGGCGCGAGCATAGCGCTCGGAATCGGTATCGGCGAGAACATCAATAGGATTGCCGTGACTCCAGTGGGCAGGCAGGAACTCATCCAGGCGTCGGAGGCTCTCTGCAGAAAGCTCGGCCAGTTCTCCACCGCTGGCTACCAGCGCATCCGTAGCCAGGACTGCAGGGCCGCCCGCATTGGTCAGAATCGTAAGCCGCGGACCCTTGGGGCGAGGCTGTCTGCCGAGCACTTCCGCCATATAGAAAAGATCCGCGATGCTGTGTACCCGCAAAACTCCCGAGCGGCGGAAGGCTGCGTCCAACACTTCGTCGCTGCCCGTGAGCGCGCCGGTATGTGAGGCTGCAGCCCGTGAGGCCGCTTCCGAGCGGCCGGCCTTAATCACAATGATCGGCTTGGTGAGTGCGACTTCACGAGCTGCCGACACGAACGACCGCGCATCCCCCACCGATTCCATGTAGAGCAGGATGCTCTTGGTATTCGGGTCGTCGCCAAAGTAGTAGATCAAATCGCCCCAACCAACATCGAGCATCGAGCCGGTGGAAACGATTGCGCTGAAGCCAACTTGTTCGCGGCCGCTCCAGTCGAGGATCGCGACCAAGAGCGCTCCGCTCTGACTCAGGAACGCGACGTTGCCCGCCTTAGGCGCATCTTTGACGAAAGTGGCATTCATCCCGATTGTCGTGTTCATAATGCCCAAGCAGTTTGGGCCAATCAGGCGCATGGAACCGCGCCGCAACTGTTCTTGAATTTGCTGTTCGAGCGCGGCGCCGTGCGCGCCACGCTCCCTGAAGCCAGCGGAAATCACAACCGCGGCCTTAGCGCCGGCATCCACACACTCTCCGATAAGCTGCGGGACCGTCTCTGCCGGGGTGGCAACTATAGCCAAATCCACCTTTCCAGGGATGTCGCGAATGCTCGCAAACGTTTTGAGCCCCAGCACTTCCGGATGCTTGGCGTTGACGGCATACACTTTTCCTTGAAACTTACCGGGCAGCAGGTTCTCCAGAACGGAGCGGCCTACGGTGCCGGGACGACTGGTCGCACCGATGACGGCCACCGAGCTTGGAGCGAACATTGCCTCCAGGCCGTAGCTCGCTGATGCTGTCTGTTTTTCTTCACGATTCGGCGGTCGTCCCACGAGACCAGCCTCGGTCGAACTCATAATAGTTCCTCATCCCTCAATCTTGCGGCGGCGAGACCCGCCACCTCAAAGGATAGACTATGAGGATAGAATACCGGCGAATGTTTAGGATTCTCTCATCGGTAACGCCCTGTTCTGCAGGCGCGACTTGGCATATCCGCCACGCACGGTAAGTACCGGGCACGCAGCCTGAGTCAAGATCTGGGCCGTGGTGCTAGCCAGGTGTGTGACAAGTCCCAGCTTGCCGTGCACGGAGCGCACACCGAGAACAATCAAATCTGCTGCCCGATCTCCCGCGATTTCCAGAATCCGCTCCGCCGGCGGGGCGAACTGCTGGCCGAACTCGAGCAAGCATTCCGCATGACACCATGGCGCGGCCTCAGGTGGCACCAGTTCTTTGAGACGGAGCATCAGCGAGGCCTTGACTTCCTCCAGGTCCGCGATGCCTGCGGCGGGTTGCTCGACCACGTGGAGCAATGCCAGTTGTGCCTGATCTTCCTCGGCTAAGGAGACGGCATAGGGCAACGCCGCAAAGGAGTCTTCGCTAAAATCTGTTGCGAACAGAATATGCTGAAATTGAATCTCGCCGTTTGCTTTGCGGGACACATTCGGTCCTACGCTCAGAACCGGACAAGCAGCGCGCCGGAAAACCTCCTCGGCGACAGAACCCAGGAATAGTTTGCGCACGCCCGAGCGGCCGTGAGTGCCGAGGACGAGCAAATCAATCGCACGTTCTTCGATGATCTGGGCGAGTGCATCCGCGACCTCGCCTTTCGGCGTCAGCACGTCGTGGGGGAGTGCTTGCAACTGGCTCTCAAGCTGCTCGATACATCCGCGTATCCTCTTGTCTTCTTCCTCGGCCACCGCCGGCCAGCTTTCCGGCGGCATGAAGAACGTATCGGCCCCGGTGGGCATGACATGGGCCGCATGCAACGTTGCCCCAAACTGGCGCGCCATAGACAAGGCATAGGGTAGGGCTGCATTCGAGCATGGCGAAAAATCGGTGGCAAACAAGATGTTCTTGAGGGCGATCCGTCTACCCGCTCCCACCGTGTGCACAAGACACCTCCAGAGAAATGTTTCTGCTGGAGAAGTGACCGAACCCCGGGGCTGTCACCCCTCCGTGATGGCTAGGTCATGCAGCAGCTCTGGCAAGCACGAGAGCGCGCTTTCGTGTTTCATCTATAACCCTCTTTGTCGGAAACTGGCAAAGGTTGGCGAGCTTCCACTCGTGGTTCAGCCACCTGCACGCGTGGTTCAAATCTCTGTTCGACCGAGAGGGCGCGAGACACCAGGCATAGCTCCTTAGCCTTGTGTAAAAGCTTGAGGGCCCGTGCCCGATCCTCTTCCTGCGAAATCGTCAGATTCGCGCTAATCAACACCTCGCCAAAGCTGTAGCCAGTGGCACCCTTGCTTATCACACTGTCCGCTTCCACCTGCAGGTCGGTGTACTCGAACTTCGAGTATTCTGCTAGTGTCCGAAAGGTAGTCGTATAGCAACTGGCGACCGCGCAGAGCAGCAAGTCCTCCGGGGTCCACCTGCCCTCCAATCCGCCAAAAGCAGGCGGCGAAGTGAAATGGATCGCATTGGGCGCGGAACTGGACTTTGCAATGCCAGTCCGTCCAGAGGCCCACCAGGCAACTACTCGGAACCGATGCACTTCTCCCATGGTGTTGTTACCGTCCCATCCCCGCATTTCAAAGTTATGCGGCTATTAAGCCTCAGTAAAGTTGGAAATTTACGGTGATGGTGGTTTCCACCTCCACCGGTTCGCCATTCAACAGGAATGGACGGTAGCGCCACTGCTTGACGGCTGCTAGGGCAGCCGGCACCAGCATGGGATGTCCGCTGACCAACACCAGGTTCTCGATCTCGCCGGTCTTGGAAATAATGGCGGTGAGCAGAACCTGACCCTGGATGCGGGCCGATAGCGCAAGCGGCGGATAATTGGGGTCAATCTTGTGAATTAACCGCCCCTCGGTTACACCCTGAGAAACCCGAATGCGCATGGGGGGAACCGGAATTGCCAGTTTCGGCACCGCCGCGGAACTCGGAGTCGAACTGAGAATTCCACCGATTACTCCACCAAGCTGCCCGCCCGGAATTCCACCGGGAACTCCACCGGGCACTCCTCCACCAGACAGGTCCGGAGGCGCCTCTTCCTCTCGAATCATCTGCACGGTCTGCGGAATCCTGTCGGGCGTGCGCAAGCGCCCGTTCAGAATGTCACTTTCCATCACGCGCACGACTTTGGCCGCAGCTACGGATGCGGGGGGCGGTGGTGGAGGTGGGGGCGGCGGTGCCATCAGAAACGTCAGCAATTGCTGCTGGGGTAGAACGTCAGTGAACATTAACGGCACGATGAGTAGGACTCCCAACAGCAAGCATTGAACAACGAATGAAAGTACCGCCGACAGGGTGCGCCGGCGACGCTGCAGGCCGCTTGTTTCCAGTAGAACGTCGCTAAAGAACTGTTCCACTTGTACTTCTGGTGCTGAGGGCGGCACTCGCCGCGGATCCCGCACCTGGACTGGTTTCTTAACCTCCGGTTTTCTGACTTCGGTTGCAGTGCTCATGGCGACCTCCCATCTGCACAGCTCCCGTGCACTCCCGTGCATATAAATTCTCCTCGCAAACGAGCTCTGGAGACCATGCGTAACGTCACGTCCTTTTGTGATCCTGATCACGAGGGGATCGGTGATACAATTTTGGCGGAAGACGGTTCCGAATGCGCGCGCCCTACGGGCTGACCATCCTCGACAACTGCCTCACCTGCCCGATGCGGGAGGAGCATTTATTCTGCAATCTGCCGGTGGCCGCGCTGCAAAGGTTGAATGAGATCAGATCCACCGCGGTCTACCCCAAATCCGCCATGCTGTTTATCGAGGGACAGCAGCCACGGGGGGTATTTGTGCTTTGCACCGGGAAAGCGAAGCTTTCAACGTCATCGGCCGAGGGCAAGACCGTCATCACCAAAATCTCGGAAGCGGGAGATGTTCTGGGGCTCAGCGCCGCGATTTCCAACCGGCCTTACGAAGTGACCGCCGAGATGATCGAGCCGGGCCAGGCAAATTTCATTACCCGGGATGCATTGCTGCAATTCATGCGTGAATATGGGGAAGTGGCGGTGCGCGTAGCGGAGCAGCTAAGCCGCAATTACTACACGGCGTATGAAGGCATCCGCACCCTGGGACTCACCAACTCCCCTTCCGAGAGATTCGCACAATTATTGCTAGGATGGTCCAATACAGCGGGCAATGGCGATCCTTTGCAGGTGAAGCTGACGCTGACCCATGAGGAAATCGCCGAGATCATTGGCACGACGCGTGAAACCGTCAGCCGCTTGTTCTCGCAGTTTAAGAAGAAACAACTCGTGCAATTAAAAGGCGCGACCCTGATTATCCGCAACAAAGCCGCGCTGGAAGAGATGGTCAATTCCTGACCACCGGGACTTCCTGTTCCGTGTTTGCGCTATTCCAGAGCGCAACTAGCCGGAACACCCTTGTGTTCGTTCTGCTTCGATCCGGTTGATCTCCCGGCGGAGCCAGTTGCGCAGGGCCTCTTCTATCTCTTTTTGTGTGCCGGTGCGGTAGAGGGAATCGACCGTCTGACCTTTGTCGTTTAGCGGAATGAATCGGCACGGCACGTCCTTCTCTCGGAATTCCGGGGGAACCAACTGCGTCAGCAGGCATTCACTGCAGGGATGGGGCCGGGTGGAATCCGTAAAGTTCAGGCAGCTTGGAGAATCCTCAAAAATGTATGGGGCACGCCATGGCGCGAATGGCGCGTGAGTATACCCCCCCTCTTCCAGGAATTTCAACTCGAACCGCAGGATTTCAAGAATGTCGCGATGTTTGTGTGACATGGTGTCTATCCAGCCGGAGTCCGCGGACCCGGAGACCTCTCGTTGGAGCCCACTTTTCTTCTGTATTCGATCCCCTATGACATCTATAGCGGCGGTCTCCTTATACTTTCTTGGATGGTGCGCTAGTTTCCCCGAGAGCTGGGTCCGCGACCGCCTGTTCGTAACCGACCGAGGCATAGTAAATTGCTCGGTCAAAAAACTGCTCCAGCAACTGCAGCATTTCCAGTTCGCCGAAAACTTCCACCGGGCGTTCCAGAACCGATTCTTTCTTGATGAACTCCCACAGGTTATCCTTCGTCAAAACGATCACCCAAATCACCTCGCTCATCGGCACCCGCTGGTCGGCCCGCCGCGCGCCAATCTGCAAATAGCGCTGTTCAAGCTGGAGTTCGTCCTTCCCCATGAGCCACTCACCCAGATGACGGTAGATCTCGCACACCCGTTCTTGCAGTTCTTCAGGTGGGACGTTTTGTTGGAAGTTTTGGGTCAACTTGGAATTCTGGACTTGATCGAGAAGGCAAGCAGCCAGTGCTTGGGAGTGGGTCTCGATCAGCCGAACGAGACGATATAACATCATCATGACAGTCCTCCCATTCTCAACTTGCTTCCAGTCTCAGCGCCCGCTATGTCTGCAGCCATGACGGGCGGTACGGTTGTGTGTGATGAGTATCACAGAGGCAAGGCCTTGTGGGAAATGGAAATAGAGGCCGGACCAGCTGCGCTGCTCCGGCCGGGGTTCTTCTGGCCTATGCTTCAGGCCGTCACAGCCTCTACGAAGTGCTGGCAAAGCGAGGTTTCCACGTGGTAGTGCTTTGAGCGTGGCCGGCGTTGTCAGATAGCCGAGGTACGTCCTGACGGGCGTTGGCGGAGGTGACTCCAAGAAATTAAGATAAGAAACAGCACGAAATAGAAAGGCAGATTCGATGACTCCCGTAGCCTCGGTAAACTCCGCCCACCATCGCACTTCCACCCAGCCCCTCACGCCCGAAGAGTTGCGCAAAATCGACGCCTACTGGCGCGCGGCCAACTATCTTTCCGTCGGCCAGATTTATCTCTACGCCAATCCGCTTCTCCGCGAGCCGCTGAAGATCGAGCACATCAAGCCGCGACTGCTAGGACACTTTGGGACCACGCCCGGTTTGAACTTCATCTACGCCCATTTCAATCGCCTCATTAAAAACTACGATCTGAATGCCATCTACCTTGCCGGCCCCGGCCACGGCGGCCCCGGAATGGTCGCGAATACGTATCTGGAGGGCACCTACAGCGAGTTTTATCCGAACATCACTCAAACCGAAGAGGGCTTACAGAGGCTGTTCAAACAGTTTTCCTTTCCCGGAGGAATTCCGAGCCACGCTGCGCCCGAAACTCCGGGCTCCATCCACGAAGGTGGGGAACTGGGTTATTCGATCATGCACGCTTGCGGCGCGGTTTTCGACAACCCCGACCTGCTCGCGTGTTGCGTGGTGGGAGACGGCGAGGCGGAAACGGGCCCGCTGGCCACGAGCTGGCATGGCAATAAATTTCTGAATCCTGTGCGTGACGGTGCCGTGTTGCCAATTCTCCATCTCAACGGCTACAAGATCGCGAATCCAACCGTGCTTGCCCGGATGGATGATCAGGAGCTTACCAATCTCTTCACCGGCTGCGGCTGGAAACCCTATTTCGTTGAGGGACACGAGCCCGAAGCGATGCATCAACTCATGGCCGGAACTTTGGACACGATCGTGAAGGAAATTCGTTCGATTCAAGACAAAGCTCGTACGGTTGGAGATTCAAGCCTGCCAGCCTGGCCGATGATAGTTCTGCGCAGTCCGAAGGGTTGGACGGGGCCGAAAGTGGTCGAGGGAAAGCCCATCGAGGGCACCTGGCGCGCGCATCAAGTGCCGGTGGCCGACCTGCAGTCGAAGCCGGAACACCTGAAGATCCTGGAAGACTGGATGAGAAGTTATCGGCCCGAGGAATTGTTTGACAAGAACGGCAAGTTGATTCCGGAACTCGCGGAATTGGCTCCCAAGGGCGAGCGCAGGATGGGAGCGAATCCGCATGCCAACGGCGGCTTGTTGTTGCGCGACTTAGTCATGCCCGACTTTCGCAATTATGCCGTCAGCGTTCCGAAGCCTGGCACCGAGAATGCGGAAGCGACGCGCGTGCTCGGTGTATTGTTGCGCGACGTAATGAAGCTGAACGCGGACTCAAAGAACTTCCGCGTCTTCGGTCCGGATGAGACGGCCTCGAACCGGCTGGACGCTCTCTTTGAGGTTACCGATAAGCTATGGATGGAGCCGATCCTGCCGGTTGACGAACATCTCTCGCAGCACGGTCGTGTGCTGGAGATGCTCAGTGAGCACATGTGCCAAGGCTGGCTGGAAGGCTATTTGCTCACCGGGCGCCACGGCTTCTTCTCCTGCTACGAAGCGTTTATCCACATCATTGATTCCATGTTCAACCAGCACGCCAAATGGCTGAAGGTTACGCGCGAGATCGAGTGGCGGCGTCCGATCGCATCCCTCAACTACCTGTTGACTTCTCACGTGTGGCGGCAGGATCACAACGGATTCACTCATCAGGATCCCGGCTTCATCGATCATGTGGTGAATAAGAAGTCTGACATCGTCCGCGTCTACCTTCCGCCCGACGCCAATTGCCTGCTTTCGGTCGCCGATCATTGTCTGCGGAGCCGCCATTATGTCAATGTGATCGTCGCCGGCAAGCAGCCCGCATTGCAGTTTCTCGACATGGAGTCGGCCATTGAACACTGCACCACCGGCATTGGCATCTGGGAGTGGGCAAGTACAGACAAGGGGGCCGAACCCGATGTCGTGATGGCGTGCGCGGGTGACGTGCCCACGCTCGAAACCTTGGCGGCGGTCGATCTTTTGCGGCAACATTTCCCCGACGTCAGGATTCGCGTGGTCAATGTTGTCGACCTCATGACCATTCAGCCTTCGAGCGAGCATCCCCACGGTCTCCCGGATGTTGATTTCGATTCCATGTTCACGGTGGATAAGCCGATCATCTTTGCCTATCACGGCTATCCCTGGTTGATTCACCGCCTCACCTATCGCCGGCACAATCATGACAATCTCCACGTGCGCGGCTATAAAGAAGAAGGAACGACCACAACCCCGTTCGATATGGCGGTTCTGAACGATCTGGATCGCTACCACCTGGCTGGGGATGTGGTGGACCGTGTTCCCAGACTGCAGAAAGTCGGAGGCCACTTCAAGCAGTTGCTGCGCAACAAACTGGTCGAGCATAAACAATACATTTACGAACGCGGCGACGACTTACCGGAAATCCGCGACTGGACTTGGCCTTACTGATGACGATGAACGTGCTTGTTCTCAACTCCGGCTCCAGCAGCCAGAAGAGCTGTCTCTACGAAATTGGGGATGGGCTCCCAGACGATCCGCCGGCCTGCGTCTGGCAGGGGAAGATGGAGTGGGCCGATGACAAGGCTGAATACTCGATAAGGAACTCCCGCGGAGCTTCAAGAAAAGCCCTGGCATCGGCGGGCTCTCGTGGGGAAGCCATCGAGCGCTTGCTTCATAGCTTGTGGAGCGGCGAGACGCAAGCGATTTCCGGCCCTTCCGACATTGATGTTGTTGGACACCGGGTGGTCCACGGCGGTCCGCAATATTTCGAGCCCGCGTTCGTTACCGCGAAGGTCAAGTCGGCGATCGAAGGCGTTTCCGTTTTTGCGCCCCTCCACAATCGCGCTGAACTCGAAGGCATGGAGATGGTCGCGAAGTTGCTGGGTCCAGTGCCGCAGGTCGCCGTCTTCGACACCGGCTTTCATCGCACCATGCCTTTATCGGCAGTCACCTACCCTGGTCCTTACGATTGGTTCGAGCAGGGAATTCGCCGCTACGGATTCCATGGGATCAATCACCAATATTGCGCGCAGCGAGCGGCGCAGTTGCTGGGCAAGAACCTGAATTCGCTGAAACTCGTGACTTGCCACCTGGGGAATGGCTGCTCTTTGGCGGCGATTCGCGAAGGCCGAAGCGTGGATACGACCATGGGGTTTACCCCGCTGGAGGGTCTCATGATGGGCACCCGGTCGGGCTCCGTGGATCCCGGCATCCTTACCTATCTGATGCGAGAGCAACATTTCTCGGGCCGGCAGCTTGATGAGGTCCTCAATCACAAGTCGGGACTACTCGGTGTATCGGGAGTTTCCAGCGATATGCGGCAGATTCTCGCGGCCAGCAAGAACGGCGACGAACCCGCAAAAATGGCGCGCGCAAAACTGGCGCTCGATATTTACATCCATCGCCTGCGATCGGGAATTGGCGCCATGATCGCCGTGCTGGGCGGAGTTGACGCCCTCGTATTCACTGCGGGAGTCGGCGAAAACTCACCCGAAGTGCGCGCTGCGGTGTGTGACAATTTTGCCTTCCTTGGCCTGAAGCTCGACCCGGAGAAGAACGCAACGTCACCATTGGAACCGCCTTTGGAAAATGATAAGGACATCTCCGCTTCAGATGCTGCCGTCCGCGTTTTAGTTATTCACGCAGAGGAAGACTGGATGATCGCTCGGCAGTGTTGGAATCTCGTCAGGCAACAGGCAACCGCCTTTTCATGATTCGGTGACACCAATCACAGCGGAGCCACCTCGGGCGCGCGATGGAGCGCGGCGGAGAGCGAGATCCCGCTCTTTTCACAATTTGAGAAAGCCTGGGACAGGATCGCGCATTGCGGCTCGCACATCTTCTATTAGTCGATTGCCCAAGAGATTTCGGCTAGCGGCTAGTACAATCAGTTGCCAGCGTCTATAATTCGCAGCAGAAAACAAAACAGTATAAAATTTCTACGGTTCATATCGCGATTGCTGGGTGCGGGGTTCGCGCGTTTCCCACAGTCAGGCCCCAAGATGTTGATATGAAGTGATTTAGCCGTTTATTTTGCGAACGCGAAATGGCATCTCCCGTGCTTTAACTTGGAACGGGTCCAGTTCACAGACTTTCACCGGGATCTGAAAACAGATTTCAGCACAGAGAAATAAAATACTTGGGCAAGGAGCCCTCAAGCTTATGAATCGCACCTCACTGAGATTGACCCTAATGCTGGCGGCGACACTGCTCGCATCGATCGGATGTTCAACCAAGAATTACGTCCGTCAACAGACCACGCCGCTGATCAATAAGACCAATGAACTCGACGACCTGACCGCGAAGAATTCGAAAGACATCAAGGACGTCGATCAGCGCGCCCAAGCCGGAATCCAGGCCGTCCAGGCCCATGCCGCAGAGGCGGACCAGAAGGCTCTGGCCGCGGGAAGCGAAGCCGATAAGGCGCAACTGTCGGCGAACGGCGCGTCCCAGCGTGTGGACGCTCTGACCAACGTTGTCGTCAACCTCGATAACTATCGCCCGGTGGTGGAGACGGCGGTGCACTTCGGATTCAACAAGGACAATCTGACGAAGAATGCCAAAGAAGCCATTGACCAACTTGCCGCCAGCGTTGCCACTACCAAGGGATACATCATCACGGTAGAGGGTGCGACCGACTCGGTGGGCAGTGCAGACTACAACTACGATCTGAGCCAGCGCCGCGCCAATGCTGTAATTCAGTACCTGGCTGCGGAGAAAAGCGTTCCGGCCTACAAGATCTATCTGATCGGGCTGGGTAAGGATAAGCCGGTCGAAACCAATAAAACTGCCAGCGGCCGCGCCCAGAACCGCCGCGTGAATATCCGCCTAATGACCAACACTGGGGCGGCAACGACACCAGCGCAAGCGCCCAGCAACCAGACTCCGACGGCGAGCGCGAATCCGCCGTCGTTGTAAGCATAAGTTTCCCCTCCTCCCCGGAGGACTTTGCCAAACCAGGCCGTCCCTTTTGTGGGCGGCCTGATTTTTTTGGTTCCTTGTCTGGGGTTTCCGCCCATCGGCCTTTCGACCACCGCGCGGGTGGCGCCAGGAGTGTCCACAGACCCCCTGGCGACGTTTGCCCCGCAATTACATTACTTCTTGGGATTTGAAACGCTCAACGGAAAGGAGGCAATCAGATACTTGGCTTGATCGCTGTCGATCGGATCAAGCTCTAACAACTCCACACTTCGCGACATAACGAGTCGTGTGCGGTAGTAATAAACCTTCTCTGCCTCTGCTGTGAAATGCGCGAGTTCCATGCGTTGATCGACCACAGAGGACTGCAAGGTAACGCATACATGATGATCTCCCGGCTCGACGGAGACGGAGAAATAGGAATTGCCGTGGTTTGCGCCTACCCATGCTCCGTCGATCGCGAGCTTCACCGTTGGATATCCTAAGGTGTGGCTGGTACCGGCATCGTGAAAGAAGTAAACCCGCGCCTTCCCCGGCTCGGGCCGCGCCAGCGTGTGCTGGGATTCGTCCAGCTTCACTTTGAAGTAGACATTTTCGGGGCCGCAGGCTGCGGTAGAAGCGGCAGGCGGGACCTGGGCAAATGCGGATGCTGCAAAAAGCAGCATGACGAGAGCGATTCTCATGTCTTTCCTCCAATGGACGGGTCGCTTCCTATAACTGACTATAGCCCCTTTGAGTATCTCTGCCGCAACCACGATTACGCCAACTGAGAAAGTGCTGGGATGCGCTTCCTCGGACGTCTCCGCTCATCGGCCCTGCTCCGACCTTGTTCTGCAGCGATACAATAGAGGCGTGCGTATTCGATTCCTGCTCGTTTCTTTGGCGCTGCTGACGACTTTTTCGCTGGCGCAGGATGCGTCAGACAAAACGGCTTCGGACAAGGCCGCTGCGGACAAGGCTGCCGCCCGCAATCGTGAGGCCGAGGTAAGCTCCAGCCTCGATACAAGAATCGATATCAGCCCGCCCAAGGACGATGCCAAGAACCATCCCGCCAGCAAGGCTGCCGTCGCGGGTCTCGACATCTCCGACGTCTCCGACAGCCCCGACACCTCCGGCGTCCAGGAGTTCCATCCCTGGAACCCGATGAAGGCGCTGAAAGATATTGAGGTCGGCGATTTTTACTTCAGGCGCAAGAACTATCGCGCCGCGCTCGAACGCTACAAGGACGCTCTCTACTACAAAGACAACGACGCCGTTGCCAGCTTCCGTCTCGCCGTGTGCCAGGAAAAACTCGGAGATAAAGTCGAGGCAAAGAAATACTACGAACAGTACCTGAAGATTCTGCCGGAAGGTCCGTTTGCCAAGGATGCGCACGCTTCGCTGGACCGGCTCGGGAAAGAGCAATAAACGCTTCGAGCTACGAGTCGCGAGCTTCGATCAACCGGTTCGTTGTTCGCTCGCAGCACGAAGCTCGTAGCTCGAAGCAACTTACTTCTCCACCCGCGAAAACTCCCCGGTGGATGCATTCACGGCCACGCGCAGCTTGGCGGTATCGCGGTCGGTTCCGTAGATTACATGCCACAGCAGTTCGTTCGTCTGCCGGTTCCACTCCAGCACATAGAGAATGGGCGTGTCGGGTTCCTTCTCCAGCAGCTTCTCTCCGCCGTGCTGCTGGGCGACGGCAAAGGCCTTGTCCGTATCCACTTTGAGAAACTGGACATTGAAGATCTGGGTACTGGAATTCGTCGGGCTGTAGCTGTCCTCGACGCTGTGAGAAACATCGCCGGTTGCCCAGGTATAGGGTCTGGTCGTGCGCTGCGACGGCGAGGCGAATCCGGCGCGCCACTCTCCCGCCTTGCCGTCGCGGCCCTTGGAGTCCGTAGTAGGTTCTGACTCCACCCGATACGGTTGAGCATCCTGCGCCCAGCCGCGGGCGGAGATGTAGCACTTATAGAACGCGCTGCTTCCGGTGATTGCCTCCGGAGCCTTCGGCTGAGGCTTCTCCGCCGTTGCCGGCTTGCTCGGCTCCGAAGAGCACCCGGCCATCAATCCTGCTGCTAGAATTGCAACTGCACCGACTAGTTTTTTCATCGACGATTTCCCGGTCAGGCTTTCCGTAGTAGTTTGGCCTTCGCTTCGCGATTCGTCGTTTCGCGATGATTTTTCGGCGAATCGTCGTTTCGCGACTCATTGTACTGAATCAGCGCCATGAATTCCTATCTCGAACGTTTGCGGCGGGAACTTGAAGATGTAACGGGCGGTGCCACCGTCGGCGGCTTGGCACAGGCTCCTGCCGGAAAGTGGAGTGCTGCGCAGATACTGGAGCACCTTTTCCTCACCTACCAGAACACCAACCGCGGATTGGCAAAATGCCTGGCACAGGGTGCTCCGTTGGTTACGCGCGCCACGCTGACGCATCGCTTTGCCACTCTCCTGGTCGTGGATCTGGGGTATATGCCGGGTGGCCGCAAGGCCCCGGAACGTGTGACCCCGCGAGGAATGTCGCCAGAAGAGGTTCAGCAAGCTATCGCGCCTGAGCTGCAGAAGATGGACTTGGGTCTGGACGATTGCGAGCGCCGGTTTGGCGCCCGGACGAAAATCATGGACCACCTGTTCCTCGGACCTTTGACGGCTGACGAGTGGCGCAAGTTCCACTGGGTCCACGGGCGGCATCACGCGCGCCAGATTCGGGAACGCATGGGGAAATCCTGATCCCCAGGGCAGGGAAGACTATCTAATCGGCGATCTTTACTCTTTACTCTTTGTCCTTGTTGTTGTCCTTGCCGCTGTCTTTATTGTTGTCTTTGTCCGTTTCATTCTCTGCAATTCCGGCCTTGCGCGCCTGCTCCTGCAACTCGTCGAGTTGCTGCCGGGCGGCTTCAAGCGCTTTCTGCTTTGCGTCGACGTCGCTCCTGTACTGCGCGTCGCGGATGGCGAGCCCGCTGATGCTCGGATCGCTATACACTGCGGCATCGCGCAGACGAAGTTCGCGCTGGTCGAGGTCGATCTCGTGGTTCAGGGAAGCGATCTTTTCTTTCTGCTTGGCGATCTTTTCCGTCCACTCGTTCGCCGTCTTCTGGTGTTCGGCAGCCGGAGCGACGGCAGCCGCTTTCTGCCCAGCGTTGGCACCGTTCGCTGGCGGCGGTCCGACTACGCTCAGACTTTCGTTGGTGGGCAGGTTGTCGTTGTCGTAGTGGCGGGTGGTCGAACTCGACTCGGCTTTGTTCTTGCGAACCGCGCGCGCGTAATCCCCGAGTGACTGAGCGGCTGCACCGCTGACCCCGAGCAGGAGCAGAGTAACGATTGCCATAAGTTTCGTGTGCTTCATGTCATCATCCTTTCGCAAGCCCGCGATTCTGATCGCGGCTTGCCATCGCTAATATCAAGAACTCGTGGATGCAACCCGGTCGCCTCCCAGGAAGCTGCCAATGGTCCGGTCCAATTGCGCCGCTTCGTGGGCGATGCCATCGGCCAACTGGCGCGCCAGGTCCGCATCCCGGCTGCACGCCAATTGTTGCGCGTATCCCGCAATCGTAGTCAGGGAATTGCGCAGTCCCAAAGCCAGTTCCGAAGAGATTTCCTGATGTACTTTTTGATCGTGCCGGATGCGCTCAATGGCGGTCTTGTCCGTCAGCACAAGAGTCGTGCCCATGAGGCTCGCGTCTTCCGCCAGAACTGGAGAAGCCGTCACTTCGAGCACATGGCTCTCTCCGTCCCGGGTGAAGTAGTTCAGCACCAGCCCTCGAATCGCTGACTTCCCCGCCAAAGCGGGAGCCAGAGCTTGCTCGACGCTCGCTTCCGAACCCCATCCTGAACTATTGTCTTCCGGGCGCAGCGTCGCCGTGCGGAAAAGATCGCCGGCTTGCAGTCCCACCGGCGAGGCGAATCCCAGCAGCTTGCGCGCCGCCGAGTTCGCTTGCCGCACCAGACCGCTGGTATTCAAAAACAGAACGCCGCAGGAGAGGTTCGAGAGGATGGTCGAACTCAGCGTGTCGGAGGCCTTGGCTTTTCTGCGTTCTGAGAGTTGCTGGGTGGTGAGCTCATGTTTCTGCTGCTTCAGTTGCTGAATGACGGCGTGATAGGCGTGCACCGGCAACCCCTCCGCCGCCAACGGAGCGTGATTCAGCGCTTCGGGTTCCAGCACGAGATTCTTCCGCAGGCGCCGAATCAAGAATAAGCCCAACCCGAAAGCTGCGATGGCAGCGAACAGAAGCAGGCCCATGCGCAGCACCATCGGATTCGTCAGCAGCTTCACAGCGCCCTCCAATACCATTGCAGGAGCCGGTTTCCAAACAGAAACGACAAAATCGCCATGCTGCCGAGAAACACGCCAAACGGCATCTCGTAATAGCGGAGGGCCAGTCGTGCCGATTGCCAGGCGCGACGTCGGGCCTCCTTCGAAGAAATGCGCGAAGAAGTGCCGCGCGCCTCAATCCGGTGAAGACGCTTCATCCAGACCGCGAGAACCGTACTCAGTCCAAAAAGCGAACCCGCCAGCGAGGCGGCAAAAATCGTTAATACCGTGAGCTTGGTTCCGAGGAAGGCGCCGATCATCGCCATCAGCTTGACGTCGCCGAATCCCATCCCTTCGACCCCGCGGGCGCGCAGGTAAATCGCTGCCGCGCCGTAGAGAAACGAGGCGCCGACCGCCGCTCCCAGCAACGAGTCTGACAAGGACCACATGCGCCACGAAATCTCGCTTCTCATCGCGGGCGACACCATACCAGGCATGATTCGCGAAGCCAAGTCATTCACCGGAACCACCAGGCTGAACAAAACTCCCAGAGCCAGCCCGGGCAGAGTCAGCGCGTCGGGAAGAAGCTTGGTTTCCGCATCGGTGAAGATCAGGCCCAGCAGCAGGTAGCCGAGCACGGTGCATTTCAGCATCCCGAGCGTCAAGCCAAAATGCGTGTAACAGCCAAGAAAGAGCAAGCCCGTGAGCAGTTCGATCAGCAGGTAGCGCGGGGATATGGACTGCTTGCACGATCGGCACTTTCCGCGAAGAATCAGCCAGCTCAGAACGGGCACGTTGTGGTAGAGAGGGATCAAGTCTCCGCAATGCGGACACGCGGAGCGCGGCGTTACCACCGACTTGCCACGCGGCAGCCTGTAGATACACACGTTCAGGAAACTGCCAAAGCACAGTCCCAGAGCGAAGATCGCAGGTGCAAGAAAAGGTTCCACGTCGGCTAAGTGCTCAGTCTGCTTGGATTTGGATGATTATAAGCCGCTCGGGCGGGGCCTTCTAAGTACGAAGGTCACTGTCCTTCTGCCTCCTCTAAGTCATTGTGAGCAATGAGGAAAGCGCTGCTCATGCCACCCGGCTGATTTCGTGCTGTTGGGGCAAGAAGATTAAGAACACCGTTCCGGTCGCGCGCCCGTCTGCCCGGCTCCGCACCCGAATCGATCCCCCGTGTTTCTGCACAATGCCGCGCGAGACCCACAATCCGAGCCCGGTTCCGCCGTCCTTCTTCGTGGTGTAGAAAGGCTCGAAGATTTGGCGCAGCTTGTCGCGGGCAATCCCGCTGCCGTTGTCGGCCACCGTAATTCGGATTCCCTCCCTGCCGCTGGACCAGTCGCGGCCCGTCGCCACGCGGACTTGCAGAGAACCTCCGTCCGCCATCGCATCCACCGCATTCACCAGAAGATTGGCCAGTAACTGCCGCAACTCGCCAGAGTAGCCACCGATCTGGCAACTGCTGCGGTAGCGTCGCGTCACGCAGATCCGCCGCCCTGCCAGTTTGCCGGAATACAACTGCAGAATCTCATCCATGATGGCCGCAGGATCCATCGAACCCGGAGAACTGGCATCGCGGACAAACCCCAAAGTTTGTTGTGCCAATCGTGCTACGCGTCCCACCTCTTGCTCTGCCTGGGTCAGATACTCCATGGCGTGGCTGGAGTCATGGCGCGCCAGGTAAAGCAGGTTGACGACGGCCTCGAGCGGATTGTTGATCTCGTGCGCAATGGACGCGGCGAGCCGGCCCGCGGTAGCGAGCTTTTCGCTGCGGCGGATGGCTTCTTCGGATTGCTTCTCGGCGGAAATATCGCGTGCGATGGCCGACGTTCCCACGATTTTGCCGCGCGCGTTTCGAAGTGACGATACCGACAGCAGTATCGGACAGCGTGTGCCGTCCTTCCGCATGCGCTCGGTCCGATAGGAAGCCACGTGCCCGCCGCCATTGAGAAGCGCGAGGTTGCGTTCCAGTTCGTCGCGGCGTTCGGGCGGCGCTAATCGCGCCACCGGCAACCCGACTGCCTCCTCGGCAGTGTAGCCATAGAGCCGTTCGGCGGCGCGATTCCAACTGGTGATCGTGCCATCAGGACGGGAGCTGTAAATTGCGTCACAGGAGTATTCCACGATCGCAGCCATCTCGCGGGTCGTGCGATCGGCGCGCGATTCCGCCAATGTTTTCTGCCGAGCCAGGCTCGCGGCCAACACCGAAATGGCAAGGAAAGCCGTCAGCCGCTCCAGATCGGCGCTCGTGCCGATGCGGAAGCTGAAGTAGGGCGGAACCGCGAAAAAATCCAGGCAAGCGGTCGAAACCAGCGAGCAGAAAACCGCGGGGCCAAAGCCCAGGAAGCGAGCGGTAAAAAGCACCGCCGCCAGCAAAAGTACAAAGAGATGGCGGTGCAGCACGGCGGAAAGCGCCCAGCAGCTGAGTGCTACCCATACCGCAAGCGCGGCTCCTAAGTATTGCACCAGCGCCGAATATCGATTCCGCGCGATCCAATTCTTCAGATTGGCCCCAATGCCAAACATTTTTTTAAAAGGCCGCCGGCCCCAGCTAACGCGCTTAGCGCTGTTAGACCACGCGGGCAAGAGTGCTACCGATGTCCTGAGAAAACTCTAGCAGCAGCGGGGGCGCGCGGCAACCGCCCAGACGCGCCACGATTGGCGGGAGAATCGGAAAGAAATGCTGACCCGGCAAGCCGCTCGCGTTTCAGGCCCGTTCGCAGGTCACTGCTTGTGCAGAAACTTGTAATCGAGGATGGAGGCCACCAGCCCGAAAGCGTCTTCGGTATTGTCAACCGCGTCTTTGATGCGAATCAGCCTCCCCTGGCAAAGTACATTGCTGTTCTTTTGGCCGGAGATTTCTTCGGGCATCTCGAAGATCAGTTCCACCAGCGCATTCGCCGGCAGTTGCTGCGGGCCGTGAAACAGTATCCCCGACTGGCTGATGTTCTGGATCATTCCCTCGTACCAGGTATGGAGATTCTTCCCGCGGTATCGAAGCGGAATGTTCTTTCGCAGGCGCCGTGCCCGGGGCATCCAGGTAGGTCGCTTCTGACCGGAGCGGCGTCGGACGGTCGTGGTCTCCGCCGTCGCTTCCTCCACCCGGCTTCCGCGACGCATGGTCTTCCAGTCATACTGGTAAGCGGTCGCGCACAGCAGGCAGACTTGGTAGTACTCTCCATTCGCCGCGCGGCGCGGCCAGGAAAACTCGTGCGAACAGTGTCCCAGCATGAGAACATCCATGAGTTTTTGCGGCATGATAACGAGTAGTGCCCCGTACCAACTGGACACTCCATCTTCCGCCGGCTTGGTCGTTCTGAATAGGTTACTTTCGTGTATCGCAGTTTAGGCCTTATGCTTTTCCATATGGCACAAACCGAACTGTCGCGCATGGGCTTTCTCCTCGCTGGAGGCAAGAGTTCCCGCATGGGCACGAATACAGACAAAGCTTTTCTGGATTTTGGCGGCCAAACACTCCTGGATCGCGCGCTCACCGTAATGGGCACGGTCTGCGGCCAGGTGACGATCGTCGGCGACCCTGCCCGGTTTGCGAAATATGCCTCCACGAAATACGGATCTGCGAAGTGCGAGTCAGTCGTGGCAGACATTTTTCCCGGATGCGGTCCCCTCGCCGGCATTCACGCCGCGCTCGTGCATTCACCTGCCGAGTTGAACCTGATGCTCGCCGTGGACATGCCCTTCGTCTCCCGGGAACTGCTCGCGTTTCTTTTCGCGGCGGCCGCAGACGAAGATAACCACGCCATCGTCACCGTGCCTCGCACAAACAAAGGCCTTCAGCCACTCTGCGCCGTCTATCGACGCGATTTTTCCATCGCCGCCGAGCAGGCTCTGCGGGCAGGGAAGTACAAGATCGATGCGATATTTTCCAGCGTGTCTGTCCGCGTGATCGAAGAGAGCGAACTGTTGGCGGCGGGTTTTTCCGAGCGGAGCTTTTTCAACCTGAACACCCCGCAGGATCGGCTGGCAGCCGAGGGCCGGGATTTCGACTCCCCATCCTAGATAGTTAGTGGGTGGGTTTCCGGTTTGCCCGTGACACGACCAGAATCCGGACCACCCTCCTCGTCGTGAGTGCTATCGCCTGATTTCGTCAACTATCCTGACTAAGGTAACTTGGTCGCTGCGTTGAGAGCAAAGTAGCATGGTGTTTACGTGCGACGCATTTATCCTGATCTTTCATCGAAAGGCCCCAAGGAAGAATGTCATCCACGCTTGGAAACGTTCCCGTAGGCCCTGCTGCCGAACCAGTCACACCTCGGACCGAGAATCATTCCTCCCGTGACCGCGCAATCGGCCTTCATGTTGGCTTCATTCTGCTCGCTGGCCTATTGGCCCGCATCCCTTTCTATCTCGCTTTCCGGCCAATCGCGTCGGGAGACAGTTCGGGATATTCCGTGTTTTACTACCTGTGGAGACATCACATCTTCTATCTCGGAGAACGGACCCCCGTTTATCCGCTTTTTCTCGGGGCCGCACAATGGCTGGCAGGGGGTCCTCCCGAGCCATTTCTGACCCAGCGGACGGCTTACGCTGCAACCCTGCTGCAGTCCACTTTGGATGTTCTTGCGGCTGTTTTCTTTTACTACACTCTGCGCTCCTTGCGAATACGCAGGAGCATCGCCTTCGGCGCATCCCTTTTCCTCGCCACGATTCCGGCTGTCTGCCTTTATGAAGTGAACATCCTGAACATGTCGTTGGCTTTTTTCTCTCTAGTTCTCGTCATCAGGCTCTTCGTCCCTACCGTGCAGCGGCTCCGCACAGGCAAAGACATTAGAATTGCGGCAATGGCAACCGGTGCGGCCCTCGCTGTCACGGTCCTGAATCGTCCCGACCTTTTGATCTTCTCCGTGCTCCTGCTGCTGATCACAGCCTGCCTGCCCCTTAAGCCGCGCCTGCCCGGGTCTGTCTCGATATTCTCAGCACGGCCCCTGGGAGCGGCAACATGGATGACCTTTCCTTTGGCTTCCGCGCTTTTTGCCTGGATGCTTCTCATGTACGTAGGCATCGGCGAGTTCCGCATCACAACTTTAGATGGATGGAACCGGACCCGAACGGTTTACAACATGTTTCATCGGGTGGATGCGGAAGATGCGGCGATCGGCGAAATCATGGCTCGAACCTACCAGCGGCAAGCCGCCCGTGCCGCCAGCGTAAACCTCCGGGAAATCATATGGCCGGCATATGACGAACTCCTCCTCAACTATGATCGTTACCCCATCACCGACCCCACCCGCGACCCCAGTCCCTTCCATCTGCAGATGGCCCGCGTCGCCCACAACGTCCTCGGATTGGTCGAGATTCCCTGCGAAGTGCATCCGAGCGGCTATTGCTGGCAATTCATGCGAAAACAGATCAATACCGGCGATTATCTCGGAAGGGTATCGTGGAAACTGGCACGCAAAAACCCCGGAGACTGGCTTCACAACCTCGCCGCCAACTTTTTCGAGGAGAGCTTCACCTTCAGGTACTCGGATGCAAAGCCCGCCATCGCGGGCTATGAAGCCCATTCCGCCGACGGCAGCCCACTTGTCAGAAATAGCTCCATCGCGGCACTTACAACTGCGGCAGCGAACGCTCAGTCACCTTTACTGACGCTCATGTACGTAGTGACGCTTGGGTACTGCATTTTCTTTTTCTTTTCTGCCATCTTTTCCCGGGAACAGGATGACCATTGGTTGCCCGATGTAACCGTCGCTGCCCTTGCCGTGGCTTCCGTTGGAACGATCGTCGGGACTTGCGTGCTGGCCGGTTTGAACCGGGTCTACAGTCTGCCCCATCTCGTCGTATTCACCATTTGTACGGCATACGCTTTAGAAAACCATTCTCGTATCGTGTCCGTCTTCCGAACAGCCCGCTCTCTGCGAACCCCAGTTAGCGCGAATGTGTGGGAGTGAGCGCGTCAGGGCAAGGTGGAAACGCTGCTCGCATCATAGTCGTTTTGCTTCTAGCTGTTGCAAAATCTCCATAGCACTCACAACCCCGGAATCGGCTCGTCACTGGGCGGTTTGCCGGCTACTCGGAAACTGGCCCACTACGCCTAGGTACGTAGCGCTTGAGCCGCGCTGCCCTTTCATGCCATGCTGATAGCCATGGCTGCTGCGGAGACACTATCTCCCTACATCGAGTTCAACGACGTCTCCAAGGCATTTGGAGATCGGGTCGTTCTCCAGGACGTCAGCTTCGACGTGTTGCCGGGGGAGATGGTCTGCATTCTAGGGCGCAGCGGCGTCGGAAAATCGGTGGCGCTCCACAACATCATGGGCTTCCTGAAGCCGGATTCCGGCCGGGTCATTGTCGCCGGTCAGGACATCACCGACTACAACGAGGTCCAACTCGAAGAGATCCACAAGAAAGTCACCATGGTGTTCCAGAATGGAGCGCTCTTCGATTCCTTATCGGTCGGCGAAAATGTCGCCTTCCCCCTGCGCGAAAAAAGAGAGCTGTCCGAAGAGCAGATTTATCAGGTGGTCGATGGCCTCCTCGAAATGGTCGGAGTCAAGGAGATGCGCGACCTGCTGCCTTCTGATCTTTCTACCGGCATGAAGCGTTCCGTCGCCATCGCGCGGGCTCTGTCCGCTCAACCTGAGTGCGTGCTCTACGACGAGCCGACTACGATGGTCGATCCGCTGATGGGGAATCTGCTCGGCGATCTCATCGCCCGGCTCAAACTGCAATTGCACCTGACCTCGGTCGTGGTCACGCACGACATGCGCCTGGCCAAAAAACTGGCCGACCGTATCGTCTTCCTGCACGAAGCCCGAGCGATCTTCTTTGGGCCCTACAAGGACATGGAGAAATCCACCGAGCCCATCATTCGCGAGTTCCTGGAACTGGATGAGTTGAAGCTGGAAGCGTAGCGGCAGTTCCCAGTTCTCAGTAAAACCCGGCGGCACTCACTGAGAACTGAGAACTGCCTCTAAAACCCTTGCCTCACCAACTCTTCCACGGTGATCGAACTCTGCGCCGACTCGCCTTTCATCAGCTTCTCGACGTACTTTGCGATCACGTCGGCTTCCAGGTTCACGGGGTCTCCCGGTTTCAGCGAGCCAAGATTCGTCAGCTCGACCGTATGCGGAATGATCGCGATCGTGCAGCGGTTCCCTTCGAGCTTGGCGACCGTAAGGCTGATGCCCTCGATCGAGATCGACCCCTTGTACACCGTGTACTTCTCGATCTCCGGCGGGATTTCAATGTGCAGCCACCAGTTCTCGGAATCCCGGCCGTCCG
>Ga0316363_10001098_pt1 | contig 25828 bp, 29 predicted proteins | sample Sb_taG_3_FD_200459 | JGI IMG/M metagenome (GOLD analysis project Ga0316363, IMG submission 200459) | Peat soil microbial communities from Weissenstadt, Germany - Sb_50d_a_PC metaG (v2) (version 2) | ecosystem: Environmental > Terrestrial > Soil > Wetlands > Peat | place: Germany: Weissenstadt...
GCGATCCAGTCTGCTACGATCCTCTGGACTGATGGAGTCCCACGACTGGCCATGGATCGCTAGCGCACGCTCTGGACTCAACTGCTGGCCGGTAGGTTTCAGGTCGAAACTCCCGTGCATCTGACAGCTAGCAAAGATCCTCCGGCCATGGTCTAGCGAGCCTACCTCTGTAATGGTCATTTCGCCAGCATCTGCGATCCGCTTCATAGAGTCCACGATCTGGACATTGTGAATCGGCCGGTAATCCTTGGTGGCCACTGCGAGCTCGTAGCCATCATCGCTCTTTACTAAGGACTTGAACGCCGAAGGCCTGTTCTCCGTGCGACCTTGGATGAGCATGGGCATAGGGACAGTCTTCCAGTCCAGCTTAGCTGCGGCCAGGATGGCCTCGGTTGAATCGCTGGGGTTGACATGGACGCCTAACCCTCGGAAACGTGCATTGTTGACCTGTGCCATTGTGTTGCCTCCTGTACTCAGACCACCTAGGGCTACTAGCCTGTCGCCAAGTATCCGGTAGCGCGGGCGGCCTTTGGACGTTGAAACGCCCGTCAGTCCCCTGCACCTTGCAGAGGATAGACGTGTGCCTCAATAACCCAGCCATCGATAGAGCAGTGGAATGCTCATACGCTCGACACAGGTCCATCGTGAGCAGTCCTGACCTGTTGGGACGTGTGTGATCACTTCGTACGCTTCTAGACCTGCTAGCGTGACGCGGTACGCCATACCGTGTTCTCTCAGCAACTGTGTCTTGCGGTGCCTCATGAGCCAACCTTCCTGACCCGATGCTCTGGTCTGTTGACATCCTACCCAGTAGTCACCAACCTGTCAATACAAACTTTGGTGACAATCTAGCGGGCTGTCAGTACTATACCCAGTACTAGCCTTAGTACTAGTACCTAAACTGGAGGAGTACTAGTGAGGAAAGGTGTGGAAAGGTGTGGAAAGGTGTGGTTGAGTCCGACCTGGCACAGCCCGGCACAGCCCGGCTCGGCAAGGCAAGGCAGGCAATGGCCAGGCCTCTCCCTACCTCACTTGTCCCCCTAGTACAAATCAGACCTACTAGTCCTCTACTCGCCGGCCTACCCACCCTAGCTACCTCACCTCAGGCGTCCCTCACCTCAGGCGCCCCTCGTGCCACCCAATTGTACACCAACCATAGGTGCTAGAACAAAAGGCGAAGTCCACACTAGTCCTCCAAGCCTGTATTGTCCAAGGGGGGAGGGGGGTGGACGGGCGCGCGGCGCGGGCAAGACTTCAACCTTTCCTTTAGTTTTTTACATTAGCTCAGCTTATAATTGGCCTTATACGTGCTTAAATCTCCGTAGAGTATGAGAATATTGAGAACTTTACTCTATGCTATTGAAACTAAAACAATTAAAAGTTCTCACACTCATGAGAATTTGATGAGAACTTTGATCCGTGAGAACTTCTCACGTTTTGACTTTCTCACGAAGTTCTCACCCTGTCGTGAGAATAACTTGCTATTAATTTTCAATTACATACAGAGATGTTCTCATTTTCTCACGATTTCATGGTGTCTAAACGGAGGGTCGGTTTGGGTTGTTTGGATGGGTGCTCGATAGGACTAAGTTTAAAACAGCCCACCGGCCTGCTCGGCCTTCTTGCAAAGGAACCGGCAGCGGTAATCATTGAACGGCGTAGAGACGACAAACACCTTGCGTACGTGGGCGCCAAATTGCGCCGCCTCGTGGATGTCCTTCCACTTGCTATAGGAGACAGGTTTCTTGTACAAACGGTAATAGACTCCGGCGATCTCCACCATCAGCCAGACCTTCATCTTTGGTGTAGGTTTGATCTTCTCTGCGTCATTTCCTAAGTCTATGATGTAAATCACGTTATCTGAGCCTTACGGTACACGCCGTGCCGGACTTCCTGTACGTACCCGTCTTTCTTCTTTTGTGCTAGCCATCTGTAAGCTGTTGATTGACTTATGTTTGACCAAGTCTCTACATCCTGAGCCGTGAAGTCCGACTGGTCCATCGCTTCCAAGTGCAGCTCCAATTCGTTCTTGAGTGGCTTGAACTTTTCCTTTGGAAGCAATAACCCTCGCGTAGTCTCGACTTCGTACTCCAGTGTGAACGGCCGCATGTCCCTTGGTAGCACATGGATCAGCCGGCCAGGATCGTCGCACACCGTGGGATCCGATGGCTCCAACACGATCGTCGTCGCTGTGAACGCGGTCCATGCGATACTTCCGATCACCTTTTCGCGCGCGACCATGTACTGGCTACCCTGCTTGGCTTTCGAGGAGTGCAATGAACCCAAAATGGTCAACTGAAGCTCCTCGGCCTTCTTTCCGATCGCCAATAGAAACCGGCTGACATGCCCGAAGTTGTTGATGTCCCCGGTCTTGTTGCCATCGCGCAAGAAGAAGTTGAGCGGCTCTACAATCACCAGATCTCCACGCAAACAGTTCTGGTCGATGTAAAACTCCAACGTAGAGATCGTCGTGCACTTGGTGTCTTTGAGTGCGACCAGCTTGAAATCCAGCCCGGTCAGCCCGAGCCTCTCTAGTGTGGAATCAGTCTCCTGCTTGCCGCGGTCCGCTGATATGTAGACCACCCGCCGCTGGTACGCCTGCTTTGTCAGCCAAAAGGTCCCGTCCTTCATCGCCTGCAATAACTGCATGATCAGCGTGGTCTTGCCGATCCCTACAGGCGCTGCGAGCAAGTGCACTAGGTTAGAGGGCAGGATTCCGTCAACTACGAACTTTTCAATGCGCGCTAGGTCACTAACAACGTCGTCGGGCACCTTCCAGTCTCTTTCTTCCCAAGAAAAAAGGGCGGCGCCTGGGAAGAATCACCGCCCGCCACGTGATGCGCCACTCCTGACAGGCAAACTAGGCAGGACCTGCCCGGGGTGGCCGCCGTCTAGTCTACTCTGATCACAGGAGGGTTACAACAGAAAACTTGACTATTGACAACCTATGGGGTGTGCGGATACCATTGGCATCGGATAGCTGAAATCAAGGGTCCGGGTCCACGTCGTGAGATGTTGACCTGGCCAGCTTGGCCATAGCGCCTCAAATGCCTCGCAACCTCCACCCAAAACGCCGCTCCTCCCGCAAACGCAATGTCGAAGCGCTGAAGGAAGCCTTGGGTCCCTATGTCGCTCCAACTCCCCAGGCCATTCGCTACCTCCGCCAAGCCCTTCACATGTCCCAAACCATGTTCGCCCGGCAGTTTAGTGTGGCGCCTAACGCCGTAAAACAATGGGAGTCCGGCCGACGCAGTGCCAAACCTGACATCGGCAGGCGCATGAGGGAGCTGGCTGGGATGAACCAGATCGACATGGACTTTCTAAGCGATCGGGCGGAGATCAAGGTGTTCGTGCCTGCTCAACCAACTGACGAAAGGATCGAAATGACTCATGAACTTATTTAACGCCCTCAACGGCAAGGAAACCAAGACCGCCATCATCAACGAGATCTCGCGAGCCCTGGACACTGACTCCGAGTTCCGCGAGCACCTCACCTTCCCCAGAGTCCATTGGTCCTGGCGCCTTGAGATGCACATCTACCCACGGACCCCTGAGGAGAAGATCGTGGAGGCTCAGGGTGAGATCATCGAGGTGGCCAAGGACGCCAATGGCCAGTTGTTCCCCACGACCTCCCAATCGGACAGCCACGTCAAGGAGGTCTTGCACGCCAACCGCGAAGCACAGGCTCCAGACGCCGTGCGTGAGGCCGAAGGGATCACCTCCACCCAAGCCGCGCCGGGCGGGATCAGGTTTGCCAAGCGTGTCGAGACGGGCAAGGGCGCGGAGAATCCGACGTACTCGCCTGGGCTCAATCGCTAGGTCGTGCAATCCATGATGAGTTTTGGATGGAACCGAGGCGTAGTTGGTGATGGTGCTGGCGGATATTCTTGTCGTGTGTCTTGCCGCCTGTTGTGGGAACCTCGCGATGTGTGGATCGGATTGTTTTGGACAAAGGGACAGACAGGCGAATGGTTCGCGTATCTGTGTTTGCTGCCATGCCTGCCATTGCGAATACACTTCCAGAAATCGTTTGGAGGCATATTTCCAGAGGCTGCTAGGCTATGACCCTCCTCGAACTCCACGCCGACTTGGCCGAAACCAACCTCCAGCTCAAGCGTATTGCCGATGCTCTAGAACGTGTCATTCCTCTCTCTCTTCTAGACCGCCGCGAACATCCGCTGATCGGTCGCTCCGATGTCTCTACCATGACTCCTGACCACGCCGCCGCCGTCGCCAAGAAACGCGATACCATGCCCGTAGAGACACATGACCAAACCGGCCAAACCAGTCAGTCCGGCCAGTGGGACCACGATGATCCGCTTGATACGTACCCGGAGCTGGATCACGAATGGTCAAACTACACGGGAATCGATCGATGAAGTTGTCGTCAAGCCCGGGCGCCTTGGCTACTGTGCGCTGTTCAAATCCATGGCCGTGCGAGGGCACTCACAACTCCGCAAACATATGGCGAAAAAAGTCGGCGTAGGTCCCGCTCCCATCTTCACCATCCTCAACCAGCTCCCCGGAGGCTGGACGACCGCCATCGCTATCCTCCAACACGTGGCCAAGCAGGACTCCGAGTGCGAGGAAGCCAGGCTCATCAACGTCTGGGATGAAGTGGTCGGGCTCAATGGCTCCAAAACAACTGGCGAACAGATCGCCGAAGCCGCCGACATGTCTCCTTCCCACATGCTCGGCCTGATCACCGAGGCTGCTCACCTCCAAGGCGTCAACGTGTCCAAGCTGATCAAAGCCATCAACCTGGGCGAGGTCATGCAGGCCGGGGTCAAGGAAGCTCTCAAGCCCTCAGGCTTCAAGGATCGCGAGAAGATCCTCCAGTCGGCAGGCCTCTACCCCGCGCCGGCCGGAACCAACATCAGCGTTACGTCCACCGCCCAGGCGGGCGCCCAACTTAAACAATCCCTGGCGGCGGCGGACGGCCTGGACGAGTTCGAGCGAGACACGCTGGAGTCCACCGAGTTCCTGCGAGGGATCGAAGGGCCGTTGACCTCGCCTGCGCAGTTCGCCGCTGTGCTACCAGTCAAGCCTGTGCCTGCCGAGCCTGTCGAGCCTGCAGAACCATGACCTCCACTAACCAAGGCCTTCAACTCCTATCCCAAGGCCACATCACCGAAGCCGTCGACCTCCTCCGCACCGTGGCCTGGCAGGACCCCACCTACGCCTCCTATCTCAACCTCGCCGTCGCCCTTCGCCACGCTGGACACTTCGACGATGCCTTGGAATACCTCCTAAAGTGCGTCAAGCTGGACGATCTATCCTTCAACGCCTGGCTGGCCTTTGCCAACGTCTATACCGACATGGGAGAGTGGACCGAGGCCTTAGCAGGCTACGAAGCCGCTTTCTTCCGGGTCAGCAAGCCCGGCACTCCCGTCGTCCACATCAAACAAGTGGCGATCGGCTATGCGCAAGCTCTCCTCCGCGATCGCCAGTTCTCCGCAGGATGGCCCCTATTCGAGCTAGGCCGCTTTGAGCGCTCCTACTGGGCTCTCCCGGGTACCAAACGATGGCTGGGCGAGCCCTGTGGCTCCCTGCTCGTCTGCTGCGAGGGAGGCTATGGCGATGCCTTCCTGTTCGCGCGCTGGCTTCCTCAACTCCACACCCGCGCTAAACACGTCAAGCTCATGATCTGGGAGCGCTTGATCAACTTCCGTGACTGGCAAGCCCTGGGCGTGGACGAGGTGCTCTCCAGCTCCAAGCCCATCGACCCTAAGGGCATCGACGCAACCACGAGCTGGATGTCGCTACCTGGCATCTTTGGCGTCAAGTCGGTGGCCGATATTCCCAAAGATTCCCCGGTTTTCCCCGCATCTCCCCGCATTTCCCCCGCATCTCCCCGCATCGGCTTCTGCTGGCGCGCCGAAGAAAACTCCACCCTGCGCAAGGTCCGATCACTCCCCGTGGAAGATACCGAGGTCCTCGCCCACATCCTCAGCGAACAGGGTGAAGTAATCTCACTCTGTCCCTTTGGCAAGTCGCTCTACCGCGCCGAGACTGAACTCTGGCCAACTAACATAACCCAGAACGAGTCACTCCTTGACGGTTGGCAGACTACCGCCGCAACCATTCGCTCCTGCAAGTTCGTAGTGACTGTGGACACCGCCATCGCTCACCTCGCCGGACTATGTGGAGTCCCGACCTTGCTCCTGCTTCCTTGCTCCTCGGACTGGAAGTGGGGCACTGCGGTGAACACTCCTACCGATCCTTGGTACGGCCCGCACGTCCACTACTTTCGCAATCCAGACCCGTTGAAGTGGAACGTGGAAGCGGTCATGGAGGCTATATGTCAAACAGCATTTCAATAGATACTCGTCCTTTTCCTTACCTGGTGATACCTTTGAAGTGCCCACTTTGTAACTGTGTGCTACGCTCCGATTTCACTAAAGGATTTGGTGAGGTACACGTGCACAAGTTTTTGGCAGTGGGCACGGAAGGCTGTGCGAATGAAGGGCGCAAATTTGTTGTAGGGCATGATTTGCAAGTGCGTGAACTCTTATGAGAGGCAGACCGCCGTGCATTCATTGCGGTTACATCATCGGGCACGCCAAGTGGTGTAAGGCTAAAAAACATGGGCGTCATTAAAGGCTATCTATACCGCGTTGTTATGAAGATAGCGCACCGATTTCATTGGCATTACGCGCCGCCGATTTATCCTGACGGAGACATGCAACTTTGGTGCAAGTGGTGTGGATTACGCTATACACGCAGGTGCGTCTCACGACCTTCGGATAACACTTACGACAAAATGGGCAATGCTGAGTTTGAAACGTTGCCGCAGGAGATGAAGACAGGCCTATAACGTGTACCATCCGGACATCATCCAGGCCAACGTCGATCGCTATCAGGCCCGCCTCAACCTCAAGGCCCGCCAGTCTCGCGACCCTGAACTCGAACGCCTGGACCTGCAATACCACTCGCTCATCGAGGTCAATCAAGCCCGCTCTTACTTCCGCGAACGCGAGCAGAAGCATCAGTACGCCCTCGAAACCGATCCCAAGACTCCTCCCATAACTTGGGACCTTCAAGAAAAGCGCTGGATTCGCAATGAACGCATCATGTGCCGCCTCGACTTCCAGTACTTCGCTACACGCTACGCCTTCATTCGCTCTGATGATGGCCGTTTGCTCTTGTTCAGCCCGAATATCGCGCAGAGGATCATCCACACGATGCGCGCCGAGAACGAACTCAAGCAGATCGCCATTGCCAACATCGACCTCAAGGCCCGGCAACTAGGCGTCTCGACCGACACCGAGATCTGCGTCCAGCATCGCGCCCAGTTCTACTCGCACACTAACGCCGTCGTGGCCAGCAGCGACCCAGACAAATCCACCAAGATGGCCGGCATGATGGAGCGTGTCCTCGATAATCAACCCACCTACCTCCGCCCCAAGACCCGTCAGGTCCAGGGTGAGCTGATCGAGTTTCCTCTCCAGCACTCCTTCATCTCGATCCAGCATGGTACGCAATTCACCGGCATCTCCCGAGGTGACACGCCCACAGTCGCCCACTTGAGCGAACTCTGCGACTTCGACAATCCTGAGGACCTGGTGGACGCCTCGCTCATGCGTGCCATGCACGACTCCCCGTGGATGTTTCTGGTCCTCGAATCCACCGCGCAAGGCCGCCGCAACTGGTGGCACAAGTCCTGGGAGCATGCCAAGGCGAACTGGTCCTCAGGCCGCAGTCGTCTCCGCCCGATCTTCCTGCCGTGGTTCGTCGGCTCAGATCTATACCCAACCGACACTTGGCTCCGCGCCCGCCCCATTCCCTTGGACTGGAAGCCCGCCTCGACTACCATTGCCCACGCCGAGCGCGCGCGCAACTACGTTCGCTCGAACAAGCTCCTCACTCAGTTCCTGGGCGCCGATTGGGCCATGCCCTACACGCAAATGTGGTTCTACGAGGTAGAGAGAGCGGAGCACCTAGCCAAGAACGAGCTGAACAAATTTCTACAGGAGATGCCCGCCGATGACCTCGAAGCGTTCCAATCTACCGCGATCTCTGTATTCGATACGGACACTATCTCTTGGTACCGAGACGAAGCCGGAAGAAGGACTCCTCTTGGTGTCTATACAATCCTCGGTGATGACATTCCAGATCGACTGCGTATCCCCGAGCGACAATGGGACCAGGATAGACCTTCTTTTACGGTTAAGGCTAACTGGTCCCCCGGGCAAACCTACGAGTACACCTTCCAGCCAATCCAGTGGGACGGCTACTCGACCGACGACGGCCTCGGCAAAGTCTACATCTACGAGCACCCGCAGGACTACGAGAACTACGGGTTCGGCGTCGATACGTCGGACGGGCTCGGCCAGGACCGCTCGGTAGTCTTCGGCCTGCGCAAAGGCGATCTTCACCGTAACGATTTCCAGTGCGTAGAGTACGCCAATCCCTATATTAACGCCTTCGATCTCTGGCCGATCTGCATGGCCCTCGGCACCTATTACTCGGTCAAAAAGGACGGCATGCTTCACCAGCCCCGCATGGCGATCGAGTGCAAGGGCAACGGGGAGGCCACCCAGAACGAGCTGCGCAAACGTGGCTGGACCAACTTCCACATGTGGGTCCGGTACGACACCAAGCGCATTCGCAAGGGCAACGCCAACAAACTCGGCATCTTCACCAACTACTGGTTCCGTACTATGATGATGGACTGGATCATCAAGTTCCTGCGCGATGGCTGGCTTGACATCTGCTCGCCGTGGTTCGTGGTTGAGATGGAGGACTTAGAACGCGGCGAAGAAGTCCAGGAACTCAAGGCGACCTACGGCGGGCACGACGACCGGATTATGGCGTGCGGGATGGTCCTGCTCTCGCTCTACGACACCGAGATCCGTACCGGAGGCAAGTCGCCCGGCGTCCAGCGAGTCCTCCTAGCTAAGCAAGGCGAGAAGTATTATCCAACCTACGATGAACAGACTACCTGGCAGACTCATGACAAGCCCATGGTCAACTCGCCTATGGAAGCCTATCTGATGGCGCCTAACGACAAGGCTTGGGCCAAAGGAGACCCGAGGAGTTATTTGTTTGGCGGGCGGCCCGAACCTGAGGCACAATTTAGTGAATATGATCTGTAGCGAGTGCGGCCATGAACTCCAAATCGGCGACTACCCCTTCTGCCCTCACGGCTCTATCTACCCCGGCCACGCGCAGCGATTTGATCCGATCGTTGTGCACGTTTCGTGTGAAGGAGACGGCGGGTATCGCTTCCCTGCTGCAGTCGATGCCCCTGTCCCCGCCGGATATCGAAAGGTTGAAATCCGCACGATTCAGGAAGCTGATCGCGTCAGTCGAGAAGTCAACCGCCGCGAGGATGAGACCCTTAGGTCAGTTCAACAGCAATCAGACGCGAGCCGCCAAGCGGCTCGATCGCGTAACCAAGCGTTCATGAACAACATGAAGGAGCGGATGTCACCTAAGGGCAGGCAGTTCCTGGACCAAGCACGAGAGTACCAGGCCATGAAGGACAAGGAGCGCGAGCAGTCCAGGCCTCGTGGTACCAACTTCCACATGGACGTGTTTGCCTACGACTCCAGCAATCGCGAGCAGTACAGGGACGAAAGGACCGGATGGCGGGGACGAAAGGGCTAACGTGACAATCGCGCAACTTGTCCACGAATTACAGCAGCTCGATCAGGGCAAGGAGATCCTGGCTAAGTTTAGCGGCACATGGTACGAGGTTAACCTGACCTTTGCGCCATGTGCGAACTGGCCAGAGTACTTTGTGCAAGTGGAAGCGCTGAGCCCTAAGACACATGAAGGCTACTAACACTACTAGCGTCTACCGCCTGGCCTTCCCCTCCACGCGCAAGGAGGTCGAGTCCGAGTATCCCAGCATGTCCGCCAAGGCCAAGCGGCTGCTGACCGCCCTGCGCGTCAAACGTCAACGTCGCGAATCTGCTCCGCAAGGTGTAGACTACAAGCATGCCTAACTACGGCGGCTCCTCCGATTGGCGCATTCCGCCACAGTACAACTACAAGGGCGAACTAACCTCCTCGGACACCAAAATCAGCTGGCTTAGGGAGGTCCTCGGTGAAGCTGAGAATTATCAACGCACCCAGCGTTCCTACATTGACATGGATCGTGCTCTTGACGTTGTGGCGGGCGTTAGTGCTGCTGATACACGCCAGGCGCGCACCCTCTCTGGCGTTCGTGTCAATCGTGCGAAGCGTAATGTACGGGAACTTGTCGCGACACTTAGCAATCTCCGCCCCATGTGGGGCTACAAAAACGACAATCACGCCTACGATCGCCAAGCCCTGATCCTCAACAAAATGGTGAACGCCTGGTGGCTGAACACCTTTGCTGACCGCGCCATTCGCAAAGCCCTCCAGTACACCTTTGTCATGGGCTCGGGCTATGTGTCGCCAGTCTGGCGCCGGGACTTCTGGGCCACCGGCCGTGGCGACATTCACCTCAACGTCTACGGCCCGCGCGACGTGCTGTTCGTTCAGATGCCGGCTGATCACAACTTCCAGGGCGCCTACGCCGTTTCTATCCGCATCCGCACTCCTATCCACATAGCCCACATGATGTGGCCGGACCAGGCCGACAAGCTCAAGCCGACCTACATGGCCTCCGGGTCCCTGAAGCGTGGCATGGGACGGGTCAGCGGATTTGTCACCCCTATCCTCCGGCGCTTCGGCTTGGGCAACGCGCGCAAGGAAGAAGACGACACGCCCTTCCCGATGGTAGACATCTATCACACTTACGTCATGGACGCCTCGATCAACACCGGCCCCGATCCGATGGTCATGGGCGACCCTGGCACTAACTGGTCTTACACCGTCCCGGTCCTCAACTCCGATATCCCGACCGGCATGCGCGACTCCCAAGGCAACCAGACCTTTCGTAAGGCCAACCGCGCGGATGCCATGCTCTATCCCAACCGCCGGCTATTCATCGCCTCCCCGGACAACAACGTCGAGCTTGGTGATGGCCCCTCGCCCTGGTGGATCAACGGTGTTCCTCTCGTCCAGTTCAACATCGACGACTGGCCATGGGAAGTGAACGGCTACTCGGCCATGCGCGACATGGCTCCTATTCAAAGCTCGAACAACGGCCTGATGCGCGCGATTGACGACGCGGCCAACGCCCGCCTGCGCCCCAACGTCTTCTACGACATGGACGTATTGGCCAAGACCCTGATGGACGACTTCGACTTCCGCCAAGGCGGCCAGTCCATCCCGGTCAAGATGCAGATGATCGAGACTCCGATCAAAACTGTCCTTGACCCTCGCCACTACGAGGTCCCGGCCTACATTATCGAGTGGATCAAGCAACAAGAGATTCGCATGGACCATGTGGCCGGCGTGCCTGACCTCTCCGCCATCGCCCGCGCCAAGCAGATCCCCACCTCCGAAACCTTCGACAAGGTGATGGAGATGGCCGGGCCACTCGTTACAGACATGGGCCGGAACATGGAGTCCTCACTTTCACAACTCGGCCAGATGTGGGCGGCGCTGTTCTTCCAGTTCATGGCGATCACTCCACGCACGATCCAGGTCCTCGGCCAGGACGGAGTGACCGAAGAGAGCTTCGACTACGAGCCTGGCAACATGCTCCCATCGCACATGCCTGGCGAGGACGCCAATGTCAGCTCTCCTACTCCCTTGCTCGACCGCGCGAAGTGGTTCATGCAGAACTTTATCTTCCATGTGACTCCTGGCTCCTTGCACCAAATCACCCAGATGTCCAAGAAGATGATGAACCTCCAGTTATTCCGCGCCTCGGGCATGCCGTTCCCGATGGACCCGTGGACCTTGGCCGAGTCGATGGATATGAACATTGGGCCTACTCCCCCCGGCGCGACCAACCAGTTCCAGCGTTGGGTAGCGTGGATGAAGACCGTTCAGGAGTTGATGCCGCAGAAGCAAGGACAGAAGGGGCGGCCACCGTCAGGTAACCAACCTCCGCACCTACAACAGAAGGGCGGCGCGGGCGGAAGACAGACGGTAGCGGAGTCCAAATGATCGGCGAGTGCTATTGTATCCGCTGTCACTCACGCATGGACTGTATAGCTATCAGCAATGGCTGTCCAATTGGTTGGGCTTGCGCTCATTGCTCGCTGATCTGGCAACTCGACGCAGGTTGGAACCGCTTTACCTCGCGTCATGATCCTGAACTCCTGAATCCGCGCTATGCCTGACGACTCCTCACTCCCACCGCTCTCTCCCTCGTTGGCTATGTTGATCAACAAGCTCCGCGGCCAACCTGAGAACTATGAAGGCTACGCGCAGTCCCGCCTTGGTCGCACGCCCATGATCTACGCGCGAACCCCTCAACAGTTCGAGGAGCTGGACAATCCCCTGCACAATCCACTCCGCCACGACTACGGCGCGACCTTCATGAACCGTGGGGACCTTGGCGCAGTGAACGTCAGCTCTCTCCATGATCCCGTCGCTGCTCTACTCTCCCAAGGCCAACCAGTATCGGTGATCCGACCTCCTGAGCAAGCGGTCAGCGGCCCAGGTGGCTCTCCTGGCACCGAACCCGGCGTTTCCTTACATGAAGCTGTTCACGCCTATACCAAAGGCCTGCCTCTCGACGCTCTCTATCAGCAGCTCCCCGATCCCCTGCGCAACAAAATGACCCAGGCGATCGCCAAAGCCGGCTACTCCCCCGTCAACATCCCCGGCGAAGTTGCTTCACGTCTCGTGGCGGGCCAGTTTGGCTCATTGGGGCTGACCCAAGACGAAGGCATGGCAGCCCGTCAGCAATATCTTGCCAGCATGCAGAAGGTGGCGCCCAAACAGGCTACTCGTCTCCAGATGTACACCCGTGGGCGCCAACCTGTCACCGCGCTGGACGAACATGGCATCAGTCGCTCCACGCAGGAATAATCCCGCTTGACATTTGACATCCCGCCTTAACCGCTGTACTATCAACTCGACGTGTGCCAGCTCCGGCAAGGTCTGGCTAGGTATTTGAAAAGTTGTGACATGTACTTCCGGTACCGATAGCTTGGGAGCACAAACAACCTGGGTGGTCGGGGAAAGGAGTTCACTATGCTTACTGGCATCAGCAAGTACGACACGGCTGAACGCAAGCGCGGCCGTCACAAAAAGCGGTAACAGGTGGCACGTCGAGGTAAAGCGCGTCCTCCCCGTCGCAAGCGAGGGCGGTACTGAGCTAGGCCATTGTTAGATTGCCGGAGCTGGCCAGCCAAACTTATGAAGAAAATGCGTGGCGGTAAAGGCAAGGGTCACATGAAGACCGGCGGCAAGGTTCGCACGCCCTTCATGAAGCGGATCACTGGAGGCAAGGGGCGCTAGTCCAATGGGTGGTGTAGCAACTCCCTTCAGCGGCGGCTTCGTTCCTCCTGGCGCTCCAGGCTCCCCTGAAGCTGGTGGCGGCCCAGTCCCCCCTCAACCCGCTCCTGGCCAGCCTCCCGGCATGGACGCCCTACTCGGCCAGTCTGGTCAGCAGGGCCAGCCCTCCAACCAAGACCCTCAAGGCGTGCTCCGCGCCAAAATGATGCGGTATCGCGAAGTCGAGCAGCTCATAACAGCGCTCGCCGCAGCCGAGGGCTCCGACGTGGGTCCTGAGGTCAAGGAGATCAAGAATCTCCTGCGCAAAATGATGCAGAAGGCGGTTTCGAGGCCGGGTGCGGTGCCTGAGCCTCCCGCTCCACAGAGTTTAGGATGACAATCTTTATCGAGCAAGGCAGTGGGAATGCGGAAGTCCGCAACAGCTCCACCTTGCACCATTCCACAATCTCCAGCCCCACCGGAGAACGGAGCCAACTAAGTGCCACAGACTAACCAAGACGACTTCACGCTGGACCAGTGGCTGTCAGACATTTCCGCTGACGGTTCGCTATCCAAGGAGGAGATCCAATCCCTGAGTACAATCCTGGGGAAGGACAAAGTTTCGAGCAAATTCAAGAACCAGGTCCTGATGCAGCGGGATTACTCCCGCAAAACTCAGGAGCTAGCCAGTCAACGCGCCCAAGTCGAGCAGGATGTAAACGAGATCCTGGCCGAACGCGCTGACCTGGCCAAGTGGAAGCAAGGAGTGGACGGCCAGCTACAGAAAGCCTATAGCGACCTTGACTCCGAGCGGACCACGACCGCGCAGTTTCGTGCACGTATGCAGACGATCTCGGATCAAACCGGCATCGACGTAGCGGAACTGATGAAGGGACTGCCGGCAGCCAGGGCAGCCTCATCCGAAGCAGTCATCGCCGCCAATAGTGGCGGAGGTGGTGGTAACGGCGGTAATGGAGGTGGTTCTACGTTTGACCCAAGCAAAGTCGTTTCCCGCGAGGACTTCAATCGAGTTGTGCAAGCTAACCCGCTACTCCAGGCCGAGATGTTTGATCTTGCGACCGAGCATCAGGAACTATTCGGCAAGCCGCTCAAGCTGGAGTATACCGACCAACGCGGTAATCGGTTCGTGGGCATGCGGGCACTGGTTGCAAAGGCATCGGAGTTCAATCAGCGAAACCCCGGCAAGACCATGAGTCTTCGCGAAACCTGGGAAACTGATTTCAAAGTCCCTGAGAAACGTCAGGAACTGCTCCGCGAGTCCATCCGCTCTGAGGAGCGTGGGAAACTCGACGCCGAATACAAGACCAAACTCTCAAGTGAAATCCTCAATGGAACACCAGGGCGTGCGGCTCCTCTCGCCGACCAGCCGAAGTCAGTCCTGTTCGACAAGAAGCGCGATCAGCGCACGCCTGCCGAGCGGGACGCCGCAGCCGCAAATGGAGACAAGGGTCAACAGCAACAAACTGAGCCACCTCCCTCAAGCGCTGCTAATAGAGAGGAACGCTGGCAGAAGGCAGCCCATAGTTACGTGGACCGCCGCGCCGCCGGTATTCCCTTGGGGCAGGAAGCACCTGCCAAGTCTGGTGGACTATAGCCCGCAGTAGCTGAAGTCGCGCGAATAACCTAGTCGTATCAATGGACTCGTCGCAGATCACAGCCGCTTGCATTTAAGGGTGGCTACGTGTCCGACCCAATTCTTGACGAAATTAACCTGACGACGCTGAAGGAGATTTACCCTGACGCCGTAGAGGATAACTTCTTCCTCGACTCACCGTTCATGGCGCATCTCCGCCGCAAGTGCATGGTGCCCTTCACCGGAGGCGCATTCATGCAAACCGTGTTCATCTACGCTCCGCTGATTGGTGGTCCGTACGCTCGCGGCCAGAATTTCAACATCAACAAGCCGCAGACCTTGTCCGGCACTGAGTTCGATCCCAAGTACTACGAGGTCTCGGTGGTCGAGTACAAGGAAGACATCCAGGTCCTCAACAAGGGTGACCTGTCAGTCTTCCGGCTGATCGACATCGACATGCAGAATGGCGTACAAACCATCAGCGCCATCCTGGCCGTCGAACTAGCCTTGAGTGGCCAGACCGCCGGCCGCACGATCGACTTGAACGGATGGGTCGAAGCTATCAACGATGGCATCGTGCCCGGGTGGGACGGCAATATCGTCACCTCCTACGGCACTCAGGCCCGCAACGCCGCGATCGCCAAGACCCTCAACGGCAACGTGATCTGGGCAGGCAACTCGGACGGCACGGTTGCGCCGATAACCTATCAGCTCCTGGAGGAGTCCTACCAGACCGCCGCCGTAGGCGCTGACGAGCCCGACCTCGGCGTGACCAACAAGTCTGCGTACGCGGGAATCAAGGAGCGTATGCAACCTCAGCAAAGGTTCGCCCAGGAACGTGACCCCTATTGGGGCGCTTACGGGATGCGCATGAACAGTGCGATGATCCTGAAGGACGACTACTTCCCGTCGCTCAAGTACGGGCAGAATCAGGCCGGTATCGGCAACTGGCTCACCGGCACCGTTACCTCGCCCTCGTCGGCAACCAACCCTGGCAACTTCCCCAATGGCGGCACCCTGACCGTGGGCGAAGTCTTCGTGTGGTTCAACACCCGCAAGTTCCTGTTGCGTATGGCGGACGATCCTGAGTACGGCATGGGCTTCTCGGGCTTCGTTCCTGCTCAGGACAACACGCGCGTAGTCGGCCAGATCAAGTGCGCCATCAACCTGGAGTGTATTGCTCCCAGGCTCAACGCGCAAATCTACGGGATTGGAGGCTAAGGAGACTAACATGCCACGACACACTGAAATAGCTCACTTGTCCTCGCCGTACCTGGACAAGATCAACGACGCCTTCATCGGCTCAGGCTCGTCCACGGGCACCGGCGCCGATCCTTACCCAGGTCAACTGGGCGCTTTCATGGAGCTGACCGAGGCAGAAGCCAATGCCATGTCCTCAGCTCCCGCTACCCTCAAGTTTCACTCTGGCATCTATCAGTACGTCAAGTTCCTTTTGACTTCGACGGACACGGTAGCGGCCGGGCAGCTTGTCCTCTGGTCCGCGCCTGGCACTTACGTCGTCACGCCGGACGCTTCTGGCACTGGTGTCCTCGGCTACTGGGCCGGAGTGGCGCTCGCCGCCATCACCAAGGGCAACTACGGCTGGATTCAGGTAGCAGGCCGCGCCAACGTCCTGTTCAAGACCGGCCTGACTGCCGCCACTCCCGCTATCGGCGACGTCGTCATCGTGGACCAGTCGGCCTCAACTTCTGGCATCTTCGCCGATGATCCGACTCAGGCGACCTTCGCCACGACCTACACGCTGTTCAAGTCGATCCTTGGAGTAGCTGAAGCCGCGCCAATTAGCGCGACCAACTCGGTGGTCCAGCTATACCCACGGTTCTGGAACGAGTAAGCTGAAGGGAGACGACACATGAGCGTATCTCTTATCGGATTATTCGGTACTGGTGATCGAATGGAGAGCTTAATCAAGCTCACCGGGCCGTCCAGCTATACGCAAGTCACCGTAGGCACGCCGCCTGCTGGTCCAACCGGAGGTCAGATCGTTCCAGCCTCCGCGTTCGGCTTGAAGTACATCAACGAGTGCCACGGTTCGCTAGACGAGTCTGGCAAGTACTTCGTCATCCCATGCGTCGGCCCTGGCGCGGCTACTCAGGTCACCTTGATTTGGGTGATTGCGCATACGGGTGCTGAGGAGACAGGTACAACCAACCTGTCTACCTTCACGGCCAAACTTCGCGCTGTTGGGCGCTAGGCCGGGGAGGCTGATACGCCACTCGACCAACTAGCCGGGGAACTCATTGGTGAGTACCCCGGCCTCGACATCCTCGTGGCCCGGAACCATGTCCTCAAAGCCTGGCAGGACATCTGTGACGAGGGCTTGTGGTCCTGGCTTACCGCCGAGGCTCCCCTAGCCGTTCCTAACGTCGTCTTTGCAGGCACGGCCACAGTCACGCTTGGTTCCCCGGCCGTAGTCGGAGACGCTGCCGCTGCTGCTGCCTGGCTACCGCTCGCCTTTGCCAATCCTCCCTTGGCCTCACCAACCCTTGGGCAAGGCCGTCAATTCCGCGTGGGGCGCGCCGGTCCCATCTACAACATCATCGCCTTCGACGGTGTCAACACCCTGACCCTCGACCGCCCCTACGCCGAGGTCTCCGTCAGCACGCAGACCTACCAGATCTACCGCTCCTACTACGCCCCGCCCACTCCCGCCGCCACACCAAACGACTTCCTCCGCTACATGTCGATCACCAACATCTTCTTTGCCTACTCGATCACCGGCAAGTTCCTGACCTTCAATCAGGAGCAGCTCAACCGGATGGACCCGCAACGCGGAAGCCAAGGTGATGCCTACCTCCTCGGCTCCTACAAGACGAACCCCACGACCGGCACGCCAGTCCACGAACTCTGGCCCGGCCCCACCAATGGCAATCCCTACATCGCGATCTACCAGCGGCGCGGCGGCTACTCCAATCCCTTGACCATAACCGGCGTGATGCCCGCCGTGGACATCCCCGCTACCATCAGCCCGTCCCTGGTGATGACCCGCGCCAAGTACTGGTCCGCAGACTGGGCCATGAAGAACATCAACCGCCATCCGGACCTCAAAGGCGTGCCGTGGTTCCAGGTCAAGCAATCCGAGGAGAAGCAGTACCTGGCCGAAATGATCAAAGCCCGCCGTCAGGACATGGAGATCTTCAAGAACACCTGGATCATCCCCAAGGGCTCCTACCTGGGCTTCCCGGTCGATGCGGCCTTCATGCAATCACACGACGTGGATATAATGTACTCCGGCATGGGCTGGGACTAGAAAGGACACGAACAAATGAACTGGTTACAAGACGCTCTGGCGCTGATTCAGCTGGCGCCGCAGATCCTGCAGCTTATCCTGCAGGTTGAGACAATATTTGGCGCAGGTGGTGGAGCTGCTAAAAAGGCCGTCGTCACAGACGCAGTCGTGGCGTCCGGCGCGCCCGAGACGGTCACCGCCAAGGTTGGCAACATGATCGACCGCAACGTGGCAGCACTCAACACCGCAGGCAAACTCCTGCCGCACGCAGGTAAGTAGGAGTACTCGTGTGAGCCTGACTTCACTCATTAAAGGCAAGGTGATCCAGACGGTCGTGGACAAGGTAGCTCAGAGCGAACCTCGCACGACCGGCCTGGGCTTCGTGCTTTCCGGCATCGTGGCGGCCAACATCGATTACAACAAGCTCGTGCAAGGCGACCCGCAGCAGATCGGCAACTTGGTAGCGGCTGTTGTAGTTGCGCTGCTCGGCTGGTTTACCAATCACAGCAAGCTGACGGGAGGCGGGAATGGCCAAGCGCAAAAGCAGTAAGGGCAAAGGGAAGATCGAAACTACTCTTCACGAGTTCAAGCGCGGGACTCTGCATTCCGGCTCCAAGCGCGGTCCTAAAGTCCGCAATCGTAAACAGGCTGTGGCGATCGCACTTTCGCAGGCGCGCAAAGCCGGAGCTAGCATTCCTCAACGCAAGGGCAAGAGACGCTGATGTCAGCCCTGGGCGACTTCTATCCCTACTTTCTGGCTGCACTCTGCGTGTGGCGCGAGGGCCGTAATCAATCCCAGGACGCGCGGCGCGGAATCTGGTGGGTCCTGCAGAACCGTGTTGGCAAGCCCATGTTCCGTCCAACACTTGAGTCCGTGGTTCTCCAGCCCTGGCAGTTCTCCTCGTTCAACGCCACCGATCCGAACGCGACTAAGTTCCCTAATCCCCTTGTCCCTGTAGACTGGCAGGCGTGGCTGGAGATCCTGGCGATCGCCGAGTCTCCCGATACAGACCCAACTGGGGGCGCGATTTACTACGAGTCCTTCCCGATTGAGGACTTGGACGTGATTCGCGGCAAGGACTCCTGGTTCGCCAAGGACAAGCTGACCGTGCAGATTGACCAAGTGCGCTTTTATAGAGCATGATCTAAAGGAGGCTTAGATGTTTCCACCACGACAAAACATGGGAGGCGGCGGCGGGATGCCGGTTTCTCCTGTAGGCTCTCCAATGTCCATGGGTATGGGCATGGGCGCAGAGCGTCCTCAACGCCGAGTATCTGAACGCGGCGGCATGATGAACCCCATGCTGCCCTCCTACAAACGTGGCGGCAAGGTGAAGAAGACTGGGCCTGCCAAGCTCCACAAAGGCGAGCGGGTACTGACCAAACGTCAGGCAAAGAAGGGCAGAGCGAAAGAGAGGTAGCAAATGAAAAAAGAGCATTCGGAAAAAAAGGATGAAGATGCAGCCATCCATGCTGCTCTTGGACCTAACGCAATACCTGGGTTTCATCCGCCAAAGGTGGGGCTTGGGCCGTATCAACGCATGATTGACGGCAAAGTAGTCCAGCTTGGCTATCCCGGCAACGGGGCGTTCAGGGGTTAAAGGAGACAACATGAAGACTAGTGGCAAGGCCAGCATCAACACCCCGTTTGAGAATCCTCTCCACGAGAAGGTTCCTTCATCGAACAGTGGCAACCCAGGCACCTTTGACAAGAACCGTACTCCAATCCTGTCCAAGCCCCACTCGATGGGCAAGGACACGATCAGCGAGAAGTTCTACGAGGGTGGCAAGGCGCTAGATCCCAACCCGGAGAAGTTCGAGACGCCGTTCAACAACACGCTCTACACGGCCGGCTCGAAGAAGCAAGGAATCTCTGGACTACACGCCAAGAAAGACTGAATGCCGCATGCCTTGGCGTGCTAGACTGGTCCTTCTGCCAATCCTGCTACTGGTGTGCCTGGCGCCGGTAGCCCAGGCCAATCAGCGCGCATTTGGCTGGTGCCAGCTCGGCGGGCAGCAAGTCCAGACCGTCGGCATTCTCTCCACCAACTTCTTCCTCCAGACCTTTAAGTCCTGCACGATCACTGTTTACAATACAGGAACCCTCACGCTCGCCACGATCTTCAGCGACAACAGCAACACTCCACTCGCCAATCCGTTCACTGCTACCTCAACTGGCTTCTGGTTCTTCTATGCCGGCTCGACTGCGCCCAACAACCGCTACGACGTGAGCCAGACCGGAGGTGGAATCACCGGCACGATCACTTACTCGGACATCGAGCTGACCGACTTGGGATCAGGCAGTGCAGTCGTCTCGCTAAACGGGCTCACTGGCGCGCTCACTATTGCCTCAGGTTCCAGTGGCACTGACTTTGGTGTGGCTCCATCAGGCGCCACGATCACGATCAACTGCCCCACAGCCTCCGCCACTGTGCGCGGCTGCTTGTCCTCCACCGACTGGTCTACGTTCAATGGTAAGGGCGCGGCGCTGACCTTTACTGCGCCCCTGGTCAACACCGCAGGCAATGTGGCGCTGACCTTCCCGTTCACTGTAGCGCAGGGTGGCACGAACGCGACAACCGTGCAGACGGCCTTCAATAATCTCAGCCCCTTGACCACCAAAGGCGACAAGCTCGGCTTCAACGGTACCAACAACGTCCGGGTCGCCGTGGGATCAGACGGCAAGATCATGACGGCCAACTCCTCAGCAGGTGTGGGATGGGACTGGGAGACCTGTGCCTTGTGCTCCGCTACACTTCCCTTGACCGTGGCCAATGGAGGTACCAATCAGACTGGTGGGACCTCAGGCGGCGTTGAATGCTGGACCAGCTCCACAGTCCTTGCGTCCTCCTCGCTTCTTGGCATTGGCAATCCCGTTATCGGAGGCGGTGCAGGCGCATGCCCCGGCACCTCAGGCGTGTTCTCCACCTATAACGGCCAGACGCTTGCCGGGCAGGGAATGCCCGCCATCCTTGCGGCACCTACCTTGGCCACAACACAAGCTGCGACCGTAGGTCCCACGAACGCCGTAGCCAGCGCACCCGCAGGAACATACGAGCTATGTTATTACGCCGTCATTACCCAAGCCGCGACCTCCTCCTCTAGTCTCACTCCCAAGTTCTCATGGAACGATGGTACGGCGCGCTCAACAGCCAATCTGAACACGACCAGCGTTCCCAACTTTCAGGCTGACGCCTCCAATAACGCAGGTGATGTGTTGACTGGCTGTATCATGGTCTACTCGGCTGCGTCTCAGAACATCACCTACACTTTCACTTATGCCTCCACGGGCGGCACGCCGATGCAGTATAGTTACACAGTGACCGCCAAGCGGATTGGAAGCTCGTAGCGTGTGCCTTACACCGCGCCTAGTCTCGTCCAGCTCGTCAATGTCCTCGCCGCGCGTTTACAAGACCCCACCTTTGTCTTCTGGACTAAGCCCGAACTCATCGTCTACATCCAGGAGTCCTTGCGCACCTGGAATATCATGGCCGCCTGGTATCGCGACCGCATGGTCTTCAATACCACTTCCGCGACTCCCTTCTACGATCTCGGTTCCGTATCCGGTTCGCTTATTCCCCGCACGGTAACTGATCAGTCGCTATTCCAAGCGATCGAGTCGCATTTGCTGGAGCCTGTGACCCCGGGCACCTGGACCGGATCTGAACAATTCAACGCGCAGGACCTGACCACTGCTCTTCAACAACGCCGTGACCAGTTTCTTCTCGAGACCGGCTGCGTTCTCACGCACTCCACTACCTCAACTGGCCTGCCTGCCACCGGACGCATTGGCCTTTCTACCTCCGTGATCGACGTGCGCCGGATGGCCTTCTTCGACGCTTCCGGCCTGTTCACCTTGCTATGGCGCGTGGACGAGAATCAGCTCTTTGCCTACTCGCAAGGCTGGTCTAACAACCCCGGACCCGTGCAGGCCTACTCGGTCGTTGCCACGCCTCCTGTGGCCGTGCAGCTTGCGCCAATCCCGTCAGTATCCGGTACCCTGGACCTAGTGACCGTGAACTCCGGCGTGGCACTCAATCCAACTGGCGGCGGTACGGTGCTGGGCGTACCGGACGATCTGGCATGGGTCGTCAAGTGGGGCGCCCTATGCGACCTCCTGACCAAAGACGGCCCGCCTAGCGACCCCTTCCGCGCCAAGTATTGTGAAGCACGCTGGCGTGAGGGCGTGGAGTTAGCCCGCCTGACCGCGACGATCATGTTCGCCTATCTCGATGGCGTCCAGGTCTCGCCGGTCAGCTTCTTTGACCTCGACTGCGATCCCAGTCACGCGACCAACTGGCAGAACGACGGCCCTGGCACTCCGGGCACCTTGGCTATGGGAGGCATGAACCTGATCGCCTTAGACCCTCCGCCCAACTCCTCGCCTCACTCCGTCCAGCTCGACGTGCTGCGCAACTTTCCTGTGCCTGTAGCTGACAGTGATATCGTACAGGTCGGCCAGGAGCAGCTTGACGTGATCACCGACTACTCCGAGCACTTGGCTAGCTTCAAGATGTCCGGCGCGGAGTTCATGGCGACCATGCCCAGTTACCAGCGAATGGTACGATTGGCCAAGCAGCAGAACCTGAGGTGGCGCGCCGTATCCAAGCAGTCCGGTGACAACATGAACAAGAGCAAGCGGGACTTCAGCGAAGTGAGGCGGCGTGACCGGCCTGAGCCTGAGCCTGTCGGGTCCGAGATGGAAGGTGGAGTGTGAACCGCTGGGTAGACTACGGCACTGAGCATATTCTAACCAACGACTCAGGTGCAGTCCTCGCCCGGGTGACCAAGCGCGGCTGCTGCTGGTATGCGTCCCTCGGCTACGAACCGGTGTCCAGCGGCCGTTTCAAAGGCCTGGGGGATGCCAAGCGTGTGGCTGAGAAACTAGTGGAAGGTTCCAAGGAGTTCGTGCGTGGGCATTGACGTACCAAAGTGGGAGCGAGATCCTCACAAATTTGTCTGCAAGGGCATGAACCTTAGTGTCCCCGTCGATCTCCTACCTCCCAACAAATACCGCGCCCTGGAAAACACCCGTCCCTACGGCGAAGGCCAGATCATCGGGCGTCCCGGTCTGATCCCCGCGTCCACCTTCAAAGTCAGCTCGATCCACTCGATAGCGCTCCTCAACGATCCGATCCCCTCACCCAATCAGTTCCCTGGTGCCTTCAACCAGTTTTGCCTGTACATCGGCGACGGTACCGAGCTCCGTCGCGGCATCCCCCCTGGCCCTGGCGGCATTCCCTCGCTCAACCACCTGGTTGACACTGGCTTTAGCGGCAACCCTCTTGGTCTCGTGATCGTCAAGCCCCTGTTCTCCATTCGTCCGTGGATCTACGTAGCGGACACTGCCAAGATGCGCTCCCAGTCCTCGGCGTTCCAGGTCGCCCAAAGCTGGGGAGTCTCGCCGCCCAACGACCCCCCTACCGCCGCGCTCGCCGGCGCCAACACCAACGGCCCAGACATCGGCACGACCGGCGTTCCTTACGTCTACTGTTACCGCGGCCGCAAGTCCAACGACCTCCAAACCGGCGCGGTAGGCAACGCAGGTCCGTCGATCCGCAACCTGGACGCCTCGGGCAACCCGGCCGGGATCAGCGCACACCAACAAAACATCAGGGTCACGATCGTCACCGCCCACCCGGACCCCTCGGTTAGGATCCTGGACATCTTTCGCTTCGGTGGCAACCTGACCCAGTGGACCTATGTCGGCTCGGTGGACAACAACGCCGGTGCTTCCATGTTAGACACCCTGAGTGATGCGGTCCTCGCGGGCAATCCCTTGTTGGACTTCACCAAATTCCAGCCCTTCCCGACCTTCGATCAACCACGCACGGGCACCTGCTCGATCGCAGCCCAGGCAGGAGGTGGCGGCATTGTCACGACTACTAGCGGCGCGGCGCTCCTGTTCTACGATCCCACCAACCTGGACAAGCCCTACTACGGTGCTGGCAATCAGATCATCATCAACGGGCAGGCGTTCACCTTCTACCGCGCGCCGACCTCCGCAACTCAAGTCGAGGTAGTGGAGACTCCCAACAGCCCAGGCTCAGGCAACTTTACCCTGCCGAGTCCTGAGATCTGGCATCAGCCTCTCCCATTTGTCTGGGGTCCATTCGGCGGAGGCTTTGCCGGGACCTTCGTCTTCGCGTGTGGCGATCAGAACGACTTGGGCTCCTTGAAGTGGACCAACGGCAACGACGTAGACTCCGCTAATGACGCCAACCGTCTAGTGATCACCTCTCCTAGCGAGCCCTTACAAAACGGCTGCATGTACGGTGGCACCGGGTGGGTGTTCAGCTCCGAGCGCCTGTTCACCATCTATCCGACCTTTGGGCAGGCGACTGACTTCATCGCAATCGAAGTCCCCAACTCCAAAGGGCTGTTCATGCGATGGTGCTTGTGCGTAGGCAAGAAAGGTGTCTACTTCCGCGCTCGTGACGGAATCTACCGGACAACCGGCGGCGAGCCAGAGTCAGTGACCGATCCTGACCTCTACTCGATCTTCCCGCACGAGTCCTCGACCTCTAGCTTTGTGGCAGACGGTCAGGCTATCTCACCCAATGGATTCGGTGGCTCCTTCTCTCCGCCCGACGACACCAAGGAAACAGATCAACGCCTGGACTACACAGACGGCTTTGTTTACTACACCTACGTCGATCAAGCTGGCGCTAAGCGCACCTTAGTCATGGAGGAAGACACAGGAGGCTGGGTCTCTCGCGACACCTACTCCCCGCCGATGAACCGTGTGTACGAATATGTAGGCGGTGACGACTATGCCAACTCCACGCCCATTCATCAAGTGGTCCTGTGTGGTACCGATGGTAACCTCTACCAGTTCAGTCCCAACACGAGTGATAACGGTACGCCTATTGCTGGTCGCATTCGCACGGCGGCGCGCGATCAAAAGGACCCGCGCCCACGCAAGCTCTACGGCGACATTTACCTCGACCTCGATACGGAATGCGAGACTCTGGATGTTACTGCAGGGTTCGACAACTTCACCTTCTTCTCCGTCCTCACCTTAAGCGGCACCAACCTGACCGGACGCCACCCGCTGATCATGGACATCGCCTCAGGCCTTGGTCAGTACGCGACCAACGTTGGCTTGGAGCTTGACTGGACCACTTCAGGCTCACGTCTAGCCTTCTACTTCTGGGAGCCGTCTTTTCTTCCGCGCCCCGAAGTCACGGTCCTGCGCGCGACCGACTGGACCGACGACGGCAGGCCAGGTAGCAAATTCTTCCAAGGGATGGTGATTCATGGAGACTCGCTCTCGACGGTGCGTACGCTCAACGTCCAGCTTGACGGTGGGGGCGTGGCGGTCGCTGCCCTCAACTTTGCCGCTTCCAATCAACAGGAGCTTGTTTATTCATTCAATCCCCCATTCGTTAGCAAGCTCGTCCGTCTTGTACCGACAGATTCAAACCAATGGCGCACCTACAAAATCCGCTGGATCTGGGAGCCCGCCCCGGACCTGGCTACCAACTGGATCACTCAAGGTACTACGCTAGACTTCGAGGAGTTCTTTCACCACCGCGACGGGTACTTCAGCCTGATCGCCAGCGCTCCTGTGAACTTCAACGTGTTGCGATTGGATGACGGGACGAACTTCGTGTACGTGATCCCCCCAACCACGGCCGGTGCGCTGTTCCAGCAGAAGCAATATCTGGTCCTCCAGGCGATGAAAGCCAAGCAGGTTCAGTACTCCCTTA
>Ga0316363_10001099_pt1 | contig 25825 bp, 20 predicted proteins | sample Sb_taG_3_FD_200459 | JGI IMG/M metagenome (GOLD analysis project Ga0316363, IMG submission 200459) | Peat soil microbial communities from Weissenstadt, Germany - Sb_50d_a_PC metaG (v2) (version 2) | ecosystem: Environmental > Terrestrial > Soil > Wetlands > Peat | place: Germany: Weissenstadt...
AAGCTGCTCGTGACCTACGATCCGATTGGCGCGATGGCCGGGGCCGACAAGGACCGGCTCGAGGCGCTCTTGCGGGACGTGCAGACGGATAGCGAGGCCCTCGGCAACATGCTCGAGCGGTTGGCTCACGACAACGGCATCGTGGCGGGGTTGACCGGGGAGCAGGAGGCACCCGAGCCGCAGATCGACCGGGCGGCGGAACTGCAAAAGAAGTGGGGGACAGAACCCGGGCAGCTCTGGACCATCGCCAGCAAGACAGTTCCACCGGTCAAGGTCGTGAAGTGCCCACATTGCAACTGCGAGCAGGAAATCGCATGAACTGTACCTGCAAACGCTGCGGACAGTCATTTGAGGCGCAGCCGGAGGAGAGGACGGCAGAGCATCGGCTCCTGTGCGCAGACTCGACTTGCGCTGAGGACGTGCGCGGTCTGATGAACGGGAGGAAGGCGACCTTGATGGCGACCGACCCGCCGTATCTCGTCGATTATCAAGGCGGCAATCATCCCCAATCCTGGAGCAACAGGCCCGAGGTGCGGGATAAACACTGGGACGATTATCTGGAAGCAGACGGACCGGCTTTCTTTGTCGCCTTTCTGAAGGTGGCCCTGGAGGTGGCTCTTGTAGACAATCCCGCCGTGTATCAATGGCACGCCTTCAAGCGTCAATCCTTAGTCGAACAGGCATGGCAAGAAGTAGGGCTGTTGGTTCATCAGCAAATCATCTGGGCCAAGTCGAGGCCTGTGCTTGGCCATTCACATTACATGTGGCGCCACGAACCTTGTTTCTATGGATGGATTCAAGGCAAGCAGCCCACCTTGAGGCCCCCGCCCAACGTCAGCACGGTCTGGGACATCGACCAGACCGGCCTTGATGGCAACCACCCCACCGAGAAGCCGTCCGCGATCTTCGCCCGGCCGATTGAATACCACACTCCGCCGGGCGGCTTGTGCTACGAACCCTTCAGTGGCTCCGGGACGTCCCTGGTGGCCGCCGAGATCAAAGAGCGGCTGTGCTACGCCATTGAGAAGGCCCCGGCGTTCGTCGCGGTGGCTCTGGAACGATTAGCGGCCATGAACTTACAGCCAAGACTTTCCAATGCCTAACACGACCTGTAAGCACTGTCAAAAGGAGTTTGCGTACCAAGCCGTCGAAGCGAAGCCGCGCGAACATAGGATTTTGTGCGGCGACTCGACGAGCCCTCAGGATGTGTCCAAGGTGATGGACGGGAAGAACGCGGCGCTTTTTTCGACGGATCCTCCTTTTTTGGTCGATTACACAGGCGCTGACCGGCCCAATAACTCAGGCAAAGACTGGTCGAATTCGTATCGCGAGATCGACATCAAGGACGCAGAGGAGTTCTTCCGTTCAGTGTTTACGGTGGCGTCGGCGCATCTCAGCGAAGAGGCCGCCTGGTACTGCTGGCATGCCCACAAGCGTGCTGCGCTGATCGAACGCATTTGGGACGAACTCGGCGTCCTGAACCACCAGCAGATTATCTGGGTGAAGCCGGTCGCGCTGCATGGGTTCAGCTTCTGGCCTTACCGGCATGAGCCTTGCCTGATGGGCTGGAAGCAAGGACACAAACCAGCCCACGACGGAGACAACAGCCACACGTTCACGAGCGTCTGGGAATGCGATTGGGAAGGAAAGGGACGGATCATTGGCAACAATCACCCAACGCAAAAGCCTGTCGAGCTGTTTGCCCGGCCGATGCGCAAGCACACGCGGCCAGGCGACATCTGCTACGAACCCTTTGCGGGCTCCGGGAGCCAGTTTTGTGCTGCCGAGATAACGCGCCGACTTTGCTACGGCCTAGAGATTAGCCCGGCCTTTGTCGCCGTCTGTCTCGAACGCCTCGGCGACATGGGCCTTGATCCAAGGAAGGTAGGGTAGGTGTGTGCCAGGAGGCCAACCCACCAAGCTGACGCCTGAAACGCAAAAGAAGCTTTGTGATGCGCTCTCAGCGGGGAATTATATTGTTGCCGCCTGTGGTTACGCGGATGTGTCTTATGGTACTTTTGCCCTTTGGATGAGGCTTGGGAGAAAGGCAAGAAAGGGAAAGTACTTTAAGTTCTTTAAGGCAGTTAGGAAGGCCTTGACCGACGCGGAGGTGACCGTCGTCGCTCAATGGCGAAAGCAGATCCCTGGGAGCTGGCAGGCAGCCAGGGACTTCTTGGCCCGGCGCTACCCGGAGCGTTGGGCACCAAAGGAGCATGGACAGATTTTGAAGCTGGCGCAGGTAGTCAACCAGTTGGAGAAGAACGCCCGTGGAACTCGCAGAGCTCAAGCTGAGAGTGAATAGGCTGCGTAGGCTGAAGAAACGGCCGCAGGAGCTACTGGCCCGGCCATCCTTTGCCGCATGGTCTTCCCAACATCTTTGCTGCCGAACCAAGACTGACCTGCGCCCCCTGACTCCAGAATCTGGTTTGCACTGCTGGTTTGTGTCTGAACTAGAGACGCTGCACGAGCGACGCGGGAAACGCATGGCGCTAGTTGCTCCTCGTGCCAGCGCGAAGACGACCTGGGCCAGCTACGCTTATCCGTTGTATTGCGGGGTGCATGGTTTGGAGCCTTATATTTTCCTGATTTCCGACACGCAAGCGCAGGCACGCATCAACCTCGCGAACATCAGGGAAGAGATCGAGGACCAGTTTCCTGAGCTTGTCGGTTCGCCGTGGGGACAGGACCGGATGAGGCTGGCCAATGGTGTGGTGGTTGAAGCCCTCGGCACGGGCAGCAAGATCCGGGGCCGGCGCAACCGTGTGAATAGGCCGACGCTGATCGTCGTTGATGATCCAGAGAATGATGAGCATATCACATCGGTTTTTCAGCGTGACCGTTCCTGGAACTGGTTCAACCGGGCCGTGGCCAACGCCGGGACCTCTCAGACGAACGTGCTGGTACTCGGGACCGCCCTCCACCGGGACTGCCTCGTGCTTCGCCTGTCCCGCACGGCCGGTTGGGATTGCATGACATTCAGGGCGGTTGGCTCATGGCCGACACGCCTGGACCTGTGGAAAGAATGGGAATTGATCTATCAGGACTACGAAGACGATCAGCGCGAGGAGAAAGCCGAGGAGTTCTATCGACTTAACAAGCAACAGATGGATGCCGGGGCCGAACTGCTCTGGCCCGAGGCCGAACCGCTCTTGGACCTGATGAAACTCCGCGCCACGATCGGCTGGGCAGCTTTTTCTTCCGAGAAGCAAGGCAACCCCGTGAATCCCGAGGCTTGCGAATGGCCGGTCGAATACTTCGGTGGTCCGGGATTCTGGTTCGAGCGCTGGCCGGAGCACATTCAGATCAAGACGGTGGCGTTAGATCCCAGCAAGGGAAAGGACGCGCAAACCGGCGATTACTCAGCCTTCGTAAAGCTTGGTCGAGATCGAGCTGGCGTGCTTTACGTCGAGGCTGATTTGCAACGGCGGCCGGCCCCGCAGATCGTCGACGACGGCGTCGAGATGATCCGCGAGTTCCGGCCAGACGGCTTTGCCATTGAGACCAACCAGTTCCAGGAATTGTTTTGCGTCGATTTTGAGCGTGTTGGGCAGGAGCAGGGCGTGTTCCTGCCGATTTACGGCTTAAACAACCAGGTCAACAAGCAAGTTCGCATTCGTCGGCTGGGGCCTTACCTTGCTCAGAGGAAGATGCGGTTCAAGAGTCGGTCGCCCGGAACGGCCCTGTTGGTCGAACAAATGAAGGATTTCCCGGTCGGCGATCATGATGATGGGCCTGACGCGCTCGAGATGGCCCTGCGCTTATCGATTGAGCTTTGGAACGAGGGCGCCGTGCCGCGGAGGTAAGTCGCATATCGATCCTGCTGCCGCCGAAGCCCCGGCGTTCGACCGGACCGGGCTAGCGGACCGGGGTAATGGACTCAATTCGCACTAAATGGCTTCGTTCTCAACGCCGTCGTAGAAACGAGATCAAGAGGCATAGGCCGAGGAGTCGTCGACTCGCGCTGGCTTGCGCCCGCAAAACACTTCGGTGTGTCGGACGGAACGATGGCACAAGTGCATTCCACAAAACACTTGGCCGAGTGAAACTGCTTCGGCTTCCTGGGAGTATTCCTCGTTGAGTCCGCTCTGAACTACATTGCCGCATGAAGACACCATCGTCGCACGGATCTGGCCGCTTATACCAGGCGCGGGCCCTAATACGTGCACCAGGAGATCCAGCTCATGTCGAGCGACGTCGAAGCAACCCCGCTCCACGAGTCCCTGATCGAGCCCGCTGTTGACATAGCGCCGCCCAAGCCAAAACCCCTACCGGTATCGGCGGGGGAGCGCGTGGCTTCGGTGGATGTGTTGCGCGGCGTGGCGCTGCTGGGCATTTTGGCGATGAACATCATCGCTTTCGCCTGGCCGATGGCTGCGTACGGCGACCCGCTCCGCGGGGCCGGCTTTACGGGCACGGACCGCGTCGTGTGGGTCTTCAATCACCTGATCTTCGATGGGAAGATGATGACCATCTTCTCGATGCTCTTTGGCGCGGGCCTAGTGCTGATGGGAGATCGGGCCGACGCCCGCGGCGCCTCCCTGGCATGGACCTACTACCGGCGCGTGCTCTGGCTTTTGCTCTTTGGGGCCCTGCACGGCTATTTCCTGTGGTTTGGCGACATCCTGTTCCTCTATGCCCAGTGCGGCCTGGTCCTCTATCCCTTCCGCCGGCGGTCGGCCCCGACCCTCATTATCGTCGGCATTCTCGCCATGTCGGTGATGGTCACGATTGGCGCGACGGTGCACGGAGGGCTCAACTTCTTGGAAACGACTTCAACCAGGGCGCAGACCGCCCGGCAAGCCGGCGAACGGCCGACGAAGTTCCAGGCATGGATCGACGAGGTCTGGACCCAGACGATTGTGCCCAAGGTCGACATGTCTCTCGAAAAGAAAGCCGAAGCCTCGGCCAAGGAGATCGAGACCTTCCGCGGATCGTATGCCGGGATCGTCCGACATAACTTCAAAGAACTGATCCGGGGGCAAACCTTTGGCTTCGTTTTCTTCACGGTTTGGATGATCGGCGGACGGATGCTTTTCGGCATGGGGTTGATGAAGATGGGGGTCTTCGCGGCCCGCCGCTCGAGGCGCTTCTATATCTGGATGGTTGCGCTCGGTTACGGTCTGGGCCTGCCCCTGCTCGCCTATGACACCTATTCCCTGATTCAGAATAATTTTGGTTACAAGGTGTTCCTGCCCAGCCAGTACCTGATCAACTACGTGGGCAGCTTGGTTGTGGCGCTCGGGCACATTGGCGTCGTGATGCTGATCTGCAAGTCGGGAGCCATTCCGTGGCTGACCCAACGCCTGGCCGCTGTCGGCCGGATGGCCCTTACCAACTATTTGATGCAGTCGGTGATCTGCACCACCATCTTTTACGGCTGGGGATTTGGGCTGTTTGCCACCCTAAACCGCACTGCGCTGGCGGGCATCGTCCTGGCCATTTGGGCGTTCCAGCTGCTGATGAGTCCGCTTTGGCTGCGCTTCTTCCGCTTTGGGCCTGCTGAGTGGCTGTGGCGCGCGCTGACCTACTGGCGCTTGCAGCCGATGCGCCCCCTAATGGAGCCATCCTGAGCTGCGAGATGATTCAGAAACAACACGGGGCCGATGCCTCTCTCACCGGCCACGAACAGCGATAACGGGCGCGGTGCGACCTGCTAGAGTAATGGACCCGGTTTAGAAGAAATGGGTCCGTGCTGGCGGAGCAATCGGAAGTTGATCCAATGGATCATGCTTTCTTAGAGCAAGCTTTGCCCGCTCACAGGAGCGGTGAGGGAGCTTGCCTAGGCGGGGCCATGTTTTGCTCCGGTCCTAACAGAGGTCTATGGCATTACGAATGGTCGTAGCACGGTTCTCCAGAACCGTCCTACACATCCTAGGGCGGCTCAGGAGAGCCGTCCTACGAAGCCGTTCCACGTAACCATCCCACGTCGGGGCAAGGTTGCGCTAAATACCAAGCGCTCCGCTCACTAGTCCGCAAAATAAGCCATGGGAGCGATGATCAGGAGCACAATCCAAGGAAGGATACTTAGGAACAAAGTGACCTTGCCGCGATAACGCCAGGTGGAGCTCCGAAATAGGTGCACCAGGAAGGACACAAGGATTTGAAGAATAGAAATCGCTGTGAGCGGAACCATCATCACTACGAAGAACATGAAGAGGATGATCTCGATAGCATGCGGATTGCCTACGTGCGAACTAGGCTGTCGTGGAAACGTCAGGAAAATCGCGATTGTGGTCAGCACGACCAGGAGGTTAAAAAAAGTAAGGCCCAGGCCGCACCACTGAAGGCGCTTGTCCCACAACCTTGCCAGTGCCGCGGCCTTGGCTTTGGATTCCTCCAAAGCCTGTTGAAAGAGCGATCCCGCTCGCGAAGCCTCTTTCTCATTACCAAGTTGGCGGAAGCAGGTCCCTGCATCAGCCAGGAGGGAAGCCTGAGCTTGAAGGAAGACGGCACTATCGTCCTGTTCCGAGAATTCCAGATAGATTTTCGACGCAGCCGCCAGCGCTCGCTGATAAGCCGACTCAGCCCGCTTCCAACTCTTGCGGCGAGCATAGGCGCCTCCAAGCGCCGTATAGATACGCAGATCGCGCGCGTCCGATGTCACAGGCGGGGTTTCGTATTCGTAGGCTTGCAGCACCATGCGGAAATCCTCGGAATTCTTGGCTAGCGTTTGGACACGCAAGCACAGAAGCTCTCCCTTGACCGTCCGCTCCCTTGTGGCCAAGGGTCGAGCAGCGAGTTCTTCCATCTGCGCCATCGCACGGCTTGATTCTCCTTGCCTGCTGAGAAGCCAGGCGCGCGCCAATTCAACGTGGAATAACCCGAGTTCGCAGCCCGCTTGCTGGCATTCTCGCTCGGCTTCCGCTATGCTAGTACTCGCTTGCTGCAGATCGCCTGCTTGACAGAAAACCAAAGCGCGGACAATCGCCCCAAAGCCGCGCGTAAAGCCGTTATGGTTGACTGCTGGTAATGATTCAGCCTCCTCACAAAGCACTCGGGCTCGGTCGGTACAACCCAATTCGAGCCATGCTGCCGCAGCCTGGCACAGCCAAATGTAAAGTGCCGTCATGTCCCCAATGCGCAGCAAAGAAACGCGCAGAGAGCGAGTAAAGCGAATTCGCATGGGCATCGACATCGAATGCGAGCGGCCCAACAAGGCAAGGAGCATATGCGCGCCGTCGGAGTGGAGTGTTGAGGCTCCGAGAGGAACCCGCAGAGGAATCAAGTTGATCAATGCCAATGGACCGTTGACAACAAAGAATCCCAGGCAGAGATAGCTGAGCTTTCCATGTGGGAGCAAGAAGTAAAGTCCGATTGCAATCCCTGCGAGCAGCATTTGGGCGATGACACCACCGGCATAAGCCCAAACTTGGCGCCGTTTGCTCGGGTACCAATCCGGATAGTACCAAAGGGTGATTGCGGACGTGCCGAACCAACTCCAGCCCAGAAACACTCGAGTGCCGTGGAACTGGCGGTTCCAGAGCGGCTTGCGCAAACCGACGCCGAATGAGGTAATGACAAACCCGTTCAGCTGGCCAACGAGCGCGTGCCCCAGCTCGTGGCAAAACGCCGAGACATAGGCGACGAGCACGAGGGCGGGAATCCCCAAGAGTATTAGCTCCACGTGATGCGACATTATCACGCCCCACACAAGCGCATCGGCTGCAACGTCGAGTCGGCGGTATCTTGCAGATAGCGCAACCCTCAAGTTCCTGTCTGTAGATATAGACGCTATTTGTGCCTCCGACGAGTCGCAGCATTGTTCTCAGGTTCGTGGTCCCACGATCATTGACGTCGGACCCGGAAGCCGGGGGCGTCTTTCACAGGGCATGTCCGTCCTGCGTCCACGGCCAACACAAGTGCGACGACCGCATTCTGACAGGAGAAACGGAAATGAAACGCGGCAGGTCAGTCCGAACCTTTCTGCTCGTTGGAATCGCTCTCCTTTCGCTTTTCCCCGAAGTCTGGCTCACCGCGGCGGGGGTGCGCGCAGGCCTGGCGGATAAACGCCCTGAGCCTGTCCTCCTCAAGACTTTCCGCGTCCCCGGTCGCCTCGCTTCGCTTGCCTTCGATTCGAAAGGGGAAAAACTCGTGACCGTGGGCTGGCGTGAATCCGATCCCGATAAGGACCAGATGCAGGCCTGGACGGCAGGCAAGAGCCGCGGTGACATCCGGATTTGGAATGTTGCTAGCGGAACCGAGATCGCACATTTCGGCGACGACGCCGGTGGCTTGTTCGACGTGGCGATTTCTCCCGACGACAAAACGATCGTTACGGCGGGGCGTATTCTGGGTTCCCCCAACAAGGGGGAGGTTAGAATGTGGGATGCGAAAACGCAAAAGCCAATCCGGACCCTTGCGGGTCATACGCATTGGGTTGTCTCGGTCGCTTACTCGCCCGACGGGAAGCTCATTGCCAGCGGCAGCTTCGACCGCAGCACAAGAGTGTGGGACGCCCCCAGCGGCAAGCAAGTGGCGGTTCTCAACTTTTCCAAGATGCTTCCGAGATCTCTTCGCTTCAGCACGGACGGCAAAACGTTGTCCGCGGGCTATGAGACGGGAAGTGTGGTGCTCTGGGACGTTCAGACCTTGGCGAAACGGGCCGTTTTTGACGCCAAGGGAGTCATCCTCTTCTCCGCCGACTTGAGTTCCGACGGAAAGCGTGTTGTGGCTGGAGGACCGGAGAGAGAGGTGAAGCCTGGGGCAGGTCAAGGCGGGCGCATCCATGTCTGGGACGTCGCCAGCGGCCGGGAAGAGCAAGCAATCCAGTTGAAGGACTTGGTCAGCGGCGTCGCATTCTCACCAAGCGGCAAACACTTCGCGGCCGCGGGTTCTCTTTCGAGAATTTGGGTTTCCGGCACGGGCGAAGAGGTTGGCGACTTCCCGCGAGATAGCGGGACGTCTGCAGACAAAATTCGGTTTTCTCCGGACGGCAAGAGACTTGCCATCGGAAGTCTCGCCGACGTGACGTTGTGGGATGTCAGCGGCCTTGGCACCGCGGAAAAACCCAAGTAAAGGCTCGAACTGCAGTTTAACGTTGAGCCGGAACAAGTTGCATAGCCGTGCTCCTGCAGCGAGTTTTTGACTGCGGCCAGCTTTTCGAGTGTTCCGAATCTCGGTCCAGAGTGATTTCTCGGACGCCTGCGCCACAATGCAAGCGGAATGATGGCTCCAGTTTCGAATAAATGGGTCCGTTTGAGATTCCTACCGTCCCCGGATTGGCTCCCGCCGAGTCGGCCTGACGGTTCAGTGCAAGCCGGCATGCAAGCGGCTCTCGTTCTCAGATCACGGCGAGGCTCCAACACACCCGGGCTGACGAATTGATCACGTTCCCGCTAAGTTATTCGTGCGCAATGCGCACACACGGCAAGACTTAGATCATTCCTGGATCTCTGCAAGTAGCCCTCTCCTGCCCGACCCGTTCGACCAGGCGAAGCCCCGGATCACGGTAGACATTTTCCGGCGGATGTCCCGCTCGGCCAATTCTTTAAGATTACGTACCGCTTGGGCCTGCTTTGGGCTCTTATATCCATATATCGCTGCTGTCTTCTCCGGAGTCGACAATGGCCAAGGGACAACTTGACGTCATTCTGCATCACCTTCTTCGCCCCTTTCATGACGAGGAGGTGGCAAACTTCACCGATGCGCAACTGCTCGAGCGCTTCCTGCACGCCCGTGATGCCGGAGCATTCACGTCACTGGTACACCGTCATGGGGCGATGGTCCTGGCCGTGGCTGTACGGGTATTGAACGACGAACACGAAGCGGAGGATGTCTTTCAAGCCGCCTTTCTCGTGCTTGCCAGAAGAGCCCGCTCGATCAGACGCAAAAAGGCCCTCGGTGCCTGGCTCTATCAGGTTGCCTATCACCTTGCTATCAGGGCCAGAGCGGAGAAAGCACAGCGCCGAGTTCAGGAGAGGCAGATGCAGACAATTCAGAAAGTCGCGAGCATCATCGAGGTGGAGGAAATTGAGTTGCGCGACGCGCTTCAGCGGGAGTTGAGTCGGCTGCCGGAGAAATACCGTCTGCCGATCGTTCTTCATTATCTTGAGGGACGGACCAAGAACGAAACCGCTGAGCAACTTGGCTGGCGCGAAGGCACCGTCTCAGGCCGGCTGGCGCGTGCCCGCGACCTGCTGCGCCATCGGCTAATCCGTCGGGGATTCGTTTTGTCGTCTTCTGGAGTCGCGGCGACGCTGATAGAGAGCATCAGCACGGCTGCAGCGCCCCCTGGGCTCGTGAACGCGACGGTGCATGCTGCACTTACGTTCGGGCAAGGGGCTGCGGTTCAGGGGGCGGTTTCGGCATCGGCAGCGCGCCTGGCGGAAGCAATAATGAAGAAAATGATCTTTGCCAACGCCAGAGTGTGTTTGTCCGTAGTTTTTGCGGTAAGCGTGCTCGCCGTGAGCGCGGCGGCGTGTCGATGGCTTGCCAACGAAACAGGAGGCAAAGGTCTCGACGTTGGTGAAGTCGAGAGGACGCAACAGGCGGGGCAGGTAGGCAACAAAGAGAGCGCAGTCGGCCGACAGCCAGTTTCGGACGAACAACGGAAAGGCGAAATTGTTCGCCTCTCGGCCTCTGGCAGGGTGGTTGATGAGAAAGGCAGGCCTGTCGAGAACGCCGCGGTTTATCTACGCGAAATGGCGTTCATGCGGGAGCAGTACCGAGGGTTGAAGAAGGGTTACACAGACATATTGGCCCAGGTTACTACAGGTTCACAAGGGCAGTTTGACTTCACGGACGTTGCCGCTGAGTCGATGAACATACCCGCAACCAATAAGTATCGGCGCCCCTGGAACCTCGTTGTTTCTGCAAAAGGCTACGGCCTTTCCTGGCATTGGTTCAAATCGAGCGCCGAAGGCGATGTGACGCTTATGCTCCGCCCAGAAGCCCCGCTGCATGGCCACTTAATCGACGACAAAGGCAGGCCGGCTGCAGGGGTGCGCGTTCGAGTCGTAGGAATCTATGATCAGATCGACCCCGAGTCAAACTCGAGCGGCCTCCTTTTCTTGAACCTGGACCACTCGCAATTGCCGGTGGCGACCGTCACGGACTCTGCCGGCCGATTCGTCATCGCGGGCCTGCCAAGGGACTACGGAATCGAACTCTTGGCAATGGACCCTCGGTTCACCGCCAAAGTGCTAAGTTGCGCCACCATCGACGAGAAGGAGATCGAGCGATTGAACGCGCGTGCATCCGTCTCGCCGGAATGGAAGTTGTTGGCGGATGGTTTCACTGCGAATCTGCGACCAAGCGAACAGATACGGGGCCGGGTTGTCTGCGGCGATACCAGAGCACCCGCGGTCGGTGTCCGCGTATCGATGGGTTCGTACCGCTCCGTGACCGACCGGGAAGGTCGCTACTCTCTTGAAAGGCTTGACCAGCCTCGGTACTTCCTGCACATTGAGCCTCCACCGGAAGCCAATTATTTCCCAATTCTCAGCGACTGGATCAAGCAAGAAGACCCTGCGACCTGGCGACACGACTTCGTTTTGGAGCGCGGCTCCGTCCTCACTGGCCAGCTCCGAGAAGAAGAGACCGGCCAGCCGATCCGTGTTGCCAACGTGCCTGTTTGGTATACCTATCTGAAGAAGGAACCGGGATATGGCAATTGTCAAACATTAACTAGAGACGACGGTACTTTTCGGATCGTGGTGCCGCCAGGTAAAGGCAAGCTGCTTACGCCCAGCTCGCTGCCAGGCTATGCCTCGCCCGAGGTGATGACTGATTTTGGCCCCAAACCAGCCGGCTTACCCATCGAGATTAAGCCTGGGGAAACTCTGACCGATAAAGACATCTTTTTCTCGAAAGGCACAGTGGTCCAAGGCCGTATTTTAGATCCCGATGGACAACCGCTTGCTGCCGCGAAATTTGAAGGAGATCCGGAACAATCTCCCAGTGATGCGGACGGAAGATTCGTGCTGCGCGGCTTGAGCCAACTGGAGGGCAGTCGTTTTCTGATTGTACATCCGGGGCGCCGGCTTGGTGGTGTCCTGATTGTCAAAGGGAGCAAAAGCACGAATCCGGTGATCGTGGATGTGAAATTGAAACCAACGCAGTCTGTGCGCGCGTGTGTGGTCGATGAGCGCGGGGATCCCGTCGCTAACAAGGACATTTTTCTTCGCATAGGCCTCTCCCATGAGGGCCGTGAACCTGTTTCGCTTCCGCTCCATGGTCCGGTGCACACGGATGGCTCGGGGAAATTCACGTTTTCTTCCTTGCTAGTCGACAGCAGCTACACCGTGATGCTGCTGGCCAGCGGCTATACTGGGGTGTTAAGTCGGTTCGTGGTGGAGACTGGGAAGGCGCCGGAGATCCCAGACCTTACACTCTTATCTACCCGCCTCGCAGTAACAGGCATAATTGTCGACGGAGCGGGAAATCCGGTCGAGGGAGTAGAGGTTAAAATATTGCCGAGATTTGAACCCTCGGATTTTCATCTGTCCCTTAGAACCAAGAAGGATGGGCAATTCGAATTTCACAGAGTCGCGCGAGGGACTTACCGACTCATCGCAACGCTTTGGAGGGAGACAGGCGAGATTGACAAGAATGGCCGTTTTGTTAATGAAAACGAGGCACAGACCGAGTTGCAAGTCACGGCCGGCGAGGCTAACGTGCGCGTCAGTCTGGATGTGGCGAAGCCTACAAAGCGCTGACTAGAAGCCCGGTATCTTGAGCAAGCCTTTCCACCCCTGGCCCATGAAAGTCACGTCTTCAGCTATGAGTCGGGCCCGGCGCATCCTCACCCACTGTCCGTCATGGGCGTCTTGCGTGGCCGGACCACTCAAAGTACCCGCATCGGGAAACTAGCCAAATGATGGACCCGGATTGACACAAGTGCGTCCATTTCTTAACCGTCTCGTCTGATGGCCCCCTCTGTCGAGGTGCCATCGCCAGGCCCGGCAACCGTTTCACTACTGTCGAAACAACGGCTCCAGATCGAGTGTTTGCAGTGGTCGTGTCGTGGCGGAGACTGCGCCGGTTCCGAAGGCCAGATGAAGACGCCGCGTGCACGGCTCAAACACCATGCTGTGCACGGTGGCGGCCCCCTGATTGGCCTCGTGCATTTTGAGGGCCACGTCAGCCACTGTGAGCCGGGGAATTCTCTGGGCGGCGGTCAGGGCTTCGAATCGGCCACACTTCGTGGCGACGGCGAGTTGCGGGCAGAGGAAGTGGTTCGTGCCGACGCAGATGCCATTAGTCGCTCGGCGGACGCAAATATTCTTGGTCGTGACTTCAAAGACTGCGCCGCCCGTCTGATCGCAAGCAACCACCGAGAGCATGCCCGCCGGCCGGTTGGCACGAAGCCATTTTTCCATGTCGGCCAACGTCGTACAGTCTTCCAGGATACGCCGGCCCATAACCGTCCCAGGGACGCCCTTCAGGTCGAGACGGGGAGAACCGTCGGCTGTGGCAGTCACCTCGTTGCCGCCCAGCGCCAACCCCTTCGCATTCATGGCGCTACCAGCGACCATCATTCCGGGAAAGCCTACCGTAACAAAGGCGCGCTTGCCGGTGGGTTGGTAGACGGTTACCAGGCTGTAGGCACAAAGGCCCTCGAGTGGGAGGAAGTCCCAGTTGCGGCCCAAGAGCGGGCCGCCGGTGGCGCTGCGGGCAGGCTCTACGATAAGGCCCGAACAGCCGGCCAGGTTCCGCAGATCGCCAATGGTATTGACGGCGATGAGCACATCGCGGTCGATTCCGCTTGAGCGCGCCATGGCTTCGAGCTCCGCTCGGTACTCTGCCGGAAACTTATCAAACTGTTGACGTCCAAGCCTCACCAGCAGCGGCCAGACCAGCTCCAGGCCCTGTTGTTTGACGTAGTTCTTGAACGCGCCCACCGCGCCAGCCCCAGGCTTGACGGCCAGCGCGCCTACCTGATCACCGATTTCTTCTGGCTTGCCGGCGACCCTGAGAACGGGCAGGCCGTTGATGTACTTCAATTCGCCCCGGCCGTGCCGTTTCTCGGGATAGCGGAACGGCTCCGCCCCGCCCGCCAACCCAACGACGATTACTGACCACAGTACGCCTACAAGCCCGCAGCGGTTCATGGCACACCACATCGCCGGCGTATCCCAGGAATATGGCCCACACCGAATTACGACTTCGCGTCCGGCGCCCTGATCGACTACGAGTGCGGCCAATACCAAGCAGCTCAAGCACTGACCGGCATTGTAGTCTGGCACCGGCAGCTTCCGCAATCCAGTGCAAATCGAAACGGAGGCCTTTTGGCAGGCCAAGCTCGATTAATCTGCATGCAATCCCTGTCGGAAGGGCGGCAATTGACCATCTGAAGGTTGACGCATCACTGACCAGCAAGGCGGCTATTCCGTTCGCCGCGTTCGATAGGCTCCGCTTCGCCCGGCCCTGGGGCGGTCGGGCGTCCGAGCGGCTTGGCCAAATCGAACGCCAAGCTTCGGGACCCACACCTCTTCGCGAAAACCTTCCAAAAACCAGCAAATCTGCATCGAATTGCCTTGCTGTCCTTCCGCACGCGAGGTAACTCACTGTCCCTGTTGCATCGCGATTGGCGCGGTGCCGCAGACAACAGCTACCGAGAAAGGACAGCACATCATGGCAAGCAAAAAGACAGCGAAGGATTCGGCCCACACCGAAAAGGCCAAGAGCACCGAGGCCGAGCAGCCGACGGGCACCCCGAGGAAGATTACGGACCTGAGCCTTGGCGACATCGTCCTGATTCCTGGATTCGACGGCCCGAGAACCATCTGCAACGCAACCAAGGTCGGGGATGGCGCGGACGCGGGCAAGTTCGAAATCGCCCTGCGAGATGAAACCGGCGAGGTCGAGCACGCCCGGTTTGGCCCGGACGAGGAGGTGCAGATTGTTGGCAAAGCGCCGAGGGGAGCCAAGGATCGGGCGATTCCCGCCGACTCTGCGGCGCGGGAGACCACCAAGGGCAAAGGCACGAAGACCAGCACTGCCAGGCCCGAGCGCGCCAAGAAGCCGAAGAAGGAGCCGAGGCCGCCCAAGGAGAAGAAGACCAGCGCCCTGGACGCCGCCGTCAAGGTACTTGGCGAAAACGGCGAGCCGATGAACTGCCAGGAGATGATCAAGGCGATGTCGGACAAGGGCTACTGGAAATCCCCGGGCGGGCTGACCCCGCATGCGACGCTTTATTCCGCGATCATCAGAGAGATCAAGACCAAGGGAAAAGAGGCACGGTTCAAGAAGGCGGATCGGGGGAAGTTTAGCCTTACGTAGGCTGGCCTACGCAAATCTGGATCGCCCATGAGGCCTCCAACGCGGAGGCCGTTTCTTGATGGCGTTCTGGCCAACCAGGGCCAGCAGGACGCAACGTGGGCGAACGTCGGCGATTCCTGGGCTAGCGCACGCGGATCATGCCGCAGATAGGTTTAACGCACCGCTTGGAAGCGGAACCGCGCCCGCCCCAGCTCGATGGCTACTTCCGCGAAACCCGTCGCCGCCAGTCGCTTCCCGAACGTGCCCGGATCAACGGGCGTGTACATGTCGCCCAGATGGATGAGCCGGAAGAGGAAGGAGTCGACGCCATCGAAGCCGGCAAAGACGCCGCCAGACCGCAGCACCCGCCGCGCCTCCGTCAGAAGTCGGTCCTGAAGCGCCGACGACGGGACGTGGTGCAGCATCGTGAACGCCACGACGCCGGAGAAGGCGCTGTCCGCGAACGGCATGGCGGCCCCGTCGCCGTGGACGACGCGCACGCCCGAGCCGTCCAGCCGCTTTTCGAGCGAGGCGGCCGCATCTGCGTCCACCTCCAGGGCCGTCAGTTGCTGCGTCCTGCCGCGGAGCAGGTCGGTTGTGACGCCCGGCCCAGGGCCGACTTCCAGCACGTCGTCACCCAGCTCCACGCCCTCCAACGCCCAGGGAAGCAGCTCGTCCTTGAGCCGGCGTCGCCACCGCCCGGACCGGCAGACGTGCCGATGGAACCAGTTCATGCGGTTCTCCCTTCGCCGTTCCCTGAGGGAGTTGTCCGAACCGGACCGCGCAACAAAAAATCCTGCCTATGCCACTCATCAGGCGTCGCCCAGTCACCTGTTGGGTTGCACGGCAGGATGCGTTTAGTATAGCCAGGAGAGAGGCGGCGCTGCAAATAAAAAGAGAGCATTTGTCCTATGAAATCGACCAGCAGATCGCGACCAACCTATCCCCAGAACGCGAAGAGCTTCCCAACTTCCGCATCCTTAGCCACCTGCACATGGCTTGCCTTTGCGACTGCGCGGGAACGGCTGGTGACGCCGGATCAGCATGGCAGTTGGTTCGAGGAGACGCTGGCCGTATGCGTTTCTTCGCCTGTTGTCGATTGCCGGCTAGTGCTTGTTCGCTGTCTCTTGTTCCGTCAGAAGCTTGTCGATTGCTCCGTCCAGTTCCTTGCCGTTCACATCGATGAATCGGATCACTCCCTTGTGGTCGAGGACGAGGAGAGTCGGCCAATGCTGGACGTTGTAGGCAGTTTGAATCGGGCCATCCGTGCTGCCGCCATCCCACCAGTTCCTCCAGACCATCTTTTCCTTGACAATCACCTTCTCGACTTTTTTCAGGTCGTCATCGGAGTTAATGCCCAGGAGGGCGAATGGTTTGCCTTCAAGCCGTTGTACGAGCGACCGCTCGTGTGGATACATGGCCCGGCAGGGGCCTCACCAGTTCCCCCAAAAGTCCAGAAGCACGATTTTGCCTCGGTAGTCCGAAAGCCGTAACGACCGACCTTCCACATCCTTCCCAACAATCTCTGGAGCTACTCTGCCTACTTTGAGCACGGCAAGGTTCTTCAAGCGAGCCAGCTCGCTAGCTGCCTTCTCTCCCAGCGTGATGTGGCTGTCCGGCAGCGCGACGTTGCTATAGTCTTTCTCCACACTCGTGAAGATGCGTTGCGCCTCGACGATGAATTTGGGACGATCCGCTTCGCGCAGTTGACGGTTCCATTCTCCGAGCTGCAGTTGCGCCTGCTTCCCCAAAGCGTACAGGGCCAGGCCTCGGGCGGCCCGATTGGCATTCTTAGCCGCCACCTGCTTCAGGAATCCCTCTGCCAGGGAGTTCGGCTGTTCGTACATCAAGGCCAGGCAAAGCACACCCAGCTTCGGATTTTCTAAGTGGAGACGCGTTACGATGTCCAGCATCTCTTTGGTGAGGGACCAGCGCACGTCCTTGATGACGGTGAGAATGCTCTCGAAAGCCACCGGATTGCTGGGGAAAGCCTGGGCCAGCGCCAATAGCCTCTCTTGAAATTCTTTGTTGGACTGCTGATACTCTTGGTTGGCCTTAGAATTTGCCTGCTGATCTTTGGCGGCGCGCAACGCCTCACTGAACCATTTCTCAAGCTTGTCGTGTCCTTTCTTTAGGGCTTCGAGCTGTTCCGCTGGCGTTTGACCGACAGTTACCGCGGGCGGGATTGGAGCTGAGCTTCCTGGCTGCTTGGGAGGCTCCAAAGCGTTGCTCCTACTGATCACTAGGCCGCCCGCTAATGTGCACAGAAGGAGCCATTTCATGAGAAGCCTCCACTGCAGGCCAACAGATGATGAAAAGGGATCAGCCGATCCTTCTCAGACGGCCCGGCGCCACGGAACTTGCTCAACCTTCAAGGTCCGAGGTTAGCACCCAGGTGCCGCAATAGCTACGATTTTCCTTTTCGAGTCAGCAGGCAAAGTAGTCCAGGCGACCACCTTCCTTGAGAGACTTGCTATTCTCGTGACGGATCGGCCGGGGAAATCGCTCGACCGGCGCCCCTGCCTCACGAGGACGTCAAACTGAAATCGATCGGCCGTTGCCGAAAAACACGCCAACCCTATGGGAGGTGCAGCTTCGTCGGCTTCTATCCCCCGAACGCGAATAGCTTGCCGACTTCCCCATCATCATCCACTGCCACATGCAGATAGACGCTCGTCGTCAACAAGCTGGCATGGCCGGCGGCGCTCCTCACCTCAGCAATCGTTCGTCCCCCCGCTAAGGCGTGGGAGATAAAAGTATGCCGCCCATGGTGGATGGTTAGCGTCCGAAGGCGGGCTAACCCGAGCACCTTGCAGGCGGATAGGAATCGGCGCCGCAGGGCGGCACGTTGAAGTGGCATACCGCGCCGATTGGCCTGGACCGAACAGACAAACGGGTCCGTGCCACGGGCGCCAGCTTTCATGCGTTCTTGCTTCCACGCGACGAGGTCGGCCAGCGTCCCTCCATCCCACCACACCGGCACGCACCGCGCGCGTTTCCCTTTCGTGATCTGCCTCCGCAAACGTAGATGCGGGCGCTGCACGTCGGCTACCACATCGTCTAGCTGCAGTCCGGCGATTTCGGACACTCGCAAGCCGCAGCAGCACGCAAGACGGACGATGATCAGATTGCGTTGGGTATTGGCACGCGAGGCCCGGGCGGTTAGGTCGGCTAACACAGTGGTCAGTTCACGTCGGGTCAGAATGCGGGTGGGGTCGAGGTTCCAGGTGGATAATGCAGGCATGGTGCTCTCCGGTGGTGAGCTATCGGTTCATGCAACGCGGTCACATGAGTACCTCACCCGTGCCGGAATGCAAGCGGAATGATGGACGCAAATCGCTGGGAATCGCCAAATGGCCAACCAGTTGCCGGCCAATCTCGATGGCACTGGACGAGCCGCAACATGTCAACTACGCTCAACGCGGAGACAGCCAGGCCGACCTGGCGATTCGTTGACCTAGTTGAGGCCACTCGGACATCATGACATCAACTGCACCAAATGTTCGCTTTCGAGATGCACGGGAGCAGGTTGGTCTTTTGCCCGATGAAGCAGCGCGACGAATGGGTCTTTCGCTAGTCGAGCTTCAGGACATCGAGAGTTGTGAGGACGAGCTTTCTTCATGTTACTCACCAGCGCAAGTGCAGCAGCTTTGCAAAGTGCTTGGAATCCACCCGGCCGAGCTGTTCGGCCGGGCTACGGAACCACCGATCTCAGCCGCTGAACTCGTGACTGCGACCCTTGAGGAGTGCCGCTCGCGTGGCATACCGTTGGAACAGCTTGAGGATGCTGTTGGTTGGCGGCTGGCTGGTTCCCTAGACCCGCCAGAGCGACTCCTTGAGGACATGACCATTGACGGTCTGCAATGGCTTTGCCGCGAGCTTCACATCGATTGGCACAGAGTGCTCTTGAATCTATGACGGTGTGAATACCCCACCCGTGCCGGAATGCAAGGGAATCGCACGGGGATGTGAGTCGGGCGATCATCCTGATGGCCGTCTCGCCGTAGACCCACGCGGACGAGCTCTCCCTGCGCCCTCTGCGGTAGGAAGCATATTCACCACCGAGATCGCAAGGAGCGCCGAGTGAAAACGCCCTGCGACTTTACCAAGCTCGCGGGATCACAAAACTCCTCGGGTAGGCTGACCGTCATACTCTGGGAAACACATTCTGGTGCTGAAGTTCGCTCGGTAAGGAGTCCCCTGAATGTACCCACTGCACGCCATAACAAGGCTCTAAACTGTTCAACTCGGGTCCACAGATCTATTGGATCACCAGCAGCGCATCGCTCGCCGCTTGACGGACATCCGAGTTCGAGTCATCGAGAGCTTTGAGCAGTGCCTGCGCGGCCTCCGGCGCCGTGGGCGCGATGGCTCCGAGCGCTTTGGCGGCCGCCTCTCGAACCGGAGCCTCCTTGGCTGAAAGAGCCTTGATCAAAGTTGGCAGGGTCGGTTTAGCGCTCGGACCGATGGCGGCCAGCGTTTGAATGGTCAGGGCACGAAGATCGCGGCTGCCCTGGCTGACCGCCCGATCCAGTGCCGGCACGGCAGCCTTGGCGGCAGAACCATAGCGATTCAGTGCTACCAATGTGCTCAGGCGAACATCGCCATTTGCATCGTTCACAGTAACTGCCAGGCCGGGAACGGCCTTCTCGGGCTCGAGTGGAGCAATCTTGCCGAGCGTTCGGGCGGCGGCCCAACGGACAAACGGATTCTCGTCTTTCAAAGCCTTTACTACGGGATCGATTGCCGGCACGGCAAGCGCTTCCAGACTTTCCAGTGCATACAGGGCACCAAGACGGATTTGTAGGTTCTTGTTGGCGAGTTCATTGCCCAGCAACGGAGCCGCGGAGCGCAGAACTCCGCCCAGAGGATCCTCCGCTTCTTTTCCGACTGCTGCAAGAGTGCTGAGCCGAAGCCAAAGCGTGCGCGCGTCCGCCAGGGCTTCGAGCGCTTGGTTGGCCGCCTGAGTTACTTCCGGCTCGCGATCGTGGAGACGCTGGCCTACTGTGGGAACCTGATCGCTCAATACTCGAGCCATGGGCAGGAAAAGCGTGTATGCTTCGCGGGCTTTCTGGCTGCTTGCCGCTTCTGTATCTTCTGGGTTATAACTCCGTCGGCGCTCTTCGGAGTGAACGAGCGCGAGCGCCACCTGCCGCACCGCCTCCACGCCCTCGCGTCGCACGCCTGCATCCGCGTCGGCAACGGCGCGACTTATGAGCGGAAGCACTGCAAGTCCAGCCTGCGCTACGTCCGTGCGCTTTGCTTGCACACGGGTGGGCCATGTGTTGTCGTTGGCAAGCTCGGAGGCCACGCGCACCAAACTGGCAAGCGCTTTAGCTCCGGCTCGGCGCATGGATGTTTCCTTGGAATCCAACAAAGTGCTTAGCACCTTGACGGCTAACCCAGGGTCGGGAAATATTTCGCCCAACGCGCGTGTGCCGGCCTCGCGAACGTGAATATCTGGATCATGCTCGACCACTTCGGCCAACTCGCGGCCGAGTACCCTGCCAAGTCCCTTCTGTTGGTCAGCGGTTCGAATCTGGGTTGCACTCGTGGAGATCATCGTCAAAATGGCCAGCCGTTGCCCCTGACTCCCACTCTTGAGAATCCTGCGCGACTCTTCGACAAAACGCTTTCCGAGTTCATCGTGCATTCCGTTGATCGCGGCCGCGTCCGGCGACTGGTCATTTGACACATCGAACGGCCAACCGTTTCTTAGAAGCAGCGCTTGTCGGATTTGCGGCAGGCTGCGGAGCTGTTGCAGCTCCAGAGCAACAATATACCTGCGCTCGTTGCCTGCGGTCGTTATTCCTTTCTGCCGCAGGAAAGCGGCAACACGCTTGGCCAGCCCTGGATCGTTCTGAAGAACCTGCTGTGGCTCGTCATGCAGGGCCCTTTGCAACCGCTCTATTGGATCGTTCGAGACAGGTTCATCGGCGAACAACCAAAGTGGATGGAGAGCAGAGAATCCACCAGCAATAAAGCCACAAGCGAATACGATGCGTGAAACGAGGAGAGTGCGGTTCATGTGTCTATCCTCAATCGAAGGGATCGCTGCTTGACTTGCTGCTGATTTACTCATGCTATATCGTGTCGTTATTGGTCACAACTCAGGGGGCAAGATTCTTCCACGTCCATCGCGAGGGTAAGATCGGGGCAGAGCAACACCGAGGAAAGCCCATGTTTCGAATCCGTGCAATCATCGCTTCCGGGATTCTCCTCCAGCTCTTGGGAGGTCGCGCGCTTGCCCAGGTCGAGCCGATTTTTTCCGCACCCAAAGAGTTGGCCAAAGCGAAGTTTGCCGCAGCGGAGGCCAGTATTCCCAAGCTCATGGAAGTGAAGTTAGCGGCAGCACGTGCCGAATATGACGCCCGCCAAGCCGAGTTCTTCGCTGGACGCGGCACCCTCGATATCATTCTCGAAGCATCCCGCGATCTCCTTGATGCCGAGTTGGAAGCGTACGACCGGGACCCAGGTGCATTCGAGAGACGGTTGGATCGTAATAGTGCCATAGAGAGTGCGAACCAACGTCGCTACTGGAGCGGCCGCATTCCCCTCAAGGATTGGATGCAGAGCAAACGCGATCGTATCGATGCCGAGATTCAGTGGCTACAAGCACTTGGCAAGAAGGAATTCTCGTCTGTGGAAGCGGTGGACGTAGCTGTGCCATTGGACTTTCTCGAGTCCAAGGAATTGGCCCGGGAAAAGTTCGAAACGTCTTCGGCTAACTCCAATGTCCTGGGTAGGGCTAGATTGGAAGCAGCGCGTGTGTCGTATATCGGGCGCTACTATGAGTTTCTTGCGGGTCGGGCAACGCTCGCGGTCATGTTGGAGACATCTCGGACCTGGCTGGAAGATGAATTGGCTTTGAGCACCGACAATGACAAACGGATCATTGCGCTGGAGCGTGAGTGGGAATCCTCATGGATCACTGACCGGGCCGACGAACTCCGCTACCAAGCTGGGCGGATTCGGATTCAGGATTTCCTGCAGTCGCGCTATTACCTCTTGCTCGCCCAGATTCGACTCATTCAAGCTGCGGCGGGAACGAAGACGTCAGTTCCACTGCAAGGCGCGACCTGGTTTGCCTTCGATTGTCTAGCCAAGGCTTTCCACGGGGTTCCGACCGACTTGAAGAGATTAGCGAAGGCAAAGGCAGAGGCGCTGCATGGAGACATCCAGAAGTTGGTCGGCGAAAAGCTTATGGCAGCGCGTGGCCAGTACGAGCACCGGGAACAGGAGTTCGTGCACGGTCGCGAGACGCTCGATATTCTCCTTGAGTCATCCAGAAACCTTCTGGATGCCCAACGCGAAGCCGGCGAAGAGGAAACGACAATTCTTCGGGAGCACTGGGAACGGTTGGTCCTAATCGAAGCAATCAATAGACGCCGGTATGCTGCAAATCGCATCCCTATGCAGGATTACATGCAAACTGTGCACGCGCGGGCTAGTGCCGAGATCGACTGGCTTCGAGCCCTTGTGCGGCTCAACGGAGGTAGACGCTAGCCTGACTCTCAATCCACAAAAACAAATTCATTAGCCAGCATCAGCCCTTGCACGTAGCTCTCTCAGGCCTTGGCTGCATCCTTCTCACCGGCAAGAAACGCTCGCGCCAGTGCGATCTCCTCGGCGACAGGCGGCCGGCCGTAGAGAGTGCGATAGAGTTGAGTCACGCGCGCTTTCACATCTTTGGCGGTCGCAAGCGCAGGGCGTCGCAGCAGCCCGCGAGCGCGCTCCAGGGCTAAGGGATTGTTCGGTCAGAATGCGGGTCCGGTCGAGGTTGCAGGTGGATAATGCAGCCATGGTGCTCTCCGGGGATGAGGGGTGGGTTCGTGCAACGCGGTGACATGAGTACCTCACCCGTGCCGGAATGCAAAGGAATGATGGCTCCAGTTTTGTTGAAATGGGTTCGTTCCACATGCCATTCGGTGCATCGGTCGATGGGTCCTCCGCGCCGAACGTCCCACCGCGAACTTACGCAAGTGTGTCGGACCTCAGCACGCTCGGGATTTGGGTTTGCGCGCGGAGGTCGATTGCACCGAGGCGAGCAAGAGTGCAACGCCGAGGTCGGCCGATATCCGAGAAGGCGTTGGTTATTCTGGAATGCAACGAGGCGTTTGAGAATACGAAACGAAAAAGTTCAGCGGCGGGCGGCCTCTGTGGACATCACTTTGCTAACCAGCGCGGAGTGCCGCCCGTCCGATGCAACGGCGTTCGGCGACGATCCCTGGGCATGTGACCCGCGCAATAGAAACCGGGGCCGTTCCAGGACGTTCCCCCGGTTCTGGGGGCCATTCACGTTCCCCGCGGCAGCGACAGCAACCATCCTAGCAGCTTGGCGTTGTCAGTTCCCTGGGCCTGCTCCTTGCTGATCCAGCTCCACCACAGCGACTGCCCAATCGCAGTCACCTTCCCCTTCCCGGCCTGTGAACGGACCACGAACCCGTCCCCTGCCTGGCCGACTCCAGCCGCCCGCACAAGAACTCGAGCCTTCGTCACGTCCGTTACTGCTATGGGCGAGCCCCGGTAGAAATGGAGAGCCTGCACCCCCTCCTTCGCCAGCCGCGGGTCGAGGTCGTCCTTGTGGAGGGTGACATCGTTCTGGCCCACTGCCCCGGCCTCCTCGTCCCGCATCTGGAGGCCGTAGCCGGCGAGCACGGCATTGGCCCGCTCGACACTGCCCCTGAGGGAGGGGGCCGCCGCCACTACGACCTGGCCGCCTTTCTCTGCGTACTCGCGGGCCCGCTTCACGTCCGCCGGCATGGCGAAAACCAACGCCCCGGCCGGGAGAAAGACGCAGTCGAACTTCTCCAGGTCCAAGTCACGGAGAACGGGTTTGCCGCGGTGAACAAGCAAATAGTTCACGTCGAACGGGCTGTCCTTCACCAACTCTGTCCAGGCTTGGAACATCGTGCCGTCCGTAGTCGTCCACTGCTCGAACGGCGTCTCGGTCATGAGTATCCGGCGCAGCCCCGGCCGGCGCGCTTTCACGGTCGCGCTGACCGGCACCTGGACCGTGGTCTGCCCGAGCGTCACGGTCAGTTCGCCGCGGAACTCGCCGGCAGCGGTGGTATCGATGCCGATCTCCACGCTTCCAAAAACGACGTCGTTGCTCTCCGGGCCGAACTTTCGCACCTCGGTGGATTTGTTAAGCACCTTCACGAACTTCGGGGCGATGACATCCAGCTTGATATCGGGCTGGTTGCGCGCCTCCCGGAGCAAGAAGCTGGCCTCGACCGTAGCCCCGACGTAAACGGCGCCAAGGTGCAGACGGTCGGGCTGGGGTCCGTCCGACTGAGATCGGGCAAAGGCCGGGCAGACAAACAGCAGTGACACGAGGACGAGGGCTGTGGCGCGGGACGGGGGCATGGGGGTTCTCCTCGGATACGGGGGAATGGTCGGATGTACGCCGGCCAGTGATAGACTCCAATGGGCCGCTGAACAGAAGATCGAGCGTTGGATGGCGCGGTGGCCCAGTCTCGTCGCCGAACTGGTGAACAGATCGGCCGGCGCCGGTCTCTTTATCACCGCTGCCGGTCGCGTTATTTCTGGGCGCCGGCCCGTCTGTTAAGGCGCCGGTTGCTTCATTCCGCTCCGCCCGGTCGGTGCATCACGGTGTCCGCTGTCTGTTGCCTTTCGTGCCGCACCCGCTGAAACGCCCCACAGATCACCTGTCATTTAACGAAGCGCTCAACCGGCGGTCAAGGGGCCAGCGGGACGGCAGGCGCGCCGTTTACGCCTAGGGTCTCTTCGACAGGATTCAGCGAGTCTTCAGCGAGCGAGCGTGATCGCCTGCACGGACCCCTAACTCCGTACACGCACCGGTCCGACACGCCGAGGAGTATTCGCGTCGAAGCGTTTTCTGCTCCGGTCCTCTCGACTACGCGCGCAAGACCTGGTCGCCAACGCGCTGAGGTCCGAGACACCGCCTTCAGCAATTGCTTCAAGTCCTGTCGCGGTCAGGTTCGATCAATTTTGCTACACCTTGTTCCGCGTGCCCGAGGTGGTTTGCTGCGCCAAAGCGGGCGGGCTAGTAGGGATGTGCCCGCCTACGCTCCACGCTTCCGCTGCTCCGAAACACCCGAGCACCGACGGGTAATCCATCTTGAATATGCAAACGAAGAACTTCCGAACGGCTTGGACTGGAACAGCGGAGTGTCCTAGGCAAGGTAAGAGTCCAGGGTAGCGCTAATCCCTGAACTCTCTTAAGCGATGTCTTTACTGGAGCGAGAGAAGTGGTTGACAGCATCTGGTCAGGGCGGCCACTCACGCGGGGGCCGGTTCATTCGTCTCAGCCGGGGCAGGGGCGGCTGGCTCAGCGGCCGGTTCGACGGCAGCGGTCGGCTGCTCGGCCGTGGCGACCACAGCCTGCGCTTGTTCGACGGTCAGTGTTTCGAGGTCAGGAGTCATGATAATTCTCCCTTTCGCATCTTCGAGATCGGCACAGTGCCTCAACTCGTGCTTCAAGCCTACACCACGAAATGCATTGAACTTTAGACGATTTGCTACTGGGCAAAAAAAATGTAGCCTGGCATTCTGGCTGGTTGCGTCTCGTGACTTGGCGAAATCAGGCAAATTAGTCCTTTGGCGTTGACGGTTCAGAAGAAATGGGGCCGGAGACGCA
>Ga0316363_10001102_pt1 | contig 25765 bp, 18 predicted proteins | sample Sb_taG_3_FD_200459 | JGI IMG/M metagenome (GOLD analysis project Ga0316363, IMG submission 200459) | Peat soil microbial communities from Weissenstadt, Germany - Sb_50d_a_PC metaG (v2) (version 2) | ecosystem: Environmental > Terrestrial > Soil > Wetlands > Peat | place: Germany: Weissenstadt...
TATTACCGGCGGGCGAAAGCGTCGGAAACCATGCTGGGCGATGCGACGTTTCATCGAGAACGGATTGCGCGCCTGGTCATTGATGCACCCGGGGCCCGGCCCCAGGAAGTTCAGGAGTCTTACAGGAGTGCCCTATGAATAACCTCGTGAGAGTCAGCAAAGACAATGATGTCGCGGTCATTACCATCGACAACCCACCGGTCAACGCTCTCAGTCCGGGCGTGCCGGAGGGGGTCTTGGCGGCGATCGACGAAATGAACGGGGACTCTGCCATCAAGGCAGCGGTCGTAATCGGCGGCGGCCGCACTTTTGTCGCCGGCGCGGACATCAAAGAATTCGGCAAGATGACTTCGGGAGGACCGCGTAGAAGCCTGCTTCCCCTGTTGCTTCGCATTGAGGACAGCGGCAAGCCCGTGGTGATGGCGATTCACGGGACCGCGTTTGGGGGCGGACTGGAGCTGGCCATGGCCGGCCACTACCGGGTCGCGTCGCCTACGGCGCAGGTGGGTCAGCCGGAAGTAAGTCTGGGGATCATTCCCGGGGCCGGTGGAACGCAGCGTCTGCCGCGCCTGGTAGGTGTCGCCAAGGCAGTCGAAATGTGTGCCGGGGGCAAGCCGGTTTCCGCGCGCGAGGCGGCCGCTCTTGGACTGATTGACCGGTTGATCGACGGGGACCTGCTCGCCGGGGCGGTGGCTTTCGCGCGCGAAGTCGCCGGCCAGCCCGCGCCGAAAACTCGGGCGCGAGCGGAGAAGTTGGGAACGGCTGCCGAGAACGCGGCGATTTTTGCGGCGGCGCGCGATGCGGCGGGCAAGAAACAGCGAGGGTTGAAAGCTCCCCTCGCGGTGATCGATGCGGTGGAGGCTGCGACCAAATTGTCGTTCGAGGAAGGCTGCCAGGTCGAGGCGAAGCTTTTCACCGAATGCCTTTTTTCCGATCAGTCGAAGGCGCTCATCCATGTTTTCTTTGGCGAGCGCGAGGTGGCAAAGATTCCCGACATTCCCAAAGAAACTACGTTAATCCCGGTGAACCGGGTGGCGATCGTCGGCTCCGGAACGATGGGCGGAGGCATCGCGATGGTGTTTGCCAACGCGGGCATTCCGGTGCTGCTGAAGGACGTCGATGAGGCGGCGCTCAATCTGGGGATGGAGAAAATCCGGAAGAACTACGCCAGTTCGGTGCAGCGTGGGCGTTTCACGAAAGCGTTCGTGGACGAGCGCTTGCAGCTGATCACGCCGGTGTTCAACTACGAGGCGTTCTCCGGTGTGGACATGGTGATCGAGGCGGTTTTCGAAGGAATGGCGCTGAAGAAGACGGTGTTCGCGGACTTGGACCGCGCCTGCCGGCAGGGAGCGATTCTGGCGAGCAACACTTCGACGCTCAATATCGACGAAATCGCCGGGAGCACGTCGCGGCCAGAAGCGGTGATCGGAACACACTTCTTCAGTCCTGCCAACGTAATGCGGTTGCTCGAGATTGTGCGCGGAAAGAAGTCGAGCAAAGAAGTGATTGCCACCTGCATGCAACTAGCCAAGAAGCTGGGCAAGATCGGGGTACTGGTGGGAAACTGCCGCGGCTTCGTGGGCAACCGCATGTTTGGGCCGTATCGGCGGGAAGCGCAGTTCCTGATCGAAGAAGGGGCGGAGGTGGAGGCCGTAGACAAGGCGCTCGTCGACTTCGGCAACGCCATGGGACCGCTGGCAACGGGCGATCTAGCGGGTCTCGACGTGGGCTGGCGCATTCGCAAGGAGTACCGCCACCTGGAAAAACCCGGAATCCGCCAGCCGTTCGCCGAGGACCGTCTTTGTGAAATGGGCCGGTACGGCCAGAAAACGCTGAGGGGATGGTACCGGTACGACGAGAACCGGCGCGCCAGCGCGGATCCCGAACTGACCGACCTGGTGCGGAAGTGGAACGCGGACGCGGGAATCCCGCAGCGGCAGATTTCCGCCGCGGAGATCGTCGATCGTTGTATCTATGCGCTGGTGAATGAGGGAGCGCGGATTCTCGAAGAGGGATACGCGCTGCGAGCGGTCGACATCGACATCATCTATCTCAACGGGTACGGATTTCCCGCCTATCGGGGCGGGCCGATGTGGCATGCCGACACGGTGGGATTGCAAAAGGTATACCAGCGAGTGTGCGAATTCCACAAACAGCACGGAGAACTGTGGGCGCCGGCTCCTCTTCTGCAGCGCCTGGCGGAAGAGGGCAAGACTTTTGCCGAGTTCGACAAAGAGCAGGTTGCGGCCGCGTAGGGTTCGGAACCGCCAAGGGACAACCTCGGCGAGAGGGCGGGCGCGAGGGCCGGCGAGAGGGAAACTCGCTGTGCGTATGACAAAGACATAGGAGACCTTATGAGAGAAGCAGTCATCGTAGCCAGTTCGCGCACAGCTCTGGCCAAGTCATTTCGCGGATCGTTCAACCTGACGCGTCCAGATGAACTGGCGGCGCACTGCATCCAAGATGTGCTGCGCAAGACACCCCAGCTCGATCCGCGCGAAGTCGAAGATGTCATCCTGGGTTGCGGACAGCCCCATGGCCCGCAGGGACACAACATCGCGAGAGTTTCCGCCATGCTGGCGGGGCTGCCTACTTCGACCGGCGGCGTCACCGTCAACCGGTTTTGTTCTTCCGGTCTGCAGTCGATCGCGCTGGCCGCGTACCAGATCGTGAGCGGAGGCAGCGACGCGTTGATCGGGGGCGGCGTGGAGAGCATCAGTATGATTCCACGCAACTACGATCCGAATCCCCGGCTACTCGAGCAGATGCCGGGTGTGTACATGGTGATGGGGGACACTGCCGAGGTCGTGGCCAAGCGCTACAAGATCAGCCGGCAAGTGCAAGACGAGTACTCGCTCCTGAGCCAGCAGCGCACGGCTCGCGCCCAGCGGGAAGGCTTTTTCCAGGGGGAAATCGCTCCCATGCGCGCGCTGCGCGCGACCCTGGATAAGAAGACCGGCGAAGTGATCGCGAAGGAAGAGGTATGCGCGGACAAGGATGAATGCAATCGTCCGGACACGACGCTGGAGGGCCTGCTGGCGCTGAAGCCGCACTTTGACCCGACGAGCGGCCAGGGCACGGTCACGGCGGGAAATTCCTCGCAGCTTTCCGACGGCGCTTCGGCCACGCTGGTAATGTCGCGGCAGCGCGCGGACGCGCTCGGCATTCCCTACAAGCTGGTGTTTCGAGGTTTCCAGGTAAGCGGTTGCGATTCCGACGAAATGGGCATCGGACCGGTGTTCGCGGTACCGAAATTATTGCAGCGCACCGGGGTGAAATTTAGCGACATCGACCTCTGGGAACTCAATGAAGCATTTGCGGTGCAGGTGGTCTACTGCCGCGATCGCCTGGAAATCGATCCGGAGAAACTGAACGTGAACGGTGGTTCGATCTCGATTGGGCACCCCTTCGGCATGACCGGGTCGCGGCTGGTGGGAACGCTGGCCAACGAAATGGCACGGCGCAAGGCGCGCTACGGAGTCGTCACCATGTGCATAGGCGGCGGGCAGGGTGCTGCCGGGTTGTTCGAGCGGGCGAACTGAGAAGAACGGAAGAGCATGAGCCACATCATCTTGGTGCGCCATGGGCAAGCGTCTTTTCTGGGGCCGGACTATGACAAGCTCTGTGCGAACGGCGAGGCGCAGGCTGGATTGCTGGGGGAGTATTGGTCGCGGCGGGGCGTGGTTTTTGGCAGCGTCTATTCGGGCCCGTGTGTCCGGCAACGGGAGACGGCCCGGATCGTGGCCGAGGCATATCGCAGCGCCGGTCTTGCTTTTCCCGACACCGTAGTCATGAGCGAATTCGACGAATATCAAGCGGAGGCGGTGCTGCGGGAATGTCTTCCGCAACTGCTGCAGGTGAATGCCGAGATCGAAGAATTGCGCCGCGCGTATGAAGATTCCAGCGAATCCGGCGACTCCGGCGATCGGCGCAGGACGTTTCAGAAGCTGTTTGAGGCGGTGATTAGCAAGTGGGTGGCGGGAGAAATTATAGCGCCCGGCATTGAATCCTGGCACGAGTTCTGTTTGCGGGTGGAACGGGGGCTGGCGCAAGTAGTGCGCGACACACCTCCGGCAGCGAGTGCGGTGGTCTTCACTTCGGCGGGAGCGATTGGCGCGGCGATGCGCCGGGCCCTGCATTTGTCTGCCGAGGACGCGCTGCAGCTGACCTGGATGTCGCGCAACGCTTCGTGCAGCGGCTTTCTGGCTTCGGGCGAGCGTTTCACGCTGAGCACGTTCAATGCGCACCCCCATCTCGACGGGGACGGGTTGCTGACGTACCGGTAGCGGATATAGGAACTGCGAGTATGGTGGCAGTTTGCGATCAAGCGGGAAAGGTAAGGGCAGGCGAAGAACTCGATCTCGCCCGCCTGCAGCCGTTTCTGTTGGAGCACTTCGGCGACAGCGGACCGGTCTCCGTCGAACAATTTCCGAACGGCCACTCCAATCTGACGTACCTGCTGCGACTGGGTAACGCGCGACTGGGAAACCGGGAAGTCGTCTTGCGACGTCCGCCCTTTGGCAGCAAGGTCCGGTCCGCGCATGACATGGCGCGCGAATATCGTGTGCTGTCGAAACTACACACCGCATATCCAGTCGCGCCGAAGGCGCTCCTCTATTGCGACGATCTGTCGATTCTTAATGCGCCCTTCTACCTAATGGAGCCAATTCGGGGAATGATCATGCGCCGCGAGCCGCCTCCGGGTGTGCCCTTTCCGCCGGAGACGGCGCGGCGATTGAGCGAAGCGTTCCTCGATAACCTGGCGCGTCTGCACCGCCTGGACTACACCGCAATCGGCCTGGCTGATTTGGGCAAACCGCAAGGCTATCTCGAACGCCAGGTCAAGGGCTGGATCGAGCGCTACCACAATTCGAAAACGCACGACCTGCCGGAAGTCGAACGCATTTCCGCCTGGCTCACCGCACGAATGCCGGTCAGCCTTGAGACGGCGCTGATCCACAACGACTACAAGTATGACAATGTCGTGCTTGATCCCGGCGACGCGACCAAGATCGTGGGCGTCCTGGATTGGGAGATGTGCACGCTGGGGGACCCGCTGACGGATCTGGGGACGGCGCTGGCCTATTGGACCGATCCGCAAGATCCGGAAGAGTTCCAGGAAATTCGCAGCGCGCCGACCACGTTACCGGGCACACTGACGCGGTCGCAGTTGGTCGAGCGCTACGCGGTCGCGACCGGCCGCGATCCCGGCGACCTAGTTTTCTATCTGACGTTTGCCCGCTTCAAAGTCGCCGTCATCATTCAGCAGATCTACTACCGGTACGCCCAGGGATTGACGCAGGATGAGCGCTTCGCGGTTATGCCGGAGAGAATCCGGACTTTGGTGCGCGCCTCATGGCATTGCGCAGAAAGCAGGACGATATGAGTGGGCATTTACCGCAGAGCTCACTGCGAGTAATAGCGCACCAGCCACTCGGCGACACAGCAGGGCTTGCCGGAAGGCTGATTCTCAACCCCCTGACTCTCGACATGGATGAGGAAGGCGGCGTCCACAAACTGGGGCGACTGCTTCGCCGAAAGCAGAGTGACGCGAGCGCGAACCGGCCAACCGGCGCGGACAGCCGAAGGAAAACGAACCTTATTCAGTCCGTAGTTGACGCTCATCGCGGGGCCCGATCGGATATGGATTGCCTGTTTCAGGAAGTAACTGAGCAGGGAAAGGGTCAGAAAACCGTGGGCAACGGTGCCGCCGAAGGGCGATTCGCGCTGGGCGCGTTCCGGGTCAAGGTGAATCCACTGGCGGTCCTCGGTGGCGTCGGCAAATTTCTGGATACGATCCTGGGTGACGACGAACCAGTCGGTGGCGGGGAATTCGCGTCCTTCGCACTGTTTCAGAGAATTTAGATTTTCAATCTCAAAAGGTGGCATAGGAGTATTTTATGACGACATTAACGGACATCCCGCGCAAGACGACAAAGGGAACGGCGTTTCTTATCGAAGAGTCGGTGCCGCAAGACGTTTTCACGCCCGAGGATCTGAGCGAAGAACATCTCGCCATCGGTCACATGGTAGACGAGTTCTGGGCCAACGAAGTGGAGCCGAATCTGCCCGCGATCCGCGAAAAGAAGCCGGGCGTTGCGCTGGGTGTGCTGCGGAAATCGGCGGAACTGGGTCTGACCGGGATGGCGATCCCGGAGGAGTATGGGGGCATGGCCATGGATCTGCCGTCGCTGATGGTGGCGTCCGAACACATGGGACGGGACGGCTCTTACGGGGGTTGGCACTCGGCGCACACCGGCATCGGCACGCTGCCGATCGTCTACTTTGGGAATGAGCAGCAGAAGCGGAAGTATCTGCCGAAGCTGGCCAAAGTCGAGATGCTGGCTGCCTATGCGCTCACCGAGCCTCTGGCGGGGTCGGATGCGCTGGCGGCACGGACGCGGGCTGACCTCTCGCCGGATGGAAAACACTACATGCTGAATGGCCAGAAGATGTGGATCACCAACGGCGGTGCGGCCGATCTGTTCACGGTGTTTGCCAAAGTCGGCGGAGAAAAGTTCACCGCGTTTCTGGTCGAGCGGAACTTTCCCGGCGTGAGCAGCGGGGCGGAAGAACACAAGATGGGCATCACCGGCAGCTCCACCACTGCCGTGTATTTGGACAACGTTCCGGTGCCGGTGGAAAACGTTTTAGGCGAGATTGGCCGTGGACACGTGATCGCATTCAACATCCTGAACATCGGACGACTGAAACTGGGTCCAGCCGTGGCCGGAGCTGCGAAAAATGTGCTCGCGATTTGCCTCAAGTATGCCAAGCAGCGCAAGGCCTTCGGCTCGGCGATTGCCGAGTTCGGCGCGATTCAACACAAGCTGGCGGAAATGGCGATACGAATTTTTGTGGCGGAGTCCATGGCCTGGCGTGTAGTAGGACTGATTGAGAATCTAATGAGCGTCGCGTCGACGGAGTCCGAGGACGGTTCCACTCGAGAACGGAAGGCGATCGAAGAGTTTGCGGCAGAGTGCTCGATGGTCAAGGTTTACGCCGCCGAGATGCTGGACTACGTAGTCGATGAAGGCGTCCAGATCCACGGCGGCTACGGATACCATCAGGACTACGCGGTGGAACGCTACTATCGCGATGCGCGCATTAACCGTCTCTTTGAGGGGACCAGCGAAATCAACCGGCTGGTGATCACAGGCCAGCCTTTGAAGCGCGCGGCGCGGGGCCTTCTGCCTCTGTTCGAAGCCGCTCGCGCCGTCCTGCAGGAAGCCGAGCCGCAACCCGCGAAGGCAGCCTGTGACGCGGAGCTGAGCCTGGTCCGGAACGCGAAGAAGATCGCCCTGCTGACGCTGGGAATTGCGCACCAGAAGCACGGCGCGCAGCTCGAACAACAACAGGAGATCATCATGAACCTGTCCGACATCATCATGGAAGTGTTGGCCATGGAATCGGGCCTGCTGCGCAGCCGGAAACTGACGGCGGCCGGTGGCGGAGTCAATGCTGCGGATGTCTGCGCCGTGTATTTGCGCGATGCCATCGCCCGGGTCGAACTCTCGTCGAGGACGGTGCTGAGCGCCTGCGCCCAAGGCGACGAACTGCGGCGTAACCTATCCCGCGTGCGCGGGTACGCCAATCACGATCCAGTCAATGCGATCGCACTGCGGCGCCAGATTGCAGGGCGGCTGCTGGCGAACGAGCGGTACACCGTCTGAGGGATGGGATCAGCAACGAAGGAGGCAGCATGGCACTCACCAATCACAAGTTTCTGCTGACGTCGCGCCCGGTAGGAATGCCGAAGCGCAGCGACTGGACCTACGCGGAAGAACCAGTCGGGGAGACAAAGGAAGGCGGCCTGCTGGTCCAGGTGTTGTACATCTCGCTGGACCCGGCGATGCGCATGTGGATGAATGACGTGCGTTCGTATATGCCGCCGGTGGGCATCGGAGAGGTGATGCGGGCGCTTGGGGTGGGGATCGTGAGGGCGTCGCGTAACCCGCGCTTCGCGGTAGGTGATCACGTCTCCGGATCGTTCGGAGTGCAGGAGTATGCGCTGACCGACGGCCGGGGCGTGACGAAGGTCGACGCGAGGATCGCTCCGCTGCCAAAGTATCTCAGCGTATTCGGTATGCCGGGCATGACCGCATATTTCGGGCTTCTCGATACGGGGCAGCCGAAGCCGGGGGAGATGGTGGTGGTCTCGGCGGCAGCGGGAGCCGTGGGCACGGTGGTGGGACAGATCGCCAAGATCAAGAATTGCCATGTGGTGGGCATCGCCGGAGGAGCGGAGAAGTGCCGCTACATTGTGCAGGAGCTGGGCTTCGATGCGGCCATCGACTACAAGTCCGAAGACGTGAGGCAGTCCCTTCGGAAGCATTGCCCGGAGGGCATCGACGTCTATTTTGACAACGTGGGCGGAGCGATTCTGGACGCGGCGCTGGCGCAACTGGCGCGGGGCGCCCGGATTGTGATTTGCGGGGCGATCTCGCAATACAACAATACTGGCCCGATCACGGGACCCAGTAACTACCTGACTCTGCTGACGAATCGCGCCACGATGAAGGGCACGCTGGTGCTGGACTACGTCGATCGCTACGCGCAAGCGGGAGCGGAAATGGCGGCATGGATGGCGGCGGGCAAGCTCAAGTCGCGCGAGGATATTGTGGAAGGACTCGCAACCTTTCCCGAGACCCTGCTCAAGCTTTTTAAGAGTGAGAACTCGGGGAAGCTCATGCTGAAAGTGGGCTAGGCAAAGAAAGGACTCGATGTCATTCGTTGAAAATCAAGGGACAAAGATCTATTGGGACGAACAGGGGCAGGGAGCACCGGTCCTGCTGATCATGGGCCTCGGCTATACGTCGGCCATGTGGAATCGCACACGACCGGTGCTGGCGCAACAGTATCGTACGGTGGCGTTCGACAATCGAGGCGTGGGACTGAGCGACGTTCCCCTTGGGCCTTATTCGATTGCGACCATGGCATCGGACGCGGCCGCGGTTCTGGATGCCGCCGGCATTGTCCGCGCCCACGTTTTCGGCGTTTCCATGGGCGGCATGATTGCGCAAGAATTCGCGCTGCAATATCCGGCGAGGACGCGCTCGTTGATTCTGGGCTGCACCTCGCCCGGCGGACCTTCGGCGGTGCTGGCGGAGAGCAAGGTGGCCGACGTGTTGATGGCGCGCGGCATGACGCTGGAGCAAGCGCGGGAAGCCATTCTTCCCTACATCTATGATGCGGCCACGCCGCGAGAGAAGATCGACGAAGATACCCGGGTGCGCGAGCGCTGGCTTCCCTCCCCGGCAGGCTACATGGGACAACTACTGGCGATCGTCGCGTGGGAGGGCTACAGCCGAATTACTCAGATCACGGCGCCGACGCTGGTCATCCATGGAAAGTCGGATGCGCTGGTGCCCCCCGCTAACGGGGAGTTGATCGCAGCGCGGATTCCAGGCGCAAAACTCGTCCTGCTCGAGCACGCGAGTCACTTGTTTGTCACCGACCAGACCCAAGCGGCGCACAAGAAAATACTCGAATTTCTTTTGTCGCATGCTGACGGAGAGCCGGGCCGGAAAGCAGGAAGTCATGGGCCGTTCCATGGGCGAAAGTGAGCCTCCAAATCGACATTCTCGGCAAGCATACATCATCATCAAAACAATTCATTTGATGAATTTCGCGAACGCGGTTACGCTCGCGCGCATCATGCGCAATTTGCGCTCTGAAACGGCAGGAAGGTAGGCAGTCAGCAGGTTGGAAGAAAGCGGCTGGATGCTGGTATGCGACCCGGTCCTTGTTGTGTGATTCAGACAAAGCCTGAGGTAGGGCGGATATGTCCTCACGCATTCAGAAGGAGAATCCTATGAAGTCACTGGCATGTGTGGTTCTGTGCTTAGTGTTGGCGAGCAGCGTGGCTTACGCGCAGGGTGTGGGCGCCTCCGGCAATATCCAGGGAACGGTGACCGATCAATCGGGCGCTCTTCTGCCGAAAGCGACCATAACAGTGGCAGACACACAAACCGGCCTGCAGCGCACGGCAGTCACCGATGTCACGGGTCAGTTCCGAGTGCCAAACTTGGCCCCGGCAACCTATGACGTCAGCGTGCGAGTACCGGGCTTTGCCACCGCCGTTCGCAAGGGGGTGGCGGTGAGTATCGGGCAGACCGTCATCTCGGATTTCCAGTTGAAGGTATCGCAAGTAGCCACCGTGGTCGATGTGTCCTCGGAAGCGCCCGTCGTCGAGACCGAACGGAGCAGCCAAGCGGACAGCGTGTCCGATAGATATATAACCGACCTGCCCATTAGCCGGCGCGACTACCTCACGTTCACCTTGCTGATGCCGGGCGTCAGCAGCTCAACCACCATCGCCAGTAATGCCGACTATCGTGTGAAACAAACTCCGCAAAGCGGACTATCCTTCTATGGAAGCAACGGACGCGGGAACAGCGTAACCGTGGACGGCGGCGAGACCAACGATGACGCGGGCGGCGTCCGCCTGAACGTAAGCCAGGACGCGGTGCAGGAATTCCAGATCAACCGCAGCAACTATTCGGCTGAGTTGGGTGGGGCCAGCGGAGCCTCCGTCAACATTGTGTCCAAGTCGGGCACAAACAACGTGCACGGCGGCGTTTATGGTTTCTTTCGCAATGATGCGATGGATGCCCGAAACCCGTTCGCGTTCAGTCCGGCTCTGGCGCCAGACCCGACCTTCTCTAATTTCAACACCACTTCTACCGGCGACCCGATCAAGAATTCTCTCAGCCGCCAGCAATTCGGCGGGACGATCGGATTTCCGATCCAGAAGGACAAAACTTTCCTGTTTGCTTCTTTCGAAGGTCTGCGCTCCAATGCGCAGGACTCAGTCCCCTTGCTGACCAGCAGTAGTATCTTCGCTCCCACCGCAGGACAGCAGTCTATTGCGGGAGGCCTGGCGGCCCAAGGCAACGTCACTCCGGTTCCGTGCCTGAGCGGCCCTGTGGGCACCGCGGTGGCAGCACTTCTAGGACTTCCCGCGCCCAACCCCTTCACTCTCCTGCCTGCGGCCACTTGTGCGGCCGTGCTGGGCGGGGTTTTGACCGTGAACCCACTCGGCGGCCTGCTTGAGCAGGACGTCATAAGTCAATTTGAGAATGACGGCGGAGTGTTTCCGTTCCCCATCCGGCAACACGAGGGATCCGCCCGTCTCGATCACCGATTCAGCCAGAGCAACTCGGCCTTCTTGCGCTATAGCGCTTCCCACCAGGAAGAGTCCGACCCGGACCTGCAAGCTCTGATCGGCTTCTCACGGGGAACTTCAGTACTTGACTGGGACAGCACGCTGCAAGGCTCGTGGTTTCATCAATTCAGTCCGAATGCTATCAACGAAGTCCGACTGCAGTGGGACTTGTACCAATTTAACGTGGACACGAATGATCCAGGGGGGCCAGGTCTGGACGTTCAGGGATATGGTTTCTTCGGGCGCGGCATCTTTTTACCCAGCCACACTACATCGCGCCGTTATGAGTTCACCGACAATTTAACACTCATCCGCGGCCATCACAGCATGAACATGGGCTTCTACGAGTTGATTCGGGGCAACAACACTATGTCCGACACCTTCTTCGCCGGACGTTTTGAGTTCTTGCAGTTGCCCGGTGATCTGCTCAGCCCCTGCCTGGAGGCGCCTAGCATTTTTTGCAATCTCCCGACAACCGCTCCATCCCCAATCAGTACTCTTCAGTCGTTGGGCTTCGGTTTGCCGGCGTTCTATGAGCAGGGTTTTGGCAATCCATCGTATATCCAGACCAGGCCGTTCACTGCCGGTTACTGGCAGGACGCCTGGCAAATCCAGCGAAACCTCACGCTGACCTACGGTTTGCGCTACGAAGTGGATACGCAGTCCGGGCCTCTCAGCACCTATAAGAAGGACCTTGCACCCCGCATTTCGTTTGCCTGGTCCCCGGGCCACGACCAGAAGACGGTAATCCGTGGCGCGTATGGAATCTTCTACTCGCCGATCTATGCGCAGATTCCCAATGTCGTGAAAACCCTGGGCAATGTGAACGGTACCCGGCAGATTGCCAATACCTTGGTATCGATTTTAGGCGCTCCCGGAAATCCTGCGCTTAACTCGGCAACGATCTTCCAGACGCTGTTTGCCGAGGGCGGAGGGAAGCTTCTGTGCGGCACCCCTCCCGCGGGACAGAATGCATGTATCGGGCCCGCGGATCTGACGCAATTTGGCCTCACCGTCGCTAACACTGGCCCCCTCCCGCCGGGAACTGTGCTCTTCTCCGGACAACCGAATTACCGGCCGCCGCAGTCGCAGCAGGCCTCGTTCGGCATTGAGCGGCAGGTCGGAAGAAGCATGTCTATCTCCGCCAACTACATTTACGTCCACACCACCCATCTGCCTTGGGCGGTGGACAAGAACTTGCTGCCGGGAGCACCATATGTTACCGGCACCCCTTGCTTTCTGGGAGGCCCGCCAGTGTGCGGCGCGGACGGTCTTCCCACTAACGGCCTTCCTTTCCAGGATTGGTTAGCACCGGCGTGCCAGGCCAATCCCGGCCTTTGCTTCGCGGATTCAACCCACACGATTCTTCAGAACAATCAATATTCCTCCATCGCGAACGCGATTTACCATGGCGGCATTCTGGAGGTGAAAAAGCGCTTCAGCGATCGCTTTAGCTTGATCGGCAATTACACATACAGCCAATCGATCGACGACTCGACGGATTTCAACAGCGATTACTCGGCATTCGATGAGGTAAACCTCGCCGCCGAGCGCTCCCTGTCGGATTTTAATCAAAAGCACAAAGTGGTGTTCGCGGCTGTGCTGGACAGCCCGTGGGACCAGTCGCGCGTTTTTTCCGGTTTTGAGCTGTCTCCGGTCGTGAGCTACAACAGCGGCCATCCCTTTAACCTGCTGGCCGGCGCGGACATCAACGGTGACGGTCATTTCACCAACGACCGTCCGCCAGGATCTCCGCGCAACAGCGGCCTGGGTCCCAATTACGCGGACTTCGACATGCGCTTGAGCCGAGCGTTCAAGTTCGGCGAGAAGTACAGCCTGCGATTCATCGCAGAAGGATTTAACATTGCCAATCGGACAAACTACGCCAGCGTGAACAATATTGTCGGCTCCGATTTCGCTCCGCCATTCAATATTCACGGCACCGCCCGCGTCTCGCCCAGCCAGCCGCTGGGCTTCACTGCAGCTCTTCCGAAGCGCGAGATCCAACTCGGCGCGCGCTTCGCGTTCTGAGGCAGGCGCTTCCCCGCGTCGAGGCCGCGGCCATTCCGTTCTGCTTTACGCGGCCAGGCCGAGGCCACGCTCTTGGGTCTGTATTTCTTCAGTTCCAGCCTGGCAAGCAAGGCGCGATGCACTTCGTCGGGCCCGTCTGCGATGCGCAGCGTGCGGATTCTGGCAAACAGTTCGGCTAGCGGAACATCGTCGGAAACGCCGGCGCCTCCGTGCATTTGAATCGCCTGGTCGATAATCTCCAGAGAAGGATGGCCTCTTGCGCTTGCTCCAGCGTCATGCCGCGCGGCGCCAGTATGTCGGCGACCTGCTCTCCGCGCGCACTGCCGAAGGCCCGCCGGGTGAGGTGCAGCCCAGAATCGACATTCTCGGCAAGCATACTTCATAATCAAAATAATTCATTTGATGGATTACGCAAACCCGGATACGCTCGCGCCGATTGCGAAGATGCTGCGCTCCGCAACGATACGAGCGCCGGGAATTGTCCGTTCGCATTCAAACAGATAAGAACTAGGTAGCGCGCTCAAAACAATTCCAGCCTGGCAAGCAGTCCGCTGGTTGGAAGAAGCGGTCGGATGCTGGCGGGCGACCGGGCTCGTTGTGTGATTCATACAAATTCTAAGTAAGTAGGGGGGGAGTATGGGTTTTGAACAGAGCAGTCCGGATGGTCGTACGGCTTCACGCTACTGGGCCAGTTCCTGGAAGCGTCTTGCCTTGGTTATACTGGCGGGCGTGCTGGCGGGAACGCCGTCACTGCTGGCGCAAGCGGGCTATAACACGGCGACGCTGAAAGGGACGATTTACGATTCGAAAGGTGCAGCGGTCGCGTCGGCTACTGTGACGGTAAAGAATGCGGCAACGGGACTGAGCAAAGAGCAGAAGGCCGAAGCAGACGGCGGTTACCAAATGCTCGCTCTCCCGCCGGGCACCTACCGGATGACGGTGGAGTTCCCTGGGTTCAGCAAAGCGGTGGCTGAGAACCTGGTTCTGACCGTGGGCGCGACGGTGGTCTACGACGTCCATCTGAAGGTGGGTGGAGTTCACGAGGTGGTCGAAGTCACGGACCGGCCCCCGCTGATCGAAACCGAGCAATCGCAACAAGCCAACACGGTCGATACGCGGCAGGTCGACAATCTGCCGAATGTCAGCCTGAACTTCACGTCGGCCATCTACACCTTGCCCGGGGTGGTGAGCTCGGTCGCGCCTACGGTTCAAGACTCGAACGTAGGGACCGGATTCTCATCGTCTGGCTTCTCCATCGGAGGCAGCAACGGCCGCAACAACCTGTTCACGATCGATGGCGGGGAGAATGATTTCGGTTCCGGAGCCCTGCGGGTCAATCATGTTCCGATCGACTCGATCCAGGAGTATCAAGTAAACCGGAATTCGTTCGCGGCGGAATTCGGGTTCACGGTGGGAACGGCGATCAACATCATCACCAAAAGCGGGACCGACAAGCCCCATGGCAGCGTCTATGGTTATTTCCATAACGCAAGTACAGACGCGGCCAACTACTTCAACTTCAGTAGCCCGACTCCCAACTCGAAGCCGTTCGAGCAGGGCATGGTTGCGGGGGGCACATTCGGCGGCCCTATCGTGAAAGGCAAGCTGTTCTTCTTCACGTCGTATGAGCGCCAGAAACTGGATTCGCCGACGATTATCAACCTGCTGGGCACGGTACAAGCGCGGGGTCTGAGCGCACAAAGCAATGGTTTCGGCACTCCGGGACCGGGCCTGTGTCCTGGCCAGATTGTCCCTGCTGGACAGCCACAGGAAGTGAGCCAGCTGTGTTACCTGACGCAGTTGTCGTTGCTCCCAACTGGGCTCCAGCCGCTGGGCTCGGGGTTACTGGCGTCGCCGGTTTTTTCTCCGCTCTTCGACCCGATTTTTGCGGCGTTGCTCACACCCGACAATGGCATTTTCGATGGAAATGCCGGAGGCGTAGTCCAAGCGCCACCCGGCGCGAACGGCCGTTACAACAACTGGGTGGCGAAACTGGACTACATTCCCAGCGCGAAAGACAACCTCAGCCTTCGCTTCTCGCTGATGCGGGAGCTAAGCCAGGTGACCGGCGCCGGAGGCGCTCAACGCTATACCTCCGACACCAATGTGGTGCGCGACTACACCGCGACCCTGTCCTGGACCCGGACACTGAGTAACAACATGGTGAACGAGGTGCGCGTCCAAGCCGTTCCCCACGACACGTCGGACAACGTAACTCCCTTCCCCAACCGGGCGGAGACCGACCTGGGGAGCCTGGCGAGCGCGGAAACGGCAAGCGGCCCGGTGGGCACGAATTTCGCGTATCCCTACTTTGGACACGAGAATCGCTTTCAATTCGACGAGAATTTGCTTCTGACCAGGGGCGGGCACAGTCTCAAAATCGGCGCTTCCTACCGGCCGGTCGAGTACAACATCTTCGAACAACTCTGGTTTGGGGGAGAATACACTTATTACGATGGAGCGGTCTCCCTCCTCGACATAGTGCCGGCCGCCTACCAGGCGGACTTGGCTGGGTATAACCAGGCCTTGGGATACCCCGCGGCCGGGCCTGCCTCGACCAACCTGACGGCGGCGGAGTCGTACGTCGCCGGACTTCCGGCCGATATTCTGCAGGGGAACGGCAATGGACGGTGGCAGAGCTGGGCTCACTATCTAGGCTTCTATGCCCAGGACTCGTGGAAGCTCTCTTCCCGGCTGACGGCGAACTACGGAGTGCGGTTCGATTACGATAAGGAAGCGAGTCCGGTTCCGACCAGCTTCCACGCCTCGCCCCGGCTGGGATTCGCGTTTGACCCGCGCGGCAACGGGAAAACGGTGATCCGGGCGGGCGGGGGCTTGTTCGTGGCGCCCCAGCTGTTTCTGGTTCCGTTCTATCTCAACAACCTGGGCACGGGCGGAAAAAATATCAACATGGCCTTGCAGTTGCTCAACAAACAGCCGGTTCAAAGCGTTTTGGCGGCCTGCATGGAAAACTTGCCGCTTGGGACGCCGTGCTCCGCCGACCCGGCGGTGGTGGGGAGCGCAACCTTGGCCAATCCCAACCCCGAGCTGACAACAGCGCAATTGAACTCAGTCGGCATCTTCATCAATCCCTTTCCCACTGAACAGGGGCAGGTTCCTGAGACCAATGGCGTGTTCTACACGATTCAGAATAACTACAAACCGCAGTATTCGATTCAGGCCAGCCTCAGCATCGCCCAGCAGATTACGCGCGATCTCTCGCTCGAGATCGGATACACCATGTACCGCAGCGTCCACATTGAGCAGAACAATGAAGCCAACTACATACGGAATACGGCCATTCCGATAGACCCATTTTTCGGGCCGTCTTACATGGCCAAACCGGGCTACGTGGCAGGCCAACCGAATGCGGATACCCTGCAGAACAACCAATTTTCATCGATCGGCGGTTCGATCTACCATGCCATGACCGCGTCGCTGACCAAGCGGTTTAGTCGGGGACTGCAGTTCCAGGCCAACTACACCTATAGCAAAGCGATCGATAATACGAGCGACTTCAGTTCTCTCAGCACGCCGTTCCGGCCGGACCTGGTGTCGGAGGACCGCTCCGCGTCGGACTTCAACATCACCCATAACTTCGTGGCCAACGCGGTGTATACGACTCCGTACCAAGCCCAGGGCAGTTTGCTATCCAGGGCGCTGGGGGACATTTCGATCTCTCCCATCGTCTCTGCACGCAGTGGAGTTCCGTTCACGCTGCTTGTCCCCGGGATCGCCTTTGGTTTGGTCCCATTCGACAGCTACGCGGGTGCTCATTTTAGCGAAGCGCGTCCGTATAACGAGGGCCGGAACACCGGGATTGGGCCGGCGTTTTACAGCTGGGATATGCGGGTTTCGAAGTCGCTGTATCTCAGCCGTGACCGCGGGATGCGGCTCGATGTGATTGCACAGGCGAACGACATCCTCAATCACACGAACTTCAGTTCCGTGAACAACATTTTCCCGAACACGTATCAGCCGGCCGGCTCCGTTTATCCCGGTTCCCCCGCTTCCGCGATCGTGCCGACTGGAGAGGGGAACGTAGATCTGTTGAACGGCCCCTATCGCTATGCGGGGTTTGCACCCCGGTCGGCGAGCGACTTGAGCACGCCACTGTCGTTCCGATCGGCCAATCTGCCACGCCAGATCAGCTTTGGACTGCGGTTTGGCTTCTGAGGCAGGCGCTTCCTGGCGTCGAGTATGCTGGGAGCGGCGAACGCCAGGCGTGGCACAGTGCTTGCGCCTGGAAACCACGCTGCTGCAAGTCCAGGTAAATGCCCATGCCAACGCAGGAGACGATCTACGAAGTCGCGGATCGAGTCGCAACCATCACGCTGAATCGTCCGGACAAACTGAATGCCTGGACCGCCACCATGGAAGCGGAGGTACGTTCCGCAGTAGAGGAGGCGGAGCGGGATGAGAACGTACGGGTGATCGTGCTGACGGGAGCGGGCCGGGGATTTTGCGCCGGCGCGGACATGTCCTTGTTGAGCGCCGTCGCCGCTCAGGGACTGGATAAAGATGTCACCCGGCGGATTCAATCCGTCGGCGCCCCGCAGGAAGGACTGCGGCCGGATTTTCAGCGGAAGTTTTCCTATTTTCTCGGGGTCGCGAAACCCGTGATCGCCGCCATTAACGGGCCGGCGGTGGGCCTGGGCCTGGTGATTGCGCTCTACTGCGACCTGCGCTGGGCGGCGGAGAGTGCGCGCTTCAGCACGACCTTCGCGCAGCGTGGACTCATCGCGGAGTACGGCATGGCCTGGATGCTGCCGCGCATTGTGGGTCTGCCCGATGCCATCGATTTGCTGCTATCCGCCCGGCACATCACCGCATCCGAAGCGCTGGCCCTGCGGCTGGTCAACCGGGTCTTTCCCCAGGAGGGCTTCGCCGCAACCATCCACGAGCACGCCGTCCAGTTGGCGTCCAGCGTCAGCCCGCGCTCCCTGAGTGTAATCAAGCGGCAGGTGTACGCGGGAATGTTCCAAACCCTGGCGGAGTCCTTCGATCTTTCCGTTGTGGAGATGGTGGCGAGCCTGCAGAGTGCGGACTTCAAGGAAGGGGTGGCGCACTTTCTGGAGAAACGCGCGCCCAAGTTTAGCGGGCGCTGACGCGGCAGCGTTCCCATTTGAACTCGTCCAGCAATGGTGAAGTCATTTGGTGGTCCGCCTCTTAATGCGTTATTTAATTAAGTCCGCCGCTACAATTGCAGCAAGGGAGCACGGGTAGGCATGAACGCAAGTCTGTCCGTCGAGTTCGATCACCGCCCATCGGCGGTCGCCTTTATGCTGAACGCCCTGCGTCCCTCGCCCGGACTGCGCGCACCTGGAGGCTTCCCGCCGATAGCGGCGCGCTGGCGCAAGCATCGCGTTGATCGGGTCCAACTTCTCGATTTTCTTCAGCTGACGGGGCTGCGTGCGGACGCTTCCCTGCCCATGATCTATCCGCACGTGTTCGGCTTTCGCCTGCAGATGGTGATCCTCACCCACCCGACATTTCCCATCCCCATTTGGAGCGTGCTGCAGATCCGCAATCGCCTGCTGCAGCATCGGCCGATCCCCTCGGACTCGGTCCTGGACCTGGAGACGCGCGTCGCCGGTCAGCGCATTCTGGAAAAGGGAGCCGAGGTGGACGTCCACGCGACTGTGAACGTCGGCGCCGAGCGAATGTGGGAAAGCCTTAACACCTTCTATTATCGTGGTCGGTTTGGCGAGCCGGAAGGCGCCTCGCCGCTGAGCAACTCTCCGCACATCCCAGCAACGACGGTCGCGCAGTGGCATCTCCCCTCCGGGGTCGGCTGGAGGTTCGCCCGCATGACGGGAGACTACAACGGCATCCATCGATATCATTGGTACGCGCGCCTGTTGGGATTTCGGCAAGCCTTTTTCCATCCCCAGATGGTCGCAGGTCAATGCATGTCGCGCCTTCCTGCCCCCGATCCGGTGAGATGTCAGCGCCTCGACCTATGGCTGAAAGGCCCTGTCTACTTCAATTCGGATGTCAGCCTTCGCGCTGCGACCGTGGAAAATGCCACTACATTTGCACTGATGTTGCGCGCCGATGAGCGGCCGGCCATCTTGGGGCGATGGGGCGGCGCTGACTCACGGGACCGCCTGCTCAACTTGGCCCAAGCGCAACCCGGAACTCAAATGCAACCCCTCACGCGAGACATAAGCTGTAAATAGTTGATCCGGCTTTAATACGCTCCTTGCTTCTCGAAAATGCGGCGCGGGTTCTCGATCAGCATTTCCTTCAACTGATCGTCGGTCACGCCCTTCTGCTTCAGCGCTGGGATCACATCATTGTGGATGTGGAGGTAATGCCATCGAGGAAGAATGACCGGCAAAGCGCGCTCGGGCAACCAGTGCATGAAGCAGGCGGCGTCGTGCGACAACACCATGCGGCGGGCGTGACCGCGCTGGCACATTTGAGCCACCGTGTGCACGCGATCCTCGAACGAGAGAATAGTGTCGATGCCGAAGCGGTCCATGCCGAGGTAGGACCCGTTCCCGATCAACGTCTCCAGGTAATCAAGCTCGGTGGTGTCGCCGGAGTGGCCGATCACGACCCTGGACAAATCGACACCTTCGTCGAGGAAGATTCTCTGCTGCTCGAGTCCGACTCTTTTGCGAGCGTGAGTATGGGTGGAGATGGGCACTCCGGTCCTGCGGTGAGCCTGCGCGGTCGCGCGCAGGACGCGCTCGATGTCGCGGGTGACACCAGGCTCGTCGGTAGCACATTTGAGAACGCCGGCCTTAACTCCGGTGTCGGCAATGCCTTGCTCAATGTCGCGCACGAACATATCGGCAATCAGTTCCGGGCCTCCCAGCGCCGTGCCGGGTCCACGCAGATGAAAATAGAGCGGCACGTCATGGTAAGTGTAGATGCCAGTCGCCACAATAATCTGGAGGGCGGTTTGCTGCGCGATGCGCTGAATGCGTGGGATGTAGCGCCCCAGCCCTAGCACCGTGAGATCGACGACGGTGCCGACGCCACGGGCATGCAGCTCGTTGAGGCGCGAGACGGCATCCGCGATGCGCCGCTCCTCATCCCCCCATTCCTCGGGATAATTCTGGAGAATCTCGGTATCGAGCACAAAGACGTGCTCATGCATCAAGGTGGTGCCGAGTTGCGCAGAATCGACCGGGCCGCGTACGGTTTGCACCTGAGTCATTCTGATCCTCGTGAGGAGAACGGAACGGGCGGTTGCGCCGTTCGCGCCGGAGCCCCCGGGGGCATCGACGGGTCGCCAGCGGTCAGGCCGAGGCCCCGCTCCTGGGTTTGTATTTCTGCAGCTCCAGCTTGGCAATCAAGGCGCGATGGACTTCGTCGGGGCCGTCGGCGATGCGCAGCGTGCGGATCGTGGCAAACATTTCGGCCAGCGGAACATCGTCGCAAACGCCGGCGCCTCCGTGCATTTGAATGGCCTGGTCGATGATCTCCAGGGCAATGTTGGGAACGGTGACTTTGATCTGGGAGATTTCGCTGCGGGCGCCTTTGGTGCCGACTTCATCGAGCATCCAGGCGGCTTTGAGGGTGAGAAGACGGGCTTGCTCCAGCATGATCCGCGCGTTGGCAATGACATCGACGTTACCGCCCAGTTCGGCCAGAGGTTTGCCGAAGGCCACGCGCTGGAGCGAGCGGCGGCACAAGAGTTCAAGCGCGCGTTCGGCCGCTCCCAGCGTGCGCATGCAGTGATGAATGCGGCCGGGGCCGAGCCGGCCCTGCGCGATTTCGAAACCGCGCCCCGGTCCGGCGACGATGTGGTCGAGCGGTACCCGGACATTAGTGAAGCTAACCTCGCCGTGACCGAAGGGCGAGTCATAGGATCCAAACACGGGCACCATGCGCTCGATCTTGACGCCGGGAGTGTCGAGCGGCACCAAGATCATGGAATGACGCTGGTACTTCGAGGCCGAGCGATCGGTTATGCCCATGAAGATGAGCAGCCGGCAATGGGGATGGCCGATTCCGGAACTCCACCATTTCAAGCCGTTGAGGACGACGTGATCCCCCTCGATGAGGGCCGTAGCTTGCATGTTCGTGGCATCCGAAGAGGCCACGGCGGGCTCCGTCATGCAGAACGCGGAACGAATCTCGCCGGCCAGCAGGGGCTTAAGCCAACGCGCCTTTTGTGCCTCCGAACCATACTTCACCAGCACTTCCATGTTGCCAGTATCGGGTGCGCTGCAGTTGAAAACCTCGGGGGCGATCGAGGAGCGTCCGGTGATTTCCGCCAGGGGCGCATACTCGACATTGGTGAGGCCGACGCCATACTCCCGGTCGGGGAGGAACAGGTTCCACAAGCCGGCTGCGCGCGCCTTGGCCTTCAAAGTCTCCATCACCGGAGGCTGCTTCCAGCGCCGCCAGTCGGGAAGGTTCTGCAATTGCGCGCAATACTCAGGCTCTGCCGGCAGTACATGCTCTTGCATGAACGCCGAGAGGCGCTGGACATAGCTCTTGGCTGTCGCTGACAGAGAAAAGTCCATTGGTAAGCACTCACCCCGCAGGCACCCCAGCCTAACGATTTCACTAGGATTCTCCAAATGAATTCTATGAATCCTGTATTATATGCAGCGTGCATTTAAGTCAGGTCGACCTGAACCTGTTCGTGGTGCTGGAAGCCATCTATCGCGAGGGCAACATCACTCGCGCCGGCCAGCAACTGAACCTCACCCAACCCGCGATCAGCCATGCGCTGAAGAGACTGCGCGATCTTCTGCAGGACCCGCTGTTCGTCCGCCAGGGGCCGCACATGGTGCCGACGCCGTTCACGCGGAACATGATTGAGGAAGTGCGGCAGGCGCTGCAAATCCTGGAAGTGAACCTCAGCGCGAGTCGCAATTTCGTTCCCGAACACACGCGGCGGAACTTTCACCTTTCGTTGTGGGAATACGCCGAAGCCCTGATTCTTCCGCTCTTGCTGCGGCGCCTGACGCATGCCGCCCCAGGAATGTCGATCGCGACCTCGCAGGTCAAGCGCAGAGATCTGGAAACCGAACTGGCGAGCGGTTCGGTCGATCTGGCCATCGACATCCCCCTGACGATGAGCGATCGCATTCGGCATAAGTGGCTTCTGAATGACCCATTCGTGGTCATCGCCCGGCATGGTCACCCGGCGATCGCGGACAAACTTGACCTGGACACTTATCTGGCACAGCGCCATATTCAGGTCTCTTCCCGACGCCACGGTCCCAGCCTGGTCGATGTCGAACTTAGCCGGCGTGGGCTTCGTCGGCAAGTGTTTCTGCGCAGCCAGCACATCTTCCCGGCCTGCGTGGTAGTAAGTACGACCGACATGCTGCTGACCTTGCCGGAGCGCCATGCGCAATTGCTGAACACGGGTTTGATGAACCGGGTGCTTCCCTTCCCCCTCCCAGCGCCCCGTCTCGAAGCCCATTTGTACTGGCACGAGAGTGTGGAGAATGATCCGGCAAGCCGCTGGCTGCGGGAAGAAATCGAAAAAGCCTTGGCCCCGGAACCCCGAGCGGCGGCAGCGCCGCGCAAGGCCGGTAGCGAGCGGCGCCGGGGCCAATGTTGACGATGATCAACCGTACGTCGCTGGCGGCGCCAGGAAAAGGAATAAAGCGCGCCGCTTCTCAAAGCGCAGCCAGCCGCCGGGAATCCTCACTGGTCTTTAATGCTTCGTGGCCTCGACAGGACTTAGGTTTTTCTCCTGGCTCGCGAAGCTGCGCTGGCTGAGACTCCTTTGCCCCTCTTGCTCAGGTGAATCACACGCCTCAGCGCCTCGATGAGAGCGGGTCCGCGCATGCGGAGTTCTGCCCGATGGTGTAAGGAAAGCTCCCTCAGCACCTTTTCACCCTTCGGAGTCAAGGAAAGCAATACTTCGCGGCCATCTTCACCACCGCGGTGGCGCCGGACATAGCCGCCGGCAGAGAGCCGGTTTACGAGCTCAACCGCACTGTGATGTCGAACCTGTAGCCGCTCGGCCAACTCTCCGATCCGTGGGCGCACATTTGTGGGCAGCCCTTTCAAGGCAAGCATGAGCTGATGCTGGCGAGGTTCAAGACCAGCCATGCGGGAAGCTTGCTCACTGAAGTGAAGAAAACGGCGGATCTGATAACGCAATTCCGCCAGTGATGTGTAGTCAGCCAAGGTAAGCGTCCTTTCCATGCGGCAAAGTATATCGTCTCACGACCATTGGCGCTGTGACGATGGATCAACTGGTGTCTTAACGGCGCTCGGGGAATGCCAGGCCGCATGTGGCCGGGCTAGATTGACAATTATATCGTATAACGATATAGTTGTTTTCACAGGAGGAGGACAACCATGAAAAAGTTAGGAGCTTTTGCGATTTCCATTTTCGTCGGGACGTTGGTTCTGGGTGTGGCGTTGCCGTCGGCTTGGGGCCAAGGCGGGAACCCGCCAGCCAGCACCAAGGAAAGCGGGCAGACTTCGGGCCACGGGTACACTGCCGTGGAACAGACCCTCCAGGAAAATGTCGAACAACAGATCAGGACTCTCCATGATCAAGGCCGGCAGGCGGCAATGAAGGGTGATGCCGGCTTTTTTGAGAAGCACTTGGCCGCTGGCTACTTCGGAATTGGCGGCGATGGGAGGTTGAGGACGAAGGCGGAGGCGATTCAGGATTTCAAGTCGGGCGGCATCAAGTACGAAGCCATTGACGAACGCGACGTAAAGGTAAACACGTACGGGGACACCGCTGTCGTGAACTCCATGGCCGCGGTCAAACTGACCAGCAATGGCAAGCCGATCGGTGGCGATTATCGCGCAACTTTCGTGTATGTGAAGCAGGGAGGGACGTGGAGAGAAGTCGCGTTCCAGGCAACGCCAGTGGCACAAGAGGGCCGGTGAACCACTGCGACACAGAGCGATCAACGTCGGTGGAATTCGGTACCGGTCGTGAAAGCGAACACCAATCCCGCCGCAGTTCTGTAGACGCTGCGGCGACAGACGCACTTAGCGGAGGAAACCCGCGGAGGAACCACTATGTTCACACGTATGATGACCTGCACACTGAAACCGGAGAAAAAAGAAGAGTTCTTGGAAGCGGCACGCCAACTCCCAAGCGCTTACAAGAACCAGAGCGGCTTTGTCGATCTGCTTACCTTGATCTCGGAGGAACATCCTAACCGCGCGCTCGTTGTCGCTGTCTGGAGGACAAGGTCCGATTCCCAAGAGTTCTACAAGAGTCGTGCTCCACTGCTTGATCTGAAGCCCTTTCTTGAGGAGGAACACATCGAGCATTACTACCTCGAGACTTCGAACGTATTCCAAATTGCCAGCGGCAAGGCTGCCTGATCGCGATTGCCCCACTTCTCGCGGTTTTGTCTAGTGTAAAGGATGTCATGAGACTGAACAGGTTTTCGAGAAGTGGGGCTTTTCTCAGCTCATGATCGGAGGATTCTTCAGGCATGATTTGGCAGTTGACGAGCTTCCCTCACAGCGCAGCCAGCCGCCTTTGGACCAGCAGGAAGTACAGGGCCAGCAGAATGAGCAGGAATCCGTTCAGGCTGAGCACCACCGGCGCCGTAAACACGGGAACGAGCCATCCCGACCACAGATTCCCCATCGGCATGCCGCCGCGGAATGCGAAATTGTACACGCTCATCACGCGCCCGCGCATTTCGTTCGTGGTAATCAACTGCACCAGCGAATTCACCGTGGCAAAAACCGCCATCATGGATGCGCCCACCAGCACCAGGAAGACCTCGCTCACCGGCAGCGACTTCGAAAGGGCAAACCCGGAAATCCCCGCGCCCAGGCAGGCGAGCGCGCCGAGAGCGACGCGCCCCTTTTTTCTAATATTGCCCGCGCTCGCGATGCTCAGCGAACCGCAAATCGAACCGAGGCCCATGAGCGCGAGGAGATTGCCGTAAGTTTCCGGACCGCGATGGAAGATGTCTTTCACGAATACGGGAAAGTAGGTGCGCATGGGCATGCTCAAAAAGGTCATGCAGAAAGCCAGCAAAATCAGTGCTTCCATCGAACTCTGCTTGCGAACGAACTGAATGCCCTGCTTCAGGCTGGTGAACATCGACTCCGTGGCCTTCAGCGGCAGGAAACGGGCGCGAATGATCGACAGCGACACGATGGGCGCCAGGAAGGAAAGCGCGTTCAGCCCGAAGCACCACTTTTCTCCCAGCCTCGCTAAGGCCTGCCCGGCGAGTGCCGGCCCGACCATGACCGCCACGTTGAACTGGATCGAATTCAGTGCGATGGCGTTCGGCATGTCTTCTCTCTCGACCAGCGTGGGAATCAGCGCCTGGTAAGCCGGACCGCCGAAGGCCTGAGCGAATCCGGAAACGAACGAAAGGCAGAGGATATGCCAGACGTGTACCAGACCGGTCGCCACCAGAATGGTGAGCAGCCCGGCGCTAGCCATCTGCACATACTGGGAGCCGAGCAGAATTTTCCGGCGCTCCACGCGATCGGCCACCACGCCGCCGATCAGAGAGAACAGAAAGATGGGAATGCCGCCGAGAAATTGATCCAGCGCCAGCAAGAACGCGGAGTGGCTGAGCCGGTAGACCAGCCAGCCCTGCGCCACGATTTGCATCCAGGTGCCGATGCTGGAGGTGCAGGCGC
>Ga0316363_10001106_pt1 | contig 25735 bp, 26 predicted proteins | sample Sb_taG_3_FD_200459 | JGI IMG/M metagenome (GOLD analysis project Ga0316363, IMG submission 200459) | Peat soil microbial communities from Weissenstadt, Germany - Sb_50d_a_PC metaG (v2) (version 2) | ecosystem: Environmental > Terrestrial > Soil > Wetlands > Peat | place: Germany: Weissenstadt...
CATACCGGTGCAGTATGAGATAGCGCCGCATTACCACGCTCCTTATACGGAGCAGGCAGGTGTGAGCCTGGAGCGGCAATTGCTGGCGGGCACGAGCGTCACACTGACGTATCTACGATCATTCGGAGTTCACCAGCAAGTGACCCGTAATGCCAACCAGGCCATGGGAGGAACGCCGCAAAACAGCTCGCAAAATTACCTGTACGAGTATTTTTCGGAGGCTGTTTTCAAGCAGGATCAGATCATTGCAAATTTCAATGCCAAAGCTGGACGCAATCTTCAAGTCAGCGGCTTTTACACGTTTTCTTCGGCCAACAGCAACGGGGCAGGCAGTACCGGCGCATCGAATGCGTATAACCTCGATCAGGACTATGGGCGAGCCGGCTTTGTCTTGCGCCACTCAGCTTTCTTCATGGCCACATACAATGCGCCCTGGGGAATCAGTTTCAATCCCTTCGTGATTGTTCAATCGGGCCGTCCATTCAATATCACTCTGGCGACCGATCCGTTAAACAACCTCTTTAACCAGCGGCCCACATACGCCACTTCATCGACGCCCGCGGCGGATGTGGTATCGACGCCCTATGGTTCTTTGGACGCTGCCGCACTGGCGGGCGAGCATCTGGTTCCCGTCAACCTGGGCAATGGCCCGGCTGCGTTGGCGGTCAACCTGCGCATCAGCCGGTCATTCGGCCTTGGCGCCAGACGCGCAGGGACAAATCACGCGGCGGATAACATCACGATGGGTCCAGCGATGGGCGAAGGCAGAGGTGGCGGCGGCGGGCGCTCGGATCGCGGCCCCGGCGGCGGGGGCCTCGGTCCTGGAGGGTTGGGCAGCGGCGGCGGATTCCCTGGGGGAATGGGAGGATCTGCGAGCACAGGACGCAAGTACTCGTTGAGATTCAGCATCCAGGCTCTGAATGTGTTCAACAACATCAACTACGGAAATCCAGTGGGCACCCTGAATTCCCCGTATTTCAACCGCTCGACATCGCTGGCCGGTGGTCCATTCAGCATGGGCTCGGCAGCGCGGCGCATCTTTGCGCAGTGCTCTTTCTCGTTCTGAGCGATTGTAATGAGCGCCGCGGGGAGTGTGAATCTCCCGGAGGCGGCGTCGAGTTCGGCTTCTGGTTTCCAGGCACGACCAGCGAAGCCGGCGCCTGGGCTTTCTTCGTGGGGATGCCATGCTGATGGCAATCGGCGCACTTGACCCAATGAATGTTATGTGCGCTCGTGGCGCTGAAGTAAGTCGTGTCCATCTTTTCTACATCGATACCGCAGTGGGACATCTGGGGATGGCAGGTTTTGCAGGAGGCGCGAGCGGATTGAGTATGTCCGTTGTGGCATGAGAAGCAGCTCAGCCCCTCGTGCACACCCCTTGGCGTACGATCATCACCCGATCCCACCTGCAGTCCCCATGTGTTCGCAGCAGCGGCAGACGCTGCGTCAGGCTCCCTTGGCGCGTGGCATTGGTAGCAGATTCCCTGCCGCGGATCCTGGCTGACATGAACGGCTTTAGGTCCGTCGTAGAGCTGTGGAATGGTGAGGCTGGCTGCGGCAAAATGCATCCTCTCGCGGCGGTCGTAGAAGGCAAGAGAAACGGGAACGGCCGCGCCCGTCACAGAAATGCGCACAGCCGGCTTCGTTTCAGGCGTGCCTTCGCGGTGAATCCAATGGCAGGCCCCGCAAGGCATCGTGGGCTGATTGGCGAGACCGGCGTCAACCAGATGCCATGGGCCGTTCGTATTTTGCGGTTGCACCAGGTCGCGAATCGATCCGCCGAAGTACATGCCGTGACAGCGCAGGCAGTCTTCCATCAAGGGGCGGGGCGAGTCTTGTTTTGGATGAGTAAAGATCTCTTCGTACGTTGCGCTGTGCGGCCCGGCCTGCCATGAGGCATACTCCTGCTGATGGCAGCGGCGGCAATTCGAAGTCGCCTTTAGAACATCAACCTCGCGGAGCCGAATGGTCTCGGGCCAGGTGCGAGTGAGATGGACCCAGGTGTGCCGCAGCTTGGCGGGCAGGCCGGCATCGTGACATTCCACGCAGCCCATCGCCCGGTGCGGAGAATCGTGCGCCTCAATTACGTACGAACGCATCTCATGACAGCTTGCGCAGCCCTGGCCGCGTTCCGACGAATAGTACGCCGATGCGCCAAAAACGCCGACGAACGCCAGCAGGACCACCGAGCCGGCAGCGATCGCAACCCACTTGAGCACTCGCTTCATCAACGGAACCCCGTGCCCTTCCAATTGCGGACCAGCGCAGCAGAAGCCATGTAAGCGACGGCCATGATGGTCAGCGCGGGATTGAAGCCACCATTGGTGACGTGCACGCTGGAATCGATCACGAAGACATTGTCGACGTCGTGAATGCGGCAGTCGCGGTCGACAACCGAGACCTTCGGATCCGTGCCCATGCGACAGGTTCCGGCCTGGTGCTGGCCAGCGGAAACGATCTGCGGCCGGCCGGCGAAGTGGAAAGTGCTTATTGCGCCGGCCTCTTTGAGCCAGGCCTCGGCGCGCTGCGCCTGCTTCTCGCCAATTTCAAAAGTGTGTGGATGTACGTTACCTGAGATGCGTGCAACGGGCATTCCCCATTTGTCTTTCACCGAGGGATCGAGCGTAACCCGCGCATCGGCCGCAGGAATTTGCTGCGTGGGTCCGAAGATCATAATGTTGCGCTTGAAATAAGCGCGCATCGCCTGTTTGTGCCCCATGCCCCACCGTGAAACGGTTGGCGGCAAGCGATCGATCATTTGAATGGGCAGGCGGATGAACTCATTGGCCAAGAGTCCCCCGCCGCAGAGGCCAGTGGTGCCGTGGTTGTAGTCGGTGATGGCGATACTGGCGCCGGGGCCCACATCGTCATAGGTGTCAAAGCCAAAGAAGCCGACAGCACCGGTGTAATGGTGGCCCTGAAGGTTTCGGCCGACCTGGTCATAACGGTTGCCGAGACCATTGGGGAAGAGCCGGCTTTTTGAATTCAGCAGCAGGCGCGCCGACTCGATAGCGCAGGCTGAAACCACGACGAAATCGCAAGACTGCTCCTGGAGGCGGCCTCGGGCGTCGAAGTAGGTAACGCCTCGCGCGTGACCGCGATCGTCAGTGAGGATCTCCTTTGCCATGCATTCGGTACGCAGTTCGCAATTGCCGGTGGCCAGCGCGATTGGAATCACGGTGTTTTGCGAACCGTTCTTCGCGTCCACCTCGCAGGCGAATCCAACGCACCAGCGGCAGCGCATGCAGGCGCCGCGACCGTTGTAGGGCACGCTGTTGCGGGCCATGGGAATGTGGAATGGATGAAGGCCCAGTCGCCTGGCCGCCGGCCAGAGGATCTGAAATTCGCGATTGGGCGGCAGCGGCGGCATGGGTAGAGGACGACGGCGCGGACCATGGAAAGGAGTGCCTGAGTAGTCGCCTGAAACTCCAATCTCGTATTCGGCTTTGTCATAGAAGGGCTCAAGATCGTCGTACGAAATGGGCCAATCCTCAAGTGAACTGCCCCGCGGCACACCATAGGTGGAGCGCATGCGGAAGTCCTGAGGCAGGTAGCGCCACGCCATGGCTCCGTAGCTCAGCGTTCCTCCGCCCACGCAGGCGGCATTATTCTGGTAGTTCCCTTCGCTGGGCAATACGACGCGAGCGTCGCCGTTGGGATCGACCGAAACCCGCGGGTTGCCCTCGTCTTCCGGTCCGAAGGCGTTGCCCAGAACAGTGGTGCGCTGGTTGCGGAGATCATCCTTGCGGCAATCATTGGACGTATACCAGGGCCCGCGTTCAAGCAGGACAACGCTCAATCCTGCGACCGACAACTCCTTGGCGACGATGCCGCCCGCTGCGCCCGCACCGATCACCACCGCGTTCACGCGCTTCATGACGCCGGACCCTTTTTTTGTTCTGATGGTGAGCGGCCGAGCACAGGCGGCTCAGCGAGACCCAACATGCGCCAGCTAACGGCGTCGCGATTGCCGCCATGACGTGGTGGGCCATAGTAGCCGTCGAGCGTATGGTTGCGCACGAGCTCGAAGAACGTCCGATTCTCCTGCTCGATCGCTTGCACAACTTCAAGCTGCCGGGCGGGCGTGAGTACGGCAAGCTCACCGCCATAAAGTTTCCTGCTCAGGGCATCGGCTCGTTGCAGGCCGTCGCGGTAGGCGCTGCGATGGTGGCGAAAATGGCGCACGAGCTGCCGATCGATGAAATCGACGACGCCGGCCTGGGAGGCGCTTGGAAAGTCATCGGCCGGAATGATCTGATCGCAGATCGCCTTTAACGTCCTGGCGTCTCGTTCACTCAGGAACTCCCAGCCGCCCCGCCGAGACGATCCGCATCCGGACAAGAGTGCCGTTCCAGCAGCAACGGTCGCGACGACGAAATCGCGGCGTGCCAGCATACCCTTCTTCACCTTCATGCGCTCCCTGAGGAATTTTTGGAGACGCCGGGAGTATACGCGCGCCCCGAACCAGGCGCAATGAGAAATGCGGGGGGCATGCGGAGTGACAATCAAGCAGCTTGCAAAAGGGGAAGATCGGCTCAGGCTGTGACCAGATATCTCCGCATCCAGTCGATGACCAGGCTGCGCATTTCCGGCGTTTCCTGGTGGGCGCAGTCGAAGAGCTCGATGCGGCAATCCTGCTGACGGCCGTGTCGCCGATAAAGCGGCAATAGATTTTCGCGAATCTTCTCGACCCCCTCGGGCGGCGTGAGGTGATCTTTGCGACCGTTGACGCTGAGATGAGGCCGCGGCACGATTAGCTCGTTGATCGCGGTGGTGTCGAATTCCTTCAGCAACGACGGAACAAAGTAGTAAACGCCGTGACCGCTGAGGCCGTGTGCGGCGATGAGCGAATCGAAATCGGTGAGGCAGCAAAGGTCGATGGCCAACCGGACACGGGGATCGAGCGCGGCCAGCCACCATGTCTTGGTCGAACCCATCGACATGCCGGTCACGCCGAGCCTTTGCGGATCCAATTCCGGTCGGGATGCGAGGTAAGAGAGGGCCCGGAATTCGTCGAACATCATCATGCCCCAGAGCACCTGGCCACGCCAGAGCATGAGCTTGAAGGCGTCTTCCTCTCCGCGGTGGCCATCGGTGTCGTGCTGGCGCTCACCAAAACACCAACTGTCGATGGCCAGCGTGACGATCCCCATTTCAGCGAGAACGGGAGCGTAGGCGGGTTGGACGCTGGTTCCTTTAAGCAATTGTTCCTTGCCCAAACCGTACTCTCCTGCGTGCCAGTGAATGAAGAGAAGGCCAGGCGCGGGGTGCTGCAGCTTCCTGGGAATCAGCAGGAGCGCGGGAACAGGTTCGATCCCATTCAGGTCGAGGACAAGCCGCTCGAGAGTGTAACCGTCGTGTTCTTCTGTGCGCACCAGTTTGGGCGGCGCGGGTTCATGCTGCCAGGGCAGATCGCCTAGCAGGTCCCAGAGATCGGCGCGCCGGCGCTGCTGGTATGCGGAGAATGCGGTTTCCGTTTCCGCGACCATGTTGCCGGCGGGGGAATTCAGGCCGAGGGAGATGGCGCCGGTCAAAAGCGCGGATCGAGATACAAATTGGCGGCGGGTGGTGTTTTTTAGCCTGGAGATGATCATGGCAGTCCATTCTAAACAGTGGGTTCGGCGAAACGCTGTGCGCGGGTCGAATTCCCGCGAGAGGCGCAGGCATGGACAGGCAGGCAATGCGCACGGGGCTTCAGGCTTCTTATCCGCTGCTGAGCGGACGTGCTGAACCAGGCTCATTGCATAGGGTGCGACTGTACTGCTCGGCGCTAGTTTCCCGAGTATTTGAAACTCCCGGATGACCAGCCAATCGGATAGAACCAAATGTCAGCACATGCTTCCCTTGAGAGAGTAATCGTGACCAAGCTCTAGCGCAGTGCAGATAAGATGGTCAGGTTCAAGCCCACCATCAAGACTGATGAAATGGGGATCACCAATAGGGCCTTCTTCAGCCGCAGCGGGTCGCCCCCCGCGATGGCGCCGATGATGCGCGAGCTGACGGCAAGGCCAATCCATCCACAGGTGATGACGAAGCCGATGGCAGTGCCGGTCATGCGCGGAAAGGCATCGCCGACGATGGCCAGCGTGGTGGGGAAGACAGGCGCCATCGAAAGACCGGCGATGAAAACAAGCGCGAATGCAGTCGACGGCCGAGTGGTTTGCAGCACGAAGAAGGTCGTAACAGCCATTGCGATCGATGCGGCCAGAGTAACGGTGATGGGCTGCACGCGGATGAGAATGGGCGAGACGCCGACGCGACCGATGAGCAGACCGAGCGCGAATCCAAGCGAGAGAATATTGAGCGCGCGCGATTCCGGAACGCCTTGAGCGATTAGATGTCGAGGCAGCCAATTCCACATTCCAACCTCGCAGGATACATAAAGGAAAAGGAAGAGGCCGAGCATGAAGAGGAGTGGCCGACCGAGGACGGGCGCCGCGTCTCCAAGAACGAATCGCGCGGCGCTGGTGGGCGCCGGCATTTTAGTGACAGCCTGAATAGCCAGCGTGACGACAGTCAGGGACGCGATGGTGTAGCATAGGCGGACCCAGTTCCGCGCAAAGAGATTGGCCGAGAGGAAAGGCGTTGTCAGTCCACCGAGACCGAAGAAGAGGTTGACGAGATTCAGCGCGGTGCCGCGGTGCGCCTCGCTCACGTCGCTGACCAGCGCATTTGCGCCAGTCACCACGATACCTCCGCCGACACCGAGCAGAAACAAGAGGACCAGGATCCTGCGGAAGCCTTGCGAGCGGGGAAGCGCGAAAAGCGCGACGGCGATAAAGGCCAGGCCAAGAATGAGTCCGACCTTCTTGCCTTCAGTATCCAGCAATGGGCCCACCCCGACCGAGGCGATGATAAGCCCCAACGCCTGCGCAAAGGCGATGGTGCCATTCTGGGCGGGAGTGAGATGGAAACGGTCGGACAAGTCGGGCAGAATCGTGCCCAGCATGGCGGCAATCATGCCATAGACAAAAATGGCGACGATGGCGGCGAAGATCAACATAGGCGAGATTCCTTTCAATTGCCGCTTAAGAATACGGAGACAATGATCCAGCTGAAATGGTATCCAATACCCGGCTTGGAGCGTTTTCCGCAGGGTTGCGTGATTCTCATTGGTGGTTAGCCTAAGCTCTTGCCGTGTTATCGTCTTCCACAGCGCGTCTTTCGAGGCCTGCTCAGCGTTCATTCACGTTATGGCCTGCATACTCACCGAGTCACTTTCATGGCCCTCTTCACCGGAGGCTCCAGCCGATTCGTTACCTCCACGACTGCTTCTATTGTTACCGGCTGGAGCGAAAGCTGCCGGGCGGGATTTACACCCGCTGGAAAACCGCGCCTTTGCGCGGCGCAGATGCAAGACCTCCTTTCGATGACTGCGGGTGTGATTCCACACCGCTCAAGAAAGCTCAGCCTAAGGTGTGGACACACGAGCTCTGGATACCCGCAGGGCTCTGCTGCCCAGCGGGAACCCAAAGATCTGGCGCCCGTTCGCCGGCAGATGCCGGCTTACGGGAGCAACTTGCCATTCAAGATCGTGCGGCTCTCGACGTGTCCCTGGGTATCACGAATCGTAATCTGCTGCACCACCGGTCGCTCGCGGGAGTCGTACAGGGTATTGGTGTCGACAGTATTCCCGTTGTTATCCCGAAGATGCTCCAGTTGGCCGACAATTTTTCCGTGGTTATCGTGAATGATCATGACTCTCTCCTCGACTCGAAGTTAGTCTTCATACACAATTTCACTCGTAATGCTGGGAATCAGATGCGGACACGGAGTGATCTCCGGCCGCAGTTTCCGGAGAATGCGAATCGCGTCCTCGAATCTCACCGAACCCGTCTGATCGAGAAACGCAGCCATCAAGGCGGGTGCCTTCGAGATTCCGGCGTGGCAATGAACCAGCACCGCGCCTTCGGCGATTGCCTGATCGATCGCCTCGAGAATGGCATGGAGCAGCGCGATGGGAATCGGTTCCGCATCTCGAACCGGAAAGTGGAGATAGCGAATGGCCGCGGCGCGTCGTTTTACGCGCCCCTCGCACAGCGTGATCACGGTTCGAATCTGGTATGGGTTGTCGTTGGCCAACCGTTCCGCGTCGGCAGCGCTGCCCAGGAAGAGTCTCGTAGAGACAGCCGTTACAGAAGAATCCGGTCGATTGAGTGTCATCTTCTAGTATACCGGCGAGCTCACTCATTTAGACACTAAGAGCTCTAATCGGAAGTAACTGGCAGAGTGACCGGCAGCAAGTTTCTTCCTGAAACAGTGGCTTTTTTCATCCACGGCTCGGTATACCGTACTTATGGAAGAGTACTTGACCGTTTCTGAGGTGGGTAAAGGTACATTTCCCCACGTCATTCCCTTCCCTCCCCCACCCCTGCAATTCTCTCCGATGGCAGCCTACCTCTCTCGGTTGGCGCCGTCTTCTCGGCTTACCATGGCGAAACTTCTCCGGAGAATCGTTGCGCTGCTGGGCTCCTCGACCGCGGCAGAAGCCTTTCCCTGGTCGCGGCTCGACTACGCCACGACGATTCAACTGCGTCAGACCCTCGCTTCTCACTACGCTCCTGCAACCGCGAACCTTGCCCTCTGTGGATTGCGCGGCGTGCTGCGCGAGGCGTGGCGGTTGGGACAGATATCCTTCGAGGACTTCCATCGAGCCGGCGACCTCGCGCCTGTGCGGGGTGAGGGCGCAAATCCGCGTAAGTCGGTCGACATCGGCAAGATTGAAAAGCTTCTCGCTGTCACGCGCAGTGACCAGACCGTTCGCGGGCGTCGTGACCTGGCGATTCTTTCCGTCCTCTATGGCGCGGGTCTGCGTCGCGCCGAGCTGACCCATCTCGACCTCGCCCACGTAGAGGTAAGCCGGTTGATGGTCTTTGGCAAAGGCCGACAATGGAGAACGACGCATCTGGGACAGGACGCAGTCACCGCCCTTGAAGGCTGGCTTCTCATTCGAGGCACGGCGCCGGGAGCCTTATTCCTTCCCATCCACCGTTCAGGAGCTCTTCGGCCGCGACGGCTCTCGACTGAGGCGGTCGCTCGCATCGTCGCTCAGCGGGCACAGGCCGCTGGAGTTGGCAAGTTGCATCCACACGACCTGCGGAGAGCTTTTGCAACCCGTTTGCTTGAAACCGGTGTGGACGTCCTCGTCGTTCAGAGAATCCTAGGACATCGCTCGGTGACCACAACGCAGATCTACGACGGCCGCCTCGACTCGGCATTCCAGGCCGTTGCCCTTCCTTAGTTCGAACTTGATGGGCCTTGGGAGGAGGCTTTGATTCTGTTGCGTGACCTTGTCGATCTCTACATCAGCAAGGTGCGCAAAGACGCGAGAGATACGCTTACGGCAATTGAAAGCAAAACCAGACGCTTACGATCGAGCAGATTTCCAGGAAGAAGCTGAAGATCGGCCTGGAATTGGGAAATCTGCGCAGACGAAAAGGATTAACCCAAGCAGAAGTCGCCAAGAGGAGCTTCATTGCGTCAAGCGAAGGAGGATCTTCGAGGCGACCGTTTGGAAAACAGTATCCAAGTCACTTGCCGTGGGAGCAAACGCCGCGATTCCGGATGGCTCGCTAGGGTTGTACTGGTCACTCGCAGGGTCATTCGCAAGCTCCTGGAGATAGGTCTCGTCGATCTTATCACCCAAACCAATCGAGTAAATCGTTGTTCCCTGAGCTCTCATTGTATCGGCAAGTTGAACCGCACGATACTTGGCGTCAGTGCTGATATCCGATATATTAATCGAGTTCGAAAGACCGGGATCTTGCGCGGGGAAAGTGCTGGCCTTGCATGAGACTGGGTTTCCATTCGTCGGGGACATATAAGAAACTCCACTGCACCAACCGACCGCCTGCTCAACCGGAGAGCAGCCTCCATAGTTCACCAGCCCACAAGAAAGAGTGTCCTGATTGGTATTGGCCCAACCATCTGTGAAAAATACGACTACCTTCACGGCATTTGGCGGTGGGGAGGAAACGCTTTGGACTTGGGTCTGGGCATCCAGCAACCCGCCTTGCGCATAAGTGGCTCCCGCAAACGAAAGACTATTAACGGAGGCCTTTATCGGCGCCTGGAAAGTTTGGGAGATTGCCACGTCCTGAGTTGCAATCGACGAAAAGCTTATTTCTCCGAGTCGATCGGTGCCGTTGATGAAGTAGCCAAGAAAATCCGTCACCGAGGAAGGTAACGCCGTTGCCCCACCATTGTCGTTCATCGAACCAGATTTATCTAACACCAGCGAAAGGATAACGGGCGGGCGCGTTGCCTGGGAAGAGTCATTCACGGTGAGAGTCTTAAAGCCCGCAAGTCGAATAAAGAAGGTATTGATTTTGGCGGAGGTAGCAACATTGACAACAGGATCGCCATAAGAGTCTGACGAATAGGCAATACTCAAGGTGGGGGCCGAAGCATTCAACTTCGAGTTTGCATTGTAATTTAAGGCAAACATGCTTTGCCCGATGGACGTAGCCGTACTCTCCCCTTGGCCCAGGTTTCGCATAACCGCTAACGACACCGCATCAGACGCCTTCGCAAGTTCGGTTTTTGTCAAAAAGCCAAAACCAAAGTCGATTCCGAGCCCCACAAAAAGCAACAAGAGGGGCAGCAAAAGGGCAAACCAAAGCAGTATTTGCCCGCTCTCTTTCCCAGCCGCATTCAGACCTCGAATGAGATGCACTTCATCCTCCTCTCAAAAATACGCCGCTTCATACAATGTGGAAGTAAGAGATATCTTCAGCAACTTCTGAATCGGTGTTATGGGAGTATAGGAGTAAAATACCTCAGTTACATAGATCGTCTGACCGTCCTGCAGCACGGTGTTGGCACTCGGTGGCATGCTGGCAGGGTTCCCAACCCCGGTCCCAATCGCGCTGCTTACTGAGATACCCGTTGGTGATTCCGCCTGGTCTACAATTTGAGGCTTCTTATTGACATCGGCTACCGCAGTCACAATGATCCTTCCCTTCGTGCCGATATTCAATGATTCACCCTGAGTACCGAGCGCCGTCACCGTGTCTGTCAGGCTCGTTCCGCGCGAAGCGAGGTCGGAACCTTGTCTGGTTATGCCCGACATCTCTTGTTTGTCGAAAATTATCAGCGAAAAATCGATGAGTCCAAAAGTCATGGTAAGCAGTAAAGACAAACAAAGCGCCAGCTCAACGAGCGCAGCTCCTCGCTCATCCTCAAGTCGCTTTGCCCATGCTGAGCCTTTCATAAGTCGCTTGATCATCACTGCGTTCCCCCTCTAATTCATTTGGCTGGGCAGGAAGGGCTCATTCTTAACCGTGATACTCGCTTTAAAGGTGTATTGCCCATTTGGGAACATCCGCGCAATCAGCGGTGTAAACAAAGGCATGTTGACGGTCGTCGAAACGGTCAACATATCTCCTGGACCACCGCCGCTCCCTGAGCCGCCGTTCAAGCTTGATATTTGAATGTTTGAGAGATTCACTCCCGGTGCCTCACTCTTGAGGGTGTTAATGATAGAGGTCGCTCTCGATAGAGAATTACCCGGATTGTTCGGATCCGGCAGATGATTTCCCGTCGATCCATATCGAGCAGCATCCTGAATGGCGTGCTGAACCTCCATTTCCACGAAGAACAAGTGTCCGAAATCAACCACTGCAAACGTTAAGGAGATGAACACCAGGAACGTCAACGCAAATTCGACAACGGTGTCACCGTCCTCCGACCGGGATCTACGCCACAGATGCCTCAGACCGTGAATCCAACTCACCTTCTTCCCTCTTCCGCGCCATTGTTGCCCGTCCCACGTCATTGGGGATTTCGAAAGATAGTCAAAAGAACGCATTGAGAGAATTCCTTTAGTGTCGGATCCTTGTACACGGATTCTTTCAAAAGTATCTTATAAGTGGTACATAGCGTTCCCAACCCCTTTTGCTGTGCGTCTGTTGCCGTTCCATCTGCTCGCTGCTACAACAACCGCGCCGTGGGAACAGTTCGCAGAGTCTAACGGGACCCGTGCAGGCGAGAGATTTAACCTGCTGGCCTCTAACCCGCACCGGGGGAACTTGAGGTAAGGTTAAGCCCGGAAGGGTGATGGCAATCACGGGAATGTGCAAGTTCCTGCGTATTTAGTAATTTGAGATGTAGTACCAGAGTAACCACGAAGTAACATCTGGAATCCGATCTAAAACAGCTTTGACATGAAACAGAGAGCGTTGCATTTGGCGATGAGCTGCTTCTGTAGTCAAAGCGCCCGCGAAGTAGGGTGCTTGTACGCGCGAACATTACTTATTCTGATCGAGATTTGCACCGCTGTTGGGCTAAGCCTTTGAAGAGGCGCTAAGAGGATTCATCCATCATGCACAGGATCAGGCGGGCGGCTTCAACGGCGTCGCCCCTGGTGCCAGCATAGCAGCGGGCTCCTGCAACGGCGCGCTGAAACGATTCCACCATCCCGGGTGAGTCGGTCAAAACGTGCGGTGTATTCTGCAACAGGTGGAGAAGCGCAATGCCCTGAGAGATCGGCTCAATGGACCATGCGCCATCCGGCTTGTAGGCCACCAGCAGAATAAGTCTTACAGGTGCGGCGGCGGCTCCGACCCTGGCATTGCATTCTTCAGCGAACGCGGGGACCTGGTCGGGACGGCCATTGCGAAGCAGAAGCGGCCGAGGATAGGGATACACCAGGCCGTTTCGATCGATCAGTGCATACTCATCGGTGAAATAAGTTGCGCCTTGCCTGAGGAGTTCAGCCACGAGCGACGATTTGCCTGCATGCGATTTGCCCGGGAGCAGAAGCACACGTCCACGCCAGAGGATGGCTCCGGCGTGCACGGCATGAAGCGCCTTCAAGTGTCCAACGACAGTTTCGTCCAGCACGCGGATGAGCCCGACGACAAGGTCCCTGGCTTCCGGGGCCGAGGCGATAATTGCATTATCGGCGAAGAGCTGATACTGGCCCTCACCTGCTTCGATGCGAATGCAAAGATCCGGCTTCTCTCGGCCAGGGGCGGTTCTCGGCAGCGAAGGGAAGACGAAATGCTGGAAGACATCGAGTGCATCTGGGTGCATCGCTGTCAACCGGAGGTGGCAGCCGAAGGCGCACACGTCGAAACCGCTGATAACGGGTCTGTTCGGGAAGCAGTTTGCGTCCCCGGATTCTTTATCTGTGTCTTCGCTCAAAGTCAGCATATTACCCCGCGCGGGCAGGGAGAGCACTCACGACGTGCGGGAAGCCAGTGAAGAATCACCGTGCCGACTCCGAGCACCGATACACCTCGAGGCCAGAGATATGGCAAATGGGCTAGCAACACGGGTAGAAATGTTCCTTCGTTGACTCTCGGGATCGAATTCGGCGAGTTTCAGCGTCAGGACGCGACGGCCGTGCATACCGATCGCGCGCAAGTTGCATGTGCCTTCTGGGCTCCCATGGTGAGAGAGACAACGAGCGGCAGGGCAACAACGCCCAACCCCATGAGAAACTGCCGCCGCCCGTTCTGCGAAAGAGGCTCCGAGGTCAAAACAAGGTTCTGCTCCTGGAGTTGCAGAACTGCCTGTTCGGCCACTTCTTCGGTTACGGCGGAGCCAATGGTCGACTTCATGCTCTCGGTTATATGGGAAAGCGTTGTGGGCTTGCTGCACGCTTCCCAGGCGGCCCCGGCGGTTGCGTTTAAGGCGAAAACCCTCTCGCGCGCCTGGTCAACGATCACTTTCGAACCATCAGGCAGGGAGCTTTCGACAAGGGAATTCGAGTGAATACGTTCTATGTTCAAGGGGACCTCCAGTGCTGTGGTCTTAGGTGGTGGGAAAGCCACCCTGAGTGTGCTTTCCTACGGACACTATAAACGACGTGGCTTCATTCTCAGCGCAGCAAACTTTCAGATTTCCATCTCGTAGTAACCCGATTCGTTCTTCATGGTAATGACGGCGATTATTACTCTAGCGGGCAGCACATGAGCTTTCAAGCGAGGTCAGGTGCCCACAATACGATCGCAATCAGGGCTTGTGCGACTGCCAGCTTTGGCTGGTACCGACGGGACATGCGATTGACAGCAGAGGGAGGAGAAGGCATTCGAATTTTCGCGAACGATGGGGCGCACGAGAGCGCGACCAGCGCGACGGCGGTCAAGGTTCACAGCGCCGACCCCGAACCCAGGTACGGCGCGGAGCCGACGAAGTGCGGTCGTCCAGGGACGATGGAGACCCGTTTGATCGATCAATTTTCGGGTCAGGTTTTATACGAGTCTCATCGGCAAAACATGGCGAATCGAGGATTCAGGATTCCTCAGCTAGCCCGCAGGTCGCCCATCTTCGCAACGCGATCGCGCACAAATTGCAAGTGCCTGTTCCGCTCCCATAGTGAGAGAAACAACGAGCGGCAGGGCAACAACGCCCAACCCCATGAGAAACTGCCGCCGCCCGTTCTGCGAAAGAGGCTCCGAGGTCAAAACAAGGTTCTGTTCCTGGAGCTGAAAAACTGCCTGCTCGGCCAGTTCTTCAGTGACCGCAGGTCCAACGGTCGACTTCATTGCTTCAGTAATATGCGAAAGCGTTGTGGGCTTGCCGCAGGCATCCCAGGCCGCGCCTGCAGTTGCGTTCAGCGCATCGATCTTCTCGTTATAATTGTCGACAATCACGCGCGAACCATCCGGCAGAGCGTTCTCGATCAATCGGTAGGTGCGATTGGAAGATACCCGGAGCATCCGGATCATTGGAGTGTTGCAATGGAAATTTGAATTCCGATCCGGGAGACTTCTGCGGCCCTTGTCTCAAGTAACCAAACCGGAAGCTGTGAGTAACGGCGCGGGATAACACTTTCGTTGGAGGCGGGCAGCATTTTTGGTGAAGCTTAGCTGCCTTACGATATGAGGTACGATGAACACCGCCGTGAGGATAACGCTGGTCCGATGTTAAAACGAGAAGGAAGATTGCGATGGATCAGGAAGTCGCTGCGCTGTTAGTCGCGGGCGCGAGAGTAAAGGGTAAAACGGACGACAGGGCGGTTCGCGAGCTCTGCGAGAAGGTGCACGACTGGGATGAAGTGCTTCGTGTGGGAGAAGAACACAGCATGCTCCCAACGCTGTTTGTGCGGCTGGCCAAGTCGGGCGCGGAGGTTCCGCCGGAGGCGATGGAACGCCTGGAGGCAGCGTACCGGCGCAATGCATTTCATTGCATGACGAATGGCGCTGAGTTGATCACACTGCTACATGCGTTCAGGAGCGCAGGAATCGAACAAGCCGTGCCGTTCAAAGGGGTGGTGCTAGGCGCGACAGCTTACGGGGATTGGACCTCGCGACACGCAGGCGATGTGGATATTTTGATTAACCTACGCGACCGAGAGCGCGCGGAAGCAGTGATGCTCTACAACGGGTATGAGTTGCGGAACCCACTAGGGCCAGACGGGAATCCGGCGGCTTGCAGATTCTACGAATCTCACTTCGAACGTGAGCGCGACGGAATGGTCGTGGAACTCCGATGGCACTTGGACCTGGCGCAGCCGCGATTCACACGCCACCTGGGAATGGATTGGCTTTGGCCACACCGGCAAAAGATAACATTGGCAGGCGAGGAGATCGAAGGGCTTGATGTGAATGTGACGCTCCTATTGCTCTGCATGCATGGGAGCAAGCATCTGTGGACAAGGCTCCTCTGGATCTGCGATGTGGCGCGGCTGCTCGAATCAAATCCGAATCTCGACTGGGGAATGGTCAAGTACGAGGCCAGGAAAGCAGGCTTGGGTCATGTGCTGGCTTGGGGAGTACTGCTTGCGCATCGCGTTGCAGGAGCTGAAGTGAATCCGAAAGTTCTGCGCAGGTTCCAGGCGGAGAGCGCGACCCGCCGGATGACGCGGCATGTGGAAGAACATCTTTTCGATGCACCTGGCACCGTGCCTGAAGGGATGACTCCTTACACTATCGCGATGCTCGACTGGAAAGACCGTGCGCGGCTCCTTTCAATGGACATGCTGCGCCCGAATCAGCGCGATCGCGCGGTGGTGAACCTGCCCAAACCGCTGTACGGGTTGTACTACCTCATCCGGCCGATTCGCCTGTTGCTGGATCGGTCGGCGCGGTAGAACAACTGTTGCAAAAATTCGGCCGTGCTGGACTCCCGTAACCATCATCAAGCATTAGCTCGGACTGAGGAGTCTCGCACAACTCCGAATGCGTCGTGAGCGGTCTGCAGCGAGCATCGTAGGTCTTCGGCGAATCGAGTCGATGTGGCAAGGAACTGGGAGAACCGGAAGCAAGCGGCCATTGAATCTCACTGAAGCCTGAGCTGACTCGATGCCGTTCGCGGAAACGCTCAAGATTCTCCAAATCACCGGGTTACCATATCGCCGTAAAAATGCATGGTATTATGACGGCATGGTTGGCAATCCCCGATATTCCCGCCTAACTATGCCCCCAAAGGGGAGCTTTTTCCTTCTCGGGATTCGCGGAGTCGGCAAAAGCACCTGGGCGCGAGAGCAATTTCCTGATGCCTATTTCGTCGATCTCCTGGACGAGGCGCGATACCAGACTCTGCTGGCCAACCCGGCGCTACTGGCGGCAGAAATGCGCGACCTGCCTGCGCGACGCGTGGTGGTACTGGATGAAGTGCAGCGTGTGCCGGCGCTGCTCAACGAGGTGCATCGCGCCATCGAAACCTCGCGCAGAAGGTTCGTCCTCCTCGGATCGAGCGCCCGCCGTCTGAAGACCTCTACAACCAATCTGCTGGCAGGCCGCGCGGTGATGCGCACCATGCACCCGCTCGTACCCGCAGAACTTGGCGACGACTTCGATCTGGAGCGGATCCTCCGCTTCGGCAGCATTCCGGTCATCTGGCAGGCTGAGGAACCGCAGGCAGCGCTTGAAGCCTACGTCCAACTCTACGTGAAGGAGGAAATCCGCGCCGAGGCTTTGGTTCGCAATCTGCCGGGCTTTCTGCGCTTTCTGCCCGCGGCGGGACTGCTTCACGGACAGGTGATTAACGTAGCGGGCCTTGCCAGGGACGCTGCCACCGCCCGCAGCACCGTTGAAGGCTATCTGAGTATTCTCGAGGATACTCTGCTCGCCACGCTACTGCCCGCTTTCGAGGCCCGGCTGCGAGTGAGAGAGCGTCAGCACCCGAAGCTGTACTGGGTTGACCCCGGTTTGGCGCGAGCCACCAAGCGTCAGCTCGGACCGGTCGGGGCGGAAGAGCGCGGAAGCTTGTTTGAGGGTTGGATTCTCAGTGTCCTGCGGGCGCACAACGAGCTGAGCGACATTTTCGAGGAGATTGCATACTGGGCGCCTGCTCAGGCCCGGCAAACAGAGGTTGACTTTCTGCTCCGCCATGGCCGCAACTACCTTGCGTTGGAGGTGAAATCCAGCAGCAGGTTCTCGCCCGGCTTACTCTCCGGACTCCGCGCTATCGGCGAATTAGACCGTCTGGTCCGCCGCATCCTTGTCTATCTTGGAGACCAGCGTATGCGCACTGATGAAGGAATCGAAGTGTGGCCTCTGAACGTGTTTCTTAATGCTGTGGCGAGCGGGAAGCTTTGGCCGTGAAAGCAAGAACCGCTTTCCACGGAGTTCTGGAGTTCTGCAACAACCCGAGTCAGCAGGCTCATGGCGGACTTCTGCTTCCTCAGCTCTTGCGTCCGCCCCTATCAGCGGGAATCGGACGTTGGATTTTATGGAGGTGCGCGTGTTTGTTCATTGATTGCATGGTCCAGCTTGTCAGTAACGGCGTGGGAAGACGAGAAAACGCTCCCCGAGTGCCGCAAAAGAACCGGCGGACGCGTAGTTCTATCCGCACAGGAATCCCTTCCCAGGGCAGATCCTTCAGCCGTCGCGTGTAGCGGCTGTGAATGCGCCACGATTCTTGCCGGCGCGCAGGGCAACGACTCGCCCCGCCCATAGCTCGCAACACCATAACGAGCCGACGGTTACTCTCAACCATCAACTGATCCAATACCACTTCACCGGCATCCGGCACCAATGTTCGTTGTTTCATCGGCTTCTACCGGAAACCGCCAGAGCCGGGCGAGATTGTCTCGTCACAAGAAAATTCTTGGCCGAGTACGCGCTTCCAAGCAACGGCGTCACCAGAACGGACAAGGGATATGGTGATTGTGACAAATAATTTTGCTCATTCCAAAGGAATTCCGGCTAATACTTAAGAGGAACCGTCCGGAGGTCGCCCCGATGATGAAGTTGCGCTGCTCGCGCAGAGAGTTTCTTGGCATCGCAGGAATGGCAGCTGGCGCCGCCATTGCGCAGCCTGCCTTGGCGTCAATCATACCGGCGCCATCAAGCCGCGTAGCTATTGGAATCTGTCCTGAATACGACCGGCGGGTTTCTGACATTCTTTCCGCCATGTTCGACCAACTCGGCGGGCTCGAAAAGCTTGTCCGCGGTAAAACTGTCGCCATCAAGCTCAATATGACAGGCCCGGCAAGCGACAAGCTCAACGAGATGCCGAATCAATTGACTCATTGGGTTCATCCTCGGGTCATCGGGTCATTGGTCTCGCTGCTGGGCAATGCGGGAGCACAGCGAATTCGCCTGCTGGAGAGCGCGCCGATCGGTACGAAGCCGCTTGAGGAGTTTATGCTCTCTGCGGGCTGGCAGCCGAAGGATTTCTCGAGCGCTGCGGCACGGGTCGAGTTTGAAAACACGAACTTCCTAGGCAATGGAAAGACGTACGCCCGATTCATGGTTCCGGGCGGCGGATTGATGTACGCGGGCTACGATCTGAACCACTCCTACCGGGACACGGATGTCTTCGTTTCATTGGCCAAGCTGAAGGAGCACCGCACGGCCGGCATTACCCTCTCGATGAAGAACTGTTTTGGCATCACGCCATGCACCATCTATAGCCGGCAGGCGCCCGAAGACGAACCGAGCCTCATTCCTATGGGATACCGTGAGCCGATGCACTCCGGCTCTCGCGTGCCGCCCAGGAGCGCCCCGCAGCCCGTGGCCGAATCGAGTGACCCGGGCTTTCGTGTTCCGCGCGTCACCGCCGACCTGGTGGCGGCCAGACCCATTCACCTCGCGGTCATCGACGGAATCTTCACCATGACCGGCGGTGAGTTGCCCAACCAGGAACGCAACTGGATTCATCGGCCGGTTCACCCCGGGGTGTTGATTGCGGGCATGAACTGCGTCTCAACTGATGCTGTAGCCACAGCGGTAATGGGACTGAATCCCATGGCTGATCGGGGCGCTCCTCCCTTTGAAACCTGCGACAGCACGTTGCGGCTCGCTGAGCACCTGGGCGTCGGCACACGCGACCTTTCGCGTATTAAGGTTGTGGGGACACCGATTGCGAAGGCAAGATTTCGGTTTCCGACCTTGACGCAGTTGACCACTTAGAGTGAAACTTGGGGCCTGTTAGCTGAAGAGCGCGTCGTCCCACGACTGCGGTTCGTCCCACATCGGTGTGGGTTCAAAGTAACCCGCTCCTGGCTTGAGATGACGCTTGAGCTCGTCATCGTTTAGTGCAACTCCGAGGCCGGGCGTGTCAGGTACGCGGATATAACCTTGGTTGATGATCGGCTTTTCTACCCCAGTGACAAGGTCCTGCCAGAAGGGGACATCAAGCGAATGATTCTCGAGCGCGAGGAAGTTGCGCGTGGCCGCAGCGCAGTGGACCGAAGCCATGCAACTGACAGGAGTTCCGGCAAAGTGCATGGCCATGGGAACCCCATACTTGAAGGCCATATCGCCGATGTGGTGGGTTTGCAGAATTCCGCCGGAGGTGGCGAGATCGGGATGAATCTTGTCCACTGCGTGCTCTCTGCACAGGGTCTCGAAATCCTCAATTCTGTAAATGTCCTCACCGGTGAGCGTCGGTGTCGGGCTCGCCTCGGTAATCTCTTTGAGTAGATCCGTGTAGTACCACGGAATCACATCCTCCATCCACTCAAGATTGAATTTCTCATATGCCTTGCCGAGCCGGATGACCGATTTCACACCGATGTGGCCCAGGTGATCCATCGAGAGCGGCATATCGTATCCGATGTTTTCGCGCACTGCGGCCACATACTCGCACAGCCGGTCAATGCCCTTATCCGTCACCTCGGCCGCAACAAACAGGTTCGGTTGCACGTGCTGTTCCCAGTTGCTCTGTCCTGGAGGCCGCATCACCGTGTCGGGAATCCCATCGAGCACGTTGATGCCCAGGTCCATCTTCATCCAGGTCAGGCCCATTTCTTTGCGCTCTTTGGCGCGGCGGCCATATTCGGCGGGGTCCATGGATTCGGTGGTGTCCGCATAAATGCGAATCTCGTCCCGCCATTTGCCGCCGAGCATCTGGTACACAGGAATGTTGTAAACTTTGCCGGCAATGTCCCACAGGGCCATCTCCACTGCGCACACTCCGCCTGCCTGGCGCGCATTGCCGCCAAACTGCGCGATCTTCTGGAACAAGTAGTCGATGCGCAGAGGATTTTCGCCGAGCAGCCGGCTCTTGAGCACCATCGCATACTGCGGCCCGGCAATGTCGCGCACCTCGCCCAGGCCGTAGACGCCTTGATTGGTGTCTATGCGGATCAGCACGCACGGACTCGGCCCTGGCTTGACGATCACCGCATAGCGCATATCGGTAATCTTCAGGCTCGACGGACTCGAGGCAAGGTTCACGTTCTTGATCTCTGGCTGAGCTTCCGCGACGCGCCCAACAGCACCTCCTGCTAGTAAGCTGAGCGACGACTTGAGCATGCTGCGGCGGTCGATGCGAAATCGGTGCGCGTTGAACATTGCAGTGAATTCCCTCCATCGTGAGGTTTTTTGAAGTCCCATCTTACTCCTGCATTCTCGTGTTCGGCCCAGGGTTTAGGCCAGCGTTGGTTCGACAGGGCAGATTGGTTTGTGGAAAAATGCATAACCGTGGCTGCGGACAAATCAAGGCCCAAGTGAGTTTCTCCATGATGAGATCCACGTTTTCCCGTCGAAACCTGATCAAGGCAATGGGAGCCGCCACTTTGGCGCCTGTGTTGCCGCAGTTGGCGGCAGCCGGGCAGGATGCACCGAAGCCCTGGTGGCTGGGCAACGGAATGCCGCAGGAGAGCGTCACGACGCCAAAGATCGCCTGCGCGATCGATGTGCGCAACGGCGTGGCCGATGAGGCCATTCGCAACGTCGTGCAAATCGGAGTCTGCCATGTATTGTCGAACGGCCCGGCGATTCCGTGGGCCGCGAACCAGCTTCAGCCAATCGTTGACAAACTCAAGGCCGGCGGCGTCAGGCTGGGGAACCTGATGATTACTGGATTTCCCAACGTCGTTTACGGGCGGCCGGGCCGCGACGACGAGATCGATAAAATCAGGCAGTCGATTCAGGCCGCTGGCCACGTCGGCCTGCCTGTCGTCGAATACAACTTCTACGCGCACCGCGCAATGGAAGGCTATTTCGAAGAAACCGGGCGGGGGGGCGCTGGCCTGACCGGCGTCGATTATGAACGGATGAAGGATCTTCCGCCACTCCCACAGGAGGGTGCGCACGCGCTCGACGAAATGTGGGCCAACATTTCGTATTTCCTCAAGGCTGTCATTCCCGTCGCCGAAAAAGCCAACGTGCGTCTCGCGCTGCACCCCAACGATCCACCCTTTCCGCGCAGCCGGGGATCGCAGCAGATCATGGCCACAGTCGCCGGCTGGAAGCACCTGATCGAAATCGTAGACAGCCCAGCGAATGGAATTACCTTCGATTGCGGCGTGACGATGGAGATGGGCGAAGACCCGGTCGAAGTGTGTCGATACTTTGGCAGCCGCGATCGCATCAACCATATGCACTATCGCAATCCGCACGTCACCGTGCCTTATCTCAAATACGACGAAGGCTTCATCGATGAAGGCGACGTGAATATGTTCGCAGTGATGCGCGAGCTGATCAAGCTGAAGTATTCGCGTGAGGTCTATCCCGAGCATCCGCGCGCCATCGACTACGATCGGGAGCGCGGATCGATTCGCGGATATCCCGGAGGCGGCGGCTACGCCGGCGATCTTTACGACATCGCCTACGCGAAGGCGATGCTACAGGCGGCACTGATTGTCGAGCGAACCAGGTGAACGTGCGTTAAGCCCTCTAAGGCTACGGTGTGCCAGGGCTCCGGCGCTCCAGCTTCGGCTGTTTGGCTCTGGCAAGCAGGGCGTCGAACTCACTGCGCGGCATCTTCAACTTTTCGGGATGCACGTCGATCCACTTGGCGAATGCATCATACTTCGCTGGCGTCCATCCCCCTTCGAATTGCGCGCCGTTCTTGTCCTCGCGATTCAACTCGAAGTTAAAGTCGTCGGTGAGCGCCGTAAACTCCGCCGCGCTGATGGCGTCTTCGGCCAGTATGGCGGGAATGAAAAGGACTCCCTCCGGCTTGGCCAGTACCAGGTCGCCGGGAAGCACGATGGCTCTTCCGATGCGAACCGGTACATTGATCCCGGTCAGCTCCATATCGGCCCAGGCAGAAGGATCGTATCCGCGATAGAACCCGTTGAAATCCGGAATCTCCCGATTCTCTTCCTGGTCTCGGATCCCCGCGTCGAATACGAAGCCCGTATGGGTATGTGCGGCCACGGCATTGCCCAGGTTTGAGCCGATCAGGGTACCTTCGACGATCTTCCCAAACCCGTCGGCAACGTACACATCTCCATTCTGCAATTCGTTGATCGGCCAACTATTGGTCCCGCCTACGCGTCCTTCGGCTTTGCCTTCGGCAAGAATGGCCTTTTGCATATCGGGCCGGGTTGGCATGTATTGCGCCGTGAGCGCGCGACCGGCAAACGGCTTGTCGATATGCAGCGCCTGCCAGCCGCTCTCAAATTGGTTACGGTAGCCGTGGTCGCGCAAGTATTCCCATACGTCTTCAATGGTCATATCCAGCGCTCGCTTCAGCAGGGCATCAGGCAGCTTAGGCCGCCCGTCAGGAAAACGATCGCCCTTCCACTCCGAGGTGTAGAAAAGTACCTGATCGTGCGTCATCTTCACCTGGGCGTGCGAAGGCAGAGCTACCAAAAGAGCGCCAATTGCCGCAGCCAATCCAATCAACTTTTTCATGGAAGTATCCTTCCTTGGGCGGTGTGTCCCCCCGGACGCATCATTAATGCACCAACCCTGGCTTTTACCTTGCGAGCCGCATACTCGCCCAGCTTTCCGCCGGACGGGCATTTACTTTGTTCCCCGCGCCGTCGCGCAAAACTACTCCCTCGCGAGGCGAGCTAGCCCGCTTCAAAGACATCAAGGGAAAACGGCAAAGTCGCTTCGGCAATTCATTCCTGGGCCAGAGCTTTAGCCCCTTTGCGCACGTTGGCTGGCTCCACTGAGATGAGTGCGCCGAAGCGGCCCGACCCCGTAGCTAGAGCATGCAGCGAGGTCACGTTGATCCCGGCTTTTGCCAATTTGCTTGCTAGCTCGGCGAGTGCACCGGGACGGTCTTCGCCCTTCACCATGAACGCGGTCTGCTTCTTGCCAAGGGTAAGGCCCACCTTCTTGCCTGCCGCGCTGACTCCCTGTGTCTTCTCATCGACGACAACGACAACTTCGGCGTTCCGAGCCGTCTTCCGGTAGCCCAAAAAGCCAGTCAAGTTCACTCCTGCCTCTTTGAAAGCGTTCAGAACTCGAGCAGCTTCCCCGACTTTGTGAGGTATCGCTACGACGTAATACTCAACGCGTGAAATCTCGTCGGCCATAGTCGTTCTCCTTCCTGTAGCTTACTCAAATCGATCCGTGTTCTTCGACGGCCCGACCGCAAGTAAAGCGCAGGTCGTCACCTCCTGTCTTCGATCTGGCACTGTTATGGTAGTCAATCTCAAGGCTGACCGAAAGACCCGCAATCCGAAAGCGATTCTCAATTGGCGGCGATAGGCTTTAGCGCTCATCGATGGAACCTGCCCGAGTGGTCGCCAAGGATGACCTAACGTGATTTGCACCGCGTTGCTTCCGAGTTGCTGGTTAACCACCCAGAGCGCGATTTTTCGCTCGCTGAGTGACTCGGGGTGATGGGCCCTGGGAATTTTGAACCACGGTAAATGTTAGTCTTCGGCCAGAACCGAGCCCGCGAAGGGCTGAGGATTTTGCCGATGAAGAAGAAGCGCTTTTCTGTGGAGCAGATCGTCGGAGTACTGAAGCAGGCCGAGGTCGGGGTGCCTGTAGCGGAAGTGATCCGCAAGCATGGGATCAGCGAGCAGACATTCTACCGCTGGAAGGCCAAGTACGGTGGTCTGGAAGTGAGCGAGGCGCAGCGGCTTCGCCATCTGGAAGAAGAGAACCGCAAGTTGAAGCAGTTGGTGGCCGAACAGGCGCTGGATATATTCGGCTTCAAGGCGGTGCTATCAAAAAAGTGGTAAGCCCACCGGCCAAGCGGGAAGCCGTGAATCTCTTTCGCGCCGCAGCGGAGTGCTCGGAACGGCGTGCCTGTGGGCAACTGGAAGTGTTGCGGGCGATGGTGCGCTATCGGCGGCGCGAGAGATCGCGTTGTGATAACCGCTTTCGGTGAAGACGATTGGCTCGCCATCGCAGATGACCTTCTCAAGATTGATTTGGTCAGGGAAGACAACGGACGGCATCTTGCCAGCCGGGTAGGGATGGAGATTGCCCTCGTTCATGCGGCTGCTCAGGTCGCCTAATTGCGCACTCTTCGAAGCGAAGGCCAGCGACGGGCCGATGATCGCGATCGAATTCGCCTCTTTCATCGATTCTTTGGAATCAAAAATCTGATTCTGGTAGGCCTGATCGACCGATGGCCAGTCGGTCTCGCCGCTGATGTCCATTTCATTTGGCCCTTTAAACGACTCCATGGTGTGGCCAGACAACGAATCGACTTCATCGAGCATCGCGCCGCTCAGCGCTCCAAGATTGCTGCGCGGATCGAGAACCGCGTCGAAGCGAACACCGAGATTCCCGAGCTGGATCCATCTGCCGTAGAGCATGTTGTTGTAATCGGTGTTCTGCAGGTGAATGCCGTCGCGCAATTGGCGCCGGTGACGAAGGGGTCAGTGGAAACGAACACCATAGTTTTGTCGAACACCCAGGATCTTTGAGCAAACTGATTCAGGAAGTGCAGAATGCTGGTATCGAAGGCATCAACCATCGTGATCTTCATCCTCCGCACTGCGAACCTGTCCTGCTTCGGTCGGACTCAAGGCAAGAAATCGTCTCTTAAGGAACTGGTGATTGGCAAAACACTTGTGTGATGCATGGAGCGGATAACTAGCTGTCCCGGCGATAAAAATTCGTCAAGAACAGGCTCGAGGTTTGGAGCGCGAAGTAGCGCGCAATCTGGGGTTGATTTGAGGAAGCGCGGCGCTTTGACCCAAACATGACAGGGTCCATTGCGCAGGCTGTCATGTGTTGATCTATCCTGAAATTGGCGTATAATGGTAACTGTATGATTCCTAGTAACTTACGATCACTTTTTTGGGATACGAACCTGGAAACCTTCATCCCCGAAGCCTGTCCTGACTACACGATCTTCCGAGTGTTGGAATTAGGCGACGAAGCTGCAGTAAAGTGGCTGCGGCATACATTCGCTGAGGCCGAAATCCGCCGAGTGCTCCGAACTGAGCATCGCCTCACTCTGAAATCGGCCAATTTTTGGGCTCTGGTGTATGGAATTCCATCTGGAGAGGTTGCGGCCTTGAATGGCAGCCGCTGACCATCACTTTCTTAGCGAAGGAAGTAGCCATGACCGATCCTGAACGCGCGGCGTGGCACAGCAATGTGATTGCTGCCTCAACCGAAGCCGCGCTTGGTGCACTGCGAGATGCAACACTGCTCGATGGTTTCTACCTCGCGGGCGGAACCGGTCT